>ENA-OQDM01000120-OQDM01000120.1-human-gut-metagenome-genome-assembly--contig:-NODE-120-length-53056-cov-3.876060_pt1 | contig 53056 bp, 58 predicted proteins | sample MGYA00242772_ERZ504605 | MGnify/ENA primary metagenome ERZ504605 (study PRJEB26092, sample SAMD00036348) | human gut metagenome | host: Homo sapiens | study: EMG produced TPA metagenomics assembly of... | reverse complement strand
CAGGAATGGGGATTACGGATGGCATAATCCAAGGGAAAATTTCCTGTTTTCGGAATAAATTTCATAAACACAAAGAAAAATGCTCCGAGAAACGGAAGTTTCTCGGAGCACTTTGTCTACGGTCTGAAGCCATCTTTGTAAAGAAAGATGGCTTTTTTTAGTATAAATCAACAGCAAAGTGACGAAATGGCAAAGAAAAAATATGAAAAAATTGAACAAATAACGGAAAAATATGAAAATTTTTAATGTGAACCAAAAAATATTCTATAGTTTATGAGATAAAAATCCCGTATACTAGCATTACAAACAAAACAAGAAGGGGGAAATTCTTATGAAAAAGAAAATTGTTGCAATTATGATGATGGCGGTACTTGCACTTTCAACCGCAGCATGCGGAGCCGATGGGGGAAACAACGGCGGTGGCACACAGGCAGGCAATAAAGGGGGAGGCACTTCTACCTCAACTGTCGCAAACAAGGATAAACCTTTGGTATGGTTTAACCGTCAGCCGTCAAACAGTTCCACAGGAGAGCTTGATATGACAGCACTCAATTTTAACAAAGATACTTATTATGTAGGGTTTGATGCAAATCAGGGTGCAGAACTTCAGGGTACCATGGTAAAAGATTACATCGAGAAAAATATTGACAAGATTGACCGTAACGGAGATGGCGTGATCGGCTATGTTTTAGCAATCGGTGATATCGGTCACAATGATTCCATTGCCCGTACAAGAGGTGTCAGAAAAGCACTTGGAACAGCAGTGGATAAAAACGGCGAGGCAGACAGTGCACCGGCAGGAACCAATACCGATGGAAAAGCATCACAGGTTCAGGACGGAAGCATTGAAGTAGGTGGAAAAACCTATGTGATCCGTGAACTTGCTTCCCAGGAAATGAAAAACTCAGCAGGTGCTACATGGGATGCAGCAACAGCCGGCAATGCGATTGGTACATGGTCATCTTCTTTCGGGGATTCCATTGATGTCGTTGTATCCAACAATGATGGAATGGGAATGTCAATGTTTAATGCATGGTCAAAGGATAACGGTGTACCGACATTCGGATATGATGCAAACAGCGATGCGGTTGCAGCAATTGCAGAAGGCTACGGCGGAACGATCAGCCAGCATGCAGACGTACAGGCATACCTGACACTGCGTGTTCTTAGAAATGCACTGGATGGTGTAGATGTTGACACGGGTATCGGAACCGCAGACGATGCAGGAAATGTATTAAGCAATGATGTTTATGTATACAAAGAAGACGAGAGATCTTACTACTCCCTGAACGTGGCAGTAACCTCTGATAACTACAAAGATTTTACAGATTCTACCGTTGTATGGGAACCGGTATCCAAGCAGTTAGATGCATCTGCCCATCCGACAAAGAAGGTATGGCTGAATATTTACAATGCTTCTGATAACTTCCTGAGTTCTACTTATCAGCCGCTGTTACAGAAGTATGATGACCTTTTAAATCTGGATGTTGAGTACATTGGTGGTGACGGACAGACAGAGTCTAATATCACAAACCGTCTGGGCAATCCGGGACAGTACGATGCTTTTGCCATCAACATGGTGAAAACAGATAATGCAGCTTCTTACACAGCTCTTTTAAATCAGTAAAACAACTTAACTTCGGGGGGAGAAATGCGGTTCTCTCCCCGAAAACAAAAGGATAGGAGCGGATAGTATGGGGGATCAGAGCAAAGATATTATCTTATCGATACGTGGCATGAGTAAATCATTTGGCCGCAACAGAGTACTTGATCATATCAACCTTGATGTGAGAAAAGGAACAGTTATGGGACTTATGGGAGAAAATGGTGCCGGTAAGTCAACAATGATGAAATGTCTTTTTGGAACTTATCAGAAAGACGAAGGAACTATATACCTTGACGGAAAAGAAGTGAATTTTTCCGGTCCGAAGGATGCACTTGAAAATGGGATTGCAATGGTGCATCAGGAGTTAAACCAGTGTCTGGAGAGAAATGTTGTGGATAATCTCTTTCTTGGCAGATACCCGGTAAATTCCCTTGGGATGATCGATGAGGGAAGAATGAAAAATGAAGCCTCGGAATTATTCCGGAAACTGGGAATGACGGTGAATCTGGATCAGCCGATGAGAAATATGTCCGTTTCCCAGCGGCAGATGTGTGAAATTGCAAAGGCGATCTCATATAATTCGAAAGTAATCGTATTGGATGAGCCAACATCATCACTTACCGTACAGGAAGTGGATAAACTTTTTGATATGATGCGGATGCTTCGTGACCAGGGCATCTCCCTTATTTATATTTCCCATAAAATGGATGAAATATTTGAGATCTGTGATGATATTTCCGTACTCCGGGATGGAAATCTGGTCATGACAAAAAGTGCAAAAGAAACAAATATGAATGAACTGATTACTGCAATGGTAGGCCGTGTGCTGGAAAACCGTTTTCCACCGGTGGATAATCAGCCGAAAGATGTTATTTTATCAATCCAGCATTTGTCCACAAAATATGAGCCGTATTTACAGGATGTTACATTTGATGTCCGTGAAGGGGAGATTTTTGGCTTATATGGCCTTGTGGGAGCCGGACGGACAGAATTGCTGGAAACCATATTCGGTATCCGCACAAGAGCCGCAGGCCGTGTTTATCTTAACCATAAGCTTATGAATTTCAGCTGTGCAAAAGAGGCAATGGATTATGGATTCGCGCTTATTACGGAAGAACGGAAGGCAAATGGATTATTCCTGAAAGGGAATCTTACATTTAATACAACCATTGCAAATCTTAATGCATATAAAAAAGGCGCGGCACTTTCAGAACCGAAAATGACAAAGGCTACCGCAAATGAAATTAAAGTCATGCATACCAAATGTCTGGGACCAAACGATATGATTTCAAGTCTTTCCGGAGGAAACCAGCAGAAGGTTATTTTTGGAAAGTGGCTCGAGCGTGAACCGAAGGTGTTTATGATGGATGAACCGACAAGAGGAATTGATGTCGGCGCAAAATATGAAATTTATGACCTGATCATACAGATGGCAAAACAGGGAAAGACCATTATCGTGGTTTCTTCTGAGATGCCGGAAATCCTTGGTATTACAAACCGGATCGGTGTCATGTCGAACGGACGGCTTGCGGGCATTGTCAATACAAAGGAAACGAATCAGGAAGAATTACTTCGCCTCAGCGCGAAATATTTATAGGCAGGGGGGACAGATATGGCAAATAGCAAGATTCTTACAGCGGAGCAGGAAAAAACACTGCGTCAGCCGATTGAGGAATATGTCGGAAAAATACAAAAAGAGATTGATGAACTCAGAAAAGATGGTACGGCAAAAGTTATTATGTACCAGAGCAGGATCGAAAACGTAAAAAGAGATAAAACACTTTCCAAAGGGGAAAAAGATTCTGAGATTGCATCCTGCCAGAAGGAGCTTGAACAGGCAAAAGCGGTAGAGGCACAGAACAAAGACCAGATCGCAAAACTGATCGGGAAAGCAGAAAATTATCTCAAAAATAATTTTGACAAGTATTATAATGCAGTTAAGGCAAGTTGTATAGCGGAAAAGGAACAGGCACTGCAGGAGCATCAGCAGAAACTTGCAAAGATTGAAAAGGAACACAAAGAAACTCTGGCAAAGACTTCCGCCCAGGCCGAGGTCAAAGAAGAAAATTATGTATATAAGAACCGTGTTTCCAATGAAAAGATTGAACTGGAAAAAGAGTATCAGAGGATCAAAGACCGGAAGCATGATGCGTACAGTTACAAGTATCATCTGATTGATCTGCTCCGGTTGTCCAAATTCACATTTGCAGAAAATCAGGCACAGAAATGGGAAAATTATAAGTATACATTTAACCGGAGAACATTCCTTTTACAGAATGGACTCTACATCGCGATCATTCTTATTTTTGTTGCGTTATGTATCATAACTCCAATCAAAAAAGGAACGCCGCTGCTTACCTATAACAATATCTTAAATATTCTCCAGCAGGCATCGCCAAGAATGTTCTTGGCACTTGGAGTTGCAGGACTCATTCTTCTTACCGGAACGGATCTTTCCGTTGGACGAATGGTTGGTATGGGAATGACAACCGCAACCATTATCATGCATCAGGGTGTAAATACAGGTGGTGTGTTCGGACACATCTTTGATTTTACGAAAGTACCGACACCGGCAAGAGTCGTTCTTGCACTGGTAGCATGTATTGTATTATGTACGTTCTTTACAAGTATAGCCGGATTTTTTACAGCGAAATTCAAGATGCATCCGTTTATATCGACCATGGCAAACATGCTTGTCATTTTTGGACTGGTAACCTATGCGACAAAAGGTGTTTCCTTCGGAGCGATCGAGCCGACCATTCCAAATATGGTAATTCCAAAAGTCAATGGATTCCCGACCATCATTCTCTGGGCAGTTGCAGCAATTGTCATTGTATGGTTTATCTGGAACAAAACAACCTTTGGTAAAAATCTTTATGCTGTCGGAGGAAATCCGGAGGCAGCAGCTGTTTCAGGAATTTCTGTCTTTGCAGTAACACTTGGTGCATTTATTATGGCAGGTATCCTTTACGGATTTGGTTCCTGGCTTGAATGTACCCGAATGGTAGGATCTGGTTCTGCCGCTTATGGACAGGGCTGGGATATGGATGCCATTGCAGCCTGCGTTGTCGGTGGTGTATCATTTACCGGTGGTATTGGTAAGATTTCCGGTGTTGTTACCGGTGTATGTATCTTTACAGCATTAACATACTCCCTCACAATACTGGGTATTGATACCAACCTCCAGTTCGTATTCTCGGGTATTATCATCCTTGTTGCAGTAACACTGGATTGTCTGAAATACGTTCAGAAAAAATAAAACATATACTCTCCTCTATAATGAAAAAGCAGGGATGCCGGTGATGCATGAAACATGCAGGGCATCTCTGTTTTATGTTGGAAAGGTTTTACTTTATCTGGACAAATTGCTATAATAAATAAAATAACATGGGGGAAGAGATATGTATACATTATTGCTGGTGGATGATGAAGAAGAAGTCATTGAAGCCATCGTTAAAAAAGTCAAATGGGAGGAACTCGGTTTTCAGGTTACCGGGCATGCAAACAACGGATTTAAAGCAATGGACATGCTTGAAGAAATGCAGCCGGATGTTGTTATGACGGACATCCGGATGCCGTATATGGACGGACTGGAATTGTGTGCGCATATAAAAGCAAAGTATCCGGCAACAAAAATTCTGCTTTTTACCGGGTTTGATGATTTTGAATATGCAAAAGAAGCCGTGCATCTTGAAATCGAGGAATATATTTTAAAGCCGCTCAATGCTGTTGAAATAACAGAAGTGTTTAAGCGTCTGAAAGAGAAACTGGACTATGAGATCAGTGAAAAAAGAAATACGGATCTTTTGAAAAAATATTATGCGGATTCCCTTCCGATGCTGCAGGCGAATTTGTATACAACGCTTATTGAAGGACGTATTCCGGAAGAGGAGATGCCGCATTATTTTAAGGATTACCAGATTGCTTTTACAGGCCCGTGGTATTGCTGCCTGATCATACACACATCGGCAAGTCAGATTCCGGAGGGCATGGATATACGGCTGCTTTCGGTATCGGTAGACCGGCAGGCAGGGGAGAACCTCGGGGAAAAATGGAACGCGAAGCGTTTTCGCTATCTTGGGGATACCATTATGATTATGCAGTTAAAAAGTGAGGAAGAAATTTCAGAACTGACGGATGCCTGTGACCGTTTCTGTAAATATATCCATCATATTATGGGGGCAAAAGTAACCATAGGGATCGGTCAGGTATGTGGGCACATTGCAAAGATTGCAGCATCGTATCAAAGCGCCAGGGAAGCGGTTTCCTATCGTGTTTTATATGGAAGCAACCGGGCGATAAATTTAAAAGAGATTGTTCCACAGAGAAAAATCCAAAGGGATGCCGGAGAGAAAACAGAACTGTCCAATGTGTTCAAAAAGATCTGCCTTGGAGAAAATGAAGATATTGCAAATGCCATAGAAGTTTACATGCAGCATAAATTCCTTGACCTGAAATCATTGGAAAAATATCATGTGGCAGTTATGGAACTCATTGGCGAACTGTATCATTTTATGGTCAACAATGAAATGGATACCACAAAAATACCGGGAGGTATCGGTTCTTTGTATAATGAACTGTGTAATTTAGAACCGCAGGTTTTGCAGAAATGGCTTTTAAAATTCTGCTGTATGCTGCATGATGACATGGCAGATGCCCGGTATCATTCCAAGAAATCCCTGATCGGGAGGGCAAAAGAATATGTGCACGACAATTATCAGCAGGAAGATTTAGGGCTTGACGATATCTGTAAAGAACTGGGCGTGTCAAATTCTTATTTTTCAAGCATGTTCAAAAAAGAAACAGGGAATTCTTTTGTCGGATACCTGACGGAATACCGTATGGATAAGGCGGCACGCATGCTTGTGGAAACCGCGGAAAAAAGTTATATGATTGCAAAGAGTGTGGGATATTCCGATCCAAATTACTTCAGTTATGTGTTTAAAAGACAGTTTGGGGTATCCCCTTCAAAATACAGGACAGCATATGAAAAAAATGAAAAATAAACCGGGAGATATCCAGTCAACCATCATGGTTGCATTTTCTGTAATATCAACCTTAATTATGGTCTGTATGGGCATGATGGTATATTGGAGATTTTCGGGGATCACACAGCAGAATATTGTGGATAATAACCGAAAGATTATGGATCAGACGGTGGATTCCATAGAAAATTATCTTGTGAATATGAGGCAGGTATCGGATGCCGCATATTATGATGTTATAAAGGAAAACGATATCCGGGAACAGAACGAATCCATCCACAAAGGGTTAAATCTTTTATATGAGGCAAATAAAGAGAACTTAAGGAGCATTGCTATATATAATGGATACGGAAGCCTTATGGCAGCAGAGCCGGTTGTTGCCCAGAAAGAAGAACCGGATGTGACCAGACAGGGATGGTTTATGCAGGCAAAAACACGTATGGAGAATATCCATTTTTCCACACCCCATGTCCAGAATTTATTTGATGACGGTACCTGTCGGTATTACTGGGTGATTTCTTCCAGCCGTGTCGTGGAACTTACGAATGGGACAGATACACAGTTGGGAGTGCTGCTTGTGGATATGGACTATTCCGGGATTTCACGTATGATGGAACGGATCAATACGTCAGGAAAAGGACAGTATTTTTATCTGTGTGATGGTGAGGGAAATATTATTTATCATCCGCATCAGGCAAGAATTGACAATGGCATGAATACAGAAAGCAGCGTAAAGGCAGCTTTGTCCAAAGAAAAAATTTACGATGAATATTTGGAAAAAAACCACAGAAAAGTTATGGTGGATGCAATCAGTTATACAGGATGGCGCCTGGTCTGTGTTATGCCGTATGAAATATTCACAAATAAGATGGCCGATGTAAAGCAGTTTGTCCTGCTTATTTTACTGCTTATGGCAATGATGCTTGTATTTGTAAACCGCATCATTTCCGTGCGGATATCGCGGCCGATTATGAAACTGGATCACTCGGTGCGTGAATATCAGGAAGGAAAAGAAGAAAAGATTGCAATCGGAGGCTCAACAGAGATCCGGCATCTGGGACAATCCATTCAGGAATCCTACCGGCAGAATTCCGAACTGATGAAAAAAGTCATATGGGAACAGAATGAAAGAAGAAAAAGCGAATTTGATGTGCTGCAAAGCCAGATCAACCCGCATTTTTTATACAATACATTAGACTCCATCACCTGGATGATAGAGAGCGGTAAAAATGAGGAAGCTGCCTTTATGATCACGCAGCTGGCAAAGCTTTTCCGGATCAGCCTTTCAAAAGGACATACGGTTATCCGCATAAGGGATGAACTGCAGCACGCACAAAGTTATGTTAATATACAAAAAGTGCGGTATAAAAACAAGTTTGAGGTTGTATTTGATATCAGTCCGGATATTCTGGATGATTGTATCGTGAAACTTGTGCTGCAGCCGATCCTTGAAAATGCGATCAATTACGGTGTAAGGGAGATGGATGACTGCGGAAAAATCCTCATTCGCGGATGGAAAGAACAAGAAAATATCTTTATGCAGGTATCGGATAACGGAATGGGGATTCCGGAAGAGGAGATTGACCTGTTATTAAAGGATACAAACCGTGTACATAAAAAAGGCTCCGGAGTCGGGCTTGTAAATGTAAATAACCGGCTCCGGTTATTGTTTGGAGAACCATACGGACTTCAGATAGAAAGTGAACTGGATGAGGGAACGACAGTGACAGTTATCATCCCAGAGATTGTTTTCAGTGAGGAAAACTGCAGGAAATTTGAGGAACACCATATGCCGGAGGATTCTTAAAATGAAACATGGGAAAAAATCATTTATGATAATAGAGGCAGTACTGGGAATTCTCGTGATTCTGGTTCTCGGCTTTATCATCTATAAGCAAAACGGCCATGAACCGGCAACAATCGCGGTGATCATACCGGATGTGGATGAGAGCGAGTGGTCAGCGTTTAAATACGGACTGAAAATGGCAGCACGGGAATATGATGCAGATGTTGTGATCATCAGTAAGGACAATATGGAAACCGCCAATGATGAGATTGAGATTATGAATCAGGAAATTGCAAAAGGAGCAGATGCGGTGATCGTAAAACCGATTGCAAACCGGGATGGGCAGCAAAAGCTAAAACAGCTGGAAAAAAGTGTTCCTATAATGGCCGTGGGAGATACATTTCCCGAAGAACCGTCCGGATTGCATACAATAGAACCTGATCATTACCATATGGGTGCGGATCTTGCCCAAAAGCTTCTGGAAAATTACCGCGGAAATCTGATCGGGAAGAAGATTGGGATCTATTCGCAGCATGCCACTTCAGAAGCAGTGATAAAAAGAATGAAGGGGATTTGCGATACATTAAAGGAGAGTGGCGCAGAAATTTTATGGTCTGTATCAAAAGAAAATGATTCGAAAGAGAAAATCAATTTACAGACACAAAGAAGGGTGGATATCGTGATGGCTTTGGATAATGCAAGCTTTGTGGAAGCCGGGGAGGCGGCAAAGGATAATGACCTGTATGGGGCGGTACTCTATGGAATTGGAAATTCAACGGAGGCAGTTTATTATCTGGATGCAGGATGGGCACAATGTCTGGTTGCTCCGGATGAGTTTGACGCAGGCTATGAAAGCGTTGCAGAGCTTATTAAAAAACGACATAATTTTTTCTATAAAATGAAAGACCGGCAGATTACATATACCGTTCTCACGCGGGAGAATCTTTTTTCGGAGGAGAACCGGAATCTGCTGTTTACAATCAGCCGGTAAAATCAGAGGTTATCATGGATAAAAGAAAAATAAAAAACGCTATGGCATTAATTGGTCTGATGGGAATTCTTTTGTATGGTGCATGTGGAAGCGAAAAAAAGGAAATACCGAAACAGATTTATATTGGTGTCGCATGTTATGACCAGAGAGATACCTTTCTGGGGGAACTTCTGGAAAATTTTAAAAGGGAATGCAGGACACTGGAAAAAAGGGGATATGATATCAGTCTGACCATTATGGATGCTGCAAATTCGCAGAGAACGCAGGACGATCAGGTGCAGGAAATGATCGGCAATGGCTGTGATATTCTGTGCGTCAATCTGGCAGACCGGACGGATCCGTCGCAGATCATTACAGCCGCGCAGGAACACGATATTCCCATTATATTTTTTAACAGGGAACCTGTGGAAGAAGACCTGATGCAGTGGGATCAGTTATATTATGTCGGAGCAGAAGCAAAACAATCCGGACAGATGCAGGGACAGCTTGCAGCAGATTATATCAAAGAACATCCGGATGTGGACCGTAATCATGATGGAAAGATCCAGTATGTGATACTTGAGGGGGAAATGGGGCATCAGGATGCCATTATTAGAACGGAAAGCGTTGCGGAGAGCCTGAAAGAACAGGGGATTGCACTGGAAAAACTGAGTTATCAGATTGCAAACTGGAATCGTGTGCAGGCACAGAACCGTATGATACAGCTGATCGGACAATATAACAACCGGATGGAAGTTGTTCTTGCCAATAATGATGCAATGGCACTCGGTGCTATGGATGCTTATGAAAAGCTCGGGTATACGGAAACAAACCGGCCGGTATTTTTTGGAATAGATGGGACAAAAGAAGGGCTTGAAGCGGTAAAAGACGGAACACTTGCAGCAACCGTATATAACGATAAAGAAGGGCAGGCAGCAGCAATGGCAAATCTTGCATTTTCGATTGCTACAGAGGATGAAAATAATCCAAATCCGTTTAAAAATTATAAATATATATATCGCGCATATCAGAAAGTTACAAAAGAAAATGTGCAGACATTTCTGGAGAAAGAAGAATAAGGTACGCGATCCCAAAAAAGGAGAAACAGACATGAATAACTGGGAAAGAATGAAAGCCGGCAGACTCTACAATGCCGACAGCAAAGATCTGGAAAAATACCATTCGTTTGGGATGGAAACCTGTGATAAATTCAACCGCACACCGCTGTGGATGAAGAAAAGAAAGCAGCGTCTGCTGGAAAAAATGATTCCATCCGTTCCTCTCCGATGAGCGCCTGCCGCAGCAGTATCCGGACGGTTTCCATGATCTTGAGTATGCAAAGCCGATCCACATCGGAAGCGGAAGCTGGATCTGTTCGAGTGCAACAATCTGTGGCGGAGTGACCATCGGGAAAAACTGTATCGTTGCGGCTGGAGCGGTCGTAAACCGTGATGTGCCGGATGACTGCATCGTGGCGGGGGTTCCGGCAAAGGTACTGCGGAAACTGGATGAGCAGGACCGGATACATGTGTGGGATACTTACATGAAAAACGAAGTGCCGTTGTCGGAGCGGGAAAGCGGGAGAAGTAGATCATGAATTCGTGGATGGATCTTGCAATGCGCGTACAGAGTATTGCGCAGGCAGGGATTGATGACCACACCTAATTCTCAGTGTGCATTAAATGCTCTTGCCATTGACAACCCTATTGAGTATGCCAGGTTGGCTTTGACGGGTGAGATGCAAGATTGGGTGAATGCGGAAGATAATCTAGAAGTGTGGTAATTTTATGGGTGGATTGCTATGTATGGCAGTCCACCCATAAAATCTTTAGAAAAACATAAGTGGAATATAAGAATTGTGCGTGCTAAAATAAATAGTGAGAAAATTGAATTGGAGACCAGCTATGAGAAATCTAATGAAATTTAATAGATTCGTGATGCCCTTACTACTAATTATATTTTCTGCTTTGCTACATGGATGCACTTTGAATGAAAATGTTTCTTATAAAAGTGCTTATGCAGATAATAATTTAAGTGTAAAGAATGAGAACATTAACGGTGCCATTGTGAAAGTAAATGATAAATACATTTATCACGATGAAATTTTTCTGCAACAGTTTGGAAAAGTAGGTGTATCATATTCGGATATTGTTGAAAATAGCATAGATGAAATAGTGGCAACATCATATGCAGAAAAATTAGGAGTTTTTGTTTCTGAATCCGAAATTGATAATGCTATTTGCGAGTATGAAGCCATTAACAAAGAAGTCTATGATAAAGCTCTTAAAATCTATGGGGAAACGACTCTGAAACAAAAATTAAAAGATAGATTGTTGTTTGTAAGTACAAAAAACAAAGTGTTAGAACAAGAAGTGAAAATAGACGCCAATCTTATCGAATCTTTTAAAAGCCAGAAAGAGCTTCATGGAGAATTAGACAAATATTCAGACTCTGAGCTAATGAAACGGATGAACAAAGAGATAAAAGATTATGCATTTGGGTTATGGGTCAAGGAAAAGAGAAAGGAATCGAAAATTGAATACTTAAAGCTATATGATAAGTATAAAAAAGATTGTTTAGTATTTAATGATAATCAAATGTCGATGCCTAAAATAGATGCTAAAGAAGTAGCATTAGATGGAGATGAAGGGAAAGAAATTTTGGCATCCTTGTCAATATTTGAAAAATATAATCCAGTTTCTGTGTATGAAATTTTAGTAAAACCAAATAATAAAGACGATTATACAGAGCGTGCATATATAAAAGTCCATTTAGTAAATGAAGATAATAACGATAAGATTCTTGATGTTATTATCGCTGACAAGAACGAAACCGGCATTGATTATGGGTTAAAGGATTTAAAAATGTCAACATTATGTGGTGTTAATGTGAAATTATCTAAGTCTGAAAATTTAAATGTTGATGACAAGATAATAACAAGAGCTGTTTTTAAGCTTAACAAACATACTTATGTAATGGATGGCATCAATATTGAGCCTTTTGAATTTACAGAAATGGTTTCAGAATTACTCTCTAAATTAACTAATAAATAAATAGAATATATAACTGAAAATTGAAATGAAAAGGCTATTTATCTGAAAAGGTATTTAGCCTTTTTCTTTGCCCAAAATATGAAAGGAGATGATTTTTATGAACAATAAAACAGAATTAGAAAAGGTAAAAGCAGAGATTGAAAGCAAGAAAGAAGAAAAAGAAAAATATGAAAAGCAATTATCTCAGCTTAAAAATCAAGAGAAGAAATTAAAGAAAATGGCAAGCTTGAAGAAAGAAAAAAGCGAACCCACAGACTGATAGAACGAGGAGCAATATTAGAAAGTTTTATCGAGGGGGGGTTATCCACACATATGCAGGGATGGAACTTCGCCTGAAAATGTATGAAATTATGAAAAAGCAGGGACATGAAGAAGAAACCGGAAAGACAAAGATTACGTCCGGTTATAATCTTCCGGCAACATATATTCTTCACACCGTAGGACCGATCATACAGTGGGAGGTTACAGGAAAAGAGGAAGAATTGCTGGCAAGCTGCTACAGAGAATGTCTCAAGCTGGCGGCGGACACGGGAGCAGAGTCCGTAGCTTTTTGTTGTCTGTCAACGGGGGTGTTTCGTTTTCCACAGCAAAGGGCGGCAGAAATCGCTACCGAGACGGTAAAGAATTATATCAATGAGGACAGCAGAATAAAAAAAGTCATATTTAACGTATTCAAGGACGATGATCTGAGAATCTATCATGCACTAATTGGATAAATCGTGTTAGAATAAAATTGTCACGTAAGACAGAAAGGAAATTATTCTATGGAAAAGAAAACCGGTTACGATGCAGTTGTATTTGATATGGACGGTGTGATTTTTGATTCTGAGCGGGCTGTGATGCAGTGCTGGAAGGAGCTTGCAGATAAATACCAGATTCCAGATATTGAGAAAGCGGTGCTTTCCTGTACGGGGACGACGATGAAACGGACGCGGGAGATTATGCTGGAAATTTATGGGGAGGATTTTCCGTATGATATTTATGCGAAAGAGTCCTCTGCTATCTATCACAGCAGATACGATGGCGGCAGGCTCCCGATGAAGCCGGGGGTTGTGGAACTGCTCACCTTTTTAAAAGAAGATGGAAAGAAAATTGCGCTGGCATCTTCGACACGCAGACAGACCGTGACAAACCAATTAAAGGATGCTGGAATTTTGAAGTTTTTTGACAATGTGATCTGCGGGGATATGGTGGAGCACAGCAAACCGGCACCGGACATTTTCTTAAAGGCCTGTGCAGAACTTGGGGTTGCACCGGAGCGCGCGTATGCAATTGAGGATTCCTACAATGGGATTCGTGCGGCACATGCAGGACATTTGCTTCCGATCATGGTTCCGGATCTGCTGCCTGCAAATGAAGAAATGCAGGAAAAAGCAGAGGTGGTGTTACCGGATCTATTCGAAGTGATCGCCTATTTGAAGGGAGAGGGAGCATGTTAACCGAGCAGTTTGATACATTTTTTTAGCCAGTCAATCATCATTTCCTCGCGCATAATAGCACCTAAGAGAACCAGATAGTCACCAAATTCATCGGAGGAACTGTCCGGTATCGCAGTAAATTTGGTCTGGTTGTTCTGCAAATGCTTTAAACGGGAAGTATGCCGGTGCAGCTGTTCTTCAGTTTCCTGTATTGCAAAAGTTTGTTATACTAAAGGAAATAAAAAAGAGGGAGATAAACATGAATAACTGGGAACGAATGAAAGCCGGCAGACTTTACAATGCCGACAGCAAAGATCTGGAACAATATCATAAATTTGGCATGGAAACCTGTGATAAATTCAACCGCACTCCGCTGTGGAGGAAAAAAAGAAAACAGCGTTTGTTAGAAAAACTGATTCCATCTGCAAAGGATGGAGGAGCAGCCATTTTTGCCCCATTTTACTGTGAATATGGTGTCAATATCCATTTTGGAAAAGGCTGTTTTGTCAACTATAAATGTACATTTCTGGACTGTGCGCCGATTACGCTGGAGGATGGTGTGTGGGTAGGCGCAAACGTGACGATTGCAACCCCGTGTCATCCGTTTCTTTCCGATGAGCGGCTGCCGCAGCAGTATCCGGATGGTTTTCATGACCTGGAGTATGCAAAGCCCATCCATATCGGAAGCGGAAGCTGGATTTGTTCGAGTGCAACGATCTGTGGCGGAGTGACCATCGGAAAGAACTGTATTGTGGCGGCAGGGGCAGTCGTAACCCGCGATGTTCCGGATAACTGTATTGTGGCAGGTGTTCCGGCAAAAGTTTTGCGCAAACTGGATGAGCAGGATCGGATGCAGGTGTGGGATACTTACATGAAAAATGAAGTTCCGATGTCGGAGAGGGAAAGAGGGAGAAAGTAATTGCAAGTGTGCACAAAGAATGCTACACTGATATCTATGAGGTGATGAAGGTATGGATATCGCAACAACAATGGCAGCAGTCAATTATTTCAATATGGTAAATACATGGAATATGCTGGCAATGCAGGATACTGAGCTGTTTACAGTGACAGAAAATGGGAAGGAAGACGAAATGATGAGTGGTTCAATTTTAGATACTTATATAGGAAAAGATTGTGCGGTAAGTTTATTTAATGATATGGGTGGTATCAAAGGAAAACTGATGGACGTGGATGCGCAGTGGGTGAAGATCGAGACACCGAAAAAGGGAACACAGTTTATCAACCGTAACATGATCCGCAGTGTTAATTTTGAAAATAAGTAGTAGTATTTCAGAAGCCATTTTCGCAGGAGAGAATGGCTTTTTTTTAAAGAGAAGGAGGACGGAAATGAAGAAAATCCAAGAGCATTTGGGACTTGTTTTTTTGATTATAATTGCCATTTTTGCAGTTGCAATCGGTGGATATTTTACGCTGCGAAAAGGCGTTTTATTGGGGATGATTTTTATTACAAAGTCCGTGCAGATAAGTTTGTGCACAACACAGTCAACTATGTTGAACGAACAAAAGATGATACTTTTTTACTTGTGGCAGATGGAAAAAAACAGAATGTTTCCTATACCATGAAAGGGGATCAGGTCACGTTTTCATTTGCGGATGATACGATAAACGGCACATGGACGGGGGATCAGTTGCTCGCGGCAGATGGAAGCCCTGTGGGCTGGGATGAAATGCAGATTATAGCAGGGAATGAAAAGCCTGTCATCAGTGATGAAACATACAGCAATGCATTGGGACACATCCTTTACGGCAATCTGGAGTCGATTTCATTTTGGGGATTTACGGTATTGGGAGTCCTTATTTATGTGCTTGGAATCGTACAGATTTATTATCCGGATAAGGTATACTTTTTTCTGCGCAGATGGCAGTTTCAGAATGCGGAATTATCGGATGAAGGAAGAACTGTGACGGTCATTGGAGGTATGATTATCTGTATTATTGGAATCGGGGTGATGTCCGGGTTGATTTTGTATTTAATAAAGTAACTATTCTGAGGTGGTCTGAACCGTTATGATAAAAAATGAGAGGAATGTACAGAATGGTAAAAGCGTATTATCACCTTCCGGGCTTGTTTGAATTTTATGAACTATACCGCGTGTTTCTTCCGTTATATCGGGAGCACAGGGACTGGTTTTATGACTGGTGTGAAATCGGTTCGATCTATGGAGCTCCGGCAGATTGTATCTGGGGCGGCGGACGTGCCGGTTTTGGAGAGAATGATCCGAAAGAAGTTCTGGCACTGATGCAGGAGTATGGAATATCCGCGCGGCTGACCTTCAGCAACTCTCTTTTAAAAGAGAAGCATCTTTCTGACCGGAAATGCAATGCGCTCTGTGCTTTACTGGAAGAAAATAAAGATGTGCAAAACGGTGTGATTGTCCATTCGGATCTGCTGTTGGAATATCTGAAAAAACATTATCCGCACCTTTATTTTGTTTCGTCCACCACAAAAGTAATCACGGATTTTAAGCAGCTGGTAGAGGAAATACGACGTGAAGATTTCCGGTATGTTGTTCCTGATTTTCGCTTAAATAAAGCCTATGACCGATGGAAGACACTGTCTTGGCAAGAAAAAGACAAGGTGGAGTTTTTGTGCAATGAATGCTGCTGGTTTGGCTGTAAGGACAGGAAAGCCTGTTATGAAGCGGTCAGCCGCAAGAATCTTGGAGAAAATAGGGAACATCACTGTACGGCACCGGAATCTGAGCAGGGATATTGCTTTTCCAAAGCCATGCAAAATCCGGGATTTATTGGAATAGAGGCAATCCAAAATGTTTACTTTCCAATGGGATTTTCTAATTTTAAGATCGAGGGACGGGGACTTGGAAGTGCACTGATTTTAGAGTTTCTGCTATATTACATGACAAAGCCACAATATCAGCTGCATGTCCGGGAAGAAATTTATCTGGATAACATGCTGGATTTGTTTTGAAAAATGTGCTAAAATTACTTGTTATCTGGAACAAAGGAGAGATACAGGAGAATGAAAGTATTATTTACGATTCTAGTAACATTTTTTGCAGGTATGGGAGCCGGACTTGGAACCGGTTTTGCCGGGATGAGTGCGGCAGCGGTTATCAGCCGATGCTTATCACATTTCTTGGGATGGAGCCGTATATGGCGGTCGGGATTGCGCTGTCTTCTGATGTACTTGCCAGTGCAGTGTCTGCGTATACCTATGGAAAAAATAAGAATCTTGATGTGAAAAATGGTCTGATCATGATGGTTAGTGTCCTTGCATTTACCGTGGTGGGAAGCTATGTTTCAAGCCTTGTACCATCTGCCACAATGGGAAATTTTTCTGTCTTTATGACATTTTTGCTTGGTATCAAATTTATTGTTCGCCCGGTTATGACAACCAAAGAGACCATGCAGAGGGTATCCGCACAAAAGCGTGCCATCCAGTCGGTCATAAGCGGTATCTGTATCGGATTTATCTGTGGATTTGTCGGTGCTGGCGGCGGCATGATGATGCTTCTTATCCTGACTTCTGTACTTGGGTATGAACTGAAGACAGCAGTCGGAACCAGTGTATTTATTATGGCATTTACTGCGTTTACAGGGGCTGCTTCCCATTTTGTTATTGGCGGGAAACCGGACGGACTGGTGTTTACGCTGTGTGTGATTTTTACCCTGATCTGGGCGAGAATTGCTGCGGTATTTGCAAATAAAGCCACACCGAAAACGCTGAACCGTGTGACGGGTGTGATTCTTGTTATTCTTGGAATCGTAGTATTTTTATTTTCACTTTGGGGATAGAAGAAATGCCTGGATCAAAAAATGATGCAGGCATTTTTTTATTAAAAAATCAGTCCACCAAGGTAAGCAATGATGCAGCAGGCGATCGCAACCGGGAAAAGTCCGAGTCCCTTCCATGCCATAAAGATGCCGGCAATTAGAGCAAGCGCTCCTGCAAGCGGTGTGGCTGTGGCATCAATGATTGCCGGAAAGGTCATAACCGCGAGTGTGACATAAGGTACATAATACAGGAAAGAACGGATAAACCGGTTTTTGATCGGCTTGCGGATCAGCGTCAGCGGAAGCACGCGGATCAGATAGCTGGTGATCGCAACAATTGCAATGTAGATATAGATGTTTCCACTCATACGTCCGCCTCCTGTTCCGTTTGTGTGTCCGTAGTTTCCGGCGTGATCTCCATCTGTGGAGGAAAACGCCAGGCGGCAATTCCCGCAATGATCAGCGTCAGGATAATCGTGCGGGTTCCGCTTGAAATGTCGCGGATCACCGGAAGGCGGCTGCACAGATAGCTGGCGGCAAAGCTGATGATGATCAAAACCAGTACGATTTTGTCTTTTTTGGCTGGTGGAATGATGATTGCAAGAAACATGCCAAACAAAGAAACACTGAGTGCTTTTACAATGTCATCCGGCAGCATATTTCCGGCAATGACACCGGCGGCAGTTCCGATGGACCAACCCGGCAGTGCGACTAAAAATGCACCGTAACTGTAGTAAGGATTGAGGTATCCGGGGCGGCCGATCGCAATGCCAAACAGTTCATCCGTCAGATCGAATGCCACAAGAAACCGGTGGATCATCGGGGTATCCGGTGAAAACCGCTGGCTCATGGCACAACTCATCAGAAGATAGCGGGCATTTGCAATGATCGTCATCAGACATAATTCGATGTATGTGGCACCTGCGCCGATAAGGGTAAAGGCAATGTACTCGCCAGCGGATGCATTTTCCAGAAAGCTGGTCACAAATCCCTGTAAGGGGGTCAGACCTGCCTGTTTTGCGGAAATGCCAAGAGAGAAGGAGACCGCAAGGTATCCAAGCCCGATGGGGATGCCATCACGGAAGCCTTCTCGAAATGCTTTTGTGTTTGTATTCATAAAAATCCTTCTTTAGTATTTAAATTCAAATAATATAAAACCAGGATTCGTCCTGTTCTTTGTGGTGAATCTTTTCGTCGTCACTGTGGAAGATGAGTTCCTGATTGCGGACGCTTACCTTCGTGCCTTTTTTGATGGATTTCGTGATAAACGAGTTACCACCGATCACAACACCCTCTTCGATGACGGTCTCTCCGCCGAGGATGGAAGCACCGGAGTAGATCGTGACGTTGTCCCCGATGGTCGGATGACGGCGCACATCCCGAAGCTTCTGTCCGCCCTTGGTGGAGAGCGCGCCGAGTGTTACACCCTGATAGAGCTTGACATGGCAGCCGATGATTGTGGTCTCACCGATCACGATGCCGGTTCCGTGGTCGATAAAGAAATATTTTCCGATCGTTGCACCCGGATGGATGTCGATACCGGTCTTGCTGTGTGCCTGTTCGGTCATCATACGCGGGATGAGCGGGACACCGAGAAGAAACAGCTCATGCGCCAGACGATACACCGTGATGGCATAGATGCCCGGATAAGAAAAAATAATCTCATCTTTGCTGCGGGCAGCCGGATCACCATCGTAAGCTGCCTGAAGGTCTGTCTCAAGATATTCCCGGACTTTTGGAATGCGTTTCATAAAGGAAACGGTTGCATTCTGTGCAAACTCTTCAATGGCTTCCTGGCAGTCATTGCATTCGTGGGTATATTTTAATACGACACAGATCTGTTTGTTCAGGTGGAACATGACATCTTCGATCATGGTGGAAACGGTGTGCTTTACGTTGTAGATCTTGTGCGTCTTGTCGCGGAAAAATCCCGGATAGACAATGGAAAACAGACTGTCAAGGATATCCATGATCTCGGCTTTGTCGGGCTGGTTGTAGATATCCATCTTGTCAACCGCACGCCCTTTTTTGTAATCTTCGAGGATATCGTCAAGGATTCCTCCAACTTCCTGTTCAATGATATTTTTCATAAAAGAATTCACTCCTTTTCTTTTCCTTTTAACTGTACGAGGATGATTGCCGAAAACATCAGCACACATCCGATCAGCTCACGGCTGCTCAGCCGCTCCTGCAAAATAAGAAATCCCGCCAGCAGGGAGAAAACAGATTCCATGCTCATAAGAATAGAGGCCGCTGCGGGAGGAAGACCGCGCTGTGCGAAAAACTGTAAGGTGTAGGCGATGCCGTTGGAACAGACACCGGCATATAAAATCGGCAGCCATGCGGCAAGAAGCAGATGCATCTGCGGATGCTCCAGCAAAAGCGCCGGGACAAGGGAACAGATGCCGCAGGCAAAAAATTCAATACACGCCAGCATCACATTGTCCGCGATCGGTGCAAAATAATCGACGGCAAGGATCTGTAAAGAAAATGCCAGTGCACAGCAGAGTGTATAGAAATCTCCGCGCTGTAAATGCGTGATTCCATCGGTCATGCACAAAAAGTACAGACCGCAGACCGACAACAGGATTGAAATCCAGATGCGGGCAGAGGTCTTTTTCCGGAAAAGATGCCGATGATTGGAACAAGTACAATATACATGGCGGTAATAAACCCGCTTTTTCCGACCGTTGTGTACTGAATGCCAATCTGTTGCAGATTGGTTGCGATACAAAGTAAAATGCCGCAAATGATTCCGCCGGGCAATGCCGCTTTCCAGCACAGACGCCGCTGACGGCCGGATTGTCCCGCCGCATGTCCCCGGTAAAAAATCACGGGAAGCAACACCACACCGCCGATCAGTGACCGTGCAGTGGTGAAAGTAAACGGTTTCACGTAGTCCATTCCCACGCTCTGTGCGACAAAGGCGAATCCCCAGATCGCAGCAGTTAAGAGAAGCAGAAGGGAATGCTTAATGGTATTTTGATTCATAAAAATTCCTTTGTTATCTGAGGTAATAAAAAGCCAGATGCAATGTGCGATTCTCAAAGAGATACCGCAAAGCACAGGCTTTCTACTTATTATAGAGTATTCAACATATTTGTTCAAGTGCAAATAAAAACACAAAACCTTTTGCGGATTTATTACAATATCATAGTGTAAGGGAGAAATCCCTGGGACGTCTTTGGGAAACAGAAAGGAATCACAACGTGACAAAGCAAAAGTTTGACGAATTTATCCTTGCGCATGGGCGGGACATCCTGTGGTTTTGCAGGATGACAACCGGAAATGCACAGGAAGGCGAGGAACTGTATCAGGATACCATGCTTACGTTACTGGAACAGATAGAAAAACTGGACGAAGCGAACAATACCAAAAGTTATGCTCTGTCCGTGGCAGTCCGTCTTTACAAAAACCGCAGAAGAAAATTTGCGTGGCGGATGCGGATTGCACCGCAGGAAAGTTACGAGGAACATCTGCAAAATGGCAGGAAAACACCGGAACATAAAGAAACCAATCCGGAGGCACAGATTCTGCAGGAGGAAACCATACAGGAAGTGCAAAAAATGGTGCAGCAGCTTCCGGAAAAATACCGGCTGGTGGTCTATCTGTATTATTCGGCGGACATGAAACTGACGGAGATTGCGGAGTGCCTGCATCTGTCGGTAAATACCGTAAAGACCCGCCTGCGCAAAGCAAAACTTCTTTTAAAGGAAAAATTGGAGGTAATCGGATATGAACGATGAACAGTTGGATGAGATTTTAAGAAACGCCCTTACACCGCAGCGGGAAATCAAAGAGGAGGAAATTTTACTGAAGAAACGCAGAAGGGAGGAAAAGACAATGAAAAACAGGAAAATTAAAATGGCAGGAATCGCAGGAACGGTAGCGGCGGCACTGGCACTTGCCTGCATTCTTCCACAGACCTCGTTTGCCGAGCAGATCAAAAAGATGTTTCAGGGCTATTGGGGACAGCGGAGTGAATTGACCGATTATGTCACAAGAGGCGTATTCAGCGATCAGGATGAACATATGCTGTTTTCCGTGGAGGAAGTGCTCTCGGACGAAGTGGCTGTGAGTGTGGTTGTGCGCTATGAGGCAAAGGATGAGGCCGGCGAAAAATGGCTGGCAACCGAAGGTCCGGCGGGAACGGAAAGCTACGATGAGAATGGAAATCTTTTTCCGGACAGGCAGTTGTATCTACTGTGGGGAAAGAAAGATGATTACCGTAGCTTAACAAGCAGTGCACAACTGATCCGGGGACAGAGTGATGAAAAAGTACAGTATTTTGTGCTGAATCTAAGCTATGGAGAGTGGTCTGCCCGTCTAAAAAAGGCGACATTGTGTTACGATCTTCCAACAAAAGATGAAAATATGACAGCGCTGGATACCAGCTGCAACGTTCCTGTTTATGAATATACATTGAAGGCAAAAGATCAAAAGCAGATCAGCCCGAAGTACTATGAGCCAAAGCGGATGCGGCTGACGCAGCTGAGTGTTGTCATCTATGGAACAACTACCGAGTATTATAGAAAAATGCAGAAGGATGCAGAATGGCCATTTGGCTTAGAAAGATGGGGGAAGGATCAGGAAAGCGTGGGAGAAGATCTTGGAAAAACCTCTTTGATTTATAAGGATGGAACGCGCAACTGGAATATTGCAGATCCTTATATAATTGATAGCATTAAGGATTCAAGGGCAAAGAAAAACTATTCGGACTGCAATGCAGTGTTACAGTCAGGAACTTTCTACAGGGTAACTTCGTATCTTGGGTTACAGGTGGCGAATAAAATTGATCCACAAGAGGCCAGTGAGATTGTTATGCGAACGAAGAACCGGGAAGTGACGTATGAACTGATCAAAGAAGAGTGATGGAAACTTCTTTTGATAAATTGCTGGTTAACTGCGTGGTCTGGGGCCTTTTGTTTTTCAGAGGGACGGATTTGCGGGGACTGTTCTAAATATAAGTTTTTTCGATGCGACGGAAGAAGGGGGGACATTCTCTTTCTACAGAAAAATTTATAAGTTAGCGCCGATGGTGATTTCAGGCTGGTTTTGCAAAAGTTTTACTTTTATGCTATTAACGTTACATGATGGAACTACGGCGCAGTTGTAAATTTGTTCTTCCGAAAGAAATGTCCCCCTTCTTCCTGTGGATTGGAAAGCCATAAGTAAAAGAATGATGTCCGCAAATCCTGTCTGTGGAACAAACATAAAGGCACCAGAACCTGCAGTTAAAGGGACGCCTCAAAAACAGCTACGAATCCCATGAACTGGAATAAACATAAAAATACCCTATTAAATCACTCGATGATAAGGCCGGGTATCTATAGACGAAAAATTAAAGTTTTAGGTGACGTTTTTCCGAAATTTTAATGCTTGAAATCAGGAAATGTCACCTATATAGTAAAAATTGCTTTTCCAGATACCGGTTTTTTAGAAAAAGCGGTATCTGGAAAAGCAATTTTTGATCTATAGAGACCTTCCGGTATCTGAATGTTAAATTTTCAATATATAGATACCACAATGGTATTTTTTACATGAAATTTATTGGGATAGATACCACGATGACATCTTTCCTATGAATTTTGATTATATAGAACCCATCCTTTATTTATAAGTTTATAATGCCCGAACATATAAAGACTTTAATAGAACTATTGTTTCACAAAATACCGGCAATGAAATTTCCACCTATTAGCATGTCAGGATTCCAAAGTATTTATCACTTTACCGTAAACGCTCATTGCACGCATTTCCTTCCGGGAGAGCCTTTAACTGCAAATTCTGGTGCCTTTATATTTGTCACATAGACAGGATTTGCGGGCATCATCCTTTTACTTATAGTTTTCCAATCCACAGGAAGAAGGGGGACATTTCTTTCGGAAGAACAAATTTGCAACTGCGCCGTAGTTCCATCACATAACGCTAATAGCATAAAAGTAAAATATTTATCAAAATTATCTGAAATCAATATCGGCGTTAATTTGCAAATTTTTCTGTAGAAAGAGAATGCCCCCCTTCTTCCGTCGCATCGAAAAAACTTATATTTAGAACAATCCCCGCAAATCCGTCCCACTGAAAACAAAAGGCCCCAGACCACGCAGTTAAACAGCAATTTAACTGGCTATAAAAATCCACGTATTGAGATTCAAGCAAAATTCAATCTTTCCATGGTACCGTAGAAAGAAAGGAAAATTATTCCTACAATACCTATTGACATGATAGGAATTAAGGGGTATGATAAACGAAAGTCAAGGGAGGCGGAAACATGAAGCGAAAATCATTTTCAATGGTAAAGAAAATAGCTGTACTGTCCATGGCAGCAATTCTGTTGATTGGATGTACCGGATGCGGAAGCAAAAAAAGTCATGTACTGACAATCACTAACGTCTCCTACGATCCGACAAGAGAATTTTATGAAGCATATAATCCTCTGTTTGAGAAATATTATAAGGAAAAAACGGGAAAAGAAGTGGATATTATTCAATCCCACGGAGGTTCCGGTGCACAGGCACGCTCTGTTGTGGAAGGATGCAATGCTGATGTCGTTACACTGGCACTGGAGCATGATATCACACTGATCGAGCAGACCGGACTGATTGAAAAAGGCTGGGAACAGGAATTTGCCGATGACAGTTCCCCATACACTTCGACGATTGTTTTCCTCGTCCGGAAAGGCAATCCGAAACAGATCAAAGACTGGGACGATCTGGTAAATAAAAAGGTCGAGATCATCACCCCGGACCCGAAGAGCAGTGGTGGTGCCTGCTGGAACTTTTTAGCAGCACTTTCCTATATAAAGGAGCAGACCGATGATGAGAAGGAACAGAAAGCATTTCTGCAGAAACTTTACTCGCAGGTTTCCGTCATGGATTCCGGAGCGCGCGGTTCCACAACCACGTTTGTGGAAAACCAGAAAGGGGATGTACTGATCGCGTGGGAAAATGAGGCAATTACCACGATGAAAAGTTATCCGGATGAATATGAGATGATTACGCCGAGTGTCAGTATTCTGGCACAACCGAGTGTGGCGATTGTGGATGACAATGCGGATGCCAACGGCACGCAGGAAGTGAGCCGCGAGTACCTGAATTATCTGTACACCGATGATGCGCAGTGGCTGGCGGCAGAGTATGGTTACCGTCCGAGCAATGAATCAATTCTGAAGGAATTTTCCGACCGTTTTGACCTGAATGTGAAATTATATACGATCAAAGATTACGGCGGCTGGAACGAAGCATATAAGAACTATTTTGACGATGGAGCAATGTTTGATGAAATCTACGGCAACGAATAAGACAAAAAAAGTACGTGTGATACCGGGGTATCACCTCACATTGGGAATTACAGTGACAATGCTTTCCCTGATTGTGCTGATCCCGCTGGCATCTGTGATGGTTTCCGCATTAAAACTGCGTCCGGCAGAGTTCTGGTCCCTGATCACGAAGCCGACCGTGCGGCATGCATTTGCGACCAGCATCGGATGTTCGTTTATTGCGGCACTTATAAACAGTGTGTTCGGTGTGATCATTGCCTGGGTGCTTGTAAGATATGAGTTTCCGGGAAAACGTATCCTCGATGGCTGTATTGAGCTTCCGTTTGCACTGCCGACTTCGGTAGCAGGTATCACACTTTCTAAAATGTATTCCGAAAACGGAATCCTTGGGACTCCGCTTGCAAAACTTGGCATCAAAGTATCCTACACACATCTGGGACTGGTCATTGCACTGGTGTTTGTCGAATTCCGTTTGTCATCCGTGCCGTGCAGCCGGTGCTTGAAAAACTCGACGGACAGTATGAGGAAGCGGCATTTATGCTTGGAGCCAACCGGTTTCAGACCTTCCGCAGAGTGCTTCTGCCGGAGATGATGCCCCCGGTTTTAACCGGATTTGGGCTTGCCTTTGCCAGAGGGATTGGTGAGTACGGAAGTGTCATTTACATATCCGGAAACAGTGCAAGGGAACATACGCAGGTGATCTCCTATGTGATCATGCAGAAGCTTGGGTATATTGATTATGCGAGTGCCACGGCAATCGCGCTGGTAATGTTGATTTTATCGTTTGTTTTACTGCTTGCTGTGAATATCGTACAGATGAAACAGGCAGCCAGAACCAACAATGTGTAAGTACAACGGGAAACCAGCCAGTTTGTTTTAAGAAAGGAAGTTCGTTTTTATGGAACAAAAGAAAAGTACGAAATACATCTTAATAGCCATCAGCGTTCTTTTCATATTTGTTATGCTGATTCTTCCCCTGTTTTCGATTCTCTTCAGTGCATTGAAAGAAGGATTTGCTTTTTATCTGCAGGCGGTCACAACCGAATATGTGCGTTCGGCTCTTTTGGTTACATTGCTTGCAACTGTGATCGCGGTAGTTGTCAATACGTTTTTCGGAATCATGGCGGCATGGCTTCTGACAAAGTTTTCTTTCCGTGGGAAACAGGTGCTTGCCACGCTGATCGATATCCCGTTTTCGATCTCTCCCGTCATTGTAGGTCTTGCCTTTTTGATGACCTTCGGACGACTCGGCTGGACGTATCCGGCAATCCGGGCGATCAACCAGTTTTTCGGAACAAACATCCGCATTACGTTTGCGTTACCGGGTGTGGTGCTTGCCACAATTTTTGTCACTTTCCCGTTTGTATCGCGTGAGATCATCCCGATCTTAAATGCACAGGGCAAAGACGAAGAAGAGGCTGCAGCATTGATGGGAGCCGGGGGATTTACGATTTCCGGAAAATTACCCTTCCCCAGATGAAATGGGGACTGATCTATGGTATCATTTTATGTACGGCGCGTGCGTTAGGCGAGTTTGGAGCAGTCAATGCACTCTCAAAGACCAGAGGGCAGACATTTACCCTGCCGCTGGAGATTGATGCCTTATATATGTCGGGGACGGATACTTCCATCACCTCCGCATTTGCAGTATCTTCCATTCTGGTCATTATTGCGGTGATCGTGCTGATACTCAGAAACATTTTTGAATACAGAAGCAAAAACAGTAAAGGGATACAGTAAGGAGTCAGGCTATGTACGTGGAAATGAGAGATATTTGTAAAAATTACGGAAACTTCCGGGCTTCCGACCATGTCAGCTTTGGCATTGAAAAAGGAAAATTAGTCGCACTGCTTGGACCTTCCGGAAGCGGAAAGACCACACTGCTTCGCATGATCGCGGGGCTTGAGACACCAAACAGCGGCGATATCTATATTGACGGGCAGCGTGTCAACGATGTGCCGGCGGCAAAACGAGGCATCGGTTTTGTCTTTCAGAACTATGCATTGTTCCGTTATATGACCGTCTACGACAACGTAGCTTTTGGTCTCGAACTTGCCAAGGTGCCGAAAAAAGAAATCAAAAAGCGCGTGACCGAACTGTTGGAACTGACCGGATTAAGCGGAATGGAAAAGCGTTATCCGAACCAGTTGTCCGGTGGGCAGCGTCAGCGAGTGGCATTTGCCCGCGCACTGGCACCGAATCCGCAGGTACTTCTTCTCGATGAGCCGTTTGCGGCAATCGATGCAAAAGTCCGCACTGAACTTCGCAACTGGCTTCGCGAGATGGTTGTAAAGCTTGGCATTACAAGCATTTTTGTTACCCATGATCAGGATGAAGCCGTCGAGGTGGCCGATGAGATTATCATCACAAACCATGGACATATCGAGCAGATGGGAACACCGATGGAAATTTATAAATCACCGGACACCCCGTTCGTGGCACAGTTTATCGGCCGTTCCTCGATCGTAGAGCATTATGAGCGTCTGCTTGGATTTGATCCGGTCGAGGGCGCAACCCACGCAGTTATCCGTCCGGAATTTGTCCGCATGTCCAGAAGCGAGCCACCGCAGCATATGAGTGCCGCCGAGCGTGGAATCGTAAAAGATGTGATATTCCGAGGAAATCATCTGGATGTTGTCGTTGATGTGGGAGGTATCCCGATCGTCACCGAGCGCTCACTTGAAAAAGATCCGGTAGAGATCGGTGAAAAAGTGTATGTCTTAATCTACCGGCTTTACATATTTGATGAAAACCAGACCTATCTCGTAGAAAATAGAGAGATGCAGGAAGGCGAGGTCTTCTACATTTAATCACAAGGAAGGATTACTTATGAAAATCGAGGGAAAAAAAATACTCCATACGGATGTCCTCATCATCGGCGGCGGCACAGCAGGCTGCTACGCGGCAATGACCATCCGTGAACAATCCGATTATTCCATAATCATAGCAGAAAAAGCCAACATCAGGCGCAGCGGCTGTCTGGCAGCCGGAGTCAACGCGCTCAATGCCTATATCACCAAAGGTCATGTTCCGCAGGATTACGTGGACTACGCCACAAAAGATGCCGACGGCATCGTCCGGCCGGATCTGCTTTTGACCATGTCCGAAGGACTCAACCGTGTGACCGCCAAAATGGAACAGCTTGGTCTGGTCATCTTAAAAGACGAAAACGGCGAGTATGTGGCAAGAGGAAACCGCAATATCAAGATCAACGGCGAAAACTTCAAGCCGCTTCTTGCAGATGCTGTCAGCAAATTAGACGATGTGACCGTCATCAACCAGTTAAACATTACCGATTATCTGGTAAACAATAATAAGATCGAAGGAGCCGTCGGTTTTTCCATTGCAGACGGTACGGCCTACGAGATCCGCGCAAAAAAAGTGCTGATCGCAACCGGAGGAGCCGCAGGACTTTACCGCCCGAACAATCCGGGTTTTTCCCGTCATAAAATGTGGTATCCGCCGTTTAACACCGGTGCCGGATATGCCATGGGAATTGAAGCCGGAGCCGAGATGACCACATTTGAGATGCGCTTTATCGCCCTGCGCTGTAAAGATACGATCGCTCCGACCGGAACGATTGCACAGGGTGTCGGAGCAAAGCAGATCAACGCACACGGAGAAGTGTATGAGACAAAATACGGTCTGACTACTTCCCAGCGTGTGTACGGAACTGTTGAAGAAAATGTACAGGGACGCGGACCATGTTATCTTCGCACCGAAGGCATCTCCGCAGAACAGGATGAATCGCTCTTAAAAGCATACTTAAACATGGCGCCGGGACAGACACTCAAGTGGGTGGAATCGGGGAAAAATCCAAGCGAACAGAACGTGGAAATCGAGGGAACCGAGCCGTATATCGTAGGTGGTCATACCGCCAGCGGTTACTGGGTAGACACCGAACGAGAGACAACGATCCACGGACTCTATGCTGCCGGAGATGTGGCAGGCGGCTGTCCACAGAAATATGTAACCGGCGCACTGGTGGAGGGCGAGATCGCAGCCCATTCCATCGTGCAGAAATTAAACGAAGAACAGGTGCAGATACGGCGGCTTCTGATGAAGAAGCGGTTCTTGAAAATAAAATTGCCGAGTATGATGCATTTCTCACAAAGCAGGACCCGGCATTTACCGTTGAGGAACTCGAGGAAGCCATGCAGAAAGTCATGGACCAGTATGCAGGCGGAATCGGAACCCATTACCAGTTCAACGAAAAGCAGCTTGCCATGGCGGAAGAAAAAATAAAGAAACTGCAGATCCTTGCAAAAGGACTTGCGGCAGCCGATATGCATGAGCTGATGTTTATCTATGAGCTGAAAGAACGCCTGACCGTGTGCCTGACTGTGATCGCACATCTGCGTGCACGCAAGGAGACACGCTGGCACAGTTTCGCGGAGAATCTGGATTATCCGGAGAAGAGTGATGCATGGCTCTGCTATGTAAACTCGAAAAAGAACGGGGACCAGATTACGATGATCCGCAGAGATCTGGTGAAAGGAGGAGAAACCTATGAGCATCGCGATTGATTCCATGAAATGCAGGGCATGTGGAAAATGTCTGGATGTCTGTCCGGGAAGCCTGATCGTGCGCGGCGAAGACAAAAAAGCCGTGATCCGGTATCCGAAGGACTGCTGGGGATGCGCCTCCTGTATCAAGGAGTGTCCGTTTGAGGCAATTTCCTATTACCTGGGTGCCGACATCGGCGGCATGGGAAGCCAGATGACCGTTCATACGGAAGGAGATCTGTTACACTGGCGAATTAAAAAAACGGATGGTACAATAGAAACAATTGTTGTGAATAAAAAGGATTCGAATAAATATTAAGGAGGAAGATCATGAGTCAATTATCTCATCTTGATGCACTCGAAGCGGAAGCAATCTACATTATCCGTGAGGTAGCGGCAGAGTGTGAAAAACCAGTAATGCTTTATTCCATAGGAAAGGACAGTTCGGTAATGCTTCATCTTGCCATGAAAGCATTTTATCCGGAGAAGCCGCCATTCCCATTTTTACATGTGAACACGACATGGAAATTCAAGGAAATGATTCAGTTCCGTGATGAGACGGCAAAGAAACTTGGGATTAACATGATCGAGTATATCAACGAGGACGGTGTAAAACGTGGCATCAATCCGTTTGATTACGGCAGCCAGTACACCGACATCATGAAGACACAGGCATTAAAACAGGCGTTGAATAAATACGGATTTACTGCAGCATTCGGCGGCGGACGTCGTGATGAGGAAAAATCCCGTGCAAAAGAGAGAATTTTCTCTTTCCGTAATGAGAATCATGCATGGGACCCGAAGAACCAGAGACCGGAGATGTGGAAACTTTATAACTCCAAGATCAACAAGGGTGAGAGTATTCGTGTGTTCCCGATTTCCAACTGGACGGAGACGGATATCTGGGAGTACATAAAGAGAGAAAACATCGATATCGTGCCGCTGTATTTTGCAGCAAAGCGTCCGGTGATTGAGCGTGACGGACAGATTATCATGGTGGATGATGATCGTCTGAAACTTCGTCCGGGTGAGAAAATTGAATACAAGAATGTGCGTTTCCGTACTTTGGGATGCTATCCACTGACCGGTGGAATCGAATCCAACGCGACCACATTAGATGAGATTATTGACGAGACCTTGAGTGCTGTAGAGTCTGAGCGGACCACCCGTGTCATTGACAACGAGGCAGCCGGCAGCATGGAACGAAGAAAGAGGGAGGGTTATTTCTAAAATGAGCGGATTATTGAAATTTATTACCTGCGGTAGTGTAGACGATGGAAAGTCCACACTGATCGGACATATTTTATACGATTCCAAACTGCTTTACGCAGATCAGGAGAAAGCGTTGGAGCTGGATTCCAAAGTAGGAAGCCGCGGCGGCGCAATCGATTACTCCCTCCTTCTGGACGGACTGATGGCAGAGCGTGAACAGGGTATCACCATTGATGTGGCATACCGTTACTTTACAACCGAAAAGAGAAGCTTTATCGTGGCAGATACTCCGGGACATGAGGAGTACACAAGAAACATGGCAGTCGGTGCATCCTTTGCAGACCTTGCCGTTATCCTTGTGGATGCAAAGCAGGGCGTGCTCGTACAGACCAGAAGACATGCCAGAATCTGTGCACTGATGGGAATCCGTTATTTTGTATTTGCTGTAAATAAGATGGATCTTGTCGATTACAGCGAGGAGCGTTTCAAGGAGATCGTTGACCAGATTCAGGAACTTTCCAAGGAACTGCATTTAGCAAGTGTCAAGATCATTCCGGTATCTGCAACCGAGGGTGACAATGTCACCACCCATTCCGACAATATGCCATGGTACACGCAGGAGCCACTGCTTGCTTACTTAGAGAATATCGATGTGAGCGAAAAGAAGCAGGAAGAAGGCTTCTATATGCCGGTACAGCGTGTCTGCCGTCCGGATCACACGTTCCGTGGTTTCCAGGGACAGATCGAGAGTGGCGCTGTATCGGTCGGTGATACAATCGTGACTCTGCCAAGCAATGAGCATGCAAAAGTAAAGAGCATTTTAGTCGGAGATAAAGATGCACAGACTGCAGATGCAGGCCGTCCAGTTACCATCCAGCTTGACAAGGAAGTGGATGTATCCCGCGGATGTGTTCTCGCAAAAGATACGAAGCTTCCGGTCAGCAAGAAATTTACCGCAACAATCCTCTGGATGGACGATGAGGAACTGACCGTCGGCAAAGATTATCTCGTAAAACTCGGTACACGTACGATTCCGGGTATCTTAAAGAATATCCAGTACAAGATTGATGTCAACACCGGTGAATTTATTCCGGTTGGCCGCCTGCGCAAGAACGAGATTGCGGTCTGCGATCTGGTATTGCAGGAAGAGATCGTCATTGATGCTTTTGCAAAGCATAAGACATTGGGAGAACTGATCCTGATCGACCGTATTTCCAACATGACTTCCGCATGTGGTGTTGTGGAAAATCCAACGCTCGATGAGACGAAAGACTTAAAATGCGCATTTGCCCACGGAAATCTCAAGGCAAACGGAGATATCTTCGAGGAATATTACTATGACCTTGAGGCGATGAACGTCTTTAAGGTACAGCCTTCCGATAAAACTTACACGATCGGTGATGTGATTCCGGTCAAGGGTGAGACGTATCAGTATCCGGACAGCTTTGATGTGGTTGTTCTGCGTGAGCAGGTAGCGGTATCCATCCGTGACCAGAAGGTTACTGCAATTATTCCGCTTGCTGACTTTGCATACAACGATGTGCCTGTCATCAACGGCCGTGGATTTGCAGTTCATGTAACAAGTGCCGCAGATGTGGATGCGTTCAAGAAGGAGCTTTCCGCAGAGGGCAGTGAGATCTCTGAGAACTTCTTTAATAAGTGGGTTGATTTTGAGACTTACCGCCGCATCGTATTTAAGGATGAGCACTGGACAGAATAATCATTTTATTATGAGAATGGAATCCCTGCTGGTTTTAACCAGTGGGGATTTTTTTGCTGGAAAAATAAGTGGAAATAAAAGGTTGACAATAGGGTATGATTGCGGTATATTAACTATAACATATTAAACCTATTAGATAAGTATGAATTAGGGGAAATGAAATGGGATTCAACACAGAACTACTACATGGTACAAAAACCGGAGATCCGGTGACCGGAGCCACACTTACCCCGGTGTACCAGTCCAGTGCTTTTTTTCAGCCATCGGCAGAGCAGCATGAGAAGCTGTTTCACAACAAAGCTGCTGGATATTCTTACACAAGAATCAATAACCCGACCATCGCAGCATTTGAAGAACGCATGACGGTTCTGGAAAAAGGTGTGGCATCCGTTGCCTGTGCATCCGGCATGGCGGCAATTACCAATGCCCTTCTGAATATCGTAGGAAGTGGTGATGAGATCATCACAAGCACCAGCCTGTATGGAGGAACGATTGATCTTTACCACGATCTGGAAGCGTTTGGGATTACAACAATTTTTGCAGATACGAATGATCTGGCAGATCTCGAATCCAAGATCACGGATAAGACGAGAGTCATCTTCGCGGAGACGATTGGCAATCCAAAGCTGGATGTGACCGACATCCCGGCACTTGCAGGGATCGCAAAGCGGCACAATCTTCCGCTCATGATCGATAATACGGTAGCTACCGCGTTTCTCGTTCGTCCGCTCGAACTTGGCGCAGACATCGTGATCAATTCCACATCCAAATACATCAACGGCAACAGCAGTGCCATCAGTGGTGTGATCACCGATGCGGGAAGATTCAAATGGGATCTGGAGCGGTATCCGGGCATGAAAGACTATAAAAAGTTTGCAAAATTTGCCTTTACTGCAAAACTGAGAAACGGATTGTTCCGCAACATGGGAGCCTGTATGGCGCCGCAGACTGCATACTATAATCTGCTTGGTATGGAGACACTGGGGCTTCGTATGGAGCGGGCGTGTGACAACGCAATGCAGCTTGCGGCTTATCTGGAAACCATTCCGGGAATCAGCGTAAACTATCCGGGACTTGCATCAAGTCCGTGGAACGGTGTGGCAAAGCAGTTGCTGGATGGAAGATTTGGAGCAATTTTAACCATTCGCGTGGGAAGCAAGGAACGCGCTTTTGCAGTCATGAATGCGCTGACCATTCCGCAGATCGTATCCAATATCGGAGATACCAAGACACTGATCGTACATCCGGAATCCACACTGGCGGCACACTCAACCGAGCAGGAAAAGATTGACGCCGCCGTATTTGATGATATGATAAGAATAAGTGTCGGTATTGAGGATATCGAAGATCTGAAGCAGGATTTTACAGCAGCAATCCAAAATACCGCCGGATAAACAAAGAAAAATACACAAGGTTTAAAGGAGAGAGTAATGGCTGTTGATTATGCTACATTGAAAAAAGGCGGATTTATGCGCCAGAAACAAAAAAATAATTTTTCCCTGCGGCTGGCTGTGGTAGGTGGAAATCTTACAGCAGAGAATTTACAGATTATCGCAAAGGTTGCAGAAAAATACGGAGACGGACACGTACATCTGACTTCCCGTCAGAGTGTGGAAATCCCATTTATCAAACTTGACGATGTAGAAGAAGTTAAGGAAGTGCTGGCAACCGGGGGATGTAAGCCGGGTGTGTGTGGACCGCGTGTCCGTACGATTACAGCCTGTCAGGGATCGGCGGTATGCCCTAGTGGAAATATTGACAGTTATGATATTGCAAAAAAACTGGATGAGCGTTATTTTGCAAGAGAACTTCCGCATAAGTTTAAATTTGGTGTAACCGGATGCCAGAACAACTGCTTAAAGGCAGAAGAAAATGATGTCGGAATCAAGGGTGCATCTATTGTGGAATGGGAGGAAGCAGCCTGCATCAACTGTGGGATCTGTGAGAAGACCTGCCGCGTGGATGCAATCAGCACCGTGGACGGAAAAATCTTTCTCGATGAGGAAAAATGTAACAACTGCGGACGCTGTGTAAAGGCCTGTCCGACCGATGCATGGAAAGCGACACCTGCATTTGAGGTATCTTTCGGTGGACTGTTTGGAAACCGCGTATACAAAGGCGAGAATTATCTTCCGCTTGTGACATCCGAGGAACAGTTATTCCGCATTACCGATGCGGCAATCCAGTTCTTTGATGACAATGCCAATCCAGGAGAGCGTTTCCGCATGACACTCGAGAGAGTGGGACTTGATAAATTTGAAGAGAAGATAAAGGAGGCATACAATGGCTGATTTTACAATTGATGAAACTGTAGATATTACGGATGTGGTCTGCCCGATGACGTTTGTCAAGGCAAAGGTGGCCATGGAAGAGTTAGAGATCGGACAGGTGCTTTCCGTACATATGAATGATGGGGAGCCGGTGCAGAACGTACCGAGAAGTTTCAAGGAAGAGGGACAGCAGGTATTAAAGCTGATCGACAATGAAGATGGAACTTATGACCTTATTGTAAAGAAACTCGAAGAGTAGACAAGAGAGGTTAAGCGCATGGCAGCAAGAGTAAGTAAAGATAATTTTGAAGCGGAAGTTTTGCAGGCTTCTATACCGGTACTGGTGGAGTTTTATTCCGATTCCTGCATTCCGTGCAAACAGATGTCACCGATTCTTGGCGATATCGAAGATGATTATGAGGATCGCTTAAAAGTGGTCAAAGTCAATGCAAATTTTGATGGGGAACTGGCAGAACAGTATTCCGTTATGGTTTCTCCGACCATCCTGTTTTTCAAAGATGGAAAGGAAGCAGAGCGTGTGCGCGGTCTGATCAGGAAGCCGGAACTGGAAGAAATTGTGAAAAAATATATTTAGGAGGAGTTACCGATGAAAGTAACAATCGCAGGAAACGTAAAAGACATCAAAGAGGGAACCACGCTGGCACAGCTCGTTGTTGACGAGAAGGTTGAAAATCCGGAATATGTGACCGTTACCGTAAACGATGATTTCGTAGAAAATCACGATCTTGCAAACGTAACATTAAAGGAAAACGATGTAGTTGAATTCTTATACTTCATGGGAGGAGGAAGCTTCTAATGGCATTTACCAATGAACAGATGGAGCGTTACAGCCGTCACATCATCCTGCAGGAGGTTGGTGTGAAGGGACAGAAAAAGCTCCTTAACGGAAAAGTTTTGATTATCGGTGCAGGCGGACTCGGTGCACCGGCAGCAATGTATCTTGCCGCAGCCGGTGTGGGAACCATCGGTATTGTCGATGCAGATGAAGTTGATCTGTCCAACTTACAGCGTCAGATCATTCACGGCACCGCAGATGTAGGAAAAGCAAAAGTAAAATCTGCAAAAGAGACCATGAACGCAATGAACCCGGATGTAACTGTAAATACCTACCGTGAGTTCGTTACTTCTGAAAATATTATGGATCTCATTAAAGATTATGATTTCATCATTGATGGAACCGATAACTTCCCGGCAAAATTCTTAATCAACGATGCCTGTGTAATGGCAAAGAAGCCATTTTCCCATGCAGGAATCATCCGTTTCAAGGGTCAGCTCATGACCTATGTTCCGGGAGAAGGACCATGCTATCGTTGTGTATTCAAGAATCCACCACCAAAGGATGCAGTTCCGACCTGTAAGCAGGCAGGTGTCATCGGCGCAATGGGCGGTGTCATCGGATCCTTACAGGCGATGGAAGCCATCAAATATCTGATCGGTGTGGGCGATCTCTTAACCGGAAAGCTTCTGACTTTTGATGCGTTAAAGATGGAATTCCACACGATCAAGCTGCCAAAGGCAGATCATAAGTGTGCAATCTGTGGCGATCATCCGACCATCACAGAACTGATCGATTACGAGCAGATCGAGTGCCCGGATCATTGAAAGAGGTAAGGAGGAAAATTTTATGCTTACCATGAAAAAAGCAGACTATGAAAAAATCTTAGCTCATGCGAAGGAAAACCTTCCGGAAGAGGCATGTGGTCTGATTGCAGGCACCAAAGACGGAGACAAAAAGATCATCGAGAAGGTGTACCTTCTGGAAAATGTGGATCACACCAATGAGCATTTTTCCATGAACCCGAAGGAACAGCTTGCAGCCGTCAAGGATATGCGTGCAAACAAGCTGGTACCGCTTGGCAACTGGCATTCCCATCCGGAATCGCCGTCACGCCCGTCCGAGGAAGATAAGCGTCTGGCATATGATCCGACGGTCAATTACCTGATTCTTTCCCTGATGGATATGGATCAGCCGGTGCTTAAAGCTTTTGACATTGACAAAGAGAAAAATGTGACGATTGAAGAACTGGTTATTCAGTAAAGGGTATCCGTCTGCGGATAGATTTTCTATCTGGGGTATCTCGAGTAAGCGATATCTCCTATGCAGCTTAGAAATTGTTGAATAGAAATGCTGCCTGTAACATATTGTTGTCAGGCAGCATTTTTCGGTAGTATGGTGCAAAGATTATATTTTTACATGATCAGTAACAAAAATGCCAGACCGTAATAAGTCACAACAGCCACAAGGTCATTGACGGTTGTAATGAGTGGACCGGATGCAACCGCAGGATCAATTTTTATCTTATGGAAAAACATGGGAATCACAGTACCTACGAGGCTTGAGATCACCATTGCCACGAGAAGTGAGATGCCGACGCAGCCGGAGATGCCAAATGCTCCGCTCCAGGTGTATCCCTTAAACAGGTGGATGTAGATGCCAAGCAGTGCAAGTGCCATAATACCAAGGATTCCACCATTTAAAAGACCGATTTTCATTTCTTTTACCAGTAAGAAAAGTTTTTGTTTTCCGGTGAGTGTTTCATCCATCAGGACACGGATGGTAACTGCCAGAGACTGGGTACCGACGTTTCCGGCCATGTCAAGCACAAGAGACTGGAAACAGATTACAATCGGAAGCACAGCCACAACATGCTCAAAGACACCTACAACAGAGGAAACGAGCATCCCGAGGAACAGCAGGATGATAAGCCATGGAAGACGTTTTTCATGCTTTGTGCCGTGGTTTCTTTGAGATCTTCTTCGGCGGTGAGACCGGCCAGTTTTGCGTAATCTTCCCCCATCTCATTGTCAACCATCTCTACGATATCTTCGGATGTAATAACACCGAGCATATGACCGTCCTGCGACAGGACAGGAATGGAATCTTCCGAATAATCCATGATTTTTTCCATGCATTCATCAATTTTTTCGTGATCGGTTACCGATGGATAGGAGTGGACGATAATATCGTCAAGCACATCATGTTCTCTTGCAATAATAAGATCTTTCAGATCAATAGCACCGGCAAATTTCAGGGATTCATCCAGTACATAAATGGTTGAAATATTGTCATTGGTCCCGGCCTGACGGACCAGTTCGCTCATTGCCTGACGGACGGAAAGTCCCTTTGGAATGCAGATGTAGTTGGTTGTCATGCAGCTTCCGATTTCGTCATCGTCATAGGAAAGCAGCATTTTTACATCTTTTATGGCTGCTTTGTCCAGGTTTTCCACAATTTCATATTTCTTTTTATCGTCGAGCGTTTCGAGGACGTCAACGGCATCATCGGAATCCATCAGGGAAACTACTTTGGCGGCATCTTTGACGGAGAGTTCGGAAAAGTAGATTTGTGGTTCATCCAGATATGCGAAGATTTCCGCAATTTTCTGTGGCCCCAGAAGCGTATAAATACGTTTCCTTTCTTTTGGAGTCATAACCGTAAGCATATCGGCAATGTCGTTTTCGTGATAATTAGATAAGCATTTTAAGATTTCATGGTCATTCTGTTTGCTTCGGATCAGCTTTGTAAGCTCTAAATATTTCTTGTTCATATGAATTCTCCTTTCCTTGTGTGCAGTCATCATGTGCAACAAAAGCTACATCATGCTGCGGATATGCACAATAGAAAAGGGCTCAGGTATACAGTTTTATATATTCAGGCACAAAAAAAGCACCTACCGGTGCTTTAAACATCATGAACCGGCAAAATTCATTTTCCAGTGAAAACGATAATTTTGCCAGTGAAAAAAGCATCGGTATTCAAATGTCTACTTCGCCCAAAACTATCGCTACTGTCCATGAATTTCACCTCCATTACTCAGATTTTTATGATTGTGGATTTAAATCCTTGGTTATGGTAGCATTTGTAAATGGATTTTTCAACCCTGAATCACGTAAAATTTTTGTAAAAGGAGCATATTTTGTTATTATTGGAGAAAAGAAAATAGCGCATTGTATAGGGGTATGGTAAAATAGGAAAGAATAAAAATGCCATTATTTATGAAATAGATTTTTTTGAAAATCAGGAGGAATAACATGTACGATTTAGTCATTATAGGAAGCGGTCCGGCAGGTCTTTCGGCAGCTGTTTACGCAAAGCGTGCCTGTCTGGATGTGGTTGTTTTAGAGAAAGAGCCGATGGGTGGCGGACAGATGATTTATACGCAGGAAGTTGATAATTATCTGGGACTGCCGGAAACCAATGGGTTTGATCTGGCACAGAAATTTGAGCAGCATGCAAAAGCACTGGAGGTTCCGTTCATCAGCGATGAAGTGGATAACGTAGAGAAAAATACAGACGGAACGTGGAAAATCACCGGTGCTTCCGGAACCGTCTATGAGACAAAAACGGTACTGCTGGCAACCGGAGCCGGACACCGGAAACTCGGGGTGCCGGGAGAAGAAACACTGGCAGGAGCCGGGGTGTCTTACTGTGCAACCTGTGATGGAGCTTTTTTCCGTAACAAGACAGTGGCGGTTGTCGGCGGTGGAGATGTGGCACTGGAAGATGCCCTGTATCTGGCAGCCGGATGTGAAAAAGTGTATCTGATTCACCGCAGACAGGAACTGCGTGGCACGAAGGTACTGCAGGAACAGGTGGCAAATGAGCCGAAGATCACCTTCCTGCCGGATACCGTGGTGAAAGAAATCTGTGGGGAGCAGATGGTCGATCATCTGGTAATTGCAAACACCGGAACAGGAGAAGAAAAAGAACTGCCGGTCAGCGGTATCTTTATCGCAGTCGGTATGAATCCGCAGACCGATGCGGTGGCTTCTGTGCTGGATTTAGATCATGGCTATGTGCGTGCCGGAGAAGACGGGGTGACGGAGCAGCCGGGGCTTTTTGTGGCAGGAGATGTCCGCACCAAGAAGCTGCGTCAGATTGTGACCGCGGTGGCGGATGGTGCCAACAGTGTGACAAGTATTGTGGAGTATCTCAAAACTTTATAAATTGCTGGTTAACTGCGGGGCTGTGAGCCTTTTGTTTTCAGAGGGACGGATTTGCGAGGAGTCTGTTCTAAATATAAGGTTTCTCTATGCGACGGAAGAAGGGGGACATTCTCTTTCTACAGAAAAATTTACAAGTCAGCGCCGATGTTGATTTCAGGTTGGTTTGGCAAAGGTTTTACTTTTATGCTATTAACGTTACATGATGGAACTACGGCGCAGTTGTAAATTTGTTCTTCCGAAAGAAATGTACCCCTTCTTCCTGTGAATTGGAAAACCATAAGTAAAAGAATGATGTCCGCAAATCCTGTCTGTGGAACAAACCTAAAGGCACCAGAACCTGCAGTTAAAGGGACGCCTCAAAAACAGCTACGAATCCCATGAACTGGAATAAACATAAAAATACCCTGTTAAATCACTCGATGATAAGGCGGGGTATCTATAGACGAAAAATTAAAGTTTTAGGTGACAGTTTTCCGAAATTTTAATGCTTGAAATCAGGAAATGTCACTATATAGTAAAAATTGCTTTTCCAGATACCGGTTTTTTAGAAAAAGCGGTATCTGGAAAAGTAATTTTTGATCTATAGAGACCTTCCGGTATCTGAATGTTAAATTTTCAGCGTGTAGGTACCACAATGGTATCTTTTACATGAATTTTATTGGCATAGATACCACGATGACATTTTTTACTGAAGGTGGCTGTATATTTGTTCCACAGACAGGATTTGCGGAAATATATTTCTCAACTATATTTTCTCCAATCCACAGGAAGAAGGGGGACATTTCTTTCGGAAGAACAAATTTGCAACTGCGCCGTAGTTCCATCATATAAAGCTAATAGCATAAAAGTAAAACCTTTGCCAAACCAACCTGAAATCAACATCGGCGCTGACTTGTAAATTTTTCTGTAGAAAGAGAATGTCCCCCTTCTTCCGTCACATTGAGAAAACTTATATTTAAAACACTTGCACAAATTCGTCGCATTGAAAAAACTTATATTTAAAACATCTGCACAAACCCCCGTGATAGTGCTATAATGATACAAAATTGTATGTCGGAACAGCAAAGGAGAAATGCCGTGCAGATACTTTTAACATTAGATAAAAAAGATTATGAAGAGGGAATGCCCGTGTTCGAAAAATACTCGACACGCGGCGTGATTATTCGTGATGGAAAAATTGCAACACAACATGGCAGTGCCGGAGACTATAAAATTCTCGGCGGAGGTGTGGAACCGGGCGAGAAGCTGGAAGATGCACTGATTCGTGAAGTGGGGGAGGAGTCCGGGCTTATTGTGATCCCGGAATCCATCCGTCCGATTGGAGAAATTGTGGAGCGGCGGCGAGATCTGTTTGAAAAAAACAAGATCTATGTCTGCCACTCCTGCTTTTTTTTCTGTGATGCGAAAGAAGAAATGACACAGACGCACATGACCGAAAGCGAGATTGCGAAAGGATTTCATCTGGAGTGGGCAACCGCACAGGAGATTATCGATGGGAATGAACCGTTCTGTGCGACGCAGCCATGGAGTTTCCGGGATCGGGAATTTGTTAAAATGCTTGTGGAAAAAAAGATTCTCACCACATAGTTTTTACAAACAATTTACATAGGGAAGAAGTCTGTATTTACATGCCCCTGTTATCCTGTAGAAAAGTGGAGAATAGAATAGGATAGATATAACAGAAAGCAGGGAAGGTAAGTTATGGATGAATTAGAAAAACTCCAGAAGCACTGGGAAGATGATAATTTTCAAAGAAAACATGCACTGGCAAGAGAAATTGTGGTAAACCGGCTGCGGGAACTGAACCGGGAATATGAAGAAAAAACAGGACAGGGATTTGTACGTTTTATCGAAACACGGATGAAGACGCCGGAGAGCATTGCAGAGAAGCTGCAGCGCAAGGATTATGACGTGGATTTTGATACCGCAGTTACTGCACTAAACGATATTTCCGGGGTCCGCTGTATCTGCTACAGTGTCAAGGAAATCTACTGGATTGCGCGGCAGATCGGAAAAACAGACACATATACCGTAGTAAAGGCAAAAGATTACATTCGAAAACCAAAGAAAAATGGGTATGAGAGTTACCATATCGTTCTGGATATCCCGATGTCTTACAAAGGAAAGACAACTGTGGTTCGTGTGGAATTGCAGCTGCGGACGATGATCATGGATGCGTGGGCAGGAATGGATAACCGGGTTTCTTACAAAAAAGGAGTTCCGCCGGAAATGGAACGCCGCATTGAAAAATATGCCAGGATCGGAAGAAGACTTGATAAACTGATCCAGAAAACGCTTGATGATTCAAAAACCGTATAAAGGTATGGAATCTCCTGAAAATATGTGCTAAAATGCTTTTATATCATGAGCACAGGGATTAACCTGTACAATACCGACAGCATGGGGTTAGGAGATATACACAGATGATCGACAAAAAGAAGTTAAAAGATGTCATGAAGAAGCAGGATCTCAAGCAGGAGAAACCAACAGATCCAAGCATGACACTTGATGTAAAAAATGAAGATGTGGAAGCACAGATAGATCTATATCTGAAAGAAAAAACCGGTGAGAATTTAAATGCCCTGATCGAGCTGATGCGAACCAGACGTGTGCTTGTTCCGGCAAATTTAAATGATGAAAAGAAGCCGGTTCCGTGTCTGATCAACAGTCCGAAAAACGGAATGTTTCTTCCAATTTATACAAGTAAAAAGGAGATTCCGGAATCTCCGAGGAGTGAAGCAGTTATAAACATGCCGTTCCTTGCAACGAATAACATGGTTTTTCAGCAGGATGAAAAGGTATCCGGAATAGTGATCAATCCATTCACACAGAATCTGATTTTTAAACGTGCACTGGTGGAAAAAATCGAGGAAGTGGAAAAGAAGCGTAAAGAGGGAGCGCAGCCAAAGAAGATGCAGCTTACACAGGAACAGTATCTGTTGTTTGAACGTAAGCAGTTTGAATTTGGTTTTATGCCAAAGCGCTTTTTTGCGCAGGGCAAACAGATGATGGATGACCTCTGTGAGAAGAAAGAAGAATATATGGATCAGTTTTTTGAGGAATGTTATCAGCAGAAACGTATGTATCCGTATCTGCCGGAAGATTTCTCCGTTATGGTTATGGATTTGTCCGACAGTTTACTGATTGTCCGTGTGGATCTGCCGGTACGCGATATGGGAGTTCCATCCTGTTTCCGTGTATATTTTGCATGGAATGACGAAACGCAGGAGGGCAGATATTTTACGATTGAACGGACCCAGGATCCGGGAAAACATCTGCTTGGAGAATTCAAAAAAGACTGGAAGCATGTTGACTATGGAGAGGCTCCGGCAGAGGGAGCCGAGTTGCAGCGTGTGCTGGATATTATCCGGCAGCCGGGCGAAAATTAAAAGAAAAAGTGTGTCAGGGAAATAAACCTGGCACACTTTTCTTTTTATGGTCTGGCAAGAATATCCGCAAAAGTAGCGCGGACAACCCGTGCCAGATCCTGAGGGTCAAGCCGGATGCTGGTTCCGATACGGCCGCCGCTTACATAAATTTCAGAATATTGCCTGGCAGAGGCATCGATAACGGTTGGAAATGCTTTTTTCATGCCAAGAGGACTGCAGCCTCCACGGACATAACCAGTGATTGCAGTTAAATCTTTGACATGGATCATTTCTACGGATTTCTCGGAAACTGCACGCGCGGCAGCTTTCAGATCAACCTCTTCGGCAATCGGAATGACAAATACGTAGTATTTTTTGCTTTTGCCCTGCATGACAAGTGTCTTGTAAGTCTGGGCAACCGGGGTGCCAGTGGCTTCGGCAGAATGAATTCCATCTATAAATTCGTCACATTCATAAGTCAGCAGTTCATAGGGAACCTTATTTCGTTCCAGAATACGCACGGCATTGGTTTTTACTTCTTTTCCCATGATATTCACCTCCGCGCACAGTATATCATTTTTAGAGGAAAAGTTGAACAATAAAAAAGGAAATGTTATAATGTTGCAAAAGATATTTCAAAAGGGGGCATCATTTCATGAGAGAATTTTTGAAGCGGGCAAAGGCGGATTATCTGCTTTCTTCTGTTTTGTGTATTGTGCTTGGAATTATTTTTGTTGTGTGGAAAGGCGGAGTCATTGATGTGATCGGAACAATTCTTTCGGTTGCAATGATCATCGTTGGAATTATTTATCTGGGAAGCTTTATTTTGAGCCTTGCAACATTTGGAGCATCAACGATTGTCGGAATTCTGGTACTTGCAGTTGGAATCTGGTTTCTCATCCAGCCGTCGCTGATTGTCAGTCTGGTTCCGGTTATATTGGGTGTAGGACTTGTATTTCATGGAATTCGTGCGGTGACGGAGGCTGTGAATGCCAAAAAGACGGATAGTGAAAAGTGGGGCATGGATCTTGTATTTGCTATCATCTGTCTGGTCTGCGGTCTGGTCTGTGTTTTCTGTCCGCTTGGAGTATTGAAACAGTTTATTATGCTGGTAGGAATCGTGCTGATTATCAACGGAGCGCTGAATCTGTGGATTGCTGTCACAGCAACGCGTGCAGCGAGGGATTACAGACGGCGCACAGAGACTGTTGATACAGAGTTTGTGGAAAATGAAGGTGACCGTGATGAGACAGATGGAATTTAAAATGGAACGTCCGGGACTGACCAAAGTAGGGGATCATCTGAAGGTGACAGAGGGAAAACTTCCCACTTCCTATTATTATACCATTGAGCATGCAATAGCAATGTCGGGAAATTATGCGGTAGGCGAACGTTTAAAAAGCCGGGAAGGCGATGTGATTGATGTGAAGGAGACAGAAAAAGGGTACTTTGTGACCATGGAATTTGACGAATAAGGATAACAGACGAAATGGCAATACAGGGCAAAACCGATATTGACCAGCTGCTTGCAAAAAGTTTGAAAGAGATTGCTGTCAGGCGGCCGGTAGAAAAAATTACAATTAAAGAGATAACTGATAAAGCAGGGGTCATCCGGCCAACGTTTTACAATCATTTTCAGGATAAATTTGAGCTTATTGAATGGATCATCCGGACAGAACTGTTAGAGCCGGTAGAACCTCTGATCCGGAATGATATGATTATAGAAGCAATGGTTCTGCTGTTTACCAACATTGAAAAGGACAAGGCATTTTATTCACAGCTGGTAAAAATGGAGGGATCGGTCAAATTTCACGATATCGCAAAAAAATGTGTGCGGGAAGTATTGCTTGAACTGATTCAAAACGAAAGCAGCGGAAGGGTTTCAAAACACAAATGGCTGACGCCGGAGGTGATATCTTCCTATTATGCACAGTCCATGTGTTTTGCAACAGAGGAATGGATCAGTATGGGAATGATCATCTCGCCGCGCGAAATGGCCGAAGCATATCAGTATATGCTGACCCGGTCTCTGACCGACATCATCAAAGAATTATAAAAAGAATATGCGATGACATTTTGAATGATTTGTATACGAATTCATACAAATCACTCAAAATGTATAATCATGCAGTACATGACGAAAAGATTGAATATTTTTCATATTCGGTCTTTTTTTTTTATGATAGGCTGAGAGAAAAATAGAGGATGGTGAAAAAAATGATTAAATTTGGAAAAGGAGTCGTTAAATGTCGGTTTCTGATTTTGATCCTGGCTTTTTTACTGCTGATTCCATCCGCGATCGGCTATATGAAAACCAGAATTAATTATGACATTTTGTCCTATCTGCCGGGACAGATTGAAACGATGAAAGGGCAGGATATCCTTCTGGATGAATTTGGAACAGGCGCGTTCTCTTTTGTAGTTGTTGAGGGAATGCAGGATAAGGATCTGCAGAAAATAGCAGATAAGATTGAGGATGTACCTCATGTAAAAAATGTCATCTGGTATGGTTCCGTTATGGATTTTAGTATTCCAAGAGAAGCACTTCCGGATGATATCTACAACTTTTTCAATAACAAAGACGCAGACAGCCAGCTGATGGCAGTCCTGTTTGATGAGTCCATGTCGTCGGACGGCACCATGGATGCGATCCAGACGATCAATGATCTGGTTGGAAAGCAGTGTTTTGTCAGTGGTATGGCATCGGTGAACAATGATATCCGAAAACTGGCAGAGAATGAGAGTGTGATCTATGTTCTGATTGCCGTTGTGCTTTCTCTGATCGTATTATCACTTACGATGGATTCCGTAGTTGTTCCGTTCCTGTTTTTGATCAGTATCGGCATGGCAATTATTTACAATCTGGGTTCCAACGTATTTTTCGGGGAGATTTCTTATATTACCAAGGCACTGGCGGCGGTACTGCAGCTCGGTGTTACAATGGATTATTCCATTTTCCTGTGGCACAGTTATCAGGAGCAGAAGGAGCGGTTTGACGGAGATAAAAACCGTGCCATGGCACATGCGATTTCCAATACAATTACTTCCGTGGTCAGCAGCTCCATTACAACAGTTGCCGGATTTATCGCACTGTGTTTTATGAGCTTTACCCTTGGAAAAGACCTTGGTATCGTTATGGCAAAGGGTGTTGTCTTTGGTGTTATCGGATGTGTAACGATTCTTCCGTCCCTGATTCTTGTCTGCGATAAGGCAATCGAAAAGACCAGACATAAAGTAATTCTTCCGGATCTTAGTAGAATTGCAGAGTTTATCACAAAACATCATGTGGTATTTGTCATTGCGTTTCTGGTTGTGCTGATTCCGGCAATCTACGGATATACACATACCAATGTATATTATGATCTGACTGGTACGCTGCCGGAGACTTTCAGCAGTAAAGTCGGAAATGATAAGCTGTCCGAACAGTATCATATGGGTGCAACCCACATGGTTCTGGCAAAAAGCAGTCTGTCTGAAAAAGACAGTATGAATATGATCGATGAGATCAAAAAAGTAGACGGTGTAAAACTTGCGGTTTCGATGGATTCCCTGACCGGACCGATGGTTCCGCAGGATGTCATTCCGGACGATGTGAAGGATATCTTCAAGAGTGGAGATTACCAGATGATGGTCATTGTTTCGGAATATGCATCTGCAACGGATGAAGTAAATAAACAGTGTGATGAGATCAATGCGATTATTAAAAAAATACGATAATACCGCAATGCTGATCGGTGAGGCGCCATGTACCAAGGATCTGATTGAGATTACCGATGTGGATTTCAAAAATGTAAGTATTATTTCTATTGCAGCCATTTTTTATTACTTATTTTTAACTGACATTTTAAGTCATTTCACTTCCAATCATTCTCGGTATGTGTTATTGAATTTGCAATTTTCATCAATATGGGTATTCCGGCATATACAGGAACGGTGTTGCCGTTTATTGCATCCATTGTAATTGGAACCATACAGCTGGGAGCTACGGTCGATTATGCAATTCTTATGACGAACAAGTATAAGAAGAACCGTTTCCGCGGTATGGATAAGAAAGAAGCAATTACCGATGCATTGAGCAAGTCCATTCAGTCGATCATTGTCAGTGCGCTCAGTTTCTTTGCAGCAACGTTTGGTGTAGGATTATATTCCAACATCGATATGATCGGTTCATTATGTATGCTGATGGCACGTGGTGCGATCATCAGTATGATTGTCGTAATCTTTATTCTGCCAAGCATGTTCATGGTATTTGACCGTGTGATCTGTGCATCAAGTGCAGGATTTCGCAACAAAATCAAATAGGAGGATGGAATTATGAAATTATCAGAGTTAAAAACCAGACTGAAAAATAAATATGTAGTCCGTATTGTGGCAGGTGTGCTGACCATTGCACTTCTTGGAAGCAGCATGACAGCAGTTGCCGTGCAGGCAGATCAGAAGAAAGATGCTGCAGTTCAGACAGAGCAGAAAGAGGATTCTTCCGATAAGAAGGATGATATTGAGGATCTGCTTCAGGTATCTGTCAGTGATAAAGAAATCGGAAAAGATGAAAATGTTTACCTTATTTCCGATGCAACGGGAAGTGTGTATGATACCATTGTCACCGATCACCTGATCAATAAAAACCAGTCCGCTACACTGGAGGATCAGTCCAATCTGACAGATATCAAAAATGTGAAGGGAAGCGAGGAGTTCTCACAGAACGGAGAGAAGCTGACCTGGCAGGCAGATGGAGCCGATATTTACTATCAGGGAAAAACAGACAGTGAAGCTCCGGTTTCTCTGAAAGTTACTTATTATCTGGATGGAAATGAGATTGCACCGAAGGATCTGGCTGGAAAATCCGGAAAAGTTACCATACATTATGATTACACAAATAATTCTTCTTATGAAGAAACCGTAAACGGAAACAAGCAGACGGTAAAGGTTCCGTTTGCAGCCGTAACGGCACTGGTATTGGATGACAGTTTCAGCAATGTGGAAGTAAAGAACGGAAAAGTTCCCAGAACGGGGACAGCAATGTGGTTATCGGCTATGCATTGCGGGAATCAAAGAAAGTCTGAATGTGAAAGATTCTGATTTCATCGATGATCTGGAACTTCCGGAAGATTTCGAAGTGACTGCCGATGTAAAAGATTTCAAGCTGGATACGGCAATGACGATCGTGGCAAATGCCGGAAGCATGATTTCCATGAAGAGCGGGGATTCTTCTTCTCTGGATGATATGATTGATGACATGCTGGATGCAAGCAGCAAGTTAAAAGACGGATCAAAAGAATTATCCGATGGACTGGACACGTTACAGAAAAATCTTGCGGATTATGCAAGCGGCATGAATGAGCTGAATTCAAAGAGCGGAGATCTGGGCAAAGGTGTGGAGACATTAAACACCAGCGCAGAATCCATCAGCAAGGGAATCCAGACACTTGATAAAGCGTTAAATACAAAGATGAGTGATACAGAGAAACAGGCCGCGTCAAAGACCGCTTCCGAGACGGTGGCAAAAGAGTTTGCAAACGGAAAAACGCAGGAAGTCGCAAACCAGATCTATGCCGCACTCCGTTACAGCACAGGAAAAGATGGCAGCACAACGGATGGCGCATTATTTACTTCTCTTTATGATGGCGCTTATAGTGCAAATGCAGCAGAAACCGTGTATAATGAAGTGGTAAGACAGGTATTGCTGAAAGCTGCAGGACAGGCGGCAGACAGCAAACTTACTGCAGATCAGGCGGCTGCCGGCATTAAAGCAGCGTGGGCAAAGGGCGCACAGGCAAACGATCAGACGTCAACGGTTATGTATGCCGTATCGGATGGTATGACAAGTGCACAGCTTGCGGAACTGCTGTATGCAAAGAGTGGGGCAAAGGACACACTCTTTCACAAGACACAGAGCACAATCAAGGCACAGCTTGCAGCAGGAAGAAACAATGAGCAGGTGACAGACGGTGTGGAGAGCAGCTTAAAGACACTGGCTACACAGCTGGCAGGAGCATGTCAGAATGTGGCCGTACAGGCAGCAAGTGCAGCCGCTGTTACAGGAGCAGAGAGTGCAAAGGCTACAATTGCACAGCAGATTGAAGCAGTACAGGAAAACGGTTACAGTCTGGTTACCGGTTCCGCAGCACTCAGTAAGGGAACACAGTCTCTGGCAGACGCAGTTCCAACACTGACGAAGGGAATCAAGGCACTCAACGATGCCACGGTAAAGATTGTGTCCGGTGTAGATAAACTGGATGACGGGTCCCATACGCTGGCAGATGGCATGGTAGAATTCGACGAGAAGGGGATTTCCAAGATTGCGAACAGCTATAACGGAGATATCAAACCGCTGACCGACAAACTGCAGGCAATGCTTGATGCGGGTGAGGATTACCAGACATTTACAAAGGTTGCAGACGGTGTAAACGGAAGCGTAAAATTTATTTATAAACAGGATGCGATCAAGGCAGACAGTGAAAATAACAAATAATTTTGATGGTCGGAGGAAAAAGGATGAACTGGATGGAAAACCTGCTGATAATAGCAGGGGTATCTCTGGATATTTTCGCAGCAATGGAATGTCAGGGATCACTGGTTGCAAAATAAATAAAAAAATCTGACAGTGATCTGTGGAATCGTTGCGCTGGCACAGCTGATTACGTTATATCTGGGGCATTTTTTGTCCTCCCTGTTCTGCCATTACCGGTCGGTGCCGGACGAAAAACTGCTGGGACAGATTATATCCATGGTAATTTTTATGATTCTTGGCATCCGGCTGATGGTAAAAGCAATCCGAAACGAACATGTGGAAGAACATCTGGAACATCATCTTGGAATCCGGAGATTTGTCCGCATGGCATGTATCAGTGGAATTTACACGCTGCTTACGGGAATTGCATTTGGATTTCTGGAAACGAATGTGCTTATGATTCTGATCATGATTGTTGTATGTACCGTTGCATTTGTGATCGGCGGCATCTATACCGGATACCGTGTCGGATATGAAGCAAAAACCAAAGTATATATCGTTGGCGCACTGTTGCTGTGGGTGGCAGGACTGGATGTATTATTTGGAAGAATTTTATAAAGAGCGTTATTGTGGAAGAAAACCGGCCATATTCTGGCTGGTTTTCTTTTCTTATATGTGTATAATAAACATGTATGAAAGCGTAAGGCAGGTGCATAAAATGGATTATACGGTTCTTGATCTGGAGATGACGGGACTGGCTCCAAAAAGGGACAAAGTAATAGAAATCGGGGCGGTTCGTGTACGGAACGGAGAGATTGCAGATACATATGGAACGCTCGTGCGTCCGGGAATGTCAATTCCGGAAACGGTAGTACAGCTGACCGGGATTACAGATGAAATGGCGGCTTTGGGGAAAGAAGAGAATGTGGCAATGCAGGAACTTCTGCAATTTATCGGGGATGATATTCTTGTGGGACATAATCTGATTTTTGATTACAGTTTTCTGAAGCAGTGGGCCGTCAATCAGAAAATTCCACTGGAATTGTCGGCCTGTGATACCCTGCGGATTGCGCGGGCACTCCTTCCGGGGGCACAGTCGAAAAAACTGGAAAGCCTGTGCGAATATTTTCAGATTGAACGGGAACATGCACACCGGGCACTGGATGATGCAGTAGAAACCTATAAGGTATTTGAAAATTTAAAATCCATAGAAGGTGCTTCCATGGAACTGTTTGTCCCGAAACCTCTGGTGTATAAGGCAAAGAGACAGACGCCGGCAACGGAGCATCAAAAAGAACGGCTCAGGGAACTTTTGGAACAATATGGAAGGAAAGACAGTATCAGCTGGGAGACTCTTACACGCAGTGAAGCCTCCCGGCTGCAGGATAAGATCAGGGCTGGAAACTTTTAAGTTTTCCAGAATGATTTTTTGCGGAAACGGCGCAAGCTGCGCAGCTGCTTCCTGCAGCTGCAAGATTCCGGAGAGATTGCCCCCGGTCTGATAGATGGCTGCCAGCTGTGTGTAGATGCTGCTGTTGTCGACATGACAGGAAACTGCAAATTCCAGCAGCTGGCGTGCCTGATCGGTATATCCGGCATCACTCAGTTCCTGGGCATAGATGGCAGCATTTCGTTCAAATGTGGAAAAACGGTCATCACATGCGCTGAGTTCATCCAGGTTTGCAACACCATATTCAAGTTTCAGGTCGGTGTTACTCATGGAAGAAAGATTCAGCATTTTCTGACCGCATAGTGTTTCCAGTGATTTTTTGGCATCGGTCGTAAGGTTTTGTGGTATTTTATCTTCTGTTATGATAAGATAATTAAGATTGCTGATATCTTTTTTGCGTGTGAAATTCGCACTGCGCTCCCGGTCCCAGAACTGTTTTTCGAGATTTTCCTGGGCGCGTTTATTTTTATGCATCAAAAAGTTAATATACAGCAGAAAAACGATAAAAATAGCAAGAAATACAAACATAATGGAAATCCTTTCTGATATTGTTGTGTATTCATTATAACTGATTTTGCGAAAGAGGTGAATAGTATGTATAATTTTAATGGTTCAAAACGAAAAAGACAGCTGATTGCACTCATATCGTTGGTTGTTATCGCTGCAATGGTTGTTACAACACTGGTTTCAGCGCTGATTTATGGGTAGCGGCACTTGAAAAAGTGATTGTTTATGTTAAAATACAAGATAACGCTAAAATTATTTTAAAGGAAGAATATGAAGAAGATAACAAAGTTAGGAATGGCTGCAGCAGTACTTTTTTGTGTGGTGGGACTTGGTTCTCATACACAGGCAGTGATGGCAGCAGAGGAGACTACCATTGAAAATGGAATTTCCATCGGAAATGTAAACGTCGGAGGAATGACAGAAAATCAGGCGATATCTGCGGTAGAAGAATACGTGGATGGGCTGATGGATACAACTTTTACGCTGAGAGGAGAAACCGGTTCCATTCAGATGACTGCGGAAGATATGGGAGTGACCGCGGATGCGGATACTGCCGTGCAGGAAGCTTTGGCGGTGGGACACGCCGGAAGTCTGATCAACCGGTATAAAACCCTGCAGGATACTCAAAAGAAAAAACTGGTTCTCGATATGCATCTGAGTGATAAACAAACAGGCGACGGCCGAAAAGATATATGAGAGCGCAGATGATCTTGCCGTCGGGGCTGTTGATAATGGATTAAAGCGTGTCAATGGAAAATTTGAATTTGTAAAGGGAAAAGAAGGCGTCGAGGTGGATGTCGTAAATTCCGTGTATGCAATCAATGATTTTCTTGCACAGGGCTGGGACGGCTCCAATAATGAGATTGATCTGGTAACAAAGACGGTAGAACGCGCGGGGATGAGAAAGAACTCGCAGAAATTACGGATCTGATCGGTTCTTATACGACAAACTTTGCAAGTTCGAGTGCAGGACGTGCAAAAAATGTCATAACCGGAGTGAGCAAAGTAGATGGTACAATCCTTTATCCGGGAGAGGAGTTTGATCTGGCAAAAACGGTCAGCCCGTTTACACAGGAGAACGGATATGAACTGGCCGGTGCCTATCAGAACGGAACGGTAGTGGAATCGTTTGGCGGTGGAATCTGTCAGGTTGCAACGACTTTATATAATGCAGTTATCCGGGCAGAACTGGAAATTACGATGCGTTTTAATCATTCCATGCTGGTTCATTATGTGGAACCGTCCATGGATGCGGCAATTGCCGGAAATTATAAAGATCTGAAGTTTAAAAATAATCTGGATGCGCCGGTATATATCGAAGGATATTGTAGTGGCGGTATCATTTATTTTAATGTATATGGAAAAGAAACGAGACCATCCAACCGGGAGATTTCGTTTGAAAGTGAAACCGTTTCAAAGACAGATCCAAAGGTGCAGTTTACAATGGATGCTTCCCTTACCGCCGGTTCGGTTTCTGTTACCCAGTCCGGACAGTCCGGATGCATTGCGCAGTTGTGGAAGATTGTGAAGGTGGACGGAAAACAGCAGAGCAGGGATCTGTTCAACAAGAGTAATTATCAGGCAACTCCAAAGCTTATTACCATTGGAACCAAAGATGCGACAAGCGAGACGCTTTCTGCTTTAAAGGCAGCAATTACAACCGGGGATGAAGCGAAAGTAAGAAGTGCGGCAGCCGGTTTAAAGACAAACGCGCAAAAGAAAGAAGAAGAGCAGAAAGAAGAAGAAAAGAAG
>ENA-OQDM01000119-OQDM01000119.1-human-gut-metagenome-genome-assembly--contig:-NODE-119-length-53226-cov-2.050152_pt1 | contig 53226 bp, 50 predicted proteins | sample MGYA00242772_ERZ504605 | MGnify/ENA primary metagenome ERZ504605 (study PRJEB26092, sample SAMD00036348) | human gut metagenome | host: Homo sapiens | study: EMG produced TPA metagenomics assembly of... | reverse complement strand
GAAACAGGAACGGTAAGATCCGGAAGGTACGATTACAAAAAATTTCTCCGTCAGTTTTCTGTGCTGCGGGAAGAGGTGGAACTGGATACGGAAAGCTTTGATTATATTTTTTATAATTACGGGATGGAGCATTATGGAAATCTTCCGCTGATCGAGCCGCTGGAATATAAGGAAGTGAACCGTCTGGAGGAGCTGGTGATCGCCATTGATACTTCCGGCTCCTGTGATGGAGAGACTGTGCGGAGATTCCTTGGAGAAACGTATTCCATTCTCAGTGAAAAAGAGAATTTTTTCCATAAAATGAGGTGTACCTGATCCAGTGTGACTGCTGTATCCAGGATGTTAAGGTGATCCATTCCGAGGAAGAATGGAAGGAATACAGCAAAAATATCATCATACAGGGCCGGGGCGGAACGGATTTCCGGCCGGTGTTCCGGTATGTGAAGGAACAGCAGGAGAAAAAAGAAATCCGCAGTCTTAAGGCTCTGATCTATTTTACAGACGGGGACGGGATATATCCCGGAAGCAAACCGGATTATGAAACGGCCTTTGTATTTTTGCATAAAACAGAAAAAATGGAGCTTGTTCCGCCCTGGGCGATCCGGCTTGTGGCAGAGCAGGAAGGAGTGCGTTACAGAACATGAATATAAAAGAGGCAAAAGAAGAGATCAAACATACCTTATTGGCTTACAACCGGAAGGATGCAGCCGGGCGCTATACATTTCCCAGACTCCGGCAGCGTCCTATCCTGCTTATGGGACCTCCCGGAATCGGAAAAACAGCGATTATGGAGCAGGTGGCAGAGGAATGCGGGGCAGGTCTGGTAGCCTATACTATCACCCACCATACAAGACAGAGTGCGGTAGGACTGCCAAGGATCGTGACCCGGTGCTACAATGGAAAAGAGATCAGCATCACAGAGTATACTTTAAGTGAGATCATTGCTTCTGTGTATGATTGTATGGAACGTACCGGGAAGAAGGAGGGAATCCTTTTTATTGATGAGATCAACTGTGTCTCCGAGACACTTGCACCCACTATGCTGCAGTTCCTTCAGAACAAGACCTTCGGAAGTCACAGCGTGCCGGAAGGATGGCTGATCGCGGCAGCAGGAAATCCTCCGGAATATAATAAATCGGTCCGGGAGTTTGATATTGTAACACTGGACCGTGTGCGGAGGATGGATATCGAGGCAGATCTTGAGGTGTGGATGGAGTATGCCTGGAAAAAGGAGATCCACGGATCGATCCTGGCTTATCTCGGCATGAAAAAGGATCATTTTTATTCTGTGGAGAATACAGTGGACGGGAAATTCTTCGTGACAGCAAGAGGCTGGGAAGACCTGTCTGAGATCCTGAAGGCTTATGAGGAACTGGGCGTGGAGATCACGGAGAATCTGGTCGGGGAGTATTTATGCAGAGATGAGATCGCAAGAAGCTTTTTTGCCAGCTATCAGCTGTACCGGAAGTACGGAGAGGACTATGGCCTGGAACGCCTGCTTTCCGGAGAGATGCCGGAGGAAGAGCAGCAGAAAAAGGTAAAAATGGCGAAGGATGCTTCCTTTGAGGAACGCTTCCTTGTGACAGGGCTTCTGCTTGACGGCCTGAACGGAAGTTTTCTGACCTATGAGAAGATGGATGGTGAGACAGGTGCTGTTTATCAGGAACTTCTGCATCTGAAAGCTTTTCTCCAGGATAAAAAGGACATGACGGCGCTGGATGAATTTACAGATATGAAGAAGAAAAGTCTGGCTGTCCGTCTGGAGGCGGAGCTTCTTACCGCAGATCAGCAGACTACGGAAGAGCTTGTGATCCGCACTCTGGAGGAATTCAGTCTTACTATCCGCAAGGAGCATATCACAGAAACAGAGGCTGGCTTTGAACGGATCCGGCAGCTTTTTACGGAAATGGCGGAAAAGAGAAAGGCCTGTGCGAAAAAGATCACCGGGGAGCTGGAACAGGCATTTGCATTTATGAAGGAATGCTTCGGGGACGGACAGGAAACGGTGCTTTTTGTTACCGGATTGACCCGGAACACCCATGCGGCGGCCTTTATCCGGGAATATGGCTGTGATCCTTATTTTGCCTGCAGTGAGAAGCTTCTTTACCGGAAACAGGAGAAAAAGCTTCAGGAGGAATGTGCGTCACTATTAGAAATATGAATGATCCCTTAACGAATACTTATGACTGAAAGGGGCCTGACATCTTGACAGGAGGGCTTGTGAGGTGATACGGTAACGGTGTCGAAAACAAAAATCAAATAACCGAATGATGAGGTGTGAGAACATGCAGGAATTAAAACCAATCAAAGAAGGTAAAGTACGTGAGATTTATGACAATGGAGACAGTCTGATCATGGTTGCGACAGACCGTATCAGCTGCTTTGACGTAATTCTGAATAACGAAGTTACAAAGAAAGGTGCTGTACTGACCCAGATGTCCAAATTCTGGTTTGACATGACTGAGGACATTCTTCCGAACCACATGATCTCTGTAGATACCAAGGATATGCCGGAGTTTTTCCAGCAGGAGAAATTCGAAGGAAAATCCATGATGTGCCGTAAACTGAACATGCTGCCGATCGAGTGTATCGTACGTGGATACATCACAGGAAGTGGCTGGGCAAGCTACAAGGAGAACGGCACTGTATGCGGCATCAAGCTTCCGGAGGGACTGAAGGAATCCGACAAGCTGCCTGAGCCGATCTACACACCATCTACCAAGGCTGAGATCGGTGATCACGATGAGAATATTTCCTTTGAGCAGAGTATCGATCATCTTGAGAAATACTTCCCGGGAAAAGGACGCGAGTATGCAGAAAAGCTTCGTGACAACACCATTGCTCTTTACAAAAAATGTGCAGAGTATGCACTCAGCAAGGGAATCATCATTGCAGATACAAAATTCGAGTTTGGTCTTGATGAGGACGGAAATATGGTCATCGGTGATGAGATGCTGACACCGGACAGCTCCCGTTTCTGGCCGGCAGAAGGCTATGAACCAGGACATGGTCAGCCATCCTTTGACAAACAGTTTGCACGTGACTGGCTGAAAGCCAATCCGGACAACGACTGGACACTTCCTCAGGAAATCGTTGACAAGACTATTGAGAAATATCTCCAGGCATACAAAATGCTTACAGGAAAAGAACTGGCCTGAAAATAACAGCAGTTCTGAAATAGAACATACCTTACAAGCCGCTTCGGACGCCCATTCCGAGGCGGCTTCTTTCTTTATAAAACAGGACAAAAACAAAACGGTTGCAAGAAAACGGAGGGATATTTATAATAAATACAGAAACCAGATGATCCTGACAGATTTAAAGGAGTGTGATTATGAACAGGAAAAACAAGGTGAAAAAGAAAAAAACAGTGGGAGATCATATTCTGACGATCGTTCTGATCGTGGCAATCTGTATTTTCTGTTATGCAGCTTTTAACCTTTATCATATTTATACAGAATATAAAAAAGGAACCGATGAATATAACAGCATTTCCGAAATGGCAGTGACAGAACGTGATCCGGACCAGGTGGAAGAGATGAATCAGCCGGATGAACAGCCTGTAGCACCTGTGCGTGTTGATTTTGATTCTCTCAGGAGTATCAATGAGGATGTGATCGGCTGGATCTATATGGAGGCATTGCCTGAGATCAGTTATCCGGTGGTACAGGGAGAGGATAATAATTTTTATCTGCACCAGACATATGAGAAAAATTATAATTTTGCGGGAACGATCTTTATTGATTATGAGAACAAAAGGGATTTCAGCGATTGTAATACCCTGGTGTACGGACACAATATGAAGAATGGTTCCATGTTTGGAATGCTGAAAAAATACAGAGCTGATGAGACGCTTTACAATGCCAGCAAATATTTCTGGATCCTCACACCGGAAAAAGATTACCGGTATGAGATCATTGCAGCGTATACGACTTCTGTAAACAGCGATACGTATACCTTATTTAAGGGACCTGGCAAAGAGTTTCTGGAATATGAGAAAAAAATGTTCCAGAATTCGGAGATCAGAACAGATGCCACTGCAAGTGAAGCCAATGTGAAGGATAAGATCGTTACATTATCAACCTGTACCGGCAATCAGGCAACACGTTTTGTGGTACAGGGAAAAAGAGTGAATGCGGTGAACCCACAGTAGAGCTTTTGCGGATAAGTTTGGGAGGAAATGATATGGGAAATGAGATAGAAAAATTACAAAAGATCATTGATGAGAGCAGAAATATTGTATTTTTCGGCGGTGCAGGTGTTTCAACAGAAAGCGGGATCCCGGATTTTCGAAGCCAGGACGGACTGTATAACCAGAAATATGATTACCCGCCGGAGACAATCTTAAGCCATACATTTTTTATGCGAAAACCTGAGGAATTCTTTAAATTTTACAGAGATAAGATGCTTTGTGATACTGCAAAGCCGAATGCAGCACATCTGAAGCTGGCGGAGATGGAGCAAACAGGAAAGCTGAAGGCTGTGATCACTCAGAATATCGATAATCTTCACCAGATGGCAGGAAGTAAAAAGGTCCTGGAGCTTCACGGAAGCGTTTACCGAAATCATTGTGTGAAATGCGGAAAATTCTATGATTTTAAATATATGAAGGAATCTGAAGGTGTTCCGCGGTGTAGCTGCGGTGGCATGATCAAGCCGGATGTGGTCCTTTATGAGGAAGGGCTGGATGACTATACGATCCAGGAATCAGTAAGAGTGATTTCAGAGGCGGAGGTGCTGATCATCGGGGGAACTTCTCTGGCGGTATATCCGGCAGCAGGCCTGATCGATTATTTCCGGGGAAATCATCTGGTGGTGATCAACAAGGCACCGACACCGAGGGATAAATATGCGGATCTTCTTATTAAAGAACCGATCGGGCAGGTGTTTTCTCAGATAAGAGTCTGAAAATATGGGAACCCGGGAGGATCTGCAAAAATAAAAATGAGGAGTATCAAATGGGATTAAATTATGAAGTTGGAGATATTGTCACACTGAAGAAGGCTCATCCCTGTGGCAGTAAAGAATGGGAGATCCTTCGCGTAGGAGCGGATTTCCGCCTGAAATGCAAGGGCTGCGGACATCAGATCATGGTGGCACGTAAGCTGGTTGAGAAAAATACACGAGATTTGAAAAAATTCGAAAAAATTAAAATTATGCTTTACATCACGGGAGAGATGTGCTAGAATCAACAATCGTGATATATTTCATATCCTTGCTCTTTGACAGGCAAAGGGCCAAAAGACCATAAGGAGGTTAAGACAAGCATGAACAAGTACGAGTTAGCATTAGTTGTGAGCGCTAAGCTTGAGGATGAAGCACGTGACGCTGTAGTTGAGAAAGCAAAAAGCTACATCACACGTTACAACGGCGTGATCACAGAAGTTGAAGAATGGGGTAAGAAGAAATTAGCTTACGAGATTCAGAAAATGCATGAAGGCTTCTACTATTTTATTCAGTTTGAAGCAGATTCTCAGTGCCCGGCGGAGATCGAGAGACATGTCCGCATCATGGACAATGTATTAAGATACCTGGTTGTCAAGAAAGAGGCATAATTTTTGCAGCGGATTTTCGAAAACACCATTAAGAACCTGTTCAGTTAAGTGAAATCATAAGAGAGGTAGAACGATGAACAAAGTAATATTAATGGGACGCTTGACAAGAGATCCTGAGGTAAGATATTCCGCAGGAGAAAATGCCCTGGCAATCGCCAGATATACACTGGCAGTTGATCGCAGATTCCGTCGTGACGGAGAGGCAAGTGCTGATTTTATCAGCTGTGTTTCTTTCGGACGTACAGCAGAATTTGCGGAAAAGTATTTCAGACAGGGACTGAAAATTGCAGTTACGGGACGTATCCAGACAGGAAGCTATACGAACCGTGAGGGACAGAAGGTTTATACGACTGAGGTTGTTGTTGAGGATCAGGAATTTGCTGAGAGCAAAGCATCAAGCGACAGCTATGCAGCATCTCATCCGAGAACAGAGGCAGCACCTGCACCGTCTATGCCGAGTCCGAGCGCAGCAAGCGCCGACGGCTTCATGAACATTCCGGACGGAATTGATGAGGAGCTGCCGTTCAATTAGAACATCTGATTAAGACAGATGAGACGAATAAGATAGGAGGAAACAATCATGGCTTACAATAGAGGCGAGAGACAGATTCTCCGATGAAGAGAAGAGGCGGACGCAGAAGAAAAAAAGTTTGTGTATTCTGCGGTAAAGAGAATAACGAGATCGATTACAAGGATGTAGCAAAGTTAAGAAAGTATGTTTCCGAGAGAGGTAAAATTCTCCCGAGAAGAATTACAGGTAACTGTGCGAAACATCAGAGAGCACTGACAGTTGCTGTTAAGAGAGCACGTCATATGTCCCTGATGCCATACGTTCAGGACTAATTCTGATCTTATACAGGGTCGTTGCGAAACAGATGAGCAGTCATCTGAAGGCAGCGGCCTTGTTTTTTTTATGAGCAAAACAGATTTTATCATTGCTATGGAATTATAATAAGGAATCTGGTATAATGTTAAATAACTTGTGGGTTAAATTACATTAAGAACAGGAAAAAGCAATGAACAACAAAGTTAAATTCAAGGGGCCTATGAAACACTTCATGCGCTGGCCGCTGTACCTTTCGGTCCTGGTTGTGCTGCTGGATCTGCTGGTGTTTATTGTAAGTGTAAAGGCCGGAATTCTGGTGTCTGCAGGTACTGTGATCTATATTTTTATTGCAGTGCAGCTTTTTCGATATCACAAACCGCTGATCGTCAATGATATGATCGCATTTGCCAATCAGTATGATGTGGTAGAAAAGCGGATGCTGGAAGAACTGGCGCTTCCTTATGCCATTATGGATATGGAAGGCCGCATGATCTGGTCCAACCGTATTTTTTCGGAGATCACGGGGAGAGATCAGTTTTATAAAAAAAATATCAGCACAGTTTTCCCGGATATTACTCCGGACAAGCTTCCTGTAGCCGATGAACTGGAAATTTCCGAGATCAGTATACATTTCGGGGATCGGATCTATCGGGCTTCCATGCAGCGGGTGACTATGGGTGAAGTGGTCAGTCATGCGGATATTTTGGAGAATATGTCCCAGAATATCAGTCTGATCGCCATGTATCTTTATGATGAAACAGAGCTTAAGGAATACATTCAGAAGAATGAGGACAATAAGCTTGTTGTGGCACTGGCTTATCTGGATAATTATGAAGAGGCGCTTGAGAGTGTGGAGGATGTGCGCAGATCCCTTCTGATCGCACTGATCGATCGTAAGATCACGAAATATTTTTCCAACTTTGACGGCCTTGTGAAGAAACTGGAGAAAGATAAATATCTTCTGATCATGCGCCAGAGTTCACTGGAAACACTGAAGGAACAGCGTTTTCATATCCTGGATGAGGTTAAGACGGTTAACATCGGAAATGAAATGGCTGTGACATTAAGTATCGGAATCGGTCTGAATGCTGCTACGTATATCCAGAATTACGAATATGCCAGAATTGCCATTGAGATGGCGCTGGGTCGTGGCGGTGATCAGGTAGTGATCAAAAATGAAAATAATATTACCTACATTGGCGGCAAAGCGCAGCAGATGGAGAAATCAACCCGTGTGAAGGCACGAGTGAAGGCTCAGGCTCTGAAGGAATTTATGAGCACCAAGGATCGAGTGGTGGTTATGGGACATAAGATCACAGATGTGGATGCTCTGGGAGCCGGAATCGGTATTTACCGTGCCGGTAAGACTCTTGGCAAGCCGGTGCATATTGTGATCAATGATCCGACCACATCCATTCGGCCGCTGATGAGTGGATTTATGGAGAATCCGGATTATGAGCCGTCCATGTTTGTGGACAGTAATCAGGCCAAAGAACTGGTGGATAACAATACGGTAGTAATTGTGGTGGATACCAACAAGCCAAGCTATACCGAATGCCAGGATCTTCTCTATATGACAAAGACCATTGTGGTATTGGATCATCACCGCCGCGGCAGCGAGGTAATCCAGAATGCAGTTCTGTCCTATGTGGAGCCATATGCATCCTCAAGCTGCGAGATGATCGCAGAGATCCTGCAGTATTTTGCAGACGGGCTGAAGCTTCGCAGTATTGAGGCGGACTGTATTTATGCGGGTATCATGATCGATACCAACAACTTTACAACAAGAGCGGGTGTGCGTACTTTTGAGGCAGCAGCATTCCTGCGCAGATGCGGAGCAGATGTGACACGTGTACGTAAGATGCTCCGGGATAATATTGATTCTTATAAGGCGAGAGCGGAGGCAGTTCGTACTGCGGAGATCTACAGAGATTATTTTGCCATTGCAAGATGTCCGAGTGAAGGCCTGGAAAGTCCTACCGTTGTAGGAGCACAGGCGGCCAATGAGCTGCTCAATATCGCAGGAGTCAAGGCATCTTTTGTTCTTACCAGCTATAATAATGAGGTTTACATCAGTGCCAGAGCCATTGATGAGGTGAATGTACAGGTCATGATGGAACGGATGGGCGGCGGCGGACATCTGAATATTGCCGGTGCACAGGTGAAAGACACCATGGATGAGACCGAAAGAATGCTGAAAGAAATTATAGACCAGTTATATCAGGAAGGGGACAAATAGAAATGAAAGTAATTCTTCTGGAAGATGTTAAATCCCTGGGAAAAAAGGGACAGATCGTAAATGTAAGTGACGGATATGCAAGAAACATGATCCTGCCAAAAAAGCTTGGTGTTGAAGCTACCTCCAAGAATCTCAATGACCTGAAACTCCGTAAGGCAAATGAAGAAAAGGTTGCACAGGAAAACCTGGACGCTGCCAAGGCATTTGCAGAGGAGCTTTCCACAAAGGAGGTTATCCTTACTCTGAAGGTAGGTGAAGGCGGAAGAACATTCGGTTCTGTATCCTCAAAAGAAATCTCTGAGGCAGCCAAGAAACAGCTGAATCTTGAGATTGATAAGAAAAAGCTCCAGCTGGAGAATCCGATCCGTAACCTGGGTGTTACCAATGTTCCGGTACGACTTCATCCGAAGGTAACCGGAAGTCTCAAAGTCTGGGTAAAAGAGGCGTAATCAATGGAAGAAGCACTGATCAAGAGGATTCTGCCTCACAGTATTGAGGCAGAGCAGTCAGTGATCGGATCCATGATCCTGGATCGTGATGCGATCCTGGTGGCTTCCGAGATCCTGACCAGTGATGATTTTTATCAAAAACAATACGGCATTATTTTTGATGCCATGGTGGAACTCTGTAATGAAGGACAGCCGGTAGATCTGATCACTCTGCAGAATCGTCTCAAGGAGAAGGAACTTCCGCCGGACATCAGCAGTATGGAATATGTCCGTGATTTGATCGCAGCAGTTCCTACATCAGCCAATGTGAAATACTATGCCAATATCGTAAGCGAAAAGGCAGTTCTCCGTCGGCTGATCAGGACTACGGAAGAGGTTGCCAATGCCTGTTATCTGGAAAAGGACAGTACGGAAACCATACTTGAGGAATCCGAGAAAAAGCTGTTTAATATTTTACAGAGAACAAATGGCAGCGATTATGTGCCGATCCAGCAGGTTGTGTTGAATGCAGTCAGCAATATTGAGAAGGCTTCCAAGCTGAAGGGCTCCGTTACCGGGATTCCGACCGGATTTGTGGATCTGGATTATAAGACTTCCGGTATGCACGCGTCTGATCTTGTACTGATCGCAGCTCGACCTTCCATGGGAAAAACTGCCTTTGTATTGAATATTGCCCAGTATATGGCGTTTCGTAAAGATGTGACCGTGGCTATTTTCAGTCTGGAGATGTCCAAGGAGCAGTTGGTAAACCGTCTTCTTGCTATGGAATCTCACGTGGATTCCCAGAATCTCCGTACCGGAAATCTGAAAGATGAGGACTGGACGAAGCTGGTAGAAGGAGCGGATATTATCGGCGGCTCCAATCTTATTATTGATGATACACCTGGAATTTCCATTGCGGAGCTTCGTTCCAAATGCAGAAAATATAAGCTTGAGCATAATCTGGGGATCATCATGATCGATTATCTTCAGCTGATGAGCGGAAGTGGAAAATCGGATTCCAGGCAGCAGGAAATTTCAGATATTTCACGATCACTGAAAGCGTTGGCAAGAGAGATCGATGTACCGGTAATTGCGTTATCACAGCTTAGCCGTGCAGTGGAACAGAGACCGGATCACAGACCAATGCTTTCGGATCTTCGAGAGTCCGGAGCTATTGAGCAGGATGCGGATGTGGTCATGTTTATCTATCGAGATGATTATTATCACAAAGATACCGAGAAGAAAGACATTGCAGAAATTATCATAGCCAAGCAGAGAAACGGTCCTATCGGAACTGTGGAGCTGGTATGGCTGCCAAGATATACCCAGTTTGTAAATATGAAAAAATAGAGCCGTGCAGACGGTAAATGAAAGGCTGTCAGGATGAAAGCTTATAGTTATCCTGATGGCCTTTTGTATTTTTGTCAGTGTGATAGTGGAGTTCGGGATGCTATGGATATAGGCAAAGAGTCATATTTGGTAAAATTATGTCAACCGATTAATCTTGCTATTTCCTGATCTCAGGGGTTATACTGTAGACAGCAGCAGTGAATCTCTATATAAGGGGGCGTTCACAATGGAAAAAAGATATACAGTCAGACAGGCCGTAACACTGACCGGAGTGAAATCTTATGTCCTGCGTTACTGGGAGGAAGAACTGGAGCTTCGGATCGGACGCAATGAACTGGGACATCGCTATTATACACCGTTTGATATCCAGCTTTTTCTTAAAATAAATGAGCTGAAAAGTAAGGGACTTCAGTTGAAAGCAATCCGTACACTGATCCCACCGGAGGTAAGAAAGACAGATACACCGGATTTTTCAGAATCTGATATCAGGATTCTGGAGGGAGAAGCTGTTGAGCTTGAAGATACCCCAATGAAAAATAAGGGATCTGAAAAGGAGTTCATGGAAAAAGCGGAATCCGGGAATACAGAGAAGTGCGGAGCAGATAACGATAAGATACTGGAGTTCAGGAAATCATGGAACGCCTGATCCGTGAGGAAATGCAGAGAAAGAAAGAAGGAGAGTACCGGTGTCGTTCTCTGGATGAAGCGATCCGCAGGCAGCAGCAGGCAAGAAGAGAAGCGGCAGCTCCTGTGAGGGAAAAAAGAATAAAAGAAACAGAAAAGGCTGCCGGTAAACCGGCAGCCTCATTCATTATAGCAGCTTATCAAGCTGATGGTGCATTACTCAGCAGAGATAGCACCAACTGGACAGGCCTCAGCGCATGTTCCGCAGTCAACACAAGCGTCTGCGTCGATTACATAATGCTCGTCTCCCTGAGAAATAGCCTCGTTCGGGCACTCACCCTCACATGTTCCACAGCTAACGCATTCGTCAGAAATTACATATGCCATAATTGATATCCTCCTTTTAAATTGTGTATTGTATGTATCCCCTACCAGGGATTCTATCCCCATTCTAATATATCTGCATAAAGAATACAAGTATAAATTTATAAACAAAACTGAAAATTCATAACCCGTTGATTCCATTCCGGATTCGTATTATAATAGCAGAACGGAATGAAAATATTTCGATAAAACAGTAAAGGAGAATACAATCATGGCAAAAGTTACAAAGAGCATGCTGATCGGAGAACTGCTCACTGTAGACCCGAATATCGCACCGATCCTGATGAGAGCAGGAATGCATTGTCTTGGCTGCCCGTCTTCACAGATGGAATCTCTGGAGGAAGCAGCAATGGTCCATGGCCTGGATGCAGATGTCCTCGTAGCTCAGATCAATGATTTTCTTGGTGAGTAATAAACAGAAGCTTTTTTGCTGAAACAAAAGAACCGCTGTCGGGAAATGCAGATCATATGGATCGCATTCCGACAGCGGTTTGTTTGTCTGCAGGATATCTGGTTTGTCAGATATTCAGAAGCTTCTGAAGTGCATGATCAGCGATCAGTGCACAGTGCTCTCTGAAGTAGGCCTCACCGGCTGGTGTGAATGCGCGGCCGATGCCATACTCGGAAAGGATATTGCAGACCTTGTTAAATTCTTCAGGTGTACAGTCTGACTGATGAAGAACCAGCTGATAGACACCGTCTTCTCCTTCACGATAGAGAGTATTATCACCGGTAAAGAAACCATTCATACCATGAGCTGCGGCAATAACATCATCCAGCTCCGGGAAAGAGTACAGGCGTATAAGCTTTACAGAACTCTCAGCCGGCTGCTGTGATGCATCCGGAGTTTCTGTTTCCTGAGAGGTGGAAGTTTCTGCCCTTTTTTCTTCCGGTTTCTGTGAAAGATCCTTAAGTTTGGATTCACAGAGCTTCTGGAAGATATCGATGATATTGTCAGCGCCATCGATCTCTACGGTATCGGAAGGCTTGTTGCCCTTGAAGGGGGCAAATTTGGAAAAACGTGTATCCAGTTCTTCAGGATCTTCCACTTTAGTGATAATGAGGATAACACTTTCGGCATTGACAGGAATAGCCTCGATCATCAGAGGAATATTATCTGCTTCAAAACCAAATTGTATCTGTGCCTGCTGCATCATATCACGAAAGAGACGTTTGGCTTTTTCGGTACCGTATGCAAGTTCGCTGATACGGATCTGATGACTGTCCAGATCTTCTTTCGTCAGGGTACAGCGGATCTGATTTTCATTGATTTTTTCTATTTTCATATGATCACATCCTATAGGTAAATAAATTTAATCTTTTACATACTGTATTATATAACAGTTATACACAAGATGTAAAGATGTAGAAACCGGAGAAAAAAGAAAATTTCTGATTCTTTTATAAAAGACTTGCATCTGAAGGGAAATCAGGTATAATGAAAAGCAGAAAAGCTGTCTCCTCCCGGAAACAAGAAGACAGTAACGATAACTTAAAGTCATATTTTTCTGAAGATAAGGATTCTGTGTGAAATTCATCGGCGAGTCTGTCGGTACACAGAGAAATTTTCCCCATTTTATTATTTATATTTTATTACAAGTATCATCCTAACAGGGAAGTTGCAGCTTTTCGAGAACCATTGCTGGTGTTTTCTGAAAATCTAACCAGGAAAGGAGGTCGGGATACGCCAAATATATCACAGGAAAAAAAGAAATCCGCAAAACCCCTTCGAAGGGAGCTGGAGCTTTATCGTGAGAACGGAGTTTCTCTTTATCTCAATGGAGCACCAAGCACTCCGAAAAAAATCGCAAAAGCCTGTCAGATTGCGGAAAACGGGGTCTATATGCGGGATTATACGGAAGATGAAGACGGCCATATCGCCTGTGTAAGCTTTGATCTTATTCGCAAAGAATGACCGTACATAAGAAAAAACGGTTCCCCGGATAACGATTATCCCCTGCACTCATGCATACCATACGGGGAACCGAAATTCTAAAGAAATTGTGAAAAATTATTAAAAGTCGATTTTTATAACGAAATGTAGACAAGATATGTTATAATGAAACAAATTATGACATTTTATACCGAAAGGAAAAAAACATGATAAAAAAACACATACCGGTCCTTGTGGTAGGTCTGCTGATCGTTCTGGTCGCTCTTGCCGGAGGGGCTGTTTACGGGATCAATAAGCTTATACCAAGCAGGAAACAGATGGATCTGACAGAATACTATGGCCAGAATGCAGACGGTGAGGCTGCGTTGATACTTGGAACTGAGAAACTGGAAGAGAAGGCACTTATTTCAGGAGAAGATGTATATCTTCCGCTGGATGTAGTGAACGGATATTTGAATCAGAGATATTACTGGGATAGCGAAAACAAGAAGATACTGTATGCAACACCATCCAGTCTCACGGAGGAAACGGCTTCAGATAAGGCAGACGGAAACGTGTGGCTGAAGGATGACACGGTTTATCTGAAACTGGATTATGTAAAAAAGTATACAGATATCGATTCTTATATAGAGCAGGATCCTGCAAGGGTTGCGATACAGTACAAATTTACCAATGTGGAGACCGTGACCACGAAGAAAGATACCGTGATCCGTTACCGGGGCGGGATCAAGGCGCCGATCCTTTCCAAACTGGCGAAGAATACAGTTCTCCGGCTGATGAATGAAGGAGAGGACTGGGATCAGGTGGCAACCGATGACGGTTACATCGGTTATATTCAGAAGAAAAAAGTAAGTGCTGTGGATACAACGGATTATGAAAGGGATTTTAAAACAGAGTCCTATACATATCTTACCATGGATGAGCCGGTGAACCTAGCATGGCACCAGGTTACCAGCACAGATGCAAACAGCTATTTCGCAGATGCGGTACAGAATATGACAGGCGTGAATGTGATCTCTCCAACCTGGTTTTCTGTAACAGATAACTCCGGAAATATTTCAAGTCTTGCATCTGGGGAGTATGTGATGCAGGCACATGAAAAAGGACTGAGGTATGGGGACTGGTGGATAATTTTAATGAGAACATGAGTACCACAGAAGTTCTTTCAAAAACCAGTTCAAGGCAGAATCTGGAGAATCAGCTGATCACTTATGCACTGAAAGCAGGAATGGATGGAATCAATGTTGATTTTGAATCTTTGAGCGAAGGAGTAGGAATCCATTTCCTTCAGTTTTTAAGAGAGCTTTCTATCCAGTGTCACGCCAATAATTTGGTACTGTCTGTAGATAATCCGGTTCCGGAAGATTTTACCAGTCATTATGACCGTGCGGAGCAGGGCAAGGTTGTGGATTATGTGATCATTATGGGCTATGATGAGCATTACGTAGGCTCCGATGCCGGTTCTGTGGCATCTCTGCCATGGGTAGAACAGGGGGTTAAGGATACGCTTTCAGAAGTAGCGGCTCAACGGACGATCCTTGCGATTCCGTTCTACACAAGGCTCTGGAAGACTACAGATGGCGGTGCACTGACAAGTGAGGCCATCGGTATGGATCAGGCACAGCAGACGATCAGTGATAACGGAGCAGAAACATACTGGGACAAGAAGACAAGTCAGAATTATGGAACCTATGAAGGGGACGGTGCCACATACCAGATCTGGCTGGAGGACTCTAAGTCTATTGCGGAAAAGGTTAAACTGATCAAAAAATACAAACTGGCAGGTGTGGCAGAGTGGAAGCTTGGATTCGAGAACAGCGGGATCTGGAGCGTGATCACAGAAAACCTGTCATAAACAGAAGAAAACATTGTGATCTTCACAATGCTAAAAACACTCCCGGCAACATATATTAAAATAAATATGCCGGGGGTGTTTTGTGTTGAAAAAACATTTCATAGAATTGGCAATGGCAGTTCTTATGCTGGTCTGTTTTTATATTCTGTCATGGGAAGCGGCAGAAACTGCAGGCAGACTTATAGATGTATCTGGAAATATAAAAGCAGATCAGGTGATCCTGGTGGATGCCGGTCATGGCGGTGTGGATTCCGGAATGGTGGGAATCGGTGGACTGAAGGAAAAAGGGATCAATCTGGATATTGCCATGAAGCTAAAAACGATCCTGGAAAAAAAAGGCCTTGCCGTAGTAATGACCCGGGAAGAAGATAAAGGTCTTTATGAAAATGGTACAAAAAATATGAAAGCACAGGATCTGCAGAATCGTATTGAACAGATCCGGAAATATGAACCGGTGCTTTCTGTGAGTATCCATCAGAACAGCTACAGTGATCCCGGAGTAAAAGGTCCGCAGGTATTTTATTATGAGGATTCGGAAGGCGGAAAAGAACTGGCACTTGCGATCCAGGAAAACATGAACCGGAAGCTTTCCATTGCACGGCCGCGGGTGGCAAAAGAAAACAGAACCTATTATCTTCTGAAGAGAAGTCCGGGTGTGATCAATATCGTAGAATGTGGATTTCTTACAAATCCGGAGGAAGCTGCCCTGCTTCAGACAGAGAAGTATCAGAGAAAGGTAGCAGAGGCTGTGGCTGATGGAATCGTTACATATCTGAAAAAACAGAAGGAAAACGAAAATAATTGAAAAAAATGTGAATAGCCTTTTCATAGGAAGGTGATTCTGCTATACTTTACGTGAATTAAGGAGAATCCTATGCTTGGAATCATTTATCTTATATTATGTATGTTAACAGGAATGGAAATGGCAGGATGTCTGTTTCCGCGTCAAACAACTGAAAGAGGAAACAGGATATGGGTGGTCCTGCCGGCAGCGTTTGGGATGGGAATCCTGATGCTGACCTGGGCAGTCTATATTCTTTCCTGGATGTTCAGCATATGCGCGGGGGCAGAGCATCCTCTTTTTTATGGAAATCTGATCGTATTTCTGGTAGATATCCTGCTGCTTTCGGGAATCTTCCGGTGGAAAAAGCAAAAACAGCAAAAAATGTTTGTGATATCCGAACGGATGATCAGCAGAAAATGGATCCTGAAAAAAGAGCTTCTGCTTTTTGGCATTTTGACGGTTTTTGTGACATGGATGATGTTTTACGTTTTCCATATGAAAGACGGCATTCTGTACTCCGGCTTTTCGGTATACGGAGATTATGCACCCCATACGGCAATGATGCGATCTTTTTCAAGGGGAAATAATTTTCCTACCCAGTATCCGCATTATGGCGGGCAGGATGTGAAATATCATTTTATGTTCCAGTTCCTTGTGGGAAATCTGGAGTATCTGGGTCTTCGTCTTGATCTGGGATATAATCTGGTAAGCATCCTGTCTCTGGTGGGATTTCTTATGGTGCTTTACGGGATCAGCTACCGGATGTTCAAAAGCTTCTGGGCAGGGGCAGCTGCCATTGTTTTCTTTTTTTCCGCAGCGGAACAGCGTTCTGGCGTTATCTGTGGGAACATCTTCAGGCGGGGGACCTTGTACGGACTCTGGAAGAAAATACGGCGTTTATCGGTTATACTACCAATGAAAACTGGGGATTATGGAATTTCAATGTATATCTGAACCAGCGTCATCTGGCTTTCGGCCTTCTGATGGCAGCTGTAGCGGTATGGATCTTTATGGATTGGGTGGAAGCCGGATGTAGTCACAAGGAGCAGGGCTTTTTGTGGGTCTGCAACCGTTTTTTTACAAAAGAAGCCTGGATCTGCAGAAATGTGGGTACGGCGATCCTTCTGGGGCTGTTTCTGGGATTAACTGCCTTCTGGAACGGGGCTGCGCTGATCGGCGGCCTTCTGATCCTTGCCGGACTGGCAGTGTTTTCTGACGGTAAGCTGGATTATGTGATCTGTGCCGGACTGGCAGTGCTTTTTTCGGAACTGCAGTCGAAGATCTTTGTGTCGGGAAGTGTTATGAGTCCATCCTTTTACTGGGGCTTTCTGGCAGACAATAAAAGCATTTTTGGTGTACTCTGGTATCTGGTGGAGATCAGTGGATTTTTCTTTGTGGGAATGATCGTGGCAGCAGTATTTCTGAAGAGAGGTCAGCGGGTAGTGCTGATGGGCTGTTTGCTTCCAATGGCATTTGCATTTCTGGTATCTCTGACTCCGGACATCAATGTCAATCATAAATATGTGATGATTTCCTATGCCTTTGTGACAGTTTTCTGGGGATGGATCGTAAGATGTGTTTTCCTTGCAGGGAAAAACAGCTGGAAGAAATGGGCCGGTCGCGCAGTGGCAGCGGCCCTTTGTATCTGCCTTAGTGCAACGGGGATCTATGATTACGTGATCATCTTAAGAGACAACGATTCCGCACACAGGATGACTGTAAATATGGAAAGCAGCCTGACGGACTGGCTCAGTGCAAATCTTAAGAAAAATGATCTTCTGCTGACACCGGAATATACCATGAACGAGGTCACCATGTCCGGTGCCATGCTGTATTGCGGATGGCCTTATTATGCATGGTCTGCAGGGTACGATACGGGCTATCGTGCCAGCCAGGCAGTGCTCATATATACCACGGATGATCCGGAGCTACTGAAAGCTACCGTAAAACAGGAAAAGATCACATATATCCTGTTTGAGGAGGATATGGAATTTGAACAGCAGGAATGTCGTGAGGATATCATCAGGGAGACATATCCACTGGTGTATACCTCAGAGGATGGGAGAATAAGAATCTATGAAACATGACAGCTTATATATCATTATGCCGCATATAATGAAGAAAAAAAATATCGGGACCGTGATCGAACAATGGTATCCGGTAGTGGAGAGGATCGGCGGGGACAGCCGCCTGGTGATCCTGAATGATGGCAGCAAAGATGCGACCTACAAAAAAATACAGAATTATCAGAAAAATCATGACCGTCTTATCGGAATCGATAAACCGAATGAAGGACATGGAGGAACAATACTCAGGGGATATCGTTACGCAGTAGAAAAAGGTGCCGATTATATTTTTCAGACGGATTCAGACGGCCAGACACTTCCGGAGGAATTCTGGCAGTTCTGGGAAAAACGTCAAAAGTGCGGTCTTCTTATCGGCTACCGGCAGAAAAGAGAGGACGGGCTTTCCAGGGTTTTTGTGACAAGAATACTGCGGCTTGTGCTTTTTCTTATTTTTGGAACCTGGGTAAAAGATGCAAATACGCCATATCGGCTGATGGATGGAAAACAGCTCGCCAAAGTACTGAAGCGTATCCCAGGCGGATTTTTCCTTTCCAATGTGCTGATGACCGTGATCTATGAAAAACATCATCTTTATGTGGAATATATCCCCATTACATTCCGACCGAGACAGGCCGGAAAAAATTCTATCAATATGAAACGGATCATAAAGATCGGAAGACAGGCATTTGCGGACTTTTACCGTCTGCGGGGCAGGATCTGATACAGGAGGAACAGAAGGATGAAAAAAAAGATCAAAGAATTATTTCCGGAGTTGACTGCAGCAGTGATCCTGACAGTACTTTCTGCGTATCTCCTGGGAGGAGATGTATGGACATTCTGGACGTGGTGGCTGCTTGCACTGTTTATGGGAATGGTGGCAATGCCGGTCACAGGAAGGCTTTTTGGTGGTTTTGAAGACCGGGGCTGGCTTTTTTCAAAGGTACTTGCCATTGCGGTTACCGGATTTCTCACCTGGCTTCTGGTAGCGGTGGAAATTCTTCCTTTTACAGCAGCAGTGTGTGTAGGAGTATCTGTGGCTGTTGGCATTTTGTGTGCTGTACTTTTTCATGTTCAGCTGAAGCATGGCATTGAATGTTATCCGTCAGGAAGATCCGGTTGATCTTTCGGGAGGAGCTTTTGTTTTTTGGGATTTTTCTGCTCTGGACTTATCTGGCTGGATTCCGGCCGCAGGCATACGGAACAGAAAAATTTATGGATTATGGCTTCATGGAGGCCATGATGCGAAGCAAAACTCTTCCTGCACGTGATCTCTGGTATTCTCAGGGAACCATCAATTATTACTATGGCGGACAGTATTTTGCAGTATTTCTTACGAAGCTTACAGGAAGCAGAGTGGAAGTGACTTATAATCTGATGCGTACCTTTGTGGCAGCGTTTGCCTTTGTGTATCCGTTTTCGCTGGTCCGTCAGATGACGAAGGACAGGCTGTATGGACGGCTGGATGGAAAGAAGAAATATCTTCCGTCACTGGCAGGAATTACTGCAGGCATTGCGGTATCTATCGCAGGAAATGTACATTATATCGTCTATCGTTGTGTGTTACCGCTGATCCGGAAGATACAGGGAGTGGCAGAAACAGCCAGCTACTGGTTCCCGGATGCAACTCGTTACATAGGGTATAATCCGGTGAATGACAGTGATAAGACCATACATGAATTCCCATGCTATTCCTTTGTTCTGGGAGATCTTCATGCCCATGTGGTAAATGTGATGTTTGTGACATTTCTGGTGGGAATGCTCTATGCATGGCTGAAAATGATCCGAAAAAGAGGGCCTGAGCCTGAAAAACAGGAACGCAGTGTTTTCTGGCTGAGACAGCTTCTGATGCCGCACATCCTTCTGGCGTCAGTTTTTCTTGGCATGTTCCAGTGGACCAATTACTGGGATTTTGTGATCTATTTTGTAGTGACCGGTGGAGTTGTCCTGATCGCAAATATCATACGATTTGAGGGAAAGATAATCAGGATCCTGGCAGTGACGATCGTACAGGCAGTGGAGATCATAGGTCTCTCTTATCTGGTGATCCTGCCCTTTACATTGAAATTTGATACGATGGTACAGGGGGTGGCACTGGCACAGCATCATTCACTGTGGTATCAGCTTCTGATCCTCTGGGGACTTCCGGTGCTCCTTACTGTTTTGCTGATTCTGTCTGTCATCACAGAAAAAATGAAGGGACTGAAGCATAAAAGTCTTTACAGGCTGCTGGAGGCGATCACAGTTCCGGATCTTTTTGCAGTGATCATGGGCTTATGTGCTATCGGACTGGTTTTGATCCCGGAGCTTGTATATGTGAGGGATATTTATGAAAATGGAAATGCCAGAGCCAATACCATGTTCAAGCTGACGTATCAGGCATATATCCTTTTCGGAATGACAATGGGATATGGGATTTACCGTATGCTGGTGGTATCCAGACAGAAGATCATCCGGATCCTTTCAGGTGTGGGACTTTTTGTACTGATCTGGACCGTGGGCTATTTCGGAAATGCCGTACATTCCTGGTTCGGGGATGTCTGGAAGGTTTCGGAGTATCAGGGACTGGATGCAACTACATTTCTTGAGCAGGATTTTCCTCAGGATGCGTCGGCAATCCGCTGGCTGAAGCAGAATATCAAGGGCTCTCCTGTGGTGCTCGAGGCTAACGGGGACAGCTATACCGGATATGAGAGAGTTTCTGCATCTACGGGGCTTCCGACCGTACTGGGATGGTATGTGCATGAATGGCTCTGGAGAAATAATGTACCTGACCTCAATGAAAAAAGTGCGGACATCCAGACTATTTATACATCTACAGATGCAGAGACGGTAAAAAAACTGATCAGCCGTTATGATATTTCCTATATCTTTGTAGGAGGACAGGAAAAAGAAAAATACGGAACAGAGCTTAATGACCGTGTTCTTCAGAGTCTGGGAAGTATTGTCTTTGAAGATGATATGTCAGGAACCTACATTGTGAAAGTGGAGCAGGATTGACATTTTTTCCATAATAACGCTATAATGTAACTATTATGTGGCTATCTGTTAACGGATATGCTCAGCAGGAGATTTCTGCTGAGCAGTATACAGAAAAAAGTGACAGTTGCAGGATGGCAGCAGAGAGGAGGATATTATGAACAGAATCGACAGACTTTATATGGAAATGATCCATTATTATCAGGGGGATCCGAAGCATATCCAGCATTTTGTGAAGGTGCATGATCTTTCAAGGCTGATCGGCCAGAGTGAGGGTCTGGATGAAGATACGATGTATGTTCTGGAAGCTGCGGCTCTCGTTCATGATATCGGGATCAAAGTCGGTATGGAAAAATACGGACGCTCTGATGGAAAGACGCAGGAAGCAGAAGGTCCGGCAGCTGCCAGAGAGATGCTTACCGCACTGGGCTTTCAGGAGAGGGTGATCCGCAGAGTGGAATATCTGGTAGGACATCATCATACCTATAAGGATATTGACGGGCTGGATTATCAGATCCTTGTGGAAGCTGATTTTCTGGTTAATTATTTTGAAGATGGACTGGATAAAGAACATATAAAGAAAAGTGCAGAGAAGATCTTTAAAACAGAAACAGGTAAAAAAATAGTAAAAGACATGTTTTTCCCGGAGACTTTTCAGAAATCCGAAACCTGGGCACAGGATGCCCTTCAGGATTTGGAAGATTTTATTGAAGAGCAGGGGATTTATATCAGACAGTAAATGGAGCGTAAAATGAAAGCAGAAATAGCAGTTATGACAGCGGAGAATATAGACAGAAAGGCAATTGCCAGAGGTGGCGAGATCCTGAAAAACGGCGGGCTTGTGGCATTTCCCACAGAGACTGTATACGGCCTTGGAGGAAATGCCCTGGATCCGAAAGCATCGATGAAGATCTATGCAGCCAAGGGAAGACCTTCGGACAATCCGCTGATCGTACATATCGCAGATATCCGTGACCTGGATAAGATCGTTACGGAGGTTCCTGAAAAAGCCAGAATACTGGCTGAGAAATACTGGCCGGGTCCGCTGACAATGATCCTTCCCAAGGCAGATATCGTGCCAAAGGAAACAACCGGAGGACTGGACAGTGTGGCAGTACGTTTTCCAAGTGATCCTATCGCACAGGAGCTGATCCTTGCGGCTGGCGGATATGTGGCAGCGCCAAGTGCCAATACTTCCGGAAGACCAAGTCCTACGACAGCAGGACATGTGGCAGAGGATCTGGGAGAAGCCATTGATATGATCATTGATGGAGGACAGGTAAATATCGGTCTGGAATCTACGATCGTAGATTTTACAGAAGACATACCGGTAGTCCTGCGCCCGGGATATATTTCCCTGGAAATGCTCCGGGAAACACTTGGAGATGTAAGGATGGATAAGGGACTGATCAAACCGGACAGCAAGGTCCATCCAAAAGCACCGGGAATGAAATACCGTCATTATGCACCAAAGGCAGATCTTGCCATTGTGGAGGGGTCCACAGAGGGTGTGATCGCGGAGATCGAAAAAAAGAGCCGGAGAGGCTGAGGAGAAGGGACTGACGGTGGGGATCATCGCAACAGATGAAACAAAAGGCCGATATTCACATGGAATCGTAAAGAGTATCGGAAGCCGGGAGCAGGAAGAAACCATCGCGCATCATCTGTACGAGGTCCTGCGTGATTTTGACAGCTGTAATGTAAGTGCCATTTATTCAGAGGCATTTTTTACACCAAGAATGGGACAGGCGATCATGAACCGCTTACTGAAAGCGGCTGGTCATAAAATTATCAACGTTGAGGAGGAGAAAGAAAATGATAGCACTGGGATGTGATCATGGCGGCTATGAGCTGATGCAGGAGGTAAAGAAGCATCTGGAAGAGAGAGGACTGGAGTACAAAGATTTTGGATGCAATGGTCCGGAATCTGTAGACTATCCTGTTTATGGAAAGAAAGTAGCACAGGCGATCGTGGACGGTGAGTGTGAGAAAGGAATCCTGATCTGCGGAACAGGTATCGGAATTTCCATCACTGCTAATAAATTCAAGGGAATCCGTGCTGCACTTTGTACAGATTGCTTTACTGCAGAGGCAACAAGACTTCATAACGATGCCAACATTCTGGCCATGGGCGGTCGTGTAGTAGGACCGGGACTTGCTCTGAAGATCGTGGATACATTCCTGGATACACCATTTTCCGGGGATGAGCGTCATATCAGAAGGATCAACATGATCGAGGATTGATCGATCAGTAAGAAACCAATAGAAAAAGAGGATTCTGTATGGATAAAAAAGGACAGAAACGACAGGGATATCTTTCCTGGGATGAGTATTTTATGGGTGTTGCCATGCTTTCCGGCATGCGTTCCAAGGATCCGCATTCACAGGTTGGTGCCTGTATCGTAAGTGAAGATAACAAGATCCTGTCAATGGGGTACAATGGATTTCCAAAGGGATGTTCCGATGATGAGTTTCCCTGGGGAAGAGAAGGAGATCCGCTGGATACCAAATATCTTTATGTGACACACAGTGAACTCAATGCCATCCTGAACTACCGGGGAGGAAGTCTGGAAGGTGCCAAGCTTTATGTGTCCCTGTTTCCCTGCAACGAATGTGCCAAGGCTATTATCCAGGCAGGGATCAGGACTATCGTATACGACTGTGATAAATATGCAGATACTCCGTCGGTGATCGCATCCAAAAAAATGCTGGATGCAGCCGGAGTCCGGTATTATAAATATAACCGGACAGACCGTGAGATCACCATTAAAGTGTAAAAGAGAACAAAAATAAGAGAAAAACAGCAGCCTGGCTCCTGATTCATCATATCATCAGGGCTTCCGCTGCTGTTTTTTATGAATGGTTAAGAATGTGCTTCGGAATGAGAATCTTCCGGTGCGGATAAGACTGTGGGAGAGATCTTCTGTGGAAAACTTAAGCAGACTTTGAAAAGGTCACCGTCCAGATAAAGATTAAAGGTGCCACCTTGAAGCTGGGTAAGGCTCTGTGCGATGGATAATCCAAGTCCGCTGCCTTCTGTATTTCTGGCAACATCGCCGCGGATGAAACGTTCGGTCAGTTCTTCAGCCGGAATGTTCAGAGGCTGTGCGGAAATATTTTTCAGGGTAAAGATGACTTGATCTTTTTCCAGAAGAACTTCCGCATAGACCCTTGTGTTCTCCATGGCGTATTTCAGAATATTGCCGAAAAGATTTTCAAGGATACGCCACATCCGTCTGCCATCGGCATAGATCATGGCAGGAGAATCAGGCAGATGTGTCATCAGGGTCAGATGTCTGTTTTCCATCCGTTCTTCAAATTCGCCCATCACCTGGTAAAGCATTTCCACAAAGTTCAGATCCGTCATTTCCAGGGAGAGATTTCCGGAACTGGCTTTGGAAGCTTCAACTACATCTTCGGTCAGACTTTTCAGACGATGTGCCTTTGAATCCAAAATCTCAAGATATTTCAGTGCTTCCGGATCTTTGAGGTTCAGCCTTTTCAGCAGATCAATGTAATTGATGATGGAAGTCAGCGGCGTTTTCAGATCATGGGAGACATTGGTGATCAATTCGGTTTTCATACGCTCATCTTTGAGGCTTTTTTCCACGGCAGCGTCCAGCCCGTCACCAATGCGGTTGATATACTGTGCCATTGCTTTCTGATCACCACGGAGTTCCTTTTCCGGGATCTTGTAAGTGAGCTCTCCATCGGTGATCCGTTTCAGGCCATCAAGGAGGAGTTCCCGCCCAAGAGCAATTTTGTAGACGCAGAAAAGCGCACCCAGATCCAGAAGGAATAGAAGCAAAAACATCAGGAACCATCCATCAGATGCCGCGAGCAGGGCACTGAAGAAAAATTCAAGGAACAGAAATACGCCAAGTCCCACTATCATGCGGATTCTGCTGATGGTATTCCTAGAGAAAAAATCGATCAGCTTACCGGCTTTGCAAAGACACAGACGGGGAAGCTTCAGACATTTGCGAAGCAGGCTGTTTTTCCACAGGGTGCGAGCTTTGATCCTGCGGATCAGGCTTAAATAGCCGATCCAGAACAGGCACGTGATCAGGAAAATCGTGATACCCAGGATGATCAGGGAGGAGACAAGGTTATAGGTGCAAGCTTGCATGCTCAGTCCTGCGGTCAATACACCAAGTGCCGGGATACACACAAGTCCTGCTGCTGCTTCCGTATAGATCCTGTCAAAAAAGTTCTGTTCTGGCTGAGCAGTGTCTGTATTACCGCTATCGGAATTTCTTCTTCCGGTGTGGACAGTAAGCCAGATAAAATCTATGATAAAGAGCAGAAAACTGATCATGGTGATCACAGCAGCCGGGATAAATAAAGTACGGTAAGTCAGGAAATGCTGTCTGTCAGTTTTAATGGAATCCTGTACAGGAAGGCTGGTATCATCGATCCAGGCAAGAAAACTGCAGTTTTCATCGTATGTGGAGTTTTGAAGGAGATCGATCCAGTTTCCTACAGAAGGGTTTGCAGCAGCGGAAAGGTTCAGATTCATAAGACCATTCCGGGCATTTTTCTCATCTGTGGCAGCTTCGTTGACACTTAGAAACACGTAAGGCTTTTTGTCTGAAAAACCGGAAATATCAGTCAGGTCGGAAGTATAGGCTGCATCTGTATTTGTGAAGATTTTCTGTGAGGTGTTATCCGTATAGGCATAATGGATATTGGAATTATCACTGCTGTACTCCTCCAGTGTCTGAGCAGCTTCTGTCCAGCCGGAAAAAAGATCCCTGGCATTATCCAGCTGCTCAAAGGCATCGGCCAGGTTCCCTTTGAAATTCCTGGTTTTGGATGAGGTGGAATTCATGTAATCCAGGAGACTGCCGTAACCTTCCGGTGCACAGGGGATTTCAAGGATCGGAGTGAGCATATCTGCCACATCTGTGTAAACTACGTTTCCGTTTTTGTCTGTGATGTTTTTCAGAGGTTCCTGTGACTGGATGCCGCCGTCTGCATATTCGGCGCTCAGAGAGGAAAGAATCCTCTCAGTCCAGTCTTTCTGGGAAATTCCCTCGTATTTCAGGGCACCGGAGTTGGCATTTAGCTGCAGGGTTCCGTCTTCCAGAGCCTTTTTGAAATCGGAATAGTACATATATTTTGTTTCACCCTCCGGGGTGGTAAGGCCCAGGACGATCCAGTCATCATTGGAATGGATACTCTGTGAGCTCCATTCCTTAAGATCATTGAAGGAATAGGCTAGTCCGGAGGTGTTTTTGAAGGAGAGAGAATCTCCGTTATAAAGCTCTTCGAGATCAATGTATGCATCTTCGTTTGTTTTATCCAGGATTTCCTTGGCTGAAATTCCGGACAGGATTGTGGAAGCTTTTGAGTAAAAGCTGTCAGCAAAAGCAGAGGTCTGGAAATAATCCTTTGTTTTAAGATCCTCGGCAGAGTCCATCTGCATACCTGCCTGGATCACCAGTGCCGCTGAAAAGATCATGATCACAGGCAGGATAAGGGCAAGGACAAGAGCAGGAATGCGCATAAATGAACGTTTTTTTCCCGTATGTTTATTTTTATTCATAATACCCCTTTCTGAAGTACAGATACTTCATGGCCGGCTGGCTCACCGGCTCAGTTTTTCGATTTTATAACCCAGGCCCCAGACAACTTTCAGATAGCGGGGATCTCTGGGGTTGATCTCAATCTTTTCGCGAATGTGACGGACGTGGACGGCTACCGTGTTATCCGCGGCCAGAGCATCTTCATTCCAGATGCTCTCGTAGATCTGTGTGGTGGAAAAAACACGTCCGGGATTTTTCATGAGAAGAAGCAGGATATTATATTCGATGGGCGTCATCCGTACCGCTTCTCCATCTACCAGCACCTCTTTTTTGTCATCGTTTACCGTAAGACCTCCGGTTGTGTAGATGTGTTCCGATGCTGCCGGTGCAGCGGAGCCAAGCTGTGTGTACCGGCGCAGCTGGGATTTTACCCTGGCGATCAGCTCCAGAGGATTGAAAGGTTTGGTGATATAGTCATCTGCACCGATGTTAAGGCCCAGGATTTTGTCCGTGTCTTCAGATTTTGCGGACAGGATGATGATGGGCAGAGGATTGCTTTCCCGGATCTTGACTGTTGCCCGGATCCCGTCGAGACGGGGCATCATCACATCGATGATCAGCAGATCTACAGTTTCGCTGTTCAGGATATCCAGTGCTTCCTGTCCGTCATAGGCTTTCAGAATGTGATAGCCTTCCTGCGTAAGATAGATTTCGATAGCTTCCACGATGTCTTTGTCGTCATCGCAAACAAGTATGTTAGCCACTTTTTTGTACCTCCCTGATGTTATTAGAATAGCAGCCGGAAATTAAGACGAAAGGGGTAAATTCTTAAGATTCCATGAAATCCATTGTACTATATTAAGGATATAGTGTAAACAGAGAAAGCCTTGTTGGCAGCAGACGTGATGTGCTAAACTAGTACTAGATAACAGAAAATAACGATAATGGAAGAAAGATCAGGAGAAAAGTGAAAGTGGAGAATGAAAATAAAATCAGCAGTATGGCAGGGAGCGCGCACTGTACGGAAGAAAGTATGTCAGCTTGTGCTCTTTGCCCAAGAGAATGCCTGGCAGACCGGGGTGCAGGGAAAAAAGGCTTCTGTGGCATGGATGAGAGAATTTATCTGGCAAGAGCGGCGCTTCATATGTGGGAGGAACCCTGTATCTCCGGAACAAAAGGCTCCGGGGCAGTGTTCTTTTCCGGGTGTGGGCTGCGCTGCTGTTTCTGCCAGAATCATGATATTGCCATCGGGAGCAGGGGACGGGCTGTAAGTGTGGAACGGCTTGGAGAGATTTTTCTGGAACTGAAGGAAAAAGGAGCTGCAAACATCAATCTGGTAACAGGTGCACATTATGTACCACAGATCACAGAGGCACTGGATATGGCCCGGAGGAAGGGTCTGGATATTCCGGTGGTGTATAATTCCAGCGGGTATGAAAAAACAGAAACCCTGAAGCTTCTGGAAGGATATGTGGACATTTATCTTCCGGATCTGAAATATCTGGATCCGGAGCTTGCACAGAAATTTTCTTATGCGCCGGATTATGTGCAGGCTGCAAAGGCTGCAATTGGAGAGATGGTGCGTCAGACCGGGAAATGTGAGTTTGGAGAGGATGGATACATCCAGAAAGGAACCATTGTCCGTCATCTGATCCTGCCGGGACATACAGGAAATTCCATAAAGGCTCTGAGGTATCTTCATGAAACCTATGGGGAAGATATTTATATCAGTATTATGAATCAGTATACGCCGGTGAGAAAATTTGTGGAATTTAAGGAATTAAACCGGAAAGTTACAAAAAGAGAGTATGAAAAAGTTCTGGATGCTGCTGTGGATATGGGGATTCAGAATGGATTTATCCAGGAAGGAGAAACTGCTTCAGAAAGCTTTATTCCGGATTTCGATTATGAGGGAGTGGAAAAAAATACTCCATAAATGGAAGGAGGCCGGTACTTTCGTACCGGCGCGTATGAAAAAGAAAAATATTATAGAAAGTTCATCACCTTCTATGACTTATAATATACAGTAAAAATGTGAAGAAAGTGTGTCTAACATTTGAAATAAATGTGAAAAGAACAATTTATGCCACAAACATAGCAAAATATGACGAATATTTATCAGAATTTCTTCCAGGTTTCACGAAGGAAAAGGATCAGGATCGGAAATAGCTCCAGTCGGCCGGCCAGCATATCGAAAGAAAGGACCAGCTTGGACAGCGGAGAAAAGATCCCGAAGTTTCCGGTAGGACCGATCAGGGAAAGACCGGGACCCACATTGTTTAAAGTGGTGACTACGGCTGTGAAATTTGTTACAAGATCAAATTCATCAAAACTGATGATAAAGATAGATGCAGCCACGATCATCAGATAAACGATCATATAAATATTGGTGGCACGCATAACTTCGTGAGACACCGCTTTTCCGTCCATTTTGATCTTTTTTACTGCATTGGGATGCAGATAAAGATGCAGTTCCTTGCGAACAGATTTTGCAAGAAGCAGAAGACGGGAAATCTTGATTCCGCCGCCTGTACTGCCGGCACAGGCACCACAGAAGGTAAGTAGTACCAGAATCGTTCTGGATACCGCAGGCCACTGGTTAAAATCCGTAGTGGCATAACCGGTGGTGGTGATAATAGAACCAACCTGGAAAAATGCCTGTTGAAGTGCTTCCCACACATTGTCAAACAGATGTCGGACATTGAATGTGATCATCAGGGCAGAAGCGATGATCACAAAGAAGTAGCAGCGGACCTCTTCAGATTTCAATGCCTGAGAAAACTTCCTGGTGAGAAGAAGAAAATAGACATTGAAGTTAACGCCAAACAGAATCATAAAGATAGTGATGACGATCTGAATATATAAGCTGTAACTTCCCATACTGTCGGATTTGATTCCGAACCCACCGGTTCCGGCAGTTCCAAATGCTGCACAGAGACTGTCGTAAAGAGGCATCCCCCCAAGAAGCAGGAGGATGATCAGTGCAACAGTGAGTGCAATGTAGATCTTGTACAGGATCTTGGCAGTTGACTGGACTTTTGGAAGAAGCTTTCCTACGGAAGGACCGGGGCTTTCTGCCTTCATAAGGTTCATATGATAGCCACCTGCCAGGGGCAGCAGTGTCAGGATAAATACCAGAACCCCCATACCGCCGATCCAGTGGGAAAAGCATCTCCAGATGTTGATGCAGTAAGGCATCTGTGATGGATCGGAGAGAATACTGGAACCGGTTGTAGTGAAACCGGAAACAATCTCAAAAAAAGCATCAATGGGATTCGGGATAGCCCCGCTGAGCACAAACGGCACAGCACCGACAATACTGAGGACAATCCAGCTTAAAGCAGTAGTCACAAGGCCTTCACGGGCGTAAAACGCTTTCTTGGACGGTTTGCGGCTGACCAGTGGAACACCGATCGCCAGGCATGCCAGAATTGTGATCACAAAGGCGATTCCGGCTTTTTCACGGTAGATAAGGGCTGTGATACTGGGAACCAACATGCAGACTGCTTCCACGTTCATGATCCATCCCAGGATATAAACAATAATTGAATAATTCATTTTTCAGTACCTCTATTTTGCAAGTATGTCTGTGATGTCACGGAGGCCTTTGTGAGTGGTTACAATGATGACCGTGTCGCCTACCTGAATGGTATCCTGACCACGGGGAATGCGGATGCGGCCGTTGCGGTTCAGGCATCCCACCAGAAGATTCTTGCGGAGATTCAGCTCTGCAAGAGGGATATAAGTTACGGCAGATTCCTCACGGATCGCAAATTCCAGTGCTTCTGCATTGCCATCCAGAATATGATAAAGGGTTTCTACGTTGCTGCCGATGCTGTTCTGAGTGGCACGGACATACTGCAGGATATAATCAGCAGTGATATTTTTCGGGTAGATGACACTTCCGATATCCAGGGAGTCGATGACATCATCAAATTCCAGACGGTTGACCTTGGCAACCAGCTTGGCATCGGAGATGCTTTTGGCAAAGAGAGCAAGAAATACATTCTCCTCATCCAGATTTGTCAGAGTGACAAAGGATTCGGACTCGGAAAGTCCTTCTTCGAGAAGAAGAGAACGGTTCGTTCCGTCACCATTGATGATAGTCGCATCTGGAAGCAGTTCGCTTAAGTGCTCACAGCGGTTTTTGTTCTGCTCGATGATCTTGACACTGATCTTCATATCCAGAAGTGCATGGGCAAGATAATAGGAAATGGTTCCGCCACCTACGATGATACAGTTTTTGACCTGATTGGTCTTGAGACCGATCTTACGGAAAAATGCCGCTGCATTAAGCGGAGAGGCCAGAATGGAAACCATATCTCCGTCGTGTATAATGTGATCACCACCAGGAATGGATACATTGTCACGGCTCTCGATCGCGCAGACCAGAATATCACTTCGGAAAGCATCTGAGATCTGGGAAACGCTCATTCCGTCCAGCTTGAATTCCGGGAGAACTTTAAACTTGAGAAGTTCTACACGACCACGTGCAAAGGTGTCAATCTTGATCGCAGATGGAAAACGGAGAAGCCGTGAAATTTCCTGGGCAGCAGCAAACTCCGGGTTAATGATCATGGTAACACCAAGACGTTCTTTGATGAATCCGATTTCTTTTTCATAAATGGGATTACGGACGCGGGCGATAGTCTGGCAGTGGTTGGCCTTCTGCGCGATCAGACAGCAGAGAAGGTTCAGCTCGTCAGAAGCGGTAACTGCGATCAGGATATCTGCAGTATCAACACCTGCCTCCATTAAAGTATTGATGCTGGCACCATTACCGACGATTCCCATAGCGTCGATATTTTCGCAGAGATCATTGATCTTGTCGGCAATAACGTCGACAAGAGTGATATCAATATCCTCTGCCTGAAGCTGCTCTGCAAGATTTCTACCGACTTTTCCGCAGCCTACAATAATTACCTGCATAATTTCCTCCTTCAATAGCCGGTCAGGGCTACAAATCATAAGTAAAAGCGCCCATCCGTGTAAAGATAGGCAAGGATATTATAGCACTGTATATCTGATTTTTAAACAGTAATATTTTCCTGTATATATAGAAAAAAATGGCAGAAAGATAGATATATGTGAAGGAAAGTGAACATTCCTGTTTTCACAAGTTTAAAAAACGGTCATAAAATATAGCGTGATCATGAATGAAAGGATTTCGATTATGGACCGATTTCAGATGAATCGTTCGGGCTGCCGGCCATATCAGTATACCTGTGGGATGAATAGCGGGATGGCAGGCCGGACGGATCAATCATTTTCTGATATGGCAAAACAGGTTCCTGCAATGGCGTATGTGCCATATCAGGAATTTGCGCCTACCTTTGAGCTGAAAAAAGCTCTTCAGGTCGGAACTATCTTCCCTGAGCTTTGCAAGCCGTTCTGCGGCAGGAGAGGAGGGTGCCGATGATATCCGGAAATTGTACTTCCAAAAAAGAACTGCTGCAGTTTATTGACCAGGTAAGCTTTGCCATTGACGATCTTCTCCTTTTTCTGGATACGCATCCAAAAGAAAAAAGGGCTCTTGAATATTACAGTGAGCTTTCAGCCAGAAGAAATGAGCTCCTGGAAAAATATGCAAAGTTTTATGGACCGCTGACCATTGATACCGGAAACGACAGCAATCTTAAGTCATGGCAGTGGATGGAACAGCCGTTTCCATGGGAACAGGAAGGAGGGTGCAGATAAGGTATGTGGAATTATGAAAAAAGACTCCAGTATCCTGTAAATATCAAGACGCCCAACGCAAAGCTGGCACAGTTTATATCCAGCCAGTATGGCGGGCCGGACGGAGAAATAGGAGCTTCCATGCGGTATCTTTCCCAGCGTTTTACCGCACCGAACCGGATGGTCGCGGCAGTGCTCAATGATGTGGGAACAGAAGAACTGGCACATTTGGAAATTGTATCCACCATTGTCCATCAGCTGACAAAGGATCTTTCTATGGAAGAAATCGAGAACAGCGGACTTGGACCGTATTATATTGACCACACGGTGGGAATCTGGCCGCAGGCTGCAGGTGGAGTGCCGTTTAATGCCTGCGAATTCCAGAGTAAGGGTGATCCGATCACGGATCTGTTTGAAGATCTGGCAGCAGAACAGAAGGCACGCTCCACCTACGATAATATCCTCCGGGTGGTGAAAAATATCCCGGAGGTTGCAGATCCCATCCGTTTCCTTCGGGCAAGAGAGGTAGTCCATTTCCAGCGTTTCGGTGAAGCACTGAGATCCGTGCAGGAGCAGCTGGATGCCAAAAATTTCTATGCCTTTAACCCGAGCTTTGATGCTCCGTGCAAAGCCTCCTGTGAAGAGTGATGGATCAGAGAAAAAATCTGTCTGACAGGAATCATATCTGAAATAAAAAGAGCTGCACAGCCGGCAGAAATCCTGCGGCTGTGCAGCTTTGAATTTGTTTTTTGGGAAAAAGATGTTTGTAACCTGCATTTCTTGTTATGCGTCTTTTTTATCGTCTTTATGCAGATTCTTCTGTGCTGTGGAAAGCATAAGCTTGATCCTGTTCAGCTGATTTACTTCGCTGGCACCTGGATCGTAGTCGATGGCAACAATGTTGGCTTCCGGATGCTCACGGCGAACTTCCTTGATGACACCTTTTCCTACGATGTGGTTCGGCAGGCATCCAAAAGGCTGGATGCAGACGATGTTCGGGATACCGCCGTGAATGAGTTCCATCATCTCTCCGGTCAGGAACCATCCTTCACCGGTCTGATTTCCGGCAGAAACGATGGGCGCAGCCATTTTTGCAAGATCACGGATATCTGCGGCCGGTGTAAAGTGGCGGCTCTGCTCCAGGGCCTCATTTGCTGTTTTTCTCAGCCAGTCGATGGCTCTGAGACCAAGATTTGCGATGGTTGCCTTGGATTTCTTGAATCCAAGCTTTTCAACCTTGAAATTCTGGTTGTAGAAGCAGTAGCAGATAAAGTCGATAAGATCCGGAACAACCGGTTCTGCCCCTTCTGCCTCCAGAAGATCTGCCAGGTGGTTGTTGGCAGCAGGCAGGAACTTGACAAGGATCTCACCTACGATACCAACGCGAGGCTTTTTCTCATCGGAGATCGGGATCGTATCAAAATCATGGACCATCTCACGGCACATTTTTTTGAAGGTACCATGGCTGACGCTGCTGCCTGTTACGAGGCAATGACGCGCTGCTCCCAGATTTTGTGCTTGCGGTTTACGATACCCTTTTCCAGCTCGTAAGGACGCATGCGATATACGCATTTCATCAGGATATCACCGAATACGGCACCGTAAACGATACGCTTGATCAGCGGCAGTGTCAGCTTAAAGCCAGGGTTGCTCTCCAGTCCGCTTAAGTTGAGGGAGATAACCGGAATCTGCTCCATACCGGCTTTTTTCAGGGCGCGGCGGATGAATGCGATATAGTTGGAGGCACGGCAGCCGCCGCCTGTCTGAGACATGATGACTGCAGTTTTGTTCAGGTCATATTTGCCGGAAAGAAGAGCATCCATGATCTGTCCCACAACCATCAGGGACGGATAGCAGGCATCGTTGTTTACATATTTAAGGCCCACATCAACAGCATGCTTGTTGTCGTTGGGGAGGACTTCCAGGTTATAGCCGGATGCTTTAAAAGCAGCCTCAAAGATTCCGAAGTGGAATGGAGACATCTGCGGGCAGAGAATGGTGTACTCCTTACGCATCTGCTTGGTAAAGGATATCTTCTCAATGGAAGCCGGCTTGATGTTCCTTTTTTTATTCTGTGCCTGTTTTGCACGGATAGCAGCGATCAGGGAACGGATACGGATCCTTGCCGCACCCAGGTTGTTGACCTCATCGATCTTCAGGCAGGTGTAGATCTTGTCACTTCCATCCAGGATCTCATAAACCTCATCGGTGGTAACGGCATCAAGTCCGCATCCGAAGGAATTCAGCTGGATCAGATCCAGATCCTCTCTTGTTTTTACAAAATTTGCGGCAGAGTAGAGACGGGAGTGATACATCCACTGGTCGTTGACACGGATGGGACGCTCCAGATGTCCAAGGTGTGCAACGGAGTCTTCGGTAAATACGGCGATTCCGTAGCTGTTGATCATATCCGGGATACCGTGGTGGATTTCCGGGTCAATATGGTATGGACGGCCTGCAAGAACGATTCCGCGGCGGCCGGTTTCTTTCAGGTACTGCAGGGTTTCCTCACCCTTTTTCTGGATATCCGTATGTACGGCTGCAAGTTCTTCCCAGGCCTTATGGGCAGCAGCTTTGACCTCGGCAGCAGGAATATCCTGAAATTCTTCCACAAGGCGGTTTGTCAAGATATCCTCGGAAGTAAATGCCAGGAACGGGTTGCGGAAGGTGATGGATGGATCACTGAGCTCGTCCACATTGTTTTTGATATTTTCCGCATAGGAAGTAACGATCGGGCAGTTATAATGGTTGACCGCATCCGGGAACTCGTTGCGTTCGTAAGGGATGCAGGGGTAGAAGATAAATTTCACACCATTACGGATCAGCCATGTGACATGTCCGTGAGCAAGCTTGGCCGGGTAGCATTCGGATTCACTTGGGATGGACTCAATACCCAGCTCGTAGATCTTACGTGTGGAAGTAGGAGAAAGCACCACCTGGTATTTCAGCTCTGTGAAGAAGGTATACCAGAACGGGTAATTCTCAAACATATTCAGAACACGTGGGATACCAACCTGTCCACGGGTAGCCTTATCTGCGGAAAGAGGTTCATAGGAAAAAATCCTTTTATATTTGTAATCGAAAAGGTTCGGGATATGATCCTTGTTCTTTTCCTTTCCAAGTCCGCGCTCACAGCGGTTTCCACTGATGTATTTACGGCCGCCGGAGAATTTGTTGATGGTCAGACGACAGTTGTTGGTACATCCGCGGCAGTTTGCCATGGAGGTGGTGTACTGGAGGCTGTTGATCTGATCGATGGAAAGCATGGAGGTTTTTTCACCCTCCTGATAGCGCTCCCTTGCGATCAGAGCAGCACCGAAGGCACCCATGATCCCGGCGATATCTGGACGGATGGCCTGGCAGTTGGCAATCTTCTCAAAGCTGCGGAGAACTGCGTCATTATAGAAGGTACCACCCTGTACAACGATATGCTTGCCAAGCTCGGAAGCATCGGAAACCTTGATAACCTTGTAGAGGGCGTTTTTGATAACGGAGTAGGCAAGACCAGCGGAGATATCGGAAACCTCAGCGCCTTCCTTCTGGGCCTGCTTAACTTTGGAATTCATAAATACAGTACAGCGTGTTCCAAGATCAATGGGATGTTTTGCAAAAAGAGCTGCTTTTGCAAAGTCCTGTACTGTGTAGTTTAGAGATTTTGCAAAGGTTTCGATAAAGGAACCGCAGCCTGAGGAACATGCCTCGTTGAGCTGTACACTGTCAACAGTCTGGTTACGGATCTTGATACATTTCATATCCTGACCGCCGATATCCAGGATGCAGTCTACTTCAGGATCAAAGAAAGCAGCTGCGTAATAATGGGAAACTGTTTCGACTTCACCTTCGTCAAGAAGAAGTGCCGCTTTGATCAGGGCTTCGCCGTAACCGGTGGAGCAGGAAAAAGCAATTTCTGCATCTTCCGGGAGAAGACTGTAAATTTCCTTGATGGAGCTGATGGTGGTTTTCAGCGGGTTTCCGTTGTTACTGCTGTAGAAGGAATAAAGAAGAGTTCCGTCTTCGCTTACCAGCGCGGTTTTTGTTGTGGTAGAGCCGGCATCGATTCCCAGGAAGCATTTTCCCTTATAGGTGGAAAGCTCTCCGGTTTTTACCCTGTAGGCACTCTGACGGTCATGGAAAGCCTGGTAGTCGTCCTCTGTGGCAAAAAGCGGCTCCATACGTTCTACCTCAAAATCCAGCTTGATGGTAGTCCGCATGCGTTCCTTCAGTTCAGTCAGGGAAACGGTAACATCCTGCTTTGCATTCAGGGCGGAGCCGATGGCTGCGAACAGATGAGAGTTGTCCGGTGCGATAATATGTTCATCATCCAGCTTCAGGGTTCGGATAAAAGCAGTCTTCAGCTCAGAAAGGAAGTGAAGAGGCCCGCCAAGGAAAGCAACGTGTCCACGGATCGGTTTACCGCAGGCAAGACCGGAAATGGTTTGGTTGACAACTGCCTGGAAAATGGAGGCAGAAAGGTCTTCCTTAGTTGCTCCGTCGTTGATCAGTGGCTGGATATCTGTTTTTGCGAAAACACCGCAGCGTGCCGCAATGGGATAAAGTGCCTTGTAATGTTTGGCGTATTCATTAAGACCTGGTGCATCGGTCTGGAGCAGAGATGCCATCTGGTCAATGAAGGAACCGGTACCGCCGGCACAGATGCCATTCATACGCTGCTCTACATTTCCGTTTTCGAAATAGATGATCTTGGCATCCTCGCCTCCAAGCTCGATAGCAACATCCGTCTTTGGTGCCAGCTTCTGCAGGGAAGTGGATACGGCGATAACCTCCTGTACAAAAGGCACTTCCAGATGATTGGCAAGTGTCAGTCCGCCGGAACCTGTAATGACCGGACAGAGTGTCAGTTCACCAAGCTGATCCTCAGCTTTCTGAAGAAGATCTGCAAGGGTTTCCTGGATATTTGCAAAATGTCTCTCATAGTCGGAGAAGACAAGCGTATCGTTTTCGTCTAAGATCGCAATCTTAACAGTGGTGGAACCAATGTCAATTCCAAGTGTGTGTTTCTTCATAAAAAATTGATTTCCTCCTCGTTGTATCTATACAGGGGTTGCCCGACTCTGACATTTCTGTCAGATGGGAGTTGTTTCTTCTTATTATAAAGGATTTTTAAGCGAATATTCTATATTATACGATATCGTTTAAAAAATGGCAATGTAAAAGTTTAACAATCAGTAGCCGTAAAGAAAAAAATGTGTTATGATATTGACTAAAAGTTTTGAAAGATATTTGCATCGGCAGCTGGTTATGGCTGTATCTGCGACGCAGATGCCGGGCAGAGACAACTTTAAAATGTTTTTAGAAGGGAAATGAAATGGCAGAATATAAACTGATCACAACAGAAGGAAGAGCGAAAAGGGGCGAGTTTAAGACGGTCCACGGAACGATCCAGACTCCTGTTTTTATGAATGTAGGAACAATTGCAGCAATTAAAGGTGCAGTTTCCACTGTGGATCTTCATGAGATCGGTACACAGGTAGAGCTGTCCAATACCTATCATCTTCATGTGCGCCCTGGCGACAAGGTGGTAAAGCAGCTGGGAGGTCTTCATGAATTTATGAACTGGGACAGACCGATCCTTACCGATTCCGGCGGATTCCAGGTGTTTTCTCTGGCGAAGCTCCGTAAGATCAAGGAAGAGGGAGTGTACTTTAACTCTCATATCGATGGTCATAAGATTTTTATGGGACCGGAGCAGAGTATGCAGATCCAGTCAAATCTGGCTTCTACCATTGCAATGGCTTTTGATGAGTGCCCAAGCAGTGTGGCAGACAGGGATTATGTACAGAAATCGGTAGCGCGTACAACACGCTGGCTTAAAAGATGCAAGGATGAGATGGCTCGTCTGAACAGTCTGCCGGATACCATTAACAAGAACCAGCTTCTTTTTGGCATTAACCAGGGGGCTGTTTATGAAGATATCCGTATTGAGCATGCCCAGGCTATCGCGGAGATGGATCTGGACGGCTATGCAGTGGGCGGCCTTGCAGTTGGTGAAAGTCATGAGGAGATGTACCGGATCCTGGATGAGGTGGTTCCGCATTTGCCGCAGAACAAGCCGACGTATCTTATGGGGGTTGGTACCCCGGCCAATATCCTGGAGGGGGTTGAGCGTGGTATTGACTTTTTTGACTGTGTATATCCCAGCCGTAATGGCCGTCATGGTCACGTGTATACCAACCATGGCAAGATGAATCTTTTTAATGCAAAGTATGAGCTGGATTCCAAACCGATCGATGAGGAGTGCCAGTGCCCGACCTGCCGTCATTACAGCAGAGCGTATATCCGGCATCTTCTGAAGGCGAAGGAGATGCTTGGCATGAGGCTTTGTGTTCTGCATAATCTGTATTTCTATAATCATATGATGGAAGAGATCCGGGATGCGCTGGATGCAGGGAATTTTGCGGCTTATAAGAAGATGCGTCTGGAAGGCTTTGAGGAAGGCAAGATCAACGGGAACCGGTAAGTTTTATTTATAAAATTTGTGTAAATTACTTTGATTTTATAAGAAAACTCTTGAAGGTTTTTTGGTTTTTGTGTATGATAGTACGAAGTGACACTTTTAGAGGTCAGTAACGGCGGGGGTACCGCAGATTATTTGTTTTTAGCAGGAGGAATTTGAAATGATCGCATCATCTACAGCGGCAGCTGGCGGACTTAGCGCGGGTCTTGGTATTGTCTGGATCGTAGTTCTGTTTGGAATTATGTATTTTATGATGATCCGTCCGCAGAAGAAGGAGCAGAAGAGAACTCAGACTATGTTGAACAGCATGGAGGTTGGTGACAGTGTTGTTACTACCAGTGGTTTTTATGGTGTTGTTATTGATATGACTGAGGAAGATGTTATTGTTGAGTTTGGTAATAATAAGAATTGCCGTATTCCTATGAGGAAGCAGGCGATTGCTGAGGTTGAGAAGGCTGATCAGGCTTCTGCTTGATGCTTTTTTCGCAATAACTTGAATATGAGAGAGGCACTGCGTTTTTTTGTGACGTGGTGTCTTTTTTTGTATTTGTATGTGGACGAACGGACGAACGAACGGATGAAGGGACGCCGGGGAAGGGGATGCTGGCTGGTCTGCGGCTTCGTCGGGGGCTGGCTTCTAGGACGCCGGAAATCTGCTAAAAGCGTTTTTCAAAAGTCCGAACTCGCGGCCTGCTGCCGCTCAGACAGCGGACTTTTGAAAAACAACGCAGATTCCCGCCGTCCAAGAATCAGCTCCCCTCCTGCAGAAGCAGAGCCAGACAGCATCCCCTTCCGCGGCGTCCCTCCGCACAAAAAAAGAAGACACCCCACTTCAGTGTCTCCCCTCCGGAATCGTATACTCATTCCTTATATATATTTCCGTAAAAATCTTCGCCCTCTCCGGCGCTTCCCCATTAAACAGCAGCCGGAACAAAATCATCACCGGCTCATACCCCTGTATCCTGGCATCCTGCCCGATCAGGAAATGAATAAACCCTTCCCTCATCAGCTCATAATTCCGCCCCATAAAATCATTGGCAACCATCTTCACCTGACCAGCTTTCCCCGCTCCGGCGATTGCCTCACACACACCCTCCTCCCCATGAGAAGTAAGATATATCCCGTCAAGATCCGGAACATCCTTAAATATCCCTTCCGTAATCTCCCTGGCCCTGCCATTCTCCTCAAAGCAATACTCCGGCCCAATGATCTCAATCCCAGGATACTTCCGCGCAATTTCCTCACGGAATCCAACCACCCTGCTGCTCAGAGAAGTATTGGTACTATAGCCGGAAATCACAGCAACCTTTCCTTTTCCACCGGTCAGCTCCCCCATAAGCCCCGCAGCCGCACGGCCACACTGCACACCGTTCTGCCCTACAAAGCAAAGCCGTTTCGTATCCTCCACATCCGAAGTAAACGTCACCACCGGGATCCGAAATTCCTCTACAAACCGGTCAATTTCCCTTTTCACACGTTCCTCATCCAAAGGAACCATGGCAATACCACTAACCTCTTCCATCCGCATCTTCTCCATGGCGAGAATAACATCCTCCGCATTCTGATGCTCGATCTTATGGACCAGGACTGTACCACCAAGATTATCCACCTCAGCGCACGCCTCCTGGATTCCCTTCAGAACTTCTTTCATAAAAGGTGTTTCCGCACCCTGCAGGATCACGCCGATCTTAATATTATTTCTGCTCATGGATAGAGCGCGGCCCAGTTGATTCGGCTTATACCCCATCTCATCAGCGATGGCACGGATCCTCTCAGCAACCTCCGGACGGATCCTGCCCCTGTTATTTAACGCTCTGTCAACAGTACCTCTGGAAACACCGGCAGCTTCCGCGATCTGCCTTATAGTAACTCCCATACTAAGCACCTCTTTCTATGATAATCTGGATTCTTTTCTGTATTCCGCAGGACTTAAGCCCGTAAACTTCTTAAATGTCTTGGAAAAATAATGATAATCTCCAAAACCGGAACGCAATGCCACATCCTTCACTTTACAGTTCGTCTCTGAAAGAAGCTTCTTTGCACAGTCGATCCGAAGCTCCTGCACATAATTGGAAAAACCGATCTTCATCTCCTGTTTGAAAAGATAACTGAGATAAGCAGGATTCACCTCCGCCGCATCTGCTGCATCCTGAAGGCTGATCGGCGCTTCATAATGTTCCCGGATAAACTCCAGAGCTTTTTTCACAGCAGCAGAGATCCCCTCCGGAACAGCATCCTCTTCCCCCACAAAAAGCTGTGAAATACAGGCACTGCCCTTTTCCCTGAATTTCTCAAAGCTTTCAATATCTCCATACCAGATGGGCTCTTTCTCAATTCCGGCTGTCTGATTCAATTTCTTAAGCCACTGTACCAGAAGTCTTCCGTCGGTATAACGATCCTGACAGTCAGCGAGAACCTGTGTCCAAAGCTCCTCCGCTTTCTTTCGGTCTTTCCCTGCCTTCAGCCTGGAAATCTGCCCTTCCAGCTTCTCAGCACTTTCCGGTAAAACACTGTCCGCTTTCTTCCGTCCTTCAAAATAAAGGATCTCTTTTTTCTCATAAAAATGCAGCTTCATCATTTCTCTGGCCTGCTGATAAGCCTGGCGGATCCCATCCTCTCCCATGCAGACACTGCTGACACTGATACCAAAATCACAAAGATCCTCCTGACAGTGCCGGTAGCAGATCGCTGCTGCCTCAGTCAGTCTCTGCTGCATAGCCGATGTCCTGCAGTCTCCGGAAAGATCAAGAAAACAGCAAAAAATCCCTGCGCCAAGATAGACCACTTCCGTAAATTCACTTTCTGTCCCAAGAAGCTCCTCCGTACGTTCCAGCAGTCTGTGACGGAAATGATGGGAATACTGTTCCACTTCCAGCGGCGTCCATTGTCTTTCCCTCTCTGCCCAGTTCTCCATAAACATACAGATCACAGCACTGTTAAAATATTTCCCGGCGATTCCGGCTTCCACACGCTTTTCCTCACGTGCCTGATTTTTCAGCATCCCCGAGATCAGTCCGTTAAAAAAATAATACTTCAGAGCGTGACTTCCCAGATGGATCAGCTTTCTCGTCCGTGCCTGTTCCTGACTTTTTTCTCTGCGCTTCTCGATCAGCCGGGCTGATTTTTCCAGAGTATCATAAAGACTATCCTCGTCCAGACTGTTCTTTAATACATATTCATCCGCCCCAAGGCGCATGGCCTCTTTTACATATTCAAAATCATCATGACAGCTGAGCACGATAATATAGATATCCCTGTTTTCCTCACGGATCTTTCTGATCAGCTCAATTCCATCCATCACAGGCATGGTAAGATCCGTCACAAGAACATCGATTTTTTCTTTCTGAAGGAATCCATAAGCTTCCTCCCCGTCTTCTGCATCATCCACGATCTCATATCCTGCTTTTTCCCAGGAATCCAGGGTTTTGAGATAGCTCCTTACAAGAAAATCATCATCTGCCACCAGTGTTCTGTACATTAATTTTTTCTCCCTTCTTCAGGCATATCATAGATCGCAGGCAGAAATACCGTGACCTCTGTACCGTTTCCACTGCTTACGTATTCCATTCCTCCCTGTGTCCCGTAATAAAGCTCCAGGCGTTCTTTTACATTTGGAATCCCCACTGCGGAAAGTCCGTTTGTTTTTTTTGCATGACTGTTAAAAAGATCTCGGATCTGCTCTTTTGTCATTCCTCTGCCGTTATCCTTTACTATGAGGATCAGCTTTCCTTCACTTACGTTTCCGCTGATCCAGATTTTTCCTGTTTGCCGTTTGATGTCGATCCCGTGAAGAAGAGCATTCTCCACAAGCGGCTGAAGGATCAGTCTTGGAATATAGCACCGGTATGCTTCCTCAGAGATCTCATATTTCACCCGAAAGCTTCCCTGATAGCGAAAATCCTGCAGATGGATATAATTTTTCAGTATATGGATCTCATCGGCAACAGAAAGGAAGCTTCCCTTTTTGTTGATACTGGCCTGCAGAAGCTCCACGAAATCTCCAATAAGCCCCGCCAGCTCTTTTTCCCCTTTCAGAAATGCCGCAAATTTGATGGAGTTCAATGTATTATACATAAAATGCGGTGTGATCTGATACTGCAGTGCTTCCAGCTCTGCATCTTTTTTCTGCTGTTCCTCTTCGATCACCTGGGCGATCAGAGCTTCGATATAATCCAGCATGTGGTTGAATTCTTTTCCGAGGGTTCCGATTTCATCAGCAGTAGTCACTTCTGTACGGAGGCTCAAATCTCCCTCACCAACCTTCTCAACCGTGCCAGTCATGGATCTGAGCGGTCCGCAGACTACTCTGGAGAGCCACAGTGCCAGCAGCACAGCTGCCACAAAAACTGCACCAAATATTCCGATCAGAAAGAGCCGCATCCGGGAAAGTCCGCTTAAAACTTCTTTTTCGGTACCTCCAGATATAAGCCGCAGTCTGAAAAGCTACCTCTGCTGAAAAAAGAGATCACACCGTTTTTTTCTGCATAGCCTTCCATTTTAGGAACATTCTGGTCTGTAATCTCCGGAAATGTTTTTCCAATGTCACTGTAGTCTCCGGATGTCACGATTTCATCATTTCTGTCTACCAGAACTATTCTGGTGATCTTTTCATCATTGACAGCTTCCAGATATTCGTAATAAATTGCCCGTTCCCTGATGTCTGCGACAACATACCCCAGAATCTCTCCGTTATCATCCTCTACCTTCTGGATCACAGAAAGAAAGCTGCCTCCTTCATGGATCGGAGATTCCACAAGAACCGGAAAGGAATCCAGTTCCTGTATTTTTTCCAATTCCTCGATATGTTCTCCTGAAATCCCCTGCTTGTTTACCGGAAATTCCTCAGAAGTCACAGCCATTTTTTTGTCTGGAAAAACAAAGTAAAGGGAGTTGATATCTTTATATTCCCGACTGTGTTCCCGGAGAAGCCCAGCCATATTTTCCAGGCTGTTTTCATTTCCTGTATAGCTGTATTCCTTCGCATTATTCCGTATATCTGTATCCCAGGCAGTTCTCGTATTCACATAATAAATCTCTTTCAGGGATTCGTCCAGATCTTTTATAGTCTGCTGCATCCGTCCATACAGGATACCTGAATAATTTTCTTCGATCATCCCTGCTGCCCGAAAATAAAATACCACCGTAAGAGAACAGGCAGTAAACATGGTTACTGTCAGGATCGCCAGTAATATCTTTGCCCGGATACTTTTTAACATAGAACTCCTCCCTTCCGTAAAGCGGATATACGCCTCTCTATGCTATATGCCCATAAACGCAGGAAACAGCAGGAGTATCCTACCCCTGCCTGATTTCCTGTTTGCGGTTGAATATATGTTTTACAATAAAATGTTTATAACTGTCCGTGTGCCTCGCGCTCGGTAAGCTCCTGCATGATCGCCGGATACATTTTGTCAAGCTTATATCCGAAAAGCGTTACAATGATCACTGCTGCAATGAGGATCGGTCCAAATTTATAAAGAGAAACGATCATCTCCAGTGCTGTTTCCGGCTGTGCAGTTATTCCTGCAGATGAGCTTACATATCCGGAACTGCTTAAAAGACCTGTGATCACTGCGGAGGCAAGACCTGCGCCAACTTTTGTTCCGATGGAACCGCCTGCAAAGATCAGACTTTCCTGACGGATATGGTTTTTCCACTGTCCGAACTCTACTACATCACCAACCATACTGAATACAACTGCGTTCAGTGGAGCAAGTCCGATGGCACGTGTGACACAGCTCATAACCATGAAGCCGAAGCTGTATGGATTCAGGAAAAACAGAATCTGGCCGCCAAGTGCAACAAATCCGCCGACAAATGCGATATTTCTTTTTCCAAATTTCTTGATCAACGGTGAGCAGATGAAGATTCCCACTACCAGAACCAGGGTTTCTGTAAGGAACAGTGCGCTGTACATCCATGTATCATTGTTGAAAATATATTTACAGTAGTACGGAAGAATGGTTCCTGTGATCGTAAAGGATACACTCTGTACTGTCCACAGAAGCATTACTGCCCAGAAATACTGATTTGCAAAAAGTGCCTTCAGCATTGTCGGAATCGGAAGCTTCTCATCTTTCTTTCTTGCTTCGATCTGAACCTTTTCCTCACATCTGAAGAAGCAGAGAAGCAGAAGTGCAAGTGCAAGCACTGCCCATACACTCATAACCTTGATCCATGCAGCCTGATCATTTCCAAGAAGCTTTACAAGCGGCAGTGTACAGGTTGCTGCAACGATCTTTCCGATAGGTGACAGTCCCATTCTCAATACACTGAGTTTATCTCTCTCTGATGATTCGCGTATCATCATTGAAGAAAGGCTTCCATATGGAAGATTGATCGCTGTATAGCATATGGTCGTACAGAAGTTATAGGTTACAAAGAGATACAGAAACTGAAGCATCCCTGTTGTACGCGGCACTGTGAAAAGCAGTACTGCTGACAGCGCAAACGGAATGCTCATCCACAGAAGCCAGGGTCTTGATTTTCCCCATTTGGAATTGGTCCTCTCTACAATGACACCCATGACCAGATCGGAAAATCCATCAAAGCATCTGGAAAGTAACATTACCAGTCCTACTGTTGCTGCGCTTATCCCTACATAATCTGTGTAAAACAGCGTCAGCAGTGTTCCGATCATTCCGAACACGATATTACATCCTACATCTCCTCCAGCATAACACAGCCCTGTTGATACCGAAAGTTTTTTCTTCTCCATCTTATTATCCCGCCCTTTCATTTCTTTTCGTTTTTTATTTTCGCTTTCCTTTTGATGATTCTATTTTATCGAAAATACGGGATTATCATAGTATGAGAAATTTTAGTTTTTTCGGTATTATTTTTACCTGACTGTTAAATCTGTACCAAAGTTTTTCTGATTCTGATATCTCTACATCCTTCTTTTGTCCTATTTTTATGTTTTGTGTTTTATTTTTGGATACCAGCCTGACTTTTTACCGAATCAGTCAATGCCTCTGCCGGATTGTAAAAAATAATAAGCAGCGGATGGAAACCTGCTTGTATCAGGGATGAGCATGTCCGTCATCCTTCATATATGTATCAATATTTTCTTCGGTAAGCACCTGGGAATCCAGAATCTCATCTTCTCCTGTTCCCTCTCCCTCCAGATCCTTCACAATATACCGGATAGTTTCATAACCGATCTGATAACCGGACTGCGCGCCAAGCGCCACAATACGCCCATCCTGAACCGCTTTCAAGGCATCTTCCTGAGCATCTACGGAAACAATAGAAATCTCCCGTCCTTCAGTTGCCTCTGAAAGCCCCAGGGCCGTCACTGCACTTGTGGCCATGATTCCGTTAAGATCCGGATACTTCACCAGGATCTCATCCACATCCTTCTGGGAAACCCGCATATTGCTGTATCCGTTCCGAACCATTTCAATGGTGATCCCAGGCTCTTTTTCCATATATTTTTCAAATCCGGCAACACGCATCCGGTGTCCAGCCTGCTTAAAATCACCGGCGATCACGCCAATCTTTCCTTTATGATCCAGAGCCTTTGCAAGCTGCTCGCCCAGCTCATAGCCTAGTTTTTCATTGTCAATTCCAATATAAGGAATTTCTGAATCCTCTATGGGAGTATCACAGGCATATACAGAAATCCCCTTTTCTCTTGCGAAATTTAAATAATCTTCGCATTCATAGGAATCTATAGGAGAAACTGCCATCGCCTGGATATCGGTTTTCAGAAGATCCCGGATCATATTTTTCTGAACCTCTTCTTCTGTTTCGGAATCCGGGGACAGAATCACCACATCTGCATGATATTTTTCTGCCGCATCTTTCATCCCGTCGCAGACAGACAACTAATATTCACTGCTTTTAGATTTTGTAACAACACCGATCGTTACCTGCTCTTCTTCTGTTTTCCTTGCAGAAGACCCGCATCCGGAAAGGCTGCAAATTCCTATGACTGCCACCAGAATACAGATATACTTTTTTCTCATGAAGGATATGCCTCCTTTTCTTTTGCAGCTATATTTGCCACGGGAAAAAAGACTCCGGAGCCTTTTTCTCCGGTCCGGAGTCTTTTCCTATCTGGCAATGCAGGGTTTACATTTACATTTTACCAGAGTTTTCTGTAGATTTCTTTTACTTCCTCTTCTGTTACATCACGCATGGTATTCTGAGGACTTCCACTGTCCATGGCATCATGTGCCATTTTGTCGATGACGTTGAAGAACTCTTCTTTATTGATACCGAACTGCTCCAGAGTCGGAGTATCCAGTTCATTTACAAGTGACTCTACTGCTTTCAGGAATTTCTCAGCCGCTTCCTGATCAGAATCAGTTGCATCCGCCACACCAATATCACGTCCCAACGCTCCGAATCTGTCGTATGCTCCGGGAAGCGCAAAGGTAAGGCACTCCTTCAGAAGCATGGCATTGGAAAGTCCGTGTGCTACATGGAACAGTGCTCCGATCGGACGGCTCATTCCATGGATAATGGTAACAGATGCATTGTTAAATGCGATTCCTGCCTCAAGAGCAGCGACAGACATCTGTACACGAGCTTCTTCATTCTTTCCGTCTTTATATGCAACCGGAAGATATTTAAAGATCCTCTTTACTGCAGATACTGCAAAAGTATCGGAAAGTGTCTGTGCTTTTCTGGATGTATAAGCTTCCACACAGTGGCAAAGTGCATCAAGACCTGTTGCTGCTGTGATCTTTGGAGGTGCAGTCATAGTAAACTGTGGGTCGATAATGGCAAGATCCGGCATGAGAACTTTGCCTTTAAGAAGCATCTTGATGTCTTTTTTGGTATCCGTGATAATCGTGAACTGTGTTGCCTCAGATCCCGTTCCTGCTGTGGTAGGGATCGCCGCCATTGGCGGCATCTTTACATCGATCACTTTTCCCATGTAGTCGGAAATGCTTCCACCGTTTACTACCAGTGAGCCGATGGCTTTCATGGAGTCAATGGGGCTTCCGCCTCCCAGAGCTACCAGGAAGTCACAGTTCTCATCTTTATAGATCTGTAAGCCTTTTTCGATCATGGTATCTGTTGGCTCACCACAGATGTCAGAATAAATGCTGTATTCAATGCCTTGATTTGTCAGCGCCTTCTCAACTTTTGCACAGTTTCCCAGGTCGATCATTACTTTATCGGTTACGATCAGAGCTTTTTTACCAAGGAGTTTCAGTGCTCCTTCTGCCATGTCCAGTGCTCCGGAACCGGAAATAATTTCTCCAGGTACAATAAATTCTCTTGCCATTGTCAAAATCTCCCTTCAGTCAGTACAATTTTTTTCATAATAGCAGCAGGTCTACTGCTGTCCGCTCCTCACGAACAACAGCATTTTCCTCTTCCTGCTGCCTGTTATTTACGATCCAGTATCAGTATCTCCGAATCCTTAAAACTCGGCGTCATGAAGCAGGTATATCTCTCATCCTCGCAGCGGTCTGTCTGCAGCCACGGATTTCCGTCAATGTGGCGGATCATCCAGCATGTATACATCTGATATCCAGGTGCAACTGCCTGCGGATGAAGCTCTCCTCCTGGAATTGCGGAAAAGCTCTCGTCTGTACTCTTAAATACCTGATCACCGACAAAACTTGCTCCAAACCCTTCCGGATGATCAAATTTGAAAAAGTATGTCTCAGGCTGCGGATGTCTGTGCGGCAGGTATCCGGACCAGTTTCCTCTGTCATTGAGAACCTCACCAAGAACCATATTGGACTCCGGTGAAATGTCATGATCGAAGATGGTGTTTACTCTTCTCTTCGCAACATTTCCGAACTTGCCTACGCAGGAATATCCCCACGGAGCATCTTCCGGTTTGTAGAGTTTTGCACCGAAATCTTTCTCGTTCTTTGTGCACTGAACAAGGATCTGTGACTCTGCATTTGCTACGACTGTAATCTCAGTTCCTGTGCATCCGTGAACACACCATGGTCCCTCTGTGAACACGTCTTTTCTGGTTGCTGCAGCTTCGTTTCCGTTCCATTTATAGGTAATGTTTCCGGAGAGGAGGAGAACTGCTGTCTCCTCACCATCTCTTAAAAATGTTCTTGTCTCTCCTGCTTTCATACGGTAAACACGGATGTCCATCATCATGGCCTTGTACTCATTATCGTATGTTGTAAGAATCTTTTCGCCTTTTTCGTCATATTCCGGATAACCAAATACTTTACTCATTTTCTTACCTCCCAGATTAGTACAGTCTTGCCTCTTCACGGCCTTTCATAACTCCCTCGCAGGCCTTTCTTACGCTTTCTTTCTCAGATGTTGTTGCGATTCCTACATCCCACCAGGACTCATATCCGTCTGTCATGGTCTTCGGGATAACTTTGAGATCAAAGAGGCATGCGATCTCCTGCTTTTTGGCATCTTCCAGAGCATCTACCAGCTCCTGGATTGTGCGGCAGGTATAGGTCTTCAGGCCATAGCCTTCGCCGATCTTTGCATAATCTACAGGGATCAGATCTCCAGTCGGTTTCTTGCCGTCTGTATAACGGAACTCTGTTGCAAGGCTTCCGATTCCGTGGTTCATCTCAAGGTTATTGATGCAGCCAAATCCGCAGTTATCGAATACCATGATATTGACTTTCTGTCTCTCCTGCATGATAGTCATGATCTCACTGTGGAGCATCTGAAAGCTGGAATCTCCAACTACGCAGTATACTTCATTATCCGGCTCAGCAAATTTCACACCGAGGGTAGCGGCAACCTCATATCCCATACAGGAATATCCGTACTCTGCATGATATCCGCCACGTTTGTCTGTTCTCCACATACGCTGCATACAGCTTGGAAGGGAACCGCCTGCTGTGATGATGGTTGCATCTTTGTCGATAGTTCTGTTGATTGCTGCAAGTGCTGCTGTCTGTGTGATCTTTCCGTTTGTAAGCTTTACATATTCCGGAATCGTACGAGGATCTCTTGCCTTGATCAGCGGCTCAAAATCATCTCCTGTGTACTCAATGCTTCCAAGGCGCTCCATCTCTTTATCCCATGCAGCTTTTGCTTTCTCGATCTCATCTGTGTATGCAGATTTATATCCTCTTGCACGAAGCTTTTCTGCTAGTGCTTCTACGGTAGCTTTTGCATCACCCACTGCTTTTACTGCATCCATCTTGTATGCGTGGAATCTGCAGTTGTTGATACTTACAAACTGAACATCCTCATTCTGGAACAGATGCTTGGAGCTTGTTGTAAAGTCAGACATTCTGGAACCGATAGAAATTACCACGTCTGCGTCTTTACCGATGATGTTGGAAGCGTAGGTTCCTGTTACACCGATACCGCCAAGACAGTACGGATTGCCGGACTGGCAGGCACTCTTTCCGGCCTGTGTCTCGCCGAATGGGATCTTGAATTCCTCGCAGAATTTCTCAACAGCTTCTCCGGCTTCTGAGTAACGGACACCACCACCAACAACGATAAGCGGTTTCTTCGCTCCTGCAATAACCTCTGCCACATCCTCAAGCTCTTCGTCTACTGCAACCGGTCTTGTGATTCTGTGTACTCTTTTCTTGAAGAAGTACTCCGGGAAGTCAAAGGACTCGCCCTCAACATCCTGGCAAAGTGCGATACAGCATGCACCTGTCTCAGCCGGATCTGTAAGAACTCTCATTGCATTGATCAGAGCGGTCATGACCATCTCCGGTCTTGTGATCCTATCCCAGTATTTGCAGACTGGCTTGAATGCATCGTTCGTACTGACGGCAAGGCTGCTGCTCTGCTCCAGCTGCTGGAGAACCGGGTCAGGCTGGCGAGATGCAAAAGTATCTGCCGGGAACACAAGAAGCGGAATATTATTTACAGTTGCTGTTGCACATGCTGTTACCATGTTTGCAGCTCCAGGTCCGATGGAGGAAGCGCATGCAATGATTTTTTTGCGGTTGCTCTGTTTTGCAAAAGCGGTAGCAACGTGACACATACCCTGCTCATTTCTTCCCTGAAGAACCTTCAGCTGTCCCGGATTTGTATCCAGTGCCTCACCAAGTCCTACAGCAATACCGTGTCCGAAGATCGTGAAAAATCCTTCTACGAATTTTGTCTCCACTCCGTCCATGGAAACATACTGATTATCCAGAAATTTTACAATTGCCTGTGCAGTTGTCATTCTTACTGTCTTTGCCATTTTTCCCACTCCTTTTCTTTATACTCTTGCGATCATTTCGCCGAATTTTTCTTTTTCATCTTTAATGAATGCGTGAACTTCATCCGGTCCCGGAAGGGAATCGGAGCAGTTGTTGCTTTTAACCATCATGGATGCCTCAGCAGAACCAAACTCCAGGCAGTCAATGATCTCCCAGCCCTGATACAGTCCATACAGGAATCCGGAGCCGTATCCGTCGCCGCCGCCGAAGCCTTTTCTTGCCTCAACCGGGAATGGCTTGATGCTGAACTTCTGTCCATCAACTGTGTAGGCTGTGGAACCCTTCATACCGTGTTTGATGACAACGATCTTTGCATTTTTTGCCTGCCAGTAAGCTGCACTCTCCTCATCAGTCATGCCTTCTTTGATCAGTTTCTCTGTAAGGTCAAACTCTTCTCTGGAGCCCATGATGATGTCAGCTTCCTTAGCTACGATGGAATAGTAGATGGAAATCTCATCTGCATTCTTCCAGTTGTACTCTCTGTAATCAATATCAAAAATGATCTTTGTGTTTACTTTCTTAGCAAGCATAACCGCTTTGATCGCTGCTTCTCTGGAAGGGCTCTCTGCAAGAGCAGTTCCGGAAATGAGGATCGCTTTTGCATTTTTGATATAATCCTCGTGGATGTCGTCTACATGAAGCTGCAGATCTGCGATACGGTTACGATACATGAGGATACTGCTTTCCTTTGGAGAAAGCATCTCGGTAAAGGTAAGTCCCAGCTTCTCTCCGTTTGTACATTTTGTGATCTGTGAGGTATCGATTCCTCTCTCATCAAAATAATCTACAACATACTCACCGAACTGATCATCCGAAACCTTTCCGATAAATCCTGCTTTCAGGCCATGCTTGGTAACACCTACAGCGATGTTTGCAGGAGATCCTCCTACAAATTTCTCAAACATATGTACCTTCTTCAGGGGTTTGAACTCCTCCTTTACCTGATCGTTGTAAGCAGGATTAAAATCAATGGCAACTCTTCCAAGGAGCACCAGGTCCATTGGTCTGGATTCATCAAATTCGATATACTTCATGATCTTACCTCCGTTTGTTTGATGGTTTATTTTTTACTTCTTTTTTATGTGCTTTTTTGATTTGCGTGCTTTTTCTTTTATTTAGCGTGCTTTCTTGCGTGTTTCTTATGATGTTAATATAGCACCGTTTTACAATTTGGGCAAGTTACTTCTTTTCATTTTTCTTTTTTTCAGTTATTCTATACAATTTTTTGTAGTTTTGTTTTGTTCAAAGTAGCTATTATCTACATGTGCATTTGCGTGTTGATTTTTTAGCACGCTATTGGCACGCAATCAAATGTATCCAGACAGTCGTTTTCTTGGAATCTATATTCCATATCGTAGTATCTTACAGATTTCCTGTAATATAAAAAAGCCTGCAGTTTTCATCCTGCAGACTATTTTATATGATACTTTGCACAATACATGTTCAAAGGTTATATTTTGTTTTGATCTTGATATCTGTAAAGAGATATTCTCTCTCCGGCTCCTGTCCTTTTGTCAGGATATCCGCCAGGATCCTTGGCGGTTCATACCCCTGGACATATCCATTCTGGTCGATCAGAAAATCCACATGATCATTCTTCAGTGCCCGTTCATTCTTCGGAGTCTGATCGTAGATCACAACGTAGGGCCTGCGGTCAAGTCTCAGCTTTTCAAATGCCTTACCCACTCCTGCCTGGCCTCCGGATACCACCAGGATCCCGCTGATCCCTGAAGTACTCATCATGGCATTTTCTATAATGTGCTCCACCTCAGCTGCTTCATCAAAGCTTCCGTGAACACCGGCAATCTCCAGATGTGGAAAAGCCCGCTTGGCTTCCTCCACAAAGCCATCCACTCGCTGATTGTCAACATGATTGCTGAAATATCCGGTGATGATCAGGATCTTTCCATTTCCTCTTGTCAACATTCCAAGAAGTCCGGCTGCGGTACGTCCGCTCTTGCGGTTATCCATTCCCACAAAACAGGTTCTTCTCGTTCCTACAATATCAGAGTTAAAGGTTACTACTGGGATATTCTTCTCTTCGATCAAAGCATTCAGTTTCTCCCGGACAGTCTCACTGTCTACCGGCATGATCGCAAGTCCCCGGATTCCTTCCTGTTCCAGTTCCTCAATGGCCTGCAGCTGTTCCTCTTCATCAACGGAAAGACCCTCTTTCAGGATCAGCTGGATCCCTTTTTCTTTCAGTTCCACGGCTGCCTTCTCAATACCACGATTTACTTCCTGCATAAAAGAAGATCTGGCAAGCTGTGTCACCACTCCGATCTTCAGTCTTTCATCTTTAGCTGTTCTGGAATGTTTCCGTTCTTTCTGTACATATCCCATCTCGTCCGCCAGACGGCAGATTCTCTCTGCCACCTCCCGGATTGATCCGTCCTCTGTGGTTCAATGCTCTGTCCACGGTTCCCCTGGAA
>ENA-OQDM01000116-OQDM01000116.1-human-gut-metagenome-genome-assembly--contig:-NODE-116-length-53463-cov-3.590764_pt1 | contig 53463 bp, 42 predicted proteins | sample MGYA00242772_ERZ504605 | MGnify/ENA primary metagenome ERZ504605 (study PRJEB26092, sample SAMD00036348) | human gut metagenome | host: Homo sapiens | study: EMG produced TPA metagenomics assembly of... | reverse complement strand
AATTTCATCAAAACCGTAGGTTTTGATTTCATCGTGAGCAACGCGAACGATTTCATTAAAAATTCCGAGAGTTCAACTCTATCCACAAAAAACATAAAAACATCTTTTCTGTACCCCACAGACAAAAGCAATGCCGAAAGCCTTTGTTTTCAAGGGTTTTCGGTTTTTCATTTTTGTCAAAAACGAGAAAAACGAAAAAGCCGCAGTTTTTCATTGGCTGTTTTTCCGTCTGTTAATGGAATTTATGACTGATGTCGTCCGCCTTTCGGGCGGATTTTTTTATGTTATCCGATGCGTATTTTTATGATTGAAAAATTTAAAACGTGCAAAAGTGCGCATTTACGGTTCAATAATATTGCATATTAGATAACAAAACGGGCACACTATAAGCACAAACGCTGAATTTTATTGCGCGATATTGACTGTATTTGAACGCTTTTGTATAATTAAGGCACAACAGAGATATCGGAGGTGTGAATATGCTTACAACCGACAGAAGAGCGCAGATACTTGAAATTCTGCGTCAGAACGGCTCGGTTACCGTTTCAAAGCTTGCCGAAAAATTCGAAACAAGCGAATCTACGATAAGGCGTGACCTTTTGGCTCTTTCCCAGCTCGGGAAAATAAACAAGGTTCACGGCGGAGCGACTGTTCTCGGGCAGGAATTTCTCCACAACGAGGAGGATTTCAACGAAAAATCGCTGATGAACATAAACGAAAAGGAAGAAATAGCAAAATATGCCGCATCGCAGATAAAAGATGACGATTTCGTTTTTATCGACGCAGGCACGACCACCTTTCTTATGACGAAATATATTTCCTCTTCCAAAGCGACCTTTGTAACCAACGGAATCGCCCACGCAAAGGAGCTGACGGCCAAGGGCTGCAAGGTTTTTGTTATCGGCGGTGAATTAAAAAGCACAACCGAGGCAATCATAGGCTTAGTAGCCGCTTCAAATCTTCAAAAATATAACTTTTCAAAAGCGTTCATCGGAACAAACGGAGTCAGCGAAAAGCAGGGCTTTACAACCCCGGACACCGAGGAGGCAATGCTGAAAGCCGTTGCCATGGAGCGAAGCTTTGTAACCTATGTGCTTTGCGACCACACAAAGTTCGGAAAAGTTTCGGCGGTATCATTTTCACCGGTTGCGGCGGCGTGTATAGTCTGCGACAAATGCAATGACGAACAGCTTAAATCAAAAACGGTAGTGAAGGAGGTAACTGCTTAATGGTTTACACCGTTACTCTGAATCCGGCTCTCGACTATGTGATGAAGCTCAAAGCTCTCAGAACCGACGACATAAACCGTACGGACGGCGAAGAAATCTATTACGGCGGAAAAGGCATCAACGTGTCGGTCATACTCACACAGCTCGGAATTCCCAACACGGCACTCGGCTTTGTCGGAGGCTTTACCGGAAGAAAGCTTGAAGAAATGCTCAAAAACGACAATATCAGCTGCGACTTTAATTATCTTAAAAACGGCGATACGAGAATAAACGTCAAAATCAAGGCCGACAAGGAAATTGATTTGAACGCCTGCGGCCCCGAAATCACAAAAGAGGATATGCAGAGCTTTTTAAGAAAGCTTGACGGCATAAAGAGCGGTGATTATCTTATCCTCGCAGGCTCTATCCCGAATACCCTCCCCGATGACATTTACGAGCAAATACTTGAGAGAGTCGGCGACAGAAATATAAACTGCGTTGTTGACGCAACGGGCGATTTGCTCAAAAACGTGCTCAAATACAAACCGTTTTTAATAAAGCCGAATCATCACGAGCTCGGCGATCTGTTCTCGGTCCAAATTAAAAGCGACGGTGACATCGTAAAATATTCTAAAATGCTTCAAGAGGCAGGAGCCAGAAACGTGCTTGTTTCAATGGCAAAGGACGGCGCAATGCTTACGGACGAAAACGGAAGCGTCCACAGGATAGGCAATGCAAAGGGCAAGCTCATAAACTCCGTCGGTTGCGGAGACAGTATGGTAGCAGGCTTTACGGCAGGATATATCAAGACTGCCGACTATTCATACGCTTTAAGACTCGGCTCGGCGTGCGGAAATGCAACGGCCTTTTCCGAAAAGCTTGCAACCCGTGAAGAAATTGAACGCGTCTTTAACGCGGAGTATAAATAAGGAGGAATACTTATGAAAATCATCGACTTATTAAAAAAAGATGCGATTGCTCTTAATGTTTCTCTCACCGACAAGGAAGAGGCAATCGACAAGCTGATTTCCCTGCACGAAAAGGCAGGAAATCTTGCCGACAAGGCGGCGTACAAGGAGGCTATCCTTGCAAGAGAGGCTCAGGGCTCGACCGCAATCGGAGAAGGAATTGCCGTTCCGCACGCAAAATCGGACAGCGTAAAGACTCCCGGTCTTTCGGCGATAACGGTTCCGAACGGCGTTGATTACGGTGCCCCCGACTCCAAGCCCTCGGACATTTTGTTTATGATTGCCGCTCCCGTTGACGGAGATTTACATCTCGAAATACTCTCCCGTCTTATGGTAATGCTTATGGAACCGGAATTTTGCGCGGCTCTACGGGGCGCAAAAACGACGGACGAATTCTTGGAAATAATCGACAAAAAGGAAGCGGAGAAATACCCCGAGGAAGCGGTAAAGCCCGAAGTAAAGCCGAAGGGTTACAGAATACTCGCAGTTACAGCCTGTCCGACGGGCATAGCGCATACCTATATGGCGGCAGAGGCACTTGAAAAAGCGGGCGAAAAATTAGGCTATCCGCTCAAAGCCGAAACCAACGGCTCCGGCGGCGCTAAAAACGTGCTCACAAAAAAGGAAATCGAAGAATGCGACGGAATAATCGTTGCCGCAGATAAAAACGTCGAAATGGCACGTTTCGACGGCAAGCCGGTTGTAAAGACCTCGGTTTCAAACGGAATAAACAAGCCCGAGGAGCTTATCAAAAGAATCGTTGACGGAAAAGCCGCGATATATCACGCCGCCGAAAGTGAAAAGCAACCTATTGATGACGACGAAAAGGAAAGCGGTTGGCACAAGCTTTATAAGCATCTCATGAACGGTGTTTCGCATATGCTCCCGTTCGTTGTCGGCGGCGGAGTTCTCATAGCTCTCGGCTTCCTGTTCGATACGCTTGCAGGCAATGCCGATGTCGGCGGAACCTTCGGCTTCACAAGTCCCGTTGCGGCAATTGTGTTCTGGATAGGCAAAGCGGCATTTGCGCTTATGCTCCCCATTCTTTCGGCTTATATCGCATCGTCCGTTGCCGACAGACCGGGTCTTTTGCCCGGTATGATAGGCGGCGTATTTGCGGCAAACGGTTACACCTTCAGCTCGCTGATTGAAAACCAAAGCCTTACCGGAGACGACAAAGCGGTGTCGGGCTTTCTCGGTGCTCTGCTCGCAGGCTTCCTTGCCGGTATTATTGTAAATCTCCTCAAAAAGGCATTTTCTTGGCTTCCGAAATCAATGGACGGAATAAAGCCCGTATTTATCTATCCTCTTTTCGGCACGCTTATCATGGGCCTTCTTATGTGTCTTGTAAACCCCGTTATAGGCGTTGTCAACTCCGGTCTTTCCTCGTTCCTCTCGTCGCTCGGCGATACAAGCAAAATACTCCTTTCCATAGTACTTGCGGCAATGATGGCAACGGATATGGGCGGCCCGTTCAACAAGGCGGCTTATGTTTTCGGCACGGCTGCAATAGCCGACGGCAACACATGGATTATGGCGGCTGTTATGATAGGCGGTATGGTTCCCCCGATTGCAATCGCACTTTCGACAACCTTCAACAAGAAGAAGTGGACATCGGAAGAAATCAAATCAGGCCCCGTAAACTATCTTATGGGTCTGTGCTTCATTACGGAGGGTGCTATCCCCTACGCCGCTTCCGACCCGGTCAGAGTTATCCCCTCATGCTTAGTAGGCTCTGCTGTCGCAGGTGCTCTTACATCACTGTTCAACGTTACATGCCCCGCACCTCACGGCGGAATCTTCACATTTATAGTATGCGACCATCCGTTTCTCTATATCGTAGCCCTTATTGCAGGCTCGGTTGTCGGAGCACTGATGCTCGGTCTTCTTAAAAAGAATCGTACAGAATCCGTATAACAAACAATCAAAAACCGTGCCGAGGGGCGGTGTCCTCTCGGCAGGTATTAAACATAAGGAGAATTATTATGGTACAGAAAACTTTTACAATCACTAATAAAATGGGACTTCATATGCGTCCGGCAAACACCTTTGTAACGGAAATGTCTAAATTCTCTTCGGACGTTGATATTGTTTTCGGCGGCAAAAAAATCAACGGCAAGAGCATTATGAATATAATGGCAGGCTGCATCAAATGCGGAAGCGAAATCACCGTAGAGTGCAGCGGCGCAGACGAAAACGAAATGCTCAAAAAAGCCGAAGAGCTTATCACATCGGGCTTCGGCGAAGAATAATATCGCCGCGGCTTAAAGAAAGGGTGGGTTTAATGCTTAAAGGAATCGGCGCATCTCAAGGCTTCGGAATCGGCAAGGCCGTTGTTATAAGGGACACAAACCTTGACTATTCATCCGTAAAATTTACCGATTCGGATCATCAAAAAAAGCGTCTGCACTCGGCAGTCGCCGACTTTTCCGACGAAACAAAATCACTTGTGGCGGAGCTTAAAAAGAATGCCGGAAATAAAGAGGCGGAGATACTCGAGGGACATCTTGTTATGCTTGAGGACCCGTTTATGCTCGCACAGATGGAAGAAGCAATCGACAACGGCTCTGTTGCCGAAGCGGCGGTTGACAGCATATGCACAATGTTTATCAATATGTTCTCCGGCGTTGACGACGAGCTTACGCGCCAACGCGCCTCGGATGTAAAGGATATAAGAGACAGCCTTTTGCGCATCCTTCTGGGTGTAAAAAGTGTGGATATTTCATCCGTACCGAAGGGCTCTGTTCTCATCGCCAAGGATTTCACCCCGTCCATGACGTCACAAATAAACAGAGAAAATGTTTCCGCAATTATCACCGAGGTCGGCGGCGTTACGAGTCACAGCGCAATACTTGCCCGTGCCATGGGCATACCCGCCGTTTTGTCGGTCGTCAATGCGGTTGAAAAAATCTCGGACGGCGATATGATTATTGCAGACGGCTTCAAGGGAAAAGTATTTACCGACCCCACAGAGGAAGAGCTTGAAGAATACAGAACCAAGCAGGCGGCATATCTGGAGGAAAAAGAAAGCCTCAACGAATACTTTTCAAAAGAAACCGTTACAAAATCCGGCGTAAAAAAGCATGTGTACGGCAACATCGGCAAGGCTGAGGACGCACAGAACGTATTGCAAAACGGCGGCGAGGGCATAGGCCTCTTCAGAACGGAATTCCTGTTTATGGACAGAGCCTCTCTTCCCACGGAGCAGGAGCAGTACGAAGCATATTCAACCGTCGCAAAGATAACGGACGGCAAGGAGGTTATCATTCGCACACTCGATATAGGCGGAGATAAAGCGATAGATTACCTTAAAATCGAAAAAGAGGACAACCCGTTTCTCGGGCACCGCGCGATAAGATACTGCCTTGACAACCCTAAAATTTTCAAAATTCAGCTTCGTGCAATTCTCCGCGCAGCGGTTTTCGGAAACATAAAGGTTATGCTTCCGCTTGTAACGACACTTGACGAGGTTCGCAGAGCAAAAGCCCTTATCGAAGAATGCAAAGATGAGCTTAAAAATGAGGGTCTTAAATTCGCCGACACTCCCGTGGGCGTTATGATAGAAACTCCGTCGGCGGCAATAATTTCCGATTTGCTTGCAAAAGAGGTTGATTTCTTTTCCATCGGCACAAACGACCTGACGGGCTACACCATGGCTGTTGACAGAGGAAACGCCGCTGTTTCAAAGCTGTATGACCCGATTCAGCCTGCGGTTCTGCGCCTTATCGAAACGACAATCAAAAACGCCAAAAAGGCAGGCATCCCCGTCGGAATGTGCGGAGAAGCGGCAGCCGATACACGCCTTATTCCCTCGCTTTGCAAATGGGGGCTTGACGAATTTTCGGTAACGCCCTCTTCGATTTTGCACACAAGAAAAAGTATATGCGAATGCGAATAACGGTGAATCTCCCGCATCTTATTTTATATAATCAAGCAGCTGAGCCCTCGTGAAGCACCTCAAAACAATATATTTTAATACAGAAACGGCCAAAACCCCTCGGATATGCGTCTGCATTATCCGAGGGGTTTAGTGCATTATTATATGAAAAACCGTTTATTTTAAGCAAAACCTACTCATAACGGGCTAATAATCAACATTATCTTGCTTTTTTGTATGCTATATGATATTATTGGTATACATACTAATAATATTATAAACAGGTGATATATTTGCGTAGAAACAGCAGTGAAACAAAAAGAAAAATCTTAACGGCGTGCGTTCGGTTGTTTTTGGAGGAGGGCTACAAAAGCACCTCCGTCAGTCGAATAGTCGAGGAAGCAGGCGTCGCAAGGGGCAGCTATTTAAATCTGTTTCCGACCAAGGACAAAATCTTGCTGGATTTGACCGAATCGATGTTCGGCGGTCAATTTGACGTGGCGAGGAGCATTGCGGACAAAAAGCTGCCGCCCGTATACGCCTATGCGGTGGAAACATCTCTTCAGCTCACGCTGACGGAGCTTAACGAGAACCTGCGAGAAATCTATATTGAAGCATATTCTCAGCCCGACACGGCGGAATTCATCTATCTGCACACCACGGCGGAATTAAAGCAGATTTTCGGAGCAAATTTTCCCGATTACAGCGAAAGTGACTTTTACGAAATGGAAATCGGCACGGCAGGACTTATGCGTAACTATATGGCCCGCAAATGTGATATTCATTTCCCGTTGGAGCGCAAGCTCAGCAGGTTTTTAACGGCGGCAATGCGTGTGTATCTTGTGCCGAAGGAGGAGCAGGAAAGGGTGCTTGCTTTTATCGGCTCGATTGATATTCGGGAGCTTGCCGTCACGGTTATGCATAAGCTGTTTGCCATGCTTGAAATGAAATATGACTTTAAGCTGTCTACGGACGGCGAAACGGAGGAGAGAAGATGAGAACAGGGAAAAAACTGCTCACAGGTATGCTTTTGGTGCTTTTCATTGTTTTTGTCGCCGGATGCGGCAAAACGGTAAAAACCGACGCCGCACTGCCGGAGGTGCGCAACAGCGGCACGGCGATCCAATGGAGATACCCCGCCGAAGAAGAATGGCGCGACCTTGTGGCGCTTACCGAGCTGCGAGGTGCCTCCGGAGAAAACGGCAAGGACGGAATTAACGGAGTTGACGGGAAAGACGGTAAAAACGGTGCCGACGGCAAGGACGGTATAAACGGTACCGACGGAAAAAACGGTCTTGACGGTAAAAACGGTGCCGACGGTAAGGACGGCATAGACGGCAAGGACGGAGCAGACGGAAAGAACGGTGTCGACGGAAAAAATGGTACAAACGGAAAAGACGGCATTAACGGCACCGACGGAAAGAACGGTCTTGACGGTAAAAACGGTACCGACGGCAAGAACGGCATAGACGGCAAAGACGGGATTAACGGCAAGGACGGTGTCGACGGAAAGAACGGTCTTGACGGTAAAGACGGAGCCGACGGTAAGGACGGCAAAGACGGTACCGACGGAAAAAACGGTCTTGACGGCAAAGACGGTGTCGACGGCATTAACGCCAAAAACATAGAGGTGCGGCGAGCCGAATTCTACATACAGTGGCGTTACGAGGGCGAAGAGTGGCAAAATCTTGTTGCGATAGCCGATATAGAGGGCCCCGCCGGACAGAACGGAACGGACGGTGCAAACGGAAAAACTCCGGAATTTCGCGTAAGCGAAAATATCCTGCAATGGCGTTATGTCGACGATGAAATATGGCTGAACCTTTACGACCTTTCGGTTTTGAAAGGTCTTGACGGTAAAGACGGAGCCGACGGCAAGGACGGAACAAACGGACAAAACGGCTCTGACGGCAAAGACGGTAAAACACCTTTTATCGGCGAAAACGGCAACTGGTGGATCGGAGAAATCGATACGGGCGTGAAAGCCGCAGGTGTTGACGGCACAGACGGTGTTAACGGCGAAAAAGGAGATAAAGGCGAAAAAGGTGACAACGGTGAAAAAGGCGACAAGGGCGATAAGGGTGACAAAGGCGACAAGGGCGACGCCGGTCAGAACGGCGCCTGCTCCGGATATTTTTATGCAGAAACAAGAATTCCGAGAGTATTTCTCAATAACAGCAACGCAGCTTTAAGCGTCTATGAAAAGGTAAACAGCGGAAACCTGATATCCACTTATCTTGATAAGATTACGCTCAAAAAAGGTCATGTTTACAGCGTTACCATAAGCGGCTCTCTCCAAGTGGTATCAAACGAGTCCAACAACAGCGGTAATTACTCCATCCAGATGACAGACGGCTATGACGACGACCTTTGCCGTGAGGTTACACGCATAAAACGTGACGGCAAAAAAATAGCGCAGACAAACGACCAACATTCCTTTAATTTCACCAGAATTTACGACGCCTCGGACGAGGATATAACGCTGTACTTCATGTTTGAACAGTCGGCATACAATACCCGTCTCGAAAGCTTCAAAGGCACAATCACAATAACCGCTCTTGATTAAGTTTACATAACGGAGGTAACAGAATATGAAAAAACGAATACTTAGTATCCTGCTCGCCCTATGTATGCTGTTCTGCCTTGTGCCGACTACGGCGTTTGCCGAGGGTGAGACAAACAGGAAAGTCGAAACGGAACAAGAGCTGGTCGCCGCTTTGGCGGACGGTACGGCGGATGTCATCCGGCTGACAAAGGATATCGACATCAGCAACTCCCTGACCATCCTCCGCAAGGTCACCCTCGATCTCAACGGCCATGTTCTGAAAATGACCGGCAGCGGCAGCGTTATTATCCTCGATAATAAGAGCGGCACCACCGGCGACCTGACCCTTATCGACAGCAATCCCACGGCGGAGCACAAATTCAAGGTTAACGGCGCAGAACCTTGGGTGCTGGACGACAGCGGTACAGAGACCGTCTATGGTGGCATCATCACAGGCGGCACGGGCAGCCGGATCTTCTTCTCCAACGGGGTGGAAGGCGGCGGCGTGATCATCGGCAGCGGCGCACTCACCATGAACGGCGGCAATATCGTCGGCTGCATAGCCAATGAAGGCGGTGGCCTGTTCCTCTCAGACGGTTCGTTCACCATGAACGCCGGCAGCATTGTCGGCTGCTCAACACCAAACAGATTAACGACCGGAGAGGCCTTTTACGGCGGCATATACGCTTTTGGTCCGATGGCGAACATAGACACAACCGGCGTGATCACGTTGACCGGCGGCCTGATCAAAAACAACGGCAGATACGCTATCAATGCTGCGTATATGACCACAATTTACGCCAACGGCGGCGAGGTATACGGTGAGGTTTACCTAAATCAGGCATGTAAGATTACCTGTCTTGCAGAAGATAACGGTATTACCGCCTTCAAAGGCAAGACGGTGATCGGCGGAACTTCCAGTGTAAATCCAAGCCATGTTGACTGGGGCCTCTTCTACGGCGGTCTGTATATTTACGGCAATACGACCGGCGTCATCGTGACCTACAAGGATGGCGACAGTGAATACGCAAAGCAGGTTCTTCCCTCCGGCACTCTCGCGACGCGTCCTGACGCTCCCGCCGCCACACCGGGCTATACCTTCGGTGGCTGGAACAAGGCCGACGGCACGGCGTGGGATTATGCAAGCGATAAAGTCACCGATAACATAACATTGTATGCAAAATGGGCAGCGAACACCTACACGATTACCTTCGACACCGCCGGCGGCAGCGAGATTGCTCCGATTACGCAAGACTACGGCACGGCGATCACCGTCCCTGCCGACCCGACAAGAGAGGGATATACCTTTATCGGCTGGGATAAGGAAATTCCCACGACTATGCCCGCTGAAAATATGATTATCACGGCGAAGTGGAAGGTAAATCAATACACAATTACCTTTGATACGGCAGGCGGCAGCGAAATCGCACCCATTACACAGGACTACGGCACGGCAATTACCGCACCTGCCGACCCGACAAGAGAGGGCTACACCTTTATCGGCTGGGACACGGAAATTCCCACGACCATGCCTGCCGAGAATATAACGCTTAAAGCACGGTGGAAAGACACCGAAAAGCCCACGGGCGAAATTATCATAGGCACAAATAAATGGCAGAGCTTTTTGAATAAGCTTACCCTCGGACTGTTCTTTAAGGACTCGCAGGAGGTAACGATAAACGCTTCCGATAACAGCGGAACCGTGTTTGTCTCTTATCTGGTGACAAATCGGGACCTCTCCGAAGAGGAGCTCGGCTCTCTTGTGTACCGTGCGTATGATGAGCCGTTTTTAATAGAGCCTAACGGAGAATATGTTGTTTATGCAATGCTTGTTGACGAGAGCATGAACATAACATATCTTCGCTCCGACCGCATAACGCTCGATAATATCCGGCCTGTAATCGGCGGCATTGAAAACGGCAAGACCTATTGCGAAGCGCAGACGGTTACAATTAACGAGAAGTATATAGATACAGTTACCGTAACCGGCACGCCGGTCGAGCTTGACGAGAACAACAGCTTTATTCTTCCTGCGGCAGACGGCGAGCAGAAAATCGTTGCTGCCGACAAAGCAGGCAATATTACCGAAATGACCGTAACAGTCCATGACGGGCACACCTTTGGCGAATGGGCATCGAACGGCGACGGCACGCATACCCATAAATGCACGGTGGACGGCTGCAACGGGCTTGAAACAAAGGATTGCTCCGGCGGCAAGGCAACCTGCGCCGAAAAAGCGGTATGCGAGGTTTGCGGCAAAGCCTACGGTGAGCTTGACCCGAAGAATCACACCAACCTCCAGCATATCTCCGCCAAGGCGGCGACCGAGGATGCCGAGGGCAACATCGAGTATTTGTACTGCGAAGGCTGTGGAAAGTATTACAGCGACAAAGACGGCACCAAGGAAATCACCAAGGCCGACACGGTAACGGCGAAGCTGCCGGGCGATACGAAGTCTCCCCGAACAGGCAACGCAAGCGACCTCGCTTTATGGATTTCCCTGCTGTTTGTCAGCGGCGGAGCTTGCACGGCTATTACCGGGAAACGCAAAAAGTCATATCGACCCGGAGGTAACGCAAAATGAAAAAACGAATACTCAGCATCCTGCTCGTCTTTTGTATGATGATGAGCTTTATGCCGATGATGGCAAGTGCAATTGAGATTTACATTGACTTGAAAATTGTCGGTCAGGCAAATTTAACGCTCGAGGTTGTGTCGGGCGACAGCATTGACAATATCAAGGAGAAAATTCGTGATAAAACAGGCTTTTCTCCCGATGCGCAAAGACTATTTTTCGGCGAAAAAGAGCTTGAAAACGGACGCACGATGGCAGATTACAATATTCATAAGGAAAGCACGCTGCGCTTGCGTCTGCAAAAGACGATACAGAACGGCACAGACGCACTGAATAAAACTGTAAACACAGCGAGCGCACCGACCGTGTATTTCGGGCAAAGCCAAGAAAATAAGCCTGCCGCATGGCGAGTTATCGGCTATGACGGAAACGGTGTTACAAGCGCACAGGGGGATATGACCCTGCTTGCAGCGGGCAGCATGGGAGAAGCTGTGTTTGACAACGATTGCTCTAGCAACGAATATGCGCCGAGTGATTTGAAAACCGCAATAGACGCGCTTGCCGGAAAGCTGACGACAAAAGAAAATGCTGCCGTAAAGAAACGGACGCTTACAAGCGGAAGTTACAACGGAGAAAATACCGACTGTGTAGCAGGAGGGCAGGTGGATAACGCTGTATTCTGGCCGCTTTCCTCAAAAGAGGCAAATGCGGTAAAAGAGGATTTGCGTGTCGTGGATCCCGAGCATCCGACTTGGGCGACAAGCCATTGGTGGCTGCGCTCCCCCGGCTCCCATGCTTATTATGTCGCCGTCGTGGATCCTGATGGTTCTGTCCACTACTCTGGGTACACTATTCGCATCTACCGAACGCGGGGTGTGCGTCCCGCTTTTAACCTAAATCTGAACTCTGTCCTCTTCACATCCGCCGCCGCGGGCGGAAAGCCCGACGGAGGGCTGACCGCAGTTTCCGCATACAGCGGCAACGAGTGGAAGCTGACCCTTTTAGATAGTAGCCGCAATTTTGCCGTAACGGAAACAACCGCCAGCGGCGACCCCGGCGATACCATTACGCTGCATTACACCGGGGCGACCGCAGGGACAAATGAATATATCTCTGTCATCCTGGCGGATAGCAGCGGCGCACGGTATTATGGCAGAGTAGCACAGCCTACTGCCGAAAGCGGAACGGTTGAAATCAAAATCCCGTCTGACATTGCACCGGGCGACTATACCCTGAAGGTATTCAATGAACAGTATAACGGCGATTATAATACCGATTACGCAAGTAAGTTCACAGACATTGCGCTGACGGTGGAAAATCAGCCTGACGAGCAGTTCACCCTCTCTCCCGGCGGCACCTATTACTTTGACCTCTCCGGCGCGAGCATTCCCGGCACAGCAAACGGCGGAAACTCAGATGGTGCGGTTTCTTTGCCGGATACGTCGCTGCACTATGTTCCCTTTACCTATGCGGGAACAATAGAAGCCTACAAGCTCACGTCTGCGATGGCGACCACCGAGGAATATGCACAGCAGAACAAATACGCCCACAGCCTGTTTGTGGCGGACTATGTCGTAACGAATGATGTAAGCTGGAATACCCTGAATACCGCAGATTTGATTTTCGGCAAAGATTATGCCAGCGGCGGCGTGGGCTATACGCTGCGTGCGCCGTCTGTGGGAAGTAGCTCTACAGGTTCGGGCGATTCCCAACGCGGCACGCCCCAAAGCAACGAATGGGACACGATGCTGAACAAGAACAGCGGATATATCCAAAACTGGAATGAAATGTATTCACGGGGACAGGATACTTTTTCTGGCGGCGCGTCGTTCCGTGCGGATCGCGGGTACTTTTCGGCCCGCTACTGGCGCCTCAACTCTGCTACGAGCTCCTACCCGTACCGCGGTTTCCGCCCCGTGCTTGAAGTCCTGAACCCTGACACACTGGGCTCTGACGGACTGAAGGTCGTTACCCTTGACCTGAACGGCGGCACGCTGGGCGGCAGCACGGATACTATTCAAATCATTGCGAAAAACGGCAGCGAGTTTACCGCGCCCGCGTCCGATGGTCTGACCCGCCCGGACGGAAATACAGGCAGCTACTTCATGTGGCTTGGCAGCGACGGCAAGCTCTACGCGCCCGGTGCCAGTGTTCCTGCTGATGTGACGGAACTGACGGTGCAGTGGACAGCCCCGACCTATACCGTCACGCTGAACGCGGGCGACGGCACTATCAACAGCGGCAATGTCACCTCCTACACCTACGGCGTGGGCGCAACACTCCCGACAGATGTGACGCGCACCGGGTACACCTTCAAGGGCTGGTATGACAACGAAAATCTGACCAGCTCTCCTGTTACGGCAATCGGCAACACCGAAACGGGCAACAAGGAATACTGGGCGAAGTGGGAGATCAATCAATATACCATCACAGTCAAACCCGAAAACGGCAAAGCGGATATTACCATAACGCAGGATTACGGCACACCAATTACCGCTCCGACCCTGACAAGAGAGGGCTATCAGTTCAACGGTTGGGATAAAACATTCCCGACAACCATGCCCGCCGAAAATATGACTATCACGGCGAAGTGGAAGGTAAATCAATACACAATTACCTTTGATACGGCAGGCGGCAGCGAAATTGCACCCATCACACAGGACTACGGCACAGCGATTGCCGCCCCTGCCGACCCGACAAGAGAAGGCTACACCTTCATCGGCTGGGATAAGGCAATTCCCACGACCATGCCTGCCGAAAATATGATTATCACGGCGAAGTGGCGTGACATTGCGGTGCCTACAGGCGAAATCAAGATTGCCGAAAACGGCTGGAAGTCTTTCTTCAACACCATCACCTCGGTTTGTTCTTTAAGGATACGCAGACGGTAACTGTTACGGCCACTGACAACAGCGGCGAGACGGTGACAATTGAATACTTGCTGAGCGAAAAGGCGCTTGCCGAATCGGAACTTGCGGGAATGACCTTCACGGCATATTCCGCACCGTTCAGTATCAATCCCGATAACAAGTATGTTATTTATGCAAAACTGACCGATACCAGCGGAAACGTTGCCTACATTAACACAAACGGCATTGTGCTTGACGGCACAAGCCCGGTTATCACCGGCATTGAAAACGGCAAAACCTACTGCGAGGCACAGACAGTTACAATTGACGAGAAGTATATAGATACAGTTACCGTAAACGGCACAAAGGTCACGCTTGATGAAAACGGCGGCTTTACTCTCTCTCCTGCGGACGGCGAACAGAAAATCGTTGTTACCGATAAGGCAGGCAACACCGCCGAGATGACCGTGACGATAAACGACGGGCACACCTTCGGTGAATGGGCATCAAACGGCGACGGCACGCATAGCCGTGAATGCACCGTGGACGGCTGCAAGGGTGTTGAAACAATGGCTTGCTCGGGCGGAAATGCCACCTGCGCCGAAAAAGCGGTATGCGAATACTGCGGCAAGGCTTACGGAAAGCCTGATTTAAACAATCACACCGACTTAAAGCACATCGATGCAAAGGCGGCAACTAAGACTGCCGAGGGCAATATCGAGTATTGGTACTGCGGCGGCTGTGATAAGTATTACAGCGACAAAGACGGTATAAACGAAATTAAAAAAGCCGACACCGTAACGGCTAAGCTGCCGGGCAATCCGAAGTCTCCCCGAACCGGCAATGCAAGCGACCTCGCTTTATGGATTTCTCTGCTGTTTGTCAGCGGCGGCGTAACAGGCGTCACGGCAGCCTTGCGCAAAAAGAAAAAACACAAAGTATAATTTTTTCGTTTCCCTTTTCTGCTTTTACGGCAGTAAAAAGCCTCCGTTATTAAGACGGAGGCTTTCGTTTATTGCGGCTTATGCATATTCTCGATTTTTTTAATGTATTCGGTGCTGTTCTCAAGAAATTTCCGAGTATCGAAGGACTCGTTTTTAAGGCTGTTTTGAATAATAATACCATCGGAAACCATCAAAATAAGCCAAGTGAAATAGTCGGCCGAAACAACGTCTGTTCTCTCGGCGATTTTTGCCGAAATGAGCTTTTGGAATTCATCGTAGCGATGAATAAGCTTAGCTCTGATTTCCTCGTCGCCGAGCAATGCCGCGTCAAAGAGGTGAAGCCTGAGCCCGGCATAGGCTATATTTCTCTCGATTACATAGTTTACAAGACGGTGCGGCGAGGTATCCTTTTCCTTGTTTTCCGTCCATTGTATCAGCTCGTCCCATTGGCGTGAAAGATAGCGGTCGGTAACGGCAAAAAGTATTTCGTTTTTGCTTTTATAATAGTAGTACAGCGTGCCCTTCGAAATATTCGCCTTTTCGGCTATTTTCGCGAGAGTCACCTCCGAAAAAGAATTTACCTTTAAAAGCTCCTCAGCAGTATCAAGTATGATTTCGTTTATATTTTCGGGTCTTTGAGCTGCCATAATACCCTCCTGCAAAATTTCTTAAAGTATAACACGAACAATCGGCAATGTCTACAAAACAATATTCACAAAAAAAATACGCAAGAGTGATTTTTTTAGTTAAAAGTATTGACAAACGCTTTTTGCGGAATTATACTTGTCTTATCAGTCGGTCAGTTAACCGACATATTTTTTATGCACAGTCGGGCGTGTGACCGACTGCAAGGCTGATTAAAAGAGGCTTGAAGTTATGAACATATCATCAATTAACAAAAAATTGAAAAAGACTTTCGGCGGAAAATTCAGTGCTTCGGAGGAGAACGGCTCGATTTTTGTTCGAGGCAAAAGCTCCGATTGGGGCGAAATCGTCGCAGCTTGCCAAGCGGCGGCAAAAAAATTCAGCAAAACGCATATTGTCAACGATATTGTTTACACGGGCGAGCAGCCCGCTCCGACGCGTCTGCCGTCTCTCAAGGATGATTTTCTCGAGGGCAGAACACCCGACGTGCTTGTTATCGGCGGCGGCATTTCAGGTGCTTCAATAGCAAGAGAGCTGACCAAGTGGAAGCTTGACGTTTTACTTGTAGACAAGGAGGCGGACCTTGCACTTCAGGCGTCGGGACGCAACGACGGCGAGGTGCACCCCGGAATCGACCTCGGCAAAGGCTCGCTCAAGCACAAGTACATTCGCCGCGCAAACCATATGTATGCAGACGTTTGCCGCGAGCTTGACGTTCCGTTTAAGCAGGTAGGTCAATATGTACTTTTCCGCAACGCCGCGCTGAAGCCGCTTATCGGTCTGTATGCTTTTTGGCGGAAGCATCACGACGGCATAGAGGACACCGAGATAATCTCGGGCAAGGAGCTTATGCGCCGCGAGCCGAACCTCACACCTGAAACAAAATTCGCAATGTATAATCCGAGCGCAGGCTGTGTTTGCCCGTACGGACTCACCATAGCCTATGCCGAAAACGCCGTTCAAAACGGCGCGCAAGTAAGCCTTAACACCGCCGTGCTCTCCATGGAGGTGTCGGAGCATAACATCATAAGCGTTACCACCAACAGAGGCGTTATTCATCCGAAAATCGTTATCAACGCCGCAGGTGTTTTTGCCGAGGATATCGCCGCCATGGCGGATGACAGATTTTTCTCGATTCATCCGCGCCGAGGAACCAACTCGATTCTTGACCAAAAAGCAGGCGCATATATGCACTCGGTAGCCTCCGTAAAGGACATAAGCGTTCACGGTAAAACCCATTCAAAGGGCGGCGGCATATTGCACACCGTCCACGATAATCTTCTCTCGGCCCGACGCCGTAGAAACGGTTGAAAAGGAAAACACGGAAACACGTGCCGAGAGCATTAAAACCGTCTTCGACAAGCAGACTCAAACAATGCCGGCGCTGTCAAAACGTGATATAATCACTTATTTCACGGGCGTTCGCGCTCCTACCTTTGAGGAGGATTTTATACTTGAATCCGGCAGAAGAACAAGGAATTTGATTCACGTAGCCGGTATTCAATCTCCCGGACTTACAACCGCTCCCGCGGTTGCCGTCGATATGGCGGAGCTTGCGGTCAATATGCTCGGCAAGACCGAGACGGTTGAAAAAAACAACAATTATAATCCCATTCGCAAGGGCGTTCCCGTGCTTCGCGAAATGGACGACGATACAAGAGAAAAAATGATAGCCGAAAATCCCGACTACGGCGAGATTATTTGCCGCTGCGAGCAAATCAGCAAGGGCGAAATTCTCGACGCTTTGAAATCCCCGATATGCGTTCCGACGGTTGACGGTATCAAAAAGCGCATAAGACCGGGAATGGGACGTTGTCAGGGCGGCTTCTGTTCGCCGCTTGTCACCAAAATAATTGCCGAATTTCTCGGCGTTCCGCTGTATGAGGTTAAAAAATCCTCGGCGGAAGCGGTGATAACATACGGCGAAACAAAGGTAAACGAAGGAGGCGAAGAGTGATGACGACAGGTAACTATGACGTACTCGTTGTCGGCGGCGGTCCTGCCGGACTTGCGGCGGCGATAAGCGCTCATGATAACGGTGCCAAGGTTCTCCTTCTTGAAAGAGAGGCAAGGCTCGGAGGAATACTCAAGCAGTGCATTCATGACGGTTTCGGTCTTCATCACTTCGGTGAGCAGCTCTCCGGCCCGGAATACGCCGAGCGGTTTGAGGATGAGCTGTACAAACGCAATATCGAATACAGCACCCTGACGTTTGTCACAAAAATAGACAAAAACGGCGACGGAGGCTTTACGGTGCATACCGTCGGCAGAAGCGGCGTTTCGGTGTTTACGGCAAAAGCGCTTGTGCTGGCTACGGGCTGTCGCGAGCGTACCGCCAAGCAGGTATTTATTCACGGTACGCGTCCTGCAGGCGTTTTCACGGCCGGAACCGCACAGCATTTTACAAATCTGCTTGGGCTTATGCCCGCCAAAAAATGCGTAATTCTCGGCTCGGGAGATATAGGACTTATCATGGCGCGCGACTTACGCTTGAGGGCGCAAAGGTTCTCGGCGTTTATGAGGCAAAGCCTACGCCGTCGGGACTTACGAGAAACCTACATCAATGCCTGCACGATTATGACATTCCGCTGCACCTGTCGCACACCGTCACTCGCGTGTTCGGAGTTGACAGACTCGAAGCGGTTGAGATTTCAAAGGTTGACGAAAATATGGCTCCGATACCCGGCACACAGAGCCGCGTCGAATGTGACACGCTGATTCTCTCGGTCGGATTGATTCCGGAAAACGAGCTCGCCGAGTCCGTCGGAGTAAAGCTTGACCCACGCACAAAGGGTCCCGTATGCGACGGCCAGTGTATGACGAGCATCGACGGCGTATTCAGCTGCGGCAACGCTTTGCACGTCAACGATTTGGTTGACTTTGTTTCGCAGAACGCCGAGCAGGCGGGAAAATCAGCCGCTGCTTATTCGGGCAGAGAAAGACGGCTTATTGAGATAACCCCGGGTGACGGCTTATTGTACGCAGTGCCGCAAAGGCTCAATCTCAACGGGGATAACAGTAAAACAGACCTGTATTTCCGCGTCCGCGAGGAGGAAAACAACTGTGTGCTTCATATTTACGCGGACGGTAAGGAAATACTTAAAAAGCGTTACGCATTTATGCGTCCGCCCGAAATGGAAAATCTCACGATTGATTTCAGCGCATGCGAATTAAACGAAAACAGCCGAGTGGAGCTTCGGCTGGAAAGACTCGGTAAAGGAGACGGTGTAAAATGACAAAAGAATTGGTTTGCATCGTTTGTCCCCGTTCGTGCAGAATGACGATTACATCAGACGGCGACGAGCTTGTTGTGACCGGCAACACCTGCAAAAGGGGCAAAGAATTCGCCGTAAGCGAAATGACCGACCCGCGTCGTACCGTTTGCACAACGGTGCGCACCGCCTTCCCTTCGGTACCGGTTCTGCCCGTTCGCGTATCGGGACCGATTCCCAAAAACAGAATTTTCGACCTGATGCACGAGGTAAACCGTATCACCGTTTCAAAACGACTCGGACGAGAGGAAGTCGTTGTACCGAATATTCTCAATCTCGGCGTGGATTTGATTGCAACAAGCAATATCCTGAAGGACGAGAAGAAGCAACCTTAAAAAAGAAAGAGGGGAAAATCTTTAATGGAACAGTCACTTGTGCTGACCTTTGACGTCGGCACGCAGAGTGCAAGATGCTTGCTTGTCAATGAGAGTGGAGACTTTGAGGATAAGGAGCAGCAAAAATACAAGGTTCCTTATTTATCAAAACAGCCCGGATGGGCAGAACAGACCCCGGATTTTTATTTTAACATTATAGCCGAAATGTCAAAAAAGGTTATCGAGAGAAATGCCGATAAGCTTGACCGCATAACAGCCGTATGCCTTACCTGCATACGTGACACGGTGCTTTGCCTCGACAAAGACAAACGTCCGCTTCGCGACATAATATTATGGCTCGACGAGCGTGAGGCCGACGAGGACGGACAGATTCCGGCAGCAAAACGCGCATTGTTTTCGCTTGTGGGAATGGGAGAATCGGTTGATATGATTTACCGAGCCTCTACCGGCAACTGGATTATGCAAAACGAGCCCGAAATATGGGCCAAAACAGACAAATACGTTATGCTGCCGTCATATCTCAACTATCTTTTGACGGGCGAGCTTAAGGATTCCGTGGCAAATATGATAGGTCACGTACCGTTTGATTACAAAAACCGCCGTTGGATGAAACCCGGTGCTCTCACGCGCTGCGTGTGCAATGTTCCGTCCGAAAAGCTCTGTGAGCTTGTTCCGTCGGGCGAGGTCATAGGTAAAATCACAAAAGATGCGTCCGAAAAAACGGGCATCCCAATGGGACTTCCGCTTATAGCAACCGGCTCCGACAAGGGCTGTGAAACCATCGGTATGTCCGTTGTAAAATCAAACCGAGCAGCAATTTCCTTCGGCACGACCTCAACCTTACAGATGGCGGTTAAAAAATATTTTGAACCGCAGCCTTATATGCCGGCTTATCCGGCTGTTCCGAACGATATGTTCAATCCCGAATTCGAGGTCTATCGCGGATTTTGGATGATTTCGTGGTTTATAGAGCAGTTTGCCGCGAAGGATAAGGTTGACGCCGCCGAGGAGGGCGTTTGCATAGAGCGTTATCTTGACGATAAAATCAAGGATATTGAGGCCGGCTCCGGCGGACTTATTTTACAGCCGTTTTGGACTCCGGGCATCACGAACCCGAACGCGAGCGGCGCAATTATAGGCTTTTCGGATTTCCATACGCGTTATCATTTGTATCGTGCCATAATAGAGGGCATCTGCTTAGAGCTGTACCACGGGCTCGTTAAAATGCAAAAACGCTCAAGCGTCACGGTAGATGAGCTTTATGCCGGCGGAGGCGGCTCCAGCAGCCCGGTCGTATGTCAAATTGCCGCAGATGTGTTCGGCTTGCCCGTACACCGTATTCAGACTCACGAGGCGAGCGCAGTCGGCTGTGCCATGGTCGCGTTTATTTCACAGGGCGTTTACGGCAGCTATGAGGACGCCATAGAGCATATGGTACATAAAAAAGACGTATTTATTCCGAACGAGGAAAACCACCGAACCTATATGAAAATTTACGGCAAGGCGTATTCTCACCTTGCCTCAAGATTAAAGCCAATAGAAAAATACCTACATCATTTTCAAACAGGAGGACACTGATAATGAGTACAAAACCGTATAAGGGCTTTGAGCCTAAATGGATGCTCCAAAGAGCACCTGAGAACAGCTATCGTTCAATTTTCCGCTGGGGCGACCCCGACTTCTTCAAATATCCGAAGGAGAGCCTTTACAAATATGTTAAAAAACGCTGCAATCTCAAGGACGAGGAGTTTATGCAGTATAATGACGATTTGGGTCTTGACCCCGTAAATCTCGGCGAAGAGCACGCTCCGAAGATTGACAAAAAGCACGTAAAGGCCATTGCCGCAATAGTCGGCGAAAAGAACGTCTCACAGAGCGACTACGACCGTCTCGCCGTTTCCTACGGACAGACAATGTACGATCTTCTCAGAATGCGTCACCGTCGTTTTGACTCTCTTCCCGACCTTGTTGTTTTTCCGGAGACAAGCGAACAGATTGAGAAAATCGTAGCCTACGTCACAAAGAATAAAATACCGCTCTATGTTTACGGCGGCGGCTCGTCGGTTACAAGAGGCGTTGAGCCCATTAACGGCGGCGTTTCTCTTGATATGCGCCGCAACTTCAACAAGGTCATTAAATTCAATGAGACCGACCAGACCATTACCGTTCAGGCAGGTATGTCCGGACCAAAGCTTGAGGAAACGCTTCAAAACGCTCAGAGCCTTTTCGGCGCAAAGCGTCCGTACACCTGCGGTCACTTCCCGCAGTCGTTTGAATATTCCTCCGTCGGCGGTTGGACCGTCACACGCGGTGCCGGTCAGAACAGCACCTATTACGGCACCATAGCCGATATAGTTGTTTCGCAGAAATACGCCACACCGATAGGTAAAATCGAGACAAGTCACTATCCGAGAGAGGCAACGGGACCGAATCTCAATCAGGTCATGATGGGCGGCGAGGGCACCTTCGGCGTTCTTACCGAGGTCACGCTCAAGTTTTTCCGCTGGATGCCCGAAAACAGAAAACGCTTTTCCTATATGTTCAAAGACTGGCCGACAGCTATGCGCGCCGCTCGTGAAATGATGCAGTGTGAGTGCGGCTTCTCCTCTGTTTTCCGTCTTTCAGACCCGGAGGAGACCTCATTAATGCTCCATCTTTACAACGTTGACGAAACGCCGCTTGAGCCTCTTCTTGATAAATTGGGCTACAAGGACTTTGAGCGCTGTCTCTTCCTCGGATTTACAGACGGCGAAAAGGGCTTCTCAAGAAACGTTGCGCATAACATAATGAAAATTGCCGTTAAGCACGGCGGTATCCCGATGACCGGCTACGTATGCAAGGGCTGGGAAAAGGGCCGCTTCAACGACCCGTATCTTCGCGATACACTCATGGATTTCGGCTTTATGATTGATACGCTTGAGTGCACGGTCAACTGGTCAAATATGGCTCGTGTTCACCGTGAGGTTCGTGAGGTTTGCCATAAGCTTCCGAACACAATCGTTACAACTCATATGTCGCATTGCTATCCGCAGGGCGCCAACCTCTACTTCATCTTTATGACTAAAATGCAGGACGAAGAGGAGTTCCGTGCTTATCACGCAACAATTCTCGACGCCATACAGAAGAGCGGTGCGGCCATCAGCCACCACCACGGTATCGGAAAGATGTTTGCTCCGTGGCTTGAGGGCTACCTCGGTGAAAAGGAATACGGTATAATCCGCACGCTTAAAAACTATTTTGACCCCGATTACCTTATGAATCCGGGCGGAACCATAGGCCTTGACCTTAAGCCCGAGGACAAAAAGTATCTGCGTGAGCATACCGAGTATGTTGACGAGCTCAAGGACTGAAAAGGCTGTTGAAGCGCGGCTCAAAGCCGTAACGTCAAGCATAAACACATAAAATCAAGGCTTTCGTCTCAGGTGAAACGAAAGCCTTTTTATTGCCGATCACAGAAAAGCTTACTTTTTGTATAAGCTTTCGGCATTTGCGGATGTTGACTGTTTGCCGTCGTAATTATATAATAATTTATAACATAATTTCGCCGCATATGTGATATGCCGCACAAGTAAAGAGGTTCATCATGACAGATAAAAGCTATTCAATTATTTTCAGCAGCCCGACAGGCAACACGAGGCTGCTCGCCGACACCATTCGCGACGCGCTGCCGGAGGAAAACTGCAATTATTTCGGAGTGAGCGAAAACGCCGATACACAATCCGACATTTTATTTATAGGCTTTTGGACGGATAAGGGAACCGCCGACAAGGCGACCTTGGATTTGCTCGAAAAGCTGAAAAATAAAAGGATTTTTCTTTTCGGAACGGCGGGCTTCGGCGGAGACGAGGAGTACTTCAAAAAAATCCTCGCAAATACAAAAAAGAGCATTAACGGCAGCAACATCACAGTCGGTGAGTATATGTGTCAGGGAAAAATGCCGCAGACGGTCAGGGAGCGCTATATCAAAATGAAAAGCCTGCCGAATCCCGTGCCGAATCTCGATATGCTGATTGAAAACTTTGACCGTGCTCTGTCTCATCCCGACGAAAACGATTTGAAAAGGCTGAGGCTCTCCGTGGAAAAGCTGTAATATTAAGCGACAGCGCGGCCTACCCCGATAAGCTGTGCCGCGTATCATATTACTATTGATTTATTGTAAAAATAATGATAAAATATTCAGCGTAGCACGTAAGCAGGTGTAGTTTAATGGCAGAACATCAGCTTCCCAAGCTGAATACGGGGGTTCGATTCCCCTCACCTGCTCCAAAAACGCAAGTATCAAAGGATACTTGCCGTTTTTTACTTTTCACATTTTACTCTCGTCTCGCTTTTCTTTCGTCTACCCGTCGTCCGCTCACTTCATTATTCGCTGTTCACTTTTCTCTCTTCGCTCAACCTCTCCTCTCTTGCAGAGAAAGGTGGACCTCGTCAAGGCAAGCCGGAGGGATTCTGCCTCCCTTGTAAAGGGAGGTGGGCCTCGTCAAGGCAAGCCGGAGGGATTTTGCGGAGTTATATGGAATTTAAATAGATTGTGCGTGATTATTTAATCCCTCAGTCCGCTCGCAAACTCGCGTCCAGCTCCCTTTTCAAGGGAGCCTGAATAATCCCTCAGTCTGTTCGCGTTGCTCACAGCCAGCTCCTGACGGGAGCCCGTCCCCTTTGTCGCTCCGCGACATTTCCCCACACTGTGGGGAATCACCCTTTACAAGGGAGCCTATTACTATTAGGGTGCCGCGCCTTATAAATAAAAACCATTAAAAAAAGCTCCCCTTGGGGGAGCTTTTCGTTTTTATTCGCCGCCGGTACGTCTGAAAATGTCGTTAATGTGTCTGAAATAATTTTTGTCTATACCGTCTATTGTTTCCTCGGTGGTTCTGAACTGCCAGTTGCCGAACGCTCTGCCGGGAACATTCATACGCGCGTCCGAGCCGAAGCCGCACATATCCTGATAAGAAATGACGGCAAGCTTTGCCGAAGAGCGCCACACGGTTTCGATAATCTTGCGGCAGGACGGGCTGTAATATCCGCCGTCGCCCCAGTTATCGCCCGTAAATCCGCAGTAATCAAGCGCAAAGGCTCGCTCTTCGGGCGTTGCCTCCCAAAGCCACGCAAGCAGTGTTGTATTGTCGTGCGTGCCGACATATGCTACGGTATTCAGCGGATAGTTATGCGGCAGATGTGTGCTGTTTCCGCACGGGTCAAAGCCGAACTGTATTACACGCATACCGGGGAACCGAGTTTTATCAAGCAGCTGTGTGACGTCCTCGCCGAACACGCCGAGATCCTCTGCAATAATAGGAACGTCTCCCATTTCTTCCTTTACGGCGTCAAAAAATTTCATTCTGGGCCCCTTGACCCATTCGCCGTTTTTCGCCGTTTTTTCGTCCGCAGGAACAGCCCAATATGACGCAAATGCGCGAAAATGGTCAATTCTGACCGTATCATAAAGTCGAAAAGCGTCCTTTATGCGGCTGAGCCACCAGGCATAGCCCGTTTTTTCAAGCACATCCCAATTATAAAGCGGATTGCCCCAAAGCTGACCGTCCTTTGAGAAGTAATCGGGCGGAACTCCCGAAACTCTGCAGCGCACAAAACTACGCTCGTCTATCTCAAAAAGCTCCGTATTGCTCCAAACATCGGCACTGTCGGTTGAGACGTATATCGCATATCGCCGAGTATTTTTACGCCGTTTTCGTTGGCAAACTGCTTTATGCGGTGCCATTGAGAAAAGGCAATATACTGCTCGAATTTATAAAAATCGGCTTCGTCTTTCAACTCGTCTCTGTTTTTAAGCGCATTTTTGTACCGCGCAAATTTTTCATCCCACTCATACCATGGCCTGCCGCCGAATTTTTCCTTTGCGGCGCAAAACAGCGAATATGCTTCGCACCACGGGTTCTCCTCGCAGAATTTTTCAGTCTCCGCAGATACTTCGTTTTTCTTGTTTTGATACGCGATTTTTAAAAGCTCCCTGCGGCTTTTTGCGGCAAATTCGTAGTCCGCCGTGTAAGGCGAGCCGTAATATACGCTTCTTGCAAGGTCGTCTTCCGACACAAAGCCGTCATTTTTGAGCGTGTCAGGGTCAATCAGAAGTGGTGACAACGCAAATGCCGCCGGAGACGCATAAGGTGAGCCGTAAAAATCCGTAGGACAAAGCGGCAGCACCTGCCAATATGAAAACCCCATATCCTTGATACGGCGTATAAACCGTTTTGTCTCTTCGCCCATTACGCCGATTCCGTATTTTGACGGGAGCGACGTGATATGCATTAAAACTCCGCCGGCTCTTGTGTTAAGCATTATATAATTCCCCTTTTTTTAGCCTCGTCTTGATTTATGCCGCTTTGAGATACTCCTCAAGCACAGGCCGCTCTTATTCATCGCCTTTGCAGCCTCTTTACCGACATAACGCCAATGCCACGGCTGATAATTCATACCCGTTTTGTCGGTTTTATTTTCGGGATAGCGCAAAATAAAGCCATAATCCTGCGCATTTTTTACAAGCCACGAAAACTCCTTTGTAGAGGCAAAATCGGAGCTTGCACTCACAATATCCATTGACAGGCCGAGATTTTGCTCGGAATATCCGCCCGGCAAAATAAACGTGCGCGCCTTTGCGGCGGCGTCGTCATCGGACAAGCCCTGATTTTTATAATAATTCACCTTTCGGTTGTAATTATCGTTTTGACGTGAAACCGAGCAATACCCTGCATACGGAGTTAAAATGCAACCGTCCTTCTTTGCGGCGTCGTACATCTCTTGATACGCTTTAACAACTCTCGAATCAAGCTGCACGCTGCTTCCGCTTATCGCGTTTGCAAGCGACGGCACATATCCGTCGGGCAGCTTATGCCCTGCGTTAACAAGCGTGAGTTCCCAATTGCCCGAGCTCGGGTCTACGGTTTGAGGATTGTTAAAATCGGCTGCCGAAGCCGTAACGGGCGGTGCCGATGCGGTCGTCTCCGGAACGGTTTCAGGGGCTGTCGTTTCCACGGTAGTCTCTTCTTCGGTCGTCTCCTCCTCGGTAGTGTCCTCCTGCGTGGCGGGCTCGTCGAGTCTTGCCTCAAGTCTCTCAACGGCAGGGTCATTTACCTCTCTTTGCCCTATCGTAAGCTCACCGACTATAAGCCCCGTCATTATAACGGCCAAAATTACAAACAGCAAAAATTTTCTTTTTACCGTCTTTTTCAATCTGACTTTTTTCTTCATATTTCGCGTCCTTTTAAAATCTCTTCTTGATATTTTAAAATGTTTACGTCGGATTGTCAATCAAAAGGCGCATTTCGGCGACAAAATTCAGCCGACGGAGACTTTTTTCTCATCAAAGTAAGCGAAACCGTCAATCCACACATTGATTTTTTATCTTTAAGGCACTCCGACAATGCGCAAAAAAGACCCTGCGGATTTTACTCTGCAAGGTCTTTTTCCTGTTATGGTTTAAAAATTGGGGTTGCCCAAAATCAAACTCTTATTATTTGTTCTTCTCTGCGATTGCAGCCTGAGCAGCAGCAAGACGAGCGATCGGAACACGGAACGGTGAGCAAGATACATAGTCGAGGCCGATCTTGTGGCAGAACTCAACAGAAGACGGGTCGCCGCCGTGCTCACCGCAGATACCGCAGTGAAGTGACGGACGGGTAGCTTTACCGTTCTTAACAGCCATTTCCATGAGCTGGCCTACGCCGACCTGGTCAAGCTTAGCAAACGGATCGCTCTCGAATATCTTCTTGTCATAGTAAGCACCGAGGAACTTACCTGCATCGTCACGGCTGAAGCCGTAAGTCATCTGAGTAAGGTCGTTGGTACCGAAGCAGAAGAACTCAGCTTCCTTAGCGATGTCGCCTGCGGTAAGAGCCGCACGCGGAATCTCTATCATGGTACCTACTTCATACTTCATATCTGAGCCGGCAGCTGCAATTTCTGCATCTGCAGTCTCAACAACGATGTCCTTAACATATTTAAGCTCTTTAGCGTCGCATGAAAGCGGAATCATAATTTCGGGAGCAACAGTCCAGTCCGGATGAGCCTTCTGAACGTTGATAGCGGCGCGGATAACAGCCTTAGTCTGCATCTTTGCGATTTCCGGATAGGTTACTGCAAGACGAAGTCCGCGGTGACCCATCATCGGGTTAAACTCGTGAAGAGAAGCAATGATAGCCTTAATCTGCTCAACGGTCTTGCCCTGAGCGTCTGCAAGCTTCTTGATGTCAGCTTCTTCGGTGGGAACGAACTCGTGAAGAGGCGGATCGAGGAAACGGATTGTTACCGGGCAGCCCTCAAGTGCTTCATAGAGCTTTTCAAAGTCGCTCTGCTGATAAGGAAGAATCTTATCAAGAGCAGCTTCTCTCTCTTCAACGGTGTCGGAGCAAATCATCTCTCTGAATGCGGCAATTCTGTCCTCTTCAAAGAACATATGCTCTGTACGGCAAAGGCCGATGCCCTCAGCGCCGAGCTCTCTTGCCTTCTTAGCGTCAGCCGGAGTATCTGCATTGGTGCGAACCTTGAGGGTTCTGTACTTATCAGCCCAGCCCATTATTCTGCCGAATGTACCTGCTATGGTAGCGTCAACAGTCGGGATGATGCCCTCATAGATGTTACCGGTAGAACCGTCTATTGAAATGTAGTCGCCCTCGTGGAATTCCTTGCCTGCGAGAGTGAACTTCTTATTTTCTTCGTCCATATCGATAGCTGTGCAGCCCGATACGCAGCAAGTACCCATACCGCGTGCAACAACGGCAGCGTGTGAAGTCATACCGCCGCGAACGGTGAGAATACCCTGAGAAGCCTTCATACCGGTGATGTCCTCGGGAGAGGTCTCAAGACGAACAAGAACAACCTTTTCGCCTCTCTCGTTCCACTCCTCTGCATCCTCTGCGGTGAATACTATCTTACCGCAAGCAGCACCGGGAGAAGCACCGAGGCCCTTGCCGAGCGGAGTAGCTGCTTTAAGAGCTGCTGCGTCAAACTGCGGGTGAAGAAGAGTATCAAGGTTACGCGGGTCGATCATAGCTACCGCTTCTTCCTCGGTTCTCATACCCTCGTCAACGAGGTCGCAAGCAATCTGAAGAGCTGCCTGAGCTGTTCTCTTACCGTTTCTGGTCTGAAGCATATAAAGCTTGCCGTGCTCAACGGTGAACTCCATATCCTGCATATCTCTGTAATGATCCTCAAGGGTCTTGCAAACATTTTTAAACTCTGCAAATGCCTCGGGGAACTTCTGCTCCATCTCTGTGATGTGCATGGGAGTACGAACGCCTGCAACAACGTCCTCGCCCTGAGCGTTTGTAAGGAACTCACCGAAGAGGCCCTTAGCGCCGGTAGCCGGGTCACGTGTGAATGCAACGCCTGTGCCGCAATCATCGCCCATGTTACCGAATGCCATTGACTGTACGTTAACTGCGGTACCCCATGAATACGGGATGTCGTTATCACGGCGATAAACGTTTGCACGGGGGTTGTCCCATGAACGGAAAACAGCCTTGATAGCGCCCATGAGCTGATCCTTGGGATCGCTCGGGAAATCCTCGCCTATTTTAGCCTTATACTCATCCTTGAACTGCATAGCGAGCTTTTTAAGGTCGTCGGCGTCAAGCTCTACGTCCTGAGTTACGCCCTTTTCCTTTTTCATCGCGTCTATAAGCTGCTCAAAATATTTCTTGCCGACTTCCATAACAACGTCGGAATACATCTGAATAAATCTTCTGTAGCAGTCCCAAGCCCATCTCGGATTGCCTGACATTTCGGAAATTGTGTTAACAACCTCCTCGTTAAGGCCGAGGTTGAGGATTGTGTCCATCATACCGGGCATTGAAGCGCGCGCACCGGAACGAACCGATACGAGAAGCGGATTTTTCTTATCGCCGAATTTTTTACCGGTGATGCCTTCCATCTTTACGATGTACTCGTTTATTTCAGCCATGATCTCGGGATTGATCTCGCGGCCGTCCTCATAATACTGAGTACAAGCTTCTGTTGTGATAGTGAAGCCCTGCGGTACCGGAAGACCGATGTTGGTCATTTCGGCAAGGTTTGCGCCTTTACCGCCGAGGAGCTCACGCATGTTAGCATTACCCTCTGAAAAAAGGTAGCAATACTTTTTTGCCATTGAGAATACCTCCAATTATAAATTACAGTGTTAATGGCTGCCCTCGCTTTAAAGCTATGGGCATTATAAACCGCTTGATATTATAACAGAAAAAATACGGCATTTCCATAGTTTTTGCGAATTTTTTGTATTTCGGCGAAATAAATTAAGCACAAAATATAATTTTGAGCATTTTAGGGGAAAATATGCAAGTTTTACGCCGTTTTTTGCGAATAACAACTGTGCAAATCAAAAAGGAGCCGTAAAAATTACAGCTCCTTTCGGAAATGAAATTATACAAGACCCGCGTACATCTTTAAGATGTACTCCGCGTCAAAGGTCGAAATATCGCCGCTGCGGTTTGCATCCGCAACATATTTAGCCGTAGGGGACAGCTCCTCCATACCGTTTACGTATCTTAAAGCAAGCCTTGAGTCAACGGGCGTTATGCTGCCGTCAAGGTCCACGTCGCCGAACTTTGCCGTAAGCGGAGCCACGTAGTGAGTTCCCGCATTATAAACGAGAAACTGCGGATACTCCGCCCAAGTGTCAACGGTCGGCTGCGTTTTCGCCGTCATTGCCCGCACATAAAGGTCACAGCCGTTTTTGCGGTAATCAAACATCGAATGCCCGTAATTCTTTATAAACCAGGTGTTTTCGGGAAACATACACGAGGAAGCGTCGATAATGCCGTCCTCGGAAAGACGGTTATGCCCGTCGTCCCTCGCCTGAACGTAATCGTCGCCGAGAGTCGTTTTAAGACGGGCGCAGGTGGCACCGCCGCTTGTACGGTTTGTCTCTATAACTCCGTCGCTCGTGTAATCGGCGGTAGGCGTAAACGGCGCTATATAAAGATTGTAGTTTGAGAATATGCAAACAGAAGTGCCGCTTGCCTTGGCTCTCTGTAAAATTGAAGAAATATTCGCCTGTATATTGTGTATCTCGTCGATTTTTCTCTCAAAGGTCGCCCAGTTGGCAGCTATCACGGAAGCCGAAACACCGCTTTGCTGCTGATTTTTCTCCATATACCCCTTCATTACGGCTTTTGCGTCATCATAGTATTCATCGGGTACAAACGCCCAAAGACTCGGCGTGTAGCCGAAGCCGGAAACAAGGCACTCGGCATAAATGCGGTCCTTATAGGTTCTGCCGCTGCCGTCGGGAAGCTCGGTTTCAAGGAATCCCTCAAGCTTCGGCACCACAAGCTGCAAAAGCTTTAAGGTGTCAAGGACCTTGCCGAGAGTGTCGGAATTCATACTTTGATTTATAAACGGGATAAGCTCATCTGTGCCGACGGCTATTTCGCCCTTAAAGAGACAGCCCACCATATCAAGCCCCGTAAATGCGGAATTTAGCATGGTTATGTTTGAGACGTCGTCACAGCCGTAAAGTCCCAAATACGAAGCCAAAACCGCTCCGCCCATACTGTGGCCGGCAATCGACACCTTGTCGACGTGCTTATCTGCCTTGATTTTTTGAACATACGTGTTTATGTCCGCTGCAAGCTCCTGCATGGATTTATGCCAAGCAAGACCGTAAACGTAAACATTGTCGGCACCGACTTCGTCGCAGCACGCGTCAACTATATCCTTATCGAAGGCGTCTGCCCTTGTGACCTCGTCAAGTCCGTATTGCGATACCGGCTCGGTATATTGGTCTATAACGGTGACGTCGGGGTGCTTTGCCGTGCCGTCGGGATTGCACGAAACCGGCTCGAAAAGATCGTTTGCTATTTCCACTATTCCCGTGCAAAACGTTTCATAATCTCCCTTTAAAAACGCGCCGAGCGGAGCTATGGCGTTTTTCGCCATTTCAACTATTGCGTCCTGCGACGGCCCCCAAACCTGATTTCCGTCACCGTCCACCAGCACATATTCGCCGAAGCCGGCTATTATCAGGATAGGCGTAACCTTATCCTTGGGCTCTGCGGCTGCCGCGGGAACAAAGCAAAGAACTGTCATGGTCAGTGCCAAAAGTACACTGACAAGCTTTTTCATCCTGTTTTTTGACATAATTATTCTCCCCCTGCTTTAAACAATTAAGTAGATATTACCATAATTATATCATTTTTGCAATATTTTTTATATAATCAGCTCATAAAATCCGTCTCAACCCTTTTAATTGACATTTCGGGTGAATATGTCCATTTATCTATGTGACCGTCACTTATAAAATAATCCGCCGCCGGACTTTTGCCGTCACCGGTAAAATAGTCCACGATAATAAGCTTTATTTTCATCCTTTCGGGATTTATGCTTTTTATGTAAACCGCGGCACTGTCGCCTGCGCGCGGCCCGGAGGCACATTCGGCAAGCCCTGCAAGATTGGGCGCAAGCTCCACGAATATACCGTAATCCTCCACAGAGCGTATTACTCCGGGCACGGTTTCTCCGGGCGCGAATTTTGAAGCATTTTCCTCCCAAGTGCCGAGCAGTTCCTTTTGCGACAAGGTGATTCTGCCGTTTTCGTCTATCGATTTCACAACTGCCTTTATATCCTGATTAACCGAAAAACGAACACACGGATGAGGTATGCGCGACACCGAGATACCGTCTATCGGCATAAGTGCCGAAATGCCTGCGCCTATGTCGCAAAACGCGCCGAACGGCTCAAGGTGCGTCACGCGCGCGTCGATTATATCGCCCGGAATGAGTCTTGAAGTATAATTTGCCGCGCACTCCTCTTGGAGCTTGCGGCGGCTGAGCAGAGCGAATGTCTCGCCCCTTTCATTCTCGGAAAATCCCGTTATCACAAAGTCAACTGGCTTATTAACGCGCGATATTATGGCTATGTCGCGAACCGTGTTATCTTCAATCCCCATAGCGCATTCCTTGCGCGGCATAAATCCCTTCATACACCTTAAATCCACGTCGAGATTGTGTCCGCGGTCGCAGAGAACCGCGCGCGCCTCAAGCGATTCTCCCCGACAAAAAAGCGTTTTTTGAGCTCCGCCGGGCTTGAAAGTCTTTTTTCGACGGCTTCAATGTCTGGGCGTGCACCCTCGGGGTAATATTTTTTCATAATTCTCACCTGCTCCGTTTACACTATGCCTGCCGCTTTATAAACACCGTGTCCCTTATGGCAGGTACAACACTATATGTATATGCGGCAGCTCTTCGGTTGAGAATTAACGCGCAATTTTATTTTAGCCCGGCAAGCCTCCGGTTTTGCCGCGACGCAGAACGAAGCGAGCCGCTCAAAACCGTAATAAACAAAGTCCGCAAAATGCAAAAGTGCCGCAAACACGAGGTTTGCGACACTTTTTTACACCATATTCAAATATCACTTTTTAGCCTGCTTTGAGTACTTCTTGAGATATATAAATCTCATAAGTCTTGTCTCAATGGGGTTTATGGGCTTGCCTGCCTCAAACAGTCTTGCGCCGACTGCGGTCTTGCAGCCCTTATCCATTACCATTTCAACCGCTGCGGCATCATATTCGCTACCCGATACGCAAAGCGCACCGTTGTTGTTAAGAAGAACGCCGTTTCTTCCCTTAAGAGCCTTTACGACCTTCTTAGCGGTCTTTTTTGTGCTGTTGGGATTAAATGTTACCGAGCGAACGGTTGCGCCGACAAGCTGTGCAAAATCGTCAAGAAGCGGCTTTATTGTTTTGCCCGACTTAGACATCGCTACTTCTGCCGGAGTCTTGGTGTGCATAATGAAGTTTACGTCCTTGCGCTTTTTATAGATGGCTCTGTGCATTTCAGCCGAAGCCGGATAATCATTGCCTGCTACAAGCTCACCCGTTTTAATATCTATTCTGACTATCGAGCCGTCGCCGTCTACGGCACTTATATTAAACACGCTGCCGTCACGTTCGCTGTTACACGGCTCAAATACCGGAGCCTCCTTGGCACTTGAGTCAAAGAGCGAGCCGATATACTCGGCTACGTCGCCGAGGGTCTCGGCTACCTTACCGGTGATGAGACGGTATCTGTTTTTAACGGTAGTTTCGCAGATCTTTTCGAGCTCTGCCGCCACCTTAAACGCCTCGTCGTAATCCTTACCCATGCAAAGAGCACCGTGGTGAGCCATAATTACGGCCTTGGAGTCCGAACGCTTTATAGCCTCGACAACGCCCTTGCGAAGCTTGCCGGTTCCGGGAAGTCCGTATGCCGCAATCGGTACATTATCGCCGACTATTTCGGCCGACGCGGGTTCAACCTCGTTTATATCCATACCGAGCGCACTTATGACGGACGCCTGCATCTGATGCGTGTGAATTACGAAATTAACCTCGGGGCGAAGACGATATGCCTCGGCATGAATGCCCTTTTCGGAGGACGGCTTAATGTCACCCTCATAGCTGCAATCGTCGATATTAACAACTACTATTTCGTCGGGAGTAAGAGTTTCATAGGGACGTCCGCTCGGAGTAATAACGAATTTCTTATCGTCTACTCTGCAAGAAATATTACCCCATGTTCTCGCGATAAGGCCGTATTCAACAACCTCTATACCGGCTTTAATGACGAGCTGTTTTGTTTCCATTATATCCATTGTATTCACCTCTTCGTTATTTATAACAAAGCGGGACAGACGGAAAACCCGTCCGCCCCGTTTTCTTGGGATTAAATTCAGTCAGCCTTAACAGCGACGTTTTCAAATACTCTGTCGAAGCAAGCAAGAGCCTGGTCGATCATCTTAGGAGTATAAGCGGCTGAAGTATAAAGACGGCTGCCTGCGAGAGTTACAAGACCCTCTGCCATATAAGCTGCGCCCATATGCTCCATTTCCTTCTGTCTTACGCCGGTCTCGCCGAGAATTGCCGGGATTTCCCACGGTTTCTCCAGTTGATCTGATAGTGCATTGTGCCGACTGTCTCAAGGTGGCAGATAGAGCCGGTGTTCCAAACTACGAAGGGAAGACCGTGCTTCTTAACGAGCTCTTTAAGACCCGCACAAATTCTGTCGCCCATCTGACCTGCCTTCTGGCAAGCGTTGGTTCTTTCGATTTCTTCAAGAGTGAAGTAACCTGCGCAGCATGAAAGCGGGTTAGCGGTCATTGTGCCGCCGACAAGAGCCTTGTGGATCTTCTTACCGCTCGAATCAAGGCCTGCACCGAGATACTTCATGTACTCTCTCTTACCGCCGATGCCGCCTGCACCCGGATAACCGCCTGCAATAACTTTACCGAATATGGTAAGGTCGGGCGATACGCCGAAGTAACCTTGAGCACCTGCCATACCGATACGGAAGCCTGTAACAACCTCATCGAACACGAGAAGTGCGCCGTATTTGCGGCAAAGACGCTCAACGCCCTTAACATATTCAACGGTGATGGGGGTAGTACCGCTCTCGGGGCCTACCGGCTCCATATAAACGGCTGCTGTGCCGCCGCGGAACTGGTTGAGTCTGAGCTTTCTCTCAAGCTCGTCAAGATCGTTCGGAGTAGTCTCCTGAATGAACATGAAGCAGTTGAGCGGAACACCGTGAGCCTGTGTGAACTTGGTGCCGTTTACGCGGATACCGTAAGCCATCTGATCTGACCAGCCGTGGTAAGCGCCGCCCATCTTTATGATGTTCTTATGCTTTGTAGCAAGTCTCGCGATACGAGCCGCACCCATGCAAGCCTCGGTGCCCGAGCCCATCATACGGAACATATCAACGGTTTCAATGCTGTCGGAAATCTTTTTGGCGAGCTTGTACTCAAACTCGTGGAAAAGTCCGGTTGAGGGACCGCAAGTATTAAGGAGGTCAATAACCTGCTCACGAACAGCTTTCGGGTTGGAGCCGAGAACAGTCGGACCGCCTGCCTGAAGGAAGTCAAAATACTTGTTGCCGTCAATGTCATAGAGATATGCACCCTCTGCCTTTGTGAAAACAAGCGGGAAGGGATAGTTGAAAGCAAGGTTATGCTGAACGCCGCCGGGGATTATCTGGCGAGCTTCCTCAATCTGTGCTTTTGATTTGAGGCACTTTTTGTTGTAATACTCATCCTCGTATTTTTTAAGAGCCTCCGGCTTGATGGTGTAAATCGGCTTTTTAATAAGCTCATCAAGCTCTTTGTTGACTGCAACAGCGTCATTGTACTCCGAAATTGCAAATCTTGTGTCCATATCGTGACCTCCGTTTAATAAAATTAACGAAACGGTGCTGCGCAAAAGCGGCGCACCATAGATAACCACGTGTAGTGAATTACCGTTCACTTGTAATTATAGCACAAAAAAGACTCTTGTCAACGCAAAAATACGACGCGGCAAACAAATCGAACTCAAAATTACGGACGTTTAGATGTTTTTTAACTATTATTTGAATTTATTAAACTAAACAGCCGCGAAATTGAAAAAATGACGAATACATCTGTGGGGTGTAAATGAGCAACTACACAATATATTGATGGTTACTCCGTCAAAATAAATAATCGATGTGTTAATTATTCGTCAATCTGCCGAAATTTCGAAATCGCGGCAAAAATCGCGGATTTTTTGCATAAATGTCTCTTTCGGCTGCCGAATTTACATTGCAGCCGCTTTCAGGCTACATCAAATAGGGTGATTCCCCACAGTGTGGGGAAATGTCAAAAGGCACCCTTGTAAAGGGTGATTCCCCACGGTGTGGGGAAATGTCACGTAGTGACAAAGGGGACTCTCTCCCGTCAGTAGCTGTCTGCGAACGAAGTGAGTAGACTGAGGGATTTAATAGGCTCCCTTGTAAAGGGAGCTGGCTGTGAGCAACGCGAACAGACTGAGGGATTGTTTAGGCTCCCTTGAAAAGGGAGCTGGACGCGAGTTTGCGAGCGGACTGAGGGATTTAATAGGCTCCCTTGTAAAGGGAGCTGGCTACGAACGAAGTGAGTAGACTGAGGGATTAAAAAGTAATTTGCTTTCTATTTAAATTCCATATAACTCCGCAGAATCCCTCCGGCTTGCCTGCGGCAACCCACCTCCCTTTTCAAGGGAGACAAAAGCAAATTAAAAGGTCACGCACATTCTTTTTAAATTCCGTAAATTCCTTTGAAATCCCTCCGAGTTGCCTTCGGCAACCCACCTCCCTTTTCAAGGGAGGCAAAAAGCTTCCAAACTGCTTTGGCGAGGCTTGCTCTCTGCAAGGGAGGCTGAAAAGTAAAAAGACGAAAACGGAAGTGGAAAACGAATAGTGAAAAGGGCGGGCAGGGGTGTGTGGAAAGCTCCTCATATGACACACAAAAAAGAATAGGCATACAGCACCTAAATTAAGTACAAAAACAGAATAGGCACACGATATCAGAATGGTGTACAGAAACGGAATGGTGCACAAAATGCAAAACAGGGCACAAAAAACAGAGCAAGGCGAACCTTGCTCTGCTTATGATTGTTAATAAATCGGATCGATTGCTACGTGAGCGTCAGATCTCAACCCAACCCGAGTCGCCGCCCTCTACGGGGCCGGTGCCTATGGAGATTGTGATGATATCATCAAGCTCGTATGCAGAAACATCGAAATCCGGTGTTTGATAAACCTGTTTCATTGAGATTTAATCTCCTTTCAAGATATAATAATAAAATTTAATGTCGGAACGGAATATTCAGTTTTGAACAGCCGAACCGATAGTAAAGTTTCGCTGTGGTTTCTTGGTAAAATTCAATTACTGAGCTTTCCAAGCAGCAACAGCAGCATCATATCCTGAAGCAACTTTAGCAGTTACAGCTGCGGAATACCAAACATAATGATCGGCAGTACCGTCATTGTAGCATACATAAGCGATGCAGTCAATATCAGTTGCCTGAGAAGCATGAGAGATATTCTTGACGATTGCGCCGAAGTATGCATCGGAAGAAGCGTCTGCCCGACTTACATAGTCGGTAGAAGCAGCTTTCCAAGCTGACGGAAGTGCGGTGCCTTTTTCAACTGCTGCCTTAGCAGCATCTGCATCGGCAGCGCCTGTGTTGGCAGCAATGAAGCCAACGCTCTTAATTGTATTGCCGTTTGAGTTCATAGCAGCGAAGTCAGCAGCTGTGATAACCGAAGTAAGTCTGAACTGGAAGAGATCATCCGGAGCAGTTGTCTTATCGCCTGTGAACTTAACCTGAGTCTTATACTTAGCTACAGAATAAGACGGCTCAGCACCTGCAACGGTCAATTTGACCATTGAATTGGTCAAATCATATACAGACATATCCATACGAGATGTTCCTTCAGCAAAGAAAGCCATCTTTTTATCAAATGCTGCACCGTGAGCACCAACCCAAATTTCATCGCCGGGCTTTACGGAATCGGAAACAGTCATTTTGAAAGACAAGTAAGCTTCGCCGGCTACCGGATTCCATCTTTTGGCAGCAGAAGTACTACTACCCATTACTTGGATGCCCTTATTAAAATAGGCAAGTTCCTCCTCGGACATTGCGGTTTTAAGCATCTTGGCAACATCAAGATTCATATTACCTGATGCGTTGGGATTTGCAAACGAAGCAGCGCAATCGCCTTCCCAAGTTCTGAATTCCGTAATTTTGGAACCAACGGGAGTAAGCTGATCGCCATTATAAAGAATCGTGTTAGCAAAAGCACCAAAACCGGTTTTTGAACCCGGGTCAATAGTCATCGTTATTTTGACTGTATCTCCGGGGCTGACTGTTGTTTTATCTGCTGTTGCAATGACTTTAACCTCGCCGGTTTTCAACGTAGGATTATAAGTGTAAGCACTCGCCATAAACGCAAAGCAGGAAATCATCATGACAACAGCCATAATAACAGAAAGCACTTTTCTGCGCATCTGATTTACCTCCTATAAAACAATTTATAAACTTATATTCCCTTTGCAGCAGCAACTACAGCAGCTGTCTCTGCCTGAGTCGGGAAATCAGAGTAACTCGCAACGCCCTCTAAATAAGTTACATCTATAGGATCTATTAAGCCGTCGCCGTTAGCATCAGCAGCTATACCGGTTATCGAGCCATCATCAGCTGAAAAGTCGAAATCGGAATAACTTGCAACACCTTCAACAAGTGTAACGTCAATAGGATCTATTAAGCCGTCGCCGTTAATATCACCGAAGAAGATGAAATAGTAAGTTTCAACAACTTCGCCGCTATCGTTAAGAAGCTCGATTTTTGCGCCTGTGCTCATCTGACCCTGGTCGTTTTCAGTTACCTGAATTGAACCGGCGGGAGTCTGCAAAGCGTCAGCAATGGAATCACCAGTATCGGTTGCAATACCGTAAACGAAACCGTTGCCGTTGGCACAAGTTGAAACCTTATCAATTATAACACCGTTAGCTTTTCCTGTTTCAGAGAGCTGAAGTTCCGGATCAGCTGCAGCAGCAGCCTTCATTACCGGGAAAGTAAGTTTCTGACCTGTGGTATAAACCGTAGAGGTTACATCAGAGGTCTTGTAGGAACCTACATAGAGTTTACCGCCGAGATTGGTCATTGTTTTCTGATCGTTAAGCACACCGAAAGCGGCCGCGGTATCGGAAATGGCCTTAGTAGCGGTAAAGGTGAGGGTCGAAAGTACGACGCCGTTTGCCTTCTGAGCAACAGCTCCGCCGGCAGCCTGCGGTAATACGCCGACATAGACATAAGTCTTGCCGCCCGCAGCAGCATCATTTACGACCGTCTTTGTTGCATCGCCTGCACCGAACAGCGTTGAAGCGGTTGTGCCGCTTACAAACTTAACAGCACTGCTGTCATACTGAACAGGAACAGAAACCGTTGCAGCATAATAATCTGTGGTTAATTTTACGGTAACCCTGACTGTATCGCCTGCGTTATATGACGCCTTGTCAAACGATAAAGCGATAGTGCCGTTTTCTGCGACACCGGTATTATCATTTGCGAAAACGCCGACTGCAAGCACGCCAAGGAGCATAACTACAGATACAATAAGGCTAATAGCCTTTTTTGCCTTGGTCATTTTTTGCCTCCTTCTATTCTTAATCAATATTAAATATACACTTTTGAGAGCACAATGTCAATAATTTGTGAATAAAAATGGCACGCCGAAAGAAAATATCCCTTACGCTATCACAAATAAAGTTATTTCCTCGCGGGCTTACAAGCTTTGTACCGTTTTTTCACAAAACTATTCCGCCGCACTTTTAAAGTATATGCTCTAATCTTTTTAAGAATATCCCATTACATACGCCCTTGTGGGGGAGAAAACTCCCCCACCGGGTTTTAACTTAAGTAATCTTAAAGGAAATTACTTCTGAGCGATTGCAGTTCCGCCGTAAGTAGCGTCAACTACAAGGCCGTAGTTAGCGAGGTCAACCTTACCGGTAGCAAGGCCGCCTGCAGTCTTATAAGCGCCTGTGAGAGCAGCTTTGTTGTTGATTGCGAGGTCCATGGAGGAAGCATCGAATCCGTCAACAACACCGTCGCCGTTTACATCGCCGTAGATAACGACTGTGTAGATAGCAACCGGAGCACCGCTCGACTTAAGGCTGAGTGTTGCGGTAGCGCCTGTACCATAAAGGCCTGCAGCGTTAGCGGCAACATTAAGAGTTGTAGCCGAAGGATCCTTAGCCGTTACTCTTGCGAGTACGTCGTCGGCAGTAGCGAGCGAGCCGGGTGTTACGCCGGTGATGAGAGAAGCGTTCTCTGTTACGGAAACGCCCTCATTTGAACCCGCTGTGGTGGGAACTGCTACGTACTTGCATACGAACGGAGCCATAGCATTCTTGAGGTTTGTGATAACAGCGTCAATCTGAGCTGCTACAACATTTGAATAGAAGCGGTCATTTGCAGCATAGTTTTCAGCGGAGCCGCTGTAAAGGTTTGCTGTGTTGCCCTTCTCATCGGTGTACTCATAGCCGAGTACGGAAACGAGCTTAGCATAAGCTTCGGTCTTTGAAAGGCCGTCAGCTTTTGATGCGTCAAATGTATATGCACTGTTTTCAGTGAATATTGACTTAGCCTGAGCTATAACTGCCTCAAGCTCGGTGTAAGCACCTGCCTCGAGAGCAGAAGCCGATTTCGGCATAAGAGCGCGCTGAGCGATTTCAAGCTCATACTTAACATCGAATACCTCGGACTGAAGAGCATTTGCGTTGGCATTTAATGCCTCGGCAGCTGCAAGAGCCTTGGTGTATCTTGCATAAGAGCCTGCTGTGTAATCAGCCTCTTTGTAGCCCTGAGCCTTAGCGGCTTTGATTTCCTTATCAAGGAACTGCTTCTGAGTTGTAACCGCAGCGCTCTTCAGGAAGCTTGCATACCAAGTAATGTTCTTAGCGCTGTTAAGGATTTCAAGCTCCGAATAACTGGGAGCCTTGTAAGCCTTTACGGCATCCATATAAGCGTTCTGAGCTCGATTGAAGGAGCCTTCATGGAAGCTACGATAGCACTCTTATATGTAGCGTTTGCCTTGTTGGCAATAGCAGTAATTTCAGCCTCTGAAAGTGAGCTGCCGTCAATGTACTTTTCGGGAGCTACGGGGCCCTTGTAAGCGTCAATGATAGCGTTGCCGGCTTTCATTGCCTTTTCGTAAGCCCAATAAGCATAGAGGTCGAAGTTCTGATAGTTGATGTCGCCGGCAGCCTTAAGAGCAGCCTCAATGGGAGCCGGTGTAACGGTTGCTGAACCGCTTGAAGGTGTTGTGCTTGCTGTATCAAGAGCCTTAACGGCGGTTTCAAGAGCGGTTACGGCTGCAGTGAGATTGTCGTCACTGTAATTGCCGAGGTTAGCCTTCTTGAACGGGCCGTAAGCAATCTTAGCAGCAGCGGTAAGAGCTGTCCAGTAAGTGTCCCAAGCCTCTGCCGGATACTTAGAAGAATCGCGGTTAGCCTTGAACTCGCTGTCTACAAGAGATTTAATCGGCATCGCATTGTAGTAATAGAGAGTGCCGAACGGGGCAGTCATGGTAAGAGTACCGTGACGATTCCTGTGTGCACCATAAACAGTTACCGAGCTGTTACCGAGAGCATATGTGGCACCCGAAGGAACCGTCGCTGCGTCAACATCGGATTTAAGTCTGAGCGGGTTAACGGTAACAATACCGTTGGGATCGCCTGTCAAGAATTTCTGACCGACGAGAGCCTCTGCCTGACCCGAGGACTCAAAGTAGGTTGAATTATAAGCGGAAACAGAGCTTGCGTCGAACTTACAATCAGAATCTCTCTGGTTAGTCCAGGTTACGGCAATGTTTGAAATAGCAGAAGCAAGAGCCGATGCACTTGTTACAAGGTAATCTGTGGTGGTTTCACCCTTCATCTTAACTACCTCATATAAGTTTGTCTTCTTATCTTCCTTAGACCAAGGGGTGCCGACGGTATCGGCTGTATCGTTGGTTGCATACTCAAAGGTAGTGGAAGTAATGTCGCCGTTGTAAGCAGTACCGTCCTTGAAGGTGAAGCTGTAAACAGCGGTTACCTTTACAAGGCTGTCTGTGGGAACTGCCGCGTTAAGAGTAACATCGGTGCTCTCATACGGTGAAAGAGTCTTTTCGCCGCTTGTGAGCATTTCGGTGTCGTTAACGGTAACAGACTTAAGAGTGAGCATATAAGGATGATCATATGTATCGCCGTGCTTTAAGATCATACCTGCAGATGCGTTTGTTACCTTAAGAGTAGTATTCATCTGGCCGTTTGTAAGCTGTACATAGTTAAGTGTACCCTTATCTACTGTAAGCTTAGGCTCAGCATAGGACTGAGCGTTAGTAGTCCAGCCGAGGAAGAAGTTTACGATCGGAAGAGCTACGTCAAGAAGACCGCCTGTTTTAACGGCATAGGCAATACCTACAATCAATTTCTCTGCGAGGTCTGCAATAGCGCCCTTCTGAAGAATAGCGTCAAGTGAATTGTAAGAATCGGCGATAAGAGCGGTGTTGCCGCATACCTTGCCGAGAACCTTGTTAAGGAGTTCTCTTACGATTCTGAATACTGCGGGATACAGAGCCTCGGTTCTGAGAGTGCTGTTAGCAGGAATATTGAATATGCCCGTAACGCTGTTTGTACCGAGGAGCTTGCTTACGTCAAGGTTGAGAAGTCTGTCAATAATGTCTTCTCTGAGAACAGTCTCAAGGAAGGTCTTACCGTCAGTAGCGGTTTCGTTGATTATCTTCTCAACAGGAAGAACGTCGCGGATAATCTTGTCGAGCTTAACCCACGGATCCTGTGCGGTAGCAAGGTTGAGGTCAAGGCCATCGGTGTTGATGAGCTTCTGTACCTTCCAGCACCACTCGTTGTCAGAGGTGAGAGCCCAGTCGATTATCCAGTCAATGGTGTCTTCCCAAGCGCGTGTGTTCTTTTCGAAGTCTGCAAGCTTATAAGTCTTGGAGGCTGCAACGCTGTAGCCGTCAGCCTTATCGGAGCCGAGGTCGGCAAGCTTGGAGAGATACTTCATACCGATGTCGGTGCCCATGGTAAAGATAACATCGAGCCAATAGCCGCTGTCCTTACCCTTTACGAGGGTCTTCGAGTTGTAATCGGCATAAATAAGTGCGTCATAGTTGTAAGTCGGAACGAACTGAGTTGCAAGCTCACGAATTACGCAAGCGAGAAGAGCGGTTACGTTCTGTCCCTTGAGCTCGGCAGCCGACGGGAGAATTATCTGAGGCATAAGAGCCTTAACGCCGATTGCGCCGAGAGCGGTAACAACATCCTGATTGGAAGCGGACTTATCTACAACTGTGTCATAGTAGCCTGCATAAACAGTCTCATAGCCGGTACCGAAGAGATACTCGGGGTTATAAGCTGCTACATACTGAAGAGCCTTGCGAAGATTGGGAATGAGCTTTGTATTATCGCCCTTTGTCCAATTGATTGCAGCCTTTGCAGTATCCGAAAGCATTGTGTCGATTGCCTTGCCGACAAAATCGTTGAGTGCCGCAAGAACGGTGGTATAACCCGCTGCCGAAGCAGTAACGGAGCCGTTGTTTGCAGCTGTGGGCATAAACTCGTCAACGAAATCACCGGAGATGGTGTAGTTCCAGTTAATGAGCTTAGCGAACGAATTAGCGGTGGACATATCAAACTTGAGCCAGGTCTCTGTGAGACCGTCTTTGCTGACAAGGCGATAATAGCCGTTGTCGTCGGAGCCTATTGTGAAGTCCGACCACTCCCAGTTATATGCGCCGGCAGCCTTAGAATAGAATGCCTTTACATCTGGCGGAAGCTTAGCGAGAACAGCGGTGGCCTCTGAAGCCTTGCCGCCGAAGAGCTCGGTCTTTTCAGCGCCGAACCACTGTGCAAGAAGCATCTTAACGGAACCGTTGAGAACAACGGGAGCAAGATCCTTAAATACATAGGGAGCTATCTGATAGAGAGCCGAAACAAGAGTATTGCTGTCAAGATTGAAGATTTCCGAAACCTTATCGCTTGTGGCAAGTGAGGGAAGGAAGTAGCTGTCTTTAACGTAATATTTTACGTTTTCGCCCGAAGCGTTGGTGTAAACATAAACGCCTGTGCCTTTGCCTTCCATATCGGTTTCTTCGGTCTTGTAATATTTCTCATCCTGAGAAACATATGTCTTCTTGGCGGTATCATATTCAAATACCTCGATGTAAGCACCCTTAGAGTCTGAGCCCTTAACATAATAATCACGAGGCCTGCTTCAGCGCTTTTCGGAAGAGCAATGTGATTGCTTATGCAGTTGCCGGAAGCGTCTTCTTTATAAGAAGTATAGCTCTGCGGCTTAGACATAGCGTTGATGAGGACATTCTTGATAAGAGTGTCGGGATTTTCGGTTGTTGTTGAATAAGTGTTGATGAGCTCCATGTCATCGTCAACTCTTGCGAACATCGGATAAACGAGGCCTTTTAACATACCCGGAAGATCCGAGAGGTACTTATTAACGCCGGAGATATCAACAAAGTTGCCGATAATGCCGACGTCGAGTTTGCCGTCGTTGATAACCTTTTTAACGAGACCTGCGTTGTCGTTAAGAAGAGTTGCAATGCCGTTGACTATGTCAAGCTGAGCGTTCTTTTCTCTTGTCATGCCCGACTTCCAGTTTTTAAGGTTAGCGTCTTTAACTATGCCGAGCAAGCCTTTGACAAGCTTAACAAGTCCGTTGTTAAGAAGAGCCTGTGCGCTGTCGATGGTTCCGCAAAGAGCATTAACTGAGCGAAGGTCGATAACAAGGTGCAAACCTGCTTTGTTAATAACATCGCCCATGTTTATGTTCGCGGCGGCAAGGGTAACATCGAGGAAGTCAAATACGACTGACATTCTCTCTTCGGTAGAGAGTCTTGTTACCGCGCCGTCCGGGCTGTATGCGTCAAGAGCGGTAAGGTTATCAGAGGTCTGATACTTCGTCTTTGCGGCAAACGCCATTACGGACATAGTTGAGAAAATCATGACAACTGCCAAGATGACACTTAACAATTTGGTAGATTTTTTCATACGTGTTTTTTCCTCCTAAAAAGATTTACATTAAAACCATGTATGCGTACCTGATTTTTTCTGCGGGAGGCACTCCCCGCAACAATTCCTCGCACAAAATCCGCTGTACTTCTGACCGCTCTTTGATTTACAAGAAAGCAAACCGATTTCGGCACGTTAACTCGGTCGGTTTCCACCGTTTCCACTTCCGTAAAAATGAATCGGTGGAAAACTGATGATACACACCCGAGCATATTACCGTAGGATGTGTATCAAAACGGGATGGAAACTGCACGGTAAATCAGCCGTGCGGCAGCGCTCCCTCAAAAAAGGGGGCACTTCGCCCTATTACACCATTCCTATGGTTAGTTAAAGTATAGGGTTTTAAACGAAAAAAGTCAATAAATTGTTCACACAAATTTGTTGATTTTCTGTATTGAACAAATAGAATTGTTATTTTTGGGCAAAAGTGGCAAACAAAATTGGCAATGTTGTTGTAAAATTATGAACAAATTGTTAACGTTTTCGAGTTTTGAACTTTTTGACAAGTATTGAACACGGTTTTGAACATTTTTACGGTATTTTCGGGTAAAAACAGAGGGCTTTTAGGCTCCCTCAAATAGGGTGATTCCCCACGGTGTGGGGAAATGTCGCGGAGCGACAAAAAAGGCTCCCTTGAAAAGGGAGCTGTCATCGAAGATGACTGAGGGATTAAACAGCGAAGCACTTTCTTTTTAAAATCTATTTTTTTAAGAAAATCCCTCCGGCTTGCCTTAGAGGCCCACCGCCCTTTACAAGGGAGGCAAAAAGCGGATAAAAAGTAACGCACGTTCTTTTTAAATTCCATATAACCCTATGAAATCCCTCCGAGTTGCCTTACGGCAACCCACCTCCCTTTTCAAGGGAGGCAAAAGCGGCTCCCGAGGCAAATACCCCGTGAACCGCTTTGCAAATGCAATGTTCTTTATTTGAACTCTTATTTAATTGTGAGATTTGCGCCGTACATTGCCGCCAAATCAAGGCTGCCGTCAAAGGTATTGCCGTCCTCGGTATAGCACTGCACGTGGTAAAGCCCGCCGTTGCAGACAAAATCCATAGTGAGCTGATATGCGGAATATGTTTTCGGGTTTTTGTCGTCCGCCTTTTTGACCTCGACTACGTATGCGGTGGCTCCGCATTTTTCGAGAGTTACGGTACGCTGCTCAACGGTTACGCCCGTTACCGCGTCGCCTGCCTGCGACAAAATCTGATTCCACTGCGAAACGGTGTTATTTGCCTCATTTTCCGCTGCGCTGTCGTCCTCGCTTCGCCCGAATACATAACCTGCGCGTCGAGCCCCTTATATTTCTTTGAATTGGCTATACCTGAATTGCCCACGGTCCAGCCGTTGGGATAAACCATTTTAAAATACTTCGTTTCGTGAAATACGCCGTCGGTTATCTTGTCGGGGAACGGAACGGCACCCGTTTTGATTTCGCCGTTTTCGTCCGTGACCTTTTTGCCGTCCTCGTCGGTGACATATATTTCAATCTCGCCGTTCTCATTGAGAACAGTGTTGCCCTCTTCGTCGGTAACAACCTCGTATGTGGCGTCCTTGGCGTTTATAGTCGGCTTCTTTTTTCCGCATGAGGCAAAAGCTACCGATATTACGATTAAGGAAGCGCAGATAACTGCGATTATTTTTTTATCCATTTGAAATCCTCCGTTTTATACATAAACAGATTATAAATTCTTTGCCTCGGAATGTCAACCGGGGATGTTAAAAATGTCCGGAACGCAAAAAAACAAAAGACAAATCGAAACAAATCTTTGTATAAACAGTTGTTTTTATTTGGCAGAGCTTACCCTTTGCTCCGAATCAACCTCACCCTCGGAGTACATTCGTACGCCTTCGGGCAAGCCTTAACCGCCGCAACCGCGCCGCTTAAGGTTCGGTTAATCCGCTCCGAGCATTTTTTCCTATCCCCCGAAAAAAAGGGTAAAAATGTCCGGAACGCAAAAAAACAAAAGACAAATCGAAACAAATCTTTGTATAAACAGTTGTTTTTATTCGTCAGAGCTTACTCTTTCTCTTGGGCGGAGAGATTTATCTGGCTGTTTCTTGGTACACATTTGTGTATTTTATTCTTCATATTCATCTCATTTTGCATTTTTGTGCACCTCGTCTAAATTTTTTAGAGCCAAAATGGAGCCGGATATACTCTTAAAAATATACGTTATAACAATGAACTCACATATCAAAAATACTTAGTTGTGTTTCTTTTAATGACTCAACTTTTCTAATCGTTATTTTGTCATCTTCTTGAACTTGCCCACATAGAAGAGGTGACGAAGGATCATATTTGGCAGCGTTTGTTTCTACACTTTTTGAACTATAATTTGCATAGCAATATACACATCCATTTTTGCATGTATTATAAGTACCTATTTCAACACTTTCAACACATCCACATTCTTTACGCTGATTTTTGTCTTTGCCAACATTGAGTTTGCATCCGATAATTTTTTCAATTAGTTCTCTATCTATGCAACAATTATGAATTATACCACATTCATCCAAATCAATTTTTTCTGCACAACTTCCAATCTTAATATTATAATCCGCAGCTATCTTACTTAATTTCTCAGCAAATTCTCGTAGTTCATCATCATTTAATTCATTACTTGACAATCCATCCATATTTTTTTTATTTTAGGATATACATCAACAAAACTAATCACGCATTTTTCCGTGTATCCACTTAAAGCCTCAGCAATGCTTTTAAATGCCTTCAAATGATATTCTTTCGTATATCTATCAGAAAAGAATATAGGATCATATCTCCAAATCACTTTTTGCTTGCCGATTTTTTCGGACAGTTCTTGAAATACCGGCATCATTTCTGTTTTTTTATTTGGTAAATTAACCTCAACATCATTTCCGTATCCAGTCAATGTGAATTGAAAATAGTAATTATAATCTTTTATCTCGTTTAACCTTTTTATCATTGGCAACGGATTCTTTGTCCAAAACACTATGCAATCTACAACATCCGGAGTAATTTTTATTTCACTTATCTGATGATCATTCATCGGATTACGAACATATAAAAATCCTTCTTTTATTCTATTATAGAACCATTCCGAATAATAATTGGGAATATCAGTTCTTCTACTTACACTTAATATCATCTAATTCACCCTTTCAAACATGATTACCTGATATCTAATTTGGGGCAAAATCCTCTTTTTCTTGCTTCTTCTATCAGTTTGGGTTGAATTTCCGGGTAAGTCCAATTAATCGGTAGTTCATCCATAATTGCTATTTTTTCAATTTCACTGTGAAGCTCTTTTTCAAATGTATGTATATCTGAGAAGAATAATTTTCCAAAAGTCTCCATTCCATCGAAATTATCTGGTGCAGTCACAGAATATATACAAATTGGAGTAATATCAAAAGTTATTGCTCCTGTTTCTTCATATAGTTCTCGTTTGGCTGTTTCAAGAATATCCTCACCATCTTCTCTATGTCCCCCCGGTGCCTCCCATGTATTTCTTTCCTTGTGCTTGCAAAATACCCATTTACCATTATGTCTGGCAATAATAACTGCAAACTTCAGCATTGAATCATTAATACTATCATAAAAATTCACTTTCGTCATATAATGTTCCTTATTAGATTTCATCTATTTTCTTGCCATTATTGCTCTCACAAACAGAACCAAACCGGAGCCATTTGATAAAAAATGCCGGAAGCCCGCATAAATACAGGCTTTCGGCATTTTAGTCCGTTACTCTTCCTCGTCTTTTACATTCGTACAAACGCTTATAAAGTGTATTATTAGTTCGTTTTATATGTGTTTTGTGATTGATTATCCGCACAATCCGATTCGTTCGTAATGTTTTTGTAGCCAAAATGTAGCCACTGTTTTTATTCACCTCATTTTTATTTAATGTTTAATAACAGTACTCCTTATCTTAGATTTTTATAAAGAAACATTTAATTTTGATAGTAAAAACAAAAATTAAAAACATCAAAATTCCTCTAACAGTATCTTCTATAAAATCCTTCTTCTTTGATTTTGCAACATTATATCTATTAAATAAACTAGTAATAGCATAATATCCATCACTTTTTATTATAGGCAAAAAATTAATCAGTATTGTAGAAATAATGGCATAATTATACTTATTTAAAGAAGGGAAAAAAATAAAACAAATCAATACATAAATACAATTCATAAAATTCCCTGCTAGATATACTGCTATCCTTTTATATTTAGGCAGTAAATAACTATCTGATGTATCCACATAAAATGCTGGATAAATAAAATAGATTTTAAAACCTATTTTTATTTTTCCACTTTTATAAAATAATTTAAGAAACAAAACATGCCCTAGTTCATGTATAAATATATTCGCAAATAAAATTATGTTTGCAATTATAAAATTAGAATCAATAATAACATACTTTTCATGGAAGAAATACATTACTATTGTCAAAGAAATGATACCCACCATAATTATTGCGTATATTGGATTTTCTTTAATTTCTTCTCGAAAAATCAATTTTTCTTCATCACATATCTGAATAAAATCCTTTTTTTTCATTTTATAAAAGTCATTTTGATATTTTAGAATATAATCATCAGCAGATTTTCCAACTATAATACTATTATCTTCATTTTCTAATATTTTCATAATAATTAACAGAGGCTAATAACTGTAAAAACCAATCGTCCTTAAACAAAAATTCACAAAACTCACAAGGACTAGCTAATTTATGCGGATAATCAATTTTGTTATCTTCAAGCAATTTTATAAATGGTGTAAATCCTTCTGTAAATACCGTATTTAAAACATAATTACTTTTGATGTCTGTAATTATTTCTTTTAAACTGTTTTCATTCAAGTTACCCATTTGTAAAATAGTATTTTCAATAACCTGCGAACAACATGGATAAACTTCCAATCTAGGATTGATTAATATATTAGGTTCAATACATCCTACACATCTTAAAACATCATTATCTGAGTCAAGTAATTTTATATAACTATTTTCTTCAAACAACTTTCCTGATCCAGTTGCAATTACTGGCTGATAACAAAACTTTGTATAATATGCACTTTCTCCCAATTGATTTAATATATCTCCCGGTGTCATCGAATCTTTTAAAAAACATCCAACTACATCCGTTGAAATATTATACGATTTTGCTACCATAATAATATTTTTCAAGCACTGTATATCAATAAAGGGCATATGAAATTCATCATAACTCAACGATATATACGAAAGTTTTGTCTTATATTTTTCTATGAATTTTTCAACATCTTCTATATTTTTTCCCCAAAAACCATTAGTTTTAATCGAAATTTTTACATTTCTGTCGAAAGGAAATTCCATAATTCTATCTATTAACGCAGGATATAACATAGGTTCACCACCAGTTATACCAATATCAGTTATCTGTTTACATTCTTTAACATCATTAAGAATTTTATCCAATTCTCTTTCTGTTAAAGTCTTTCCTCTCACTATTCCACGACTATCACAGCACATTTTACAATGTGCATTACAATTCTCTGTTAACAATATAGCTAAATGACTAAATTCCATTCTTTGCCCACCTCCTACGTAAACATAAAACAGCCATAACACAAATTAAAAATACTATCAAATCATATACATAATTTCCAGCAATGTAGTGTAACAAACTTGTTATTTCAATTTTCCCATCCAAATAAGATATTAGATGATGATAGTCCGTTGTTGATGCATCATAATATGCAAAATACTCCATAAAAGGAGAACCAGCTGAAACTACTATTCCTGCGATCCACAAAAAGAAACTTGAAAAAAATGCAACCAAAAAATTGCTAAATATAAATCCTATTGTCGATATGATAAGGGTATAATAAATCATTACCCCTTCTATTTTTAGGAATACCACTGGCAACATTCCTAATTTTGCATATGGTACACAAACCAAAATTGAAGAAAAAGCACTGCCAATTATTGTTGCTAATAAAATCATGCCAACCTTTGTCAAATAGTATCTTAACTCTGAAAAACCTAAAGTTTTATAAAAAAATATATTTTTTTCTTTATAATCCACATAAAACTGCATTATTATAAAAGCCGAAAATAACAATGTTCCAAATTGCGTATAAACAGTATATACACTTTCAAACATATCTTGGAAAGTCACATTTTGAACTTTGTCTATAGTAACCAATAAAATGTATCCTAGCAAAACATTTAATAAGTTAATCAATGTAAAAATTACATAAAATTTGTTTCTTACAGCCCTTTTCATTTCTAGCTTCATTCTAACCATCACCCCTTAATATAAGCATTTACAACTTTCTCTTTAGTCATATTTGACAAAATATTTTTATTTTCTATCAAATAATATGCACCTTCAAGATATTCTATATCTGTCAAATTATGAGTAATGTTGATAATAGTTGTATTACTCGTTTTGATGTATTCATTCAAAAAGCTATATATATCAAAGCAACTTTTTTTATCCAAAGCATTTGTAAATTCGTCTAATACTACAATTTCTGGCTGTGTTGCTAAGAAAAATAGTAATTTAATTTTCTGTTTTTGCCCATCACTTAAATTTTTCATCTTATTATCAAATGAAATTTCTTGTATATTCAACTGTTCAATCAATTTTTGGGCAACTGTAACATTAAATTTACGTTTAGTCACATCTATAATGTCTTTAACTTTTAAATCTGATGGCAAATTAGTATAACTTCCTATAACACAAACCTTCTTATTAACACCTTCTATATCTCCATCAAACTTCATTGCTCCAACAAGTGCTTTTGCTAAACATGTTTTTCCAGTCCCATTTTTTCCTAAAATATGATTGATTGTTTTTGATTTAAAATCTACATTTACATTTTCTAACAGGCACTTTCCTTTTATTGAAAGAGAAAAATTTGTAAGCTTCATATTTTTCGCCAAACAGTATCAAAATACTTATTAAAGTGGAAATACCTCTAAACTCCTTTTTAGAGAATTTAGAGGCATTTCTTCTACGGTTATTTATGATTTACTTCCAACAATCGTAGCCTTACCTGATGAACGGACAAAATACCAAAGGCTCAGAACTTTTTCAAGTTTAAAAGAATTCAGCTTTTTTTCCAGTTCTTTTTTGTCTTTGTCATCTGTTGCTTTAAAGTCATTAATACGCATTTGGCTTTCCTCCTTTCTTCATATCAAGCAGTATAGCACTCTTGTTTAAAAATTCAATATCTTTTTCGTATTTTTTTATTGTTTTTTCATATTTTTTCCAAAACAATTTATTATACTTTATCTTCCTCTATCCATAGATTTTTTCTTAACTGACCGTTTTGGTTGCTGTCTGCCTTCATGCTGATAGCGGTGCAGTTTTTCCAGTACGCTTGCTTTTTTCGGCTGTTCTAACGGATTTTCTTTCTTCTGGTCCGTCTGATTTTTCCATGCCCGCAGTTCTTCATTGTATTCTATAATCAGTTCTTCTGCCTTGTTATAAACCTTCTGAAAGGATTGCACATTTGGATACCCTTCACGTTTTACGATCTGCTCCATACTCCTGTGCAGACGCTTTTCCAAATCCTCTAACAATTCAATTTTCCCTTCCAGAGATTTTCTCTCTTTGCCTTTAAATAGTCCTCGTAACTCTGACAGTTGCTTTTTCAAAGAAGAAATATCCTGCTGTGTGCGTTTTATCTCTATTGACTGTCTCTGCAATTCATACATGAGCTTCTGCATATCTTTCCACTCCTGCAAGTCAATCTTGGGTACAGGTTTAGGCGGTAGCTTAAATTTGAAAATTACTTCCTGTAAAAAGTCTTTCGCACCTCGGATAATCTGACGGAACATATCCGGCAACCAACCGTATGCCCTTATAGATTGCAGCGTTTTATCTGTGATTTTTTCCTGCTTGATCTTCAAAATATCTTCTTCAGGAACACCTTCAACTAATGCCACATCAACTGTCCGATTCCATTCCTGCCTTGCCGCATTGTCTGCCTTTATCTCCTCTGCTTTCGGATTGTTCTTTCCAATTTTCTTCGTTGCTAAATATACGCCGCCCTGTTGAAATACGGATAGTTTTTCAGATTCTTCTTTTACATATCGGTTGATCGTATCAGTAAACAGTTCCTTGACTTCTTTGGTAAATGCTTTGTTCTTAAACCATTCATCCTTTTTCGTGAAAATATGGCTTTCATAGACTTCCCCTTTGGGGATAATACTGCATCCCACCCGAAGATTACCCTGCTCGTCTAAAACCTCTTTCTTTGTGCGTCTATGCTTTCCCTGCTCATCATAAAACATATTTCGGGTAGCAATCTTTACTTCAGGCTGTTCCAACATTTTCCGTTCACTGAATACCAGATGGATATGATAATTCGTCTTTGCCTTGTTGTGATGAAGGGCTGCACTACACTCCACACCATACCTTTTATGAAAACTCTCCGTAAAAAGCCTTACCACATCATCTGCCCTGTACTGAACAAAACTTTCAGGAAGTGCAATGATAAACTCACGCCCTTCAATACATTTCCCTGCCGATCCACTCGCCTTAAAATCCAACTGATTTTCTCTTGCAAGATTTTTCCAAAACTCCGGTGTTACTCCTTCTGTCTGATAGGTCGCATAGAGATATTCCTGCCGTTTCGGATTGGAGATATAATCAATCCTTCCTTCCACATCGGACAGCTTGCTTTGTCTGATAAATGAATGTCTGCCTATAAGCATCCTCCTTCCTCGGCTCCCGCCGACTTTGTTGTGAGTAGGTGCATAGGCACCTGTTTACGAACTGATTGCCGTATCCGGCATAAGCCTCGCAGAGCGAAATACACAGAGTACAAACCATAGGTTTGTGCGATGAGTGTTATTTCGCTCTCAATCGCCGAGGGCTTGTCTTTGTTTAACATAATCC
>ENA-OQDM01000114-OQDM01000114.1-human-gut-metagenome-genome-assembly--contig:-NODE-114-length-53739-cov-1.860255_pt1 | contig 53739 bp, 49 predicted proteins | sample MGYA00242772_ERZ504605 | MGnify/ENA primary metagenome ERZ504605 (study PRJEB26092, sample SAMD00036348) | human gut metagenome | host: Homo sapiens | study: EMG produced TPA metagenomics assembly of... | reverse complement strand
CGACAAAGGCTGAGATCTGGATGGCAGAAAAGATTGCAGGACAGTTAAAGAACCGTTATCAGGTTGAAATACCGGATGTGATCCGACCGGACGATGAACGGTTTCAGATACATTCGCATCCGTTTCTGGGGAATCTGGCCCAGTCGGCGGGAGCTTATTACGACGGAGTGGATACTTTTGAAGAATATATTCCCAAAGCAGAGACGAATTTTCATGTGTATGATTTGAACGGGCAGTGGGAGCAGGACGGAAGTTACGAAGAGGTTCTGATGAATGGTTATGACCAGCAGCTTCAGAACAGCGATAAGGATGAGATGCATACTTACTGGATCACCAATTATCTGAAATACGGATATCCGGCATATCGAATTGAAAACGGAATTCGGACGGACCGGATCTTCTGTTTATCTGTGATTCGTTATGCTACCGGACGTTGTCGTATCTGGCATTGTCGTGCAAAAGTATTACCGTGGTTGATCCAAGATTTTATCCCGGACGGAGAGAATCAGGATATGGTGGGACTGGCACTGGACAGACAGCATTATGATGCTGCAATGTATCTGCATGGGACATTCTACACAACGAAATATTCAATGTTTGGAAAGTGGAATCTCGATGAAGAAGTGAAAATAAATAAGTGGTACGTAATAACAGAAAGGAGAAAGCAATGAAGAAAAACTATGTTTTTTAGCTGCAGTTTGTGTATCTAGACAACCTATTAAAAAATAAGTAAAAGAAAAACAAGGCTATGTAATAAAGAATATGATATGGTAGCCTTGTTTTTTGATTTGCGTGATTAGAAGTTGATTGGAAGAAGAGTGTGAATATTAATTACAAACATTGATGAAATAATATGAATATGCTATAATGAAGCAGATTATGTAAAATAGGAATTTTATATGAAGACTAGGAGGAAGAAAAAGAAATGTCAACATAGAATTTGAAATTTTTTAAATTATATTTTCAACTTAGACAATTTGCCAAAACAAAGTTTTTTAGAACAACTTAATTATTTTTAGCACTTTAACCTGTTGAAAAAAGGAAACGCTTATGATACAATCTTGAAGATTTAGATAAAAACAGAAAGGGAGATTATATGAAAGCATTTCTGATATTAGAAGATGGCCATGTGTTCAAAGGAACCAGTATTGGTTCAACAAGAGAAGTCATTAGTGAGATCGTTTTTAACACATCCATGACCGGATATCTCGAAGTAATGACTGACCCATCGTATGCAGGACAGGCTGTCTGCATGACTTATCCTTTGATTGGAAATTACGGAATCTGTTATGAGGACCAGGAATCCAGGAAACCTTGGATCGATGGTTTTATTGTTCGTGAATTATCCCGTATCCCAAGTAACTTCAGAAGCGTGGATACGATTCAGCATTTTCTTGAAAAGCATGATATACCTGGTATTGCCGGTATTGATACTCGTGCTCTCACAAAAATTCTTCGTGAAAAAGGTACCATGAATGGTATGATCACAGTCAACGAAAATTATGATTTAGATGAAATAATCCCCCGTTTAAAAGCATATACAACTGGAAAAGTAGTTGAAAAAGTTACATGCAGTGAGAAGGAAGTACTGAAAGGAAACGGACCGAAGGTTGCTCTTATGGATTTGGTGCAAAACGCAATATTGCACGTTCTCTGAATGAAAGAGGCTGTCAGGTAACGATTTATCCGGCACTTACATCTGCTGAAGAAATCCTTGCAGACCATCCGGATGGAATCATGCTCAGCAACGGACCTGGAGACCCGAAGGAATGCACTACTATTATAGAAGAAATCCGCAAACTTTATGCGTCAGATGTACCAATTTTTGCAATCTGCCTCGGACATCAGCTGATGGCACTTGCCACAGGCGGTGATACACATAAAATGAAATACGGACACAGAGGAGGCAATCATCCGGTTAAGGATCTTGCAACAGGACGTGTTTATATTTCATCTCAGAACCATGGATACGTGGTTGATGCGGAAGCCCTTGAGAAAAAAGGTATTGCAAAACCTGCATTTGTCAATGTAAACGATGGTACAAACGAAGGAATGGCTTATGAAGGCAAAAACATCTTCACGGTACAGTTCCATCCGGAAGCCTGCCCTGGACCGCAGGACTCCAGCTACCTGTTTGACAGATTTATGGAAATGATGGGAGGAACAGATCATGCCGAGAAATAAAGATATACATAAAGTTCTTGTAATTGGATCCGGTCCGATTATCATCGGCCAGGCAGCAGAGTTTGACTACGCTGGTACACAGGCATGCCGTTCGCTGAAAGAAGAAGGCATGGAGGTTGTTCTTCTGAACTCCAACCCTGCTACGATCATGACAGACAAAGACATTGCAGATAAAGTTTATATTGAGCCTCTTACTGTAGAGGTTGTAGAGCAGCTGATTCTTAAAGAAAAACCGGACAGCGTACTGCCGACACTGGGTGGCCAGGCAGGTCTGAACCTTGCAATGGAACTGGAAGAAAAAGGTTTTCTCAAAGAACATAATGTGCGCCTGATCGGTACCACAGCAGAGACGATCAAGAAGGCTGAAGACCGTCAGGAATTCAAAGACACCATGGAAAAAATCGGTGAGCCGGTTGCTGCTTCTAAAGTCGTAACAACAGTAGAAGATGGTGTGGCTTTTACCAAAAAGATAGGATATCCGGTCGTTCTCCGTCCGGCTTACACACTTGGTGGAAGTGGCGGTGGTATCGCTAATAACGAATACGAACTGAGAGAAATCCTCGAGAATGGTCTCAGACTTTCCCGTGTAGGAGAAGTTCTTGTAGAACGTTGTATCGCGGGATGGAAAGAAATCGAATACGAAGTAATGCGTGACAGTGCAGGAAACTGTATTACTGTCTGCAACATGGAAAACATTGACCCGGTTGGTGTACATACAGGTGACTCTATCGTAGTTGCTCCATCTCAGACACTGGGTGACAAAGAATATCAGATGCTTCGTACATCAGCACTGAATATTATCACAGAACTTGGTATCACAGGTGGATGTAACGTACAGTATGCACTGCATCCGGAAAGCTTCGAATACTGTGTTATCGAAGTAAATCCTCGTGTAAGCCGTTCTTCTGCACTGGCAAGTAAAGCTACCGGTTATCCGATTGCCAAAGTTGCAGCGAAGATTGCGCTTGGATATACACTGGATGAAATCCCGAATGCCATTACAGGAAAAACATATGCAAGTTTCGAGCCAATGCTTGACTATTGTGTAGTTAAAATTCCGAGACTTCCATTTGATAAATTCATCACTGCCAAGAGAACACTGACTACTCAGATGAAAGCTACCGGTGAGGTTATGAGTATCTGCCATAATTTCGAAGGTGCACTTATGAAAGCTATCCGTTCTCTGGAGCAGCATGTAGACAGCCTGATGTCCTATGACTTCACAGGCCTGGATGAGGATGAACTGATTGAAGAACTGGCAGTTGTAGATGACCGTCGTATCTGGAAGATTGCGGAGGCAATCCGAAGAGATATTTCCAAAGAATATATCCACAGAATAACAAAGATCGACAGATGGTTTATTGACAAGATTGCAATTCTGGTAGAGATGGAACAGGCTCTGAAAACACAGCCGCTTACAGAAGAACTTCTTCTTGAAGCAAAACGCATGGAATTCCCGGATTATGTGATCGCAAATCTTTGCGGAAGAACAGAAGCAGATATCAAAGCTCTCCGTCAGGGTTATAAGATCACAGCAGCTTACAAGATGGTAGACACCTGTGCAGCTGAGTTTGCTGCCGCAACACCATATTACTATTCTGTGTATGGCGGCCCGGATACAGAAAATGAAGCAGTTGCTGCCCATGATAAGAAAAAAGTTCTTGTTCTTGGTTCTGGACCGATCCGTATCGGACAGGGTATCGAATTTGACTTCTGTTCTGTACATTGTACATGGGCATTCAAAAAAGAAGGCTATGAGACAATTATTGTAAACAATAACCCGGAAACTGTCAGCACAGACTTTGATATTGCAGATAAGCTGTATTTCGAGCCATTGACACCGGAAGATGTGGAGAACATCGTAAATATTGAAAAACCGGACGGAGCAGTTGTGCAGTTCGGTGGACAGACTGCCATCAAGCTTACAGAAGCACTGATGAAGATGGGAGTCAAGATCCTTGGAACATCTGCAGAAGATGTTGATGCTGCAGAGGACCGTGAGCTCTTTGATGAGATCCTTGAAAAATGTGAGATCCCGAGACCGAAGGGACAGACTGTATTCACAGCAGAGGAAGCTAAAAAGGCTGCCAACGAGTTAGGATATCCGGTACTTGTTCGTCCTTCCTATGTTCTTGGTGGACAGGGCATGCGTATTGCAGTCAGTGACGAGGATGTAGAGGAATATATCGGAATCATCAATCAGATTGCACAGGAACATCCGATTCTGGTTGACAAATACCTGATGGGTAAAGAAATCGAAGTCGATGCAGTTTGTGATGGAGAGGATATCCTGATTCCTGGTATCATGGAGCATATTGAACGTGCTGGTATCCATTCCGGAGACAGTATTTCCGTATATCCGGCACAGACGATCAGCCAGAGAGCAAAAGATACAATTGCTGAGTATACACGTCGTCTTGCAAAAGCACTTCATGTAGTTGGTATGATTAATATTCAGTTTATTGTATGTGGCGAAGAAGTATATGTTATCGAAGTAAATCCGCGTTCCAGTCGTACAGTACCATACATCAGTAAGGTAACCGGAATCCCGATCGTACCGTTAGCAACGAAAGTGATCCTTGGATACAAACTCAAAGATATGGGATATACGCCAGGGCTTCAGCCGGAAGCAAAACATATCGCGATCAAGATGCCGGTATTCTCCTTCGAGAAGATCCGTGGCGCTGATATCAGCCTTGGACCAGAGATGAAGTCCACAGGTGAATGTCTTGGTATTGCAGAGAACTTCAACGAAGCTCTGTACAAAGCATTTATCGGAGCCGGAATCAAACTTCCGAAGTATAAGAACATGATCATCACTGTCAAAGATGAAGATCAGCAGGAAGTTGTTCCGATCGCAAGGCGTTTTGAGGCACTTGGATACCGTATTTATGCAACAAGAGGCACAGCAAGAGTCCTCAAAGAAAATGGAATCAAGGCGATCCGTACTAACAAACTGGAACAGCCGGCGCCGAACCTTATGGACCTTATTCTGGGACATAAGATCGATGTTGTTATTGATACACCTCCACAGGGTGTGGAACATCAGAAAGACGGTTTCGTGATTCGTCGAAATGCGATTGAGACAGGCGTTAATGTCCTTACCAGTCTGGACACCGCAGAGGCACTTGTAACCAGTCTTGAGAATACAGATCTTCACAATCTGACACTGATCGATATTGCAACGATCGCAAGCAGATAATCGAATAAAAATGATTTACTGACCGGAGAAGCCGCAAAAGTTTCTCCGGTCTTGTATGTTGCAGAAAAGAAAAGTTAACCAAAACTTAAACTTTGAATTAAAATGTATGGAAAGGTTTACGAACCACCGAAACTGTAATATACTGATACATGAAAAATAAAACAGAGAGGAAAAGAAACATGAGTGTTTTGGAGTTTATAAAAGTTGTGATCCTCGGCATCGTAGAGGGTATTACTGAGTGGCTTCCAATCAGCAGTACCGGTCATATGATCCTTGTAGATGAGTTTATCAAGATGGATATGACCACAGAATTTAAGGATTTTTTTCTGGTAGTCATTCAGCTGGGTGCAATCCTTGCGGTTGTTGTCCTGTATTGGAGTAAGCTGTGGCCATTTTACATACGACAGATACCCAAGAAGAAAAAAGCACAGATTGCACGTAAGAATCCGTTTTCTCGCATTGTGCTGACTTTTGTGGAGAAATTCTGTGATAAGGACAAATGGATCCTGTGGTTTAAGATCCTGGTAGCATGTATTCCAACGATCGTGATCGCACTTCCGTTCAATGATTTTATTGAAGAGAAATTTAATAACTATGTAGTGGTTGCAATTGCCCTGATCGTGTATGGTGTGATTTTTATCATTGTAGAAAATTACAATAAACGAAGAAAACCAATCTGTACATCTCTTGAAGATCTGAGTTTTGCCACGGCATTCAAGATTGGTATTTTTCAGGTATTATCTGTTATTCCGGGAACATCCCGTTCCGGTTCCACGATTATTGGAGGTATCCTTGTTGGTACTTCAAGAACGGTTGCAGCAGAATTTACCTTTTTTCTGGCAATTCCGGTTATGTTCGGAGCGAGTCTGCTGAAACTGGTAAAATTCGGCTTCACATTCACTCCGGCAGAGGTTCTTACACTGGTCACCGGCATTGTGGTTGCATTTTTTGTTTCTATTATCGCCATCAAATTCCTGATGGGATATATTAAGAAACATGATTTCAAGGCTTTTGGCTGGTATCGTATCGTACTTGGTGTTCTTGTGCTGGGCTATTTTGTAGGAAAAAATTTCCTTGGATAATTGAATATAGAAATGAATCAAATTCTGACCAGGCTGCTGTAAAATATTGTTATGGCAGCCTGATTTAGTTGCTGTTCACTCCGTTCACAGCACTTGGCCAAAATGCATTTTAAATCACCTACGTGATGGCATTTTGACCTGTTATGTCTCGGGATTTTGTTCATATATAATGACAAAAACACCCTCGCGGAATATTGACTTATGAACACTTGATTTGACTTTTAAGAGCATACATGGGATAATAAAAAGAACTATAGAAAATAAAAAATGAAATAGAACGGTCTTCAGACCGGAGAGGATGGTAAATAATGAAAGCAAAACATATAATGCTCGTACTTGGCATGACAATGATACTTACCTTTACAGGATGTGGTTCTTCAAAACCGGTTGTTGAAGTGACACCGACTCCGGCAGCAACACCGACACCGACAGAAGTTCCGGTAACAGTAACACCGGTACCGACATCCACACCGGCTCCGAAAGTGATTGGAGTAAAACTTCTCAGGCGAAATATATTTATATGACCAATAAGCTGGAGGATGATATCAGAGAAATCTATCTGATGACTTCAGGTGGGGATGACTGGGGCAAGAACCTGATTCCGGCAGAAGCTTCTGTAAAAGCATCTGAACAGGTACAGATGTTCTATACTCCGGATGACACAGCTGTTTCTTCAGATAGTACAGATGAATCAACAGATACAACAACTACAACTGTATATGATATGAAGATCGTTACTGCAAAAGGAGATGTTTACCAGATTTACAGCATTGATCTCAGTGATATGGAAAAAGCATCTCTTGCTTATGATGAAGAAAGCTCCACAGCATATCTTACATACACAAGTCTTGCAGACAAGTCTGAAAAAGATACAAAGGGCAACTCACAGCAGACAGCATCCTCTGATGAATCCGATGACAGTGATACAGAAACTTACAGTAGTGATGACAGCAGCGATGACAGTAGTTATGACAGTGGCTCTTCGGACAGTAGTAGCTATGACAACAGCAGTGACGACAGCAGTGATGACAGTAGTTATGACAGTAGTTCTTCGGATAACAGTGGTTATGATGATGGCAGCAGCTATGATGACAGTGACGACTATGATGACGGAAGCGATGATTATGTTGATGAGGGAAATGATTCAGATTCCTATGACAGTGGCAGTGATGACTGGAACTACTAAAATATTTTGAGGTTCTATAAAAAATTTCTATTGCAAATTGCAGCTGTTAAATTGATTTGAATTTTTATTACAGTTAAAATATTAGCATGAATATTGAACAACATTTGAGAGAAAAGAAGGGAGATATATTCATGAAGAAAAAAATATTAACTGTAATGCTGGCTGGCGTTATGGCAGCAGGAATGAGTGCAGGAAGTGTACAGGCTGCAACAACAGAGGATGCAAGTGGTGATCTGTATGTATTTATTGCAGCAAGCCTTGCAAATGCAATGGATGAGATCCAGAAAGATTTTAATGAAGAGTATTCGGATGTTAATATTCTTTTCAATGCAGACAGTTCAGGTACATTACAGACACAGATCGAAGAAGGTTCCAGATGTGATATCTTCTTTTCAGCAGCAACCAAACAGATGGATGCGCTGGCAGATGAGGAACTGGCCAAGAAAGACTCTGTGGTAGATCTCCTGGAGAACAAAGTTGTTCTGATCAAACCAAAGGATGGAGAAACAAAAGTTACAGGTTTCGAAAATATCACAGATGCGAAGAACATTGCGCTTGCGGGCGAGGATGTACCGGTTGGACAGTATTCCCGTGAAATCTTCAAAAACCTTGGCATCGAAGACGATGTTAACAAGATGGAGATCAATGAAGGCAAGAATGTAACAGATGTGCTTGCATCTGTCAGCGAGGGAAGTAACGAAATCGGTATCGTTTATGCAACAGATGCTACATCCGTTGCAGACAAAGTAGATGTTATCGCAGAAGCTCCGGAAGGTTCTCTGGAAACACCGGTTCTTTATCCGGTGGGACTTACTGTAGACGCAGAGGCATCTGACGAAGAAGCAGCTGCTGCAGATGCATTTCTTGAGTACCTGCAGACGGATGATGCCATGAAAGTATTTGAAGAGTATGGGTTTGCCGCATATAAAGCAGATGATAAGAAAGAAGAAACTGCAGAAGATGCAAAGGAAGACAAAACCGAAGAAACAGATACTGCAGAAGAAGCTAAATAATTATCGATTACATATAAAAGGGGCGGCATATATGTCAGCCCCCTTTTTGTACATACAAAAGGAAAGAAAAGAATGGAATTTTTACAGGAAATAAACTGGAGTCCATTGTGGATTTCTTTAAAGACCGGAGCAGTGGCTACGACAATTGCCTTTTTTCTGGGAATTTTCTGTGCACGTAAGATTATGAAGATGAAGCCGGTATCGAGAGCAATATGGGACGGAATCCTGACTATGCCACTGGTGCTTCCGCCGACAGTTGCTGGTTTCTTTTTGCTGTTGATCTTCAGTCTCAGGAGACCTTTCGGAAAATTTCTCATGGAGAATTTTGATTTTAAAGTGGTACAGACATGGAAAGGCTGCGTGATCGCTGCTGCAGTGATTGCATTTCCACTGATGTACCGAAATGCAAGGGCTGCTTTTGAACAGGTTGATGTGAATCTGATCTATGCAGGACAGACACTGGGAATGAGTGATCGCAGAATTTTCTGGAAAGTGATCGTTCCGGCGGCTGCGCCGGGAATTGCATCTGGAACTGTTCTGGCATTTGCACGAGCAATTGGTGAGTATGGAGCGACTTCCATGCTTGCAGGAAACATTCTTGGTAAGACTCGTACAGTGTCCGTTGCAATTGCAGCAGAAACTTCGGCTGGAAATTATGATATAGCCGGGTTCTGGGTTGTGGTAATCGTAGTGATCTCGTTTGTGATCGTGGCACTGATCAATATTGTCTCAGGGCGGGGCATGAAGAGTAGAAGGTGGATCTGATGGCAATACAGGTAAATATAGAAAAGAATTTTAAAGGTTTTTCTCTCAAGTCAGTGTTTGAGAGCAATACATCAGCAACTGGAATCCTCGGTGCATCTGGAAGTGGAAAGAGTATGACACTTCGTTGTATCGCAGGAATTGAGACACCGGACAGAGGCAAAATCGTAATCAATGGAAGAACAGTTTTTGACTCAGAAAAGAAAATCAATCTGAAGCCGCAGGAGCGTCGGATTGGGTACCTGTTTCAGAATTATGCATTGTTTCCGACAATGACAGTAAAAGATAATGTTCTGTGCGGCTATCGTGGTGAGAAGGGACAGAGAGAAGAAAAAGCCAGAGATTTTATGAAAAGATATCAGTTGGAGGGACTGGAAAACCGTTATCCATCACAACTTTCCGGTGGACAGCAGCAGAGAGTTGCTCTGGCAAGAATGATGATCGGTGAGCCGGAAGCGATCCTTCTGGATGAACCTTTTTCTGCACTGGATGGATATTTGAAGGATGTACTGCAAAAAGATATGCAGGAATTTCTAAAACAGTATCAGGGAGATATGCTGATGGTCACACATAGTCGAGATGAGGCTTTCAGATTTTGCAATGAGCTGATGCTTCTAAAAGATGGCAAGACACTGATATTTGGTGATACAAGAAAATTATTTGAACAGCCACAGCTTCTGGAAGCAGCAAGACTGACCGGCTGCAAAAACAGTTCGAGAATTGAACGTATGGGAGAATATCAGGTATTTGCTCTGGACTGGGGAATATCTCTTCGTACAGAGCAGAAGGTGGAACTGGATATGACACATATCGCAATCCGCGGTCACTGGATTCGTCCGTCAGAGAAGGCGGGAGAAAACTGCTTGGTATTTGAAGCGGCAGAGTATGTGGAGACAACCTTTGAACATCAGTATCTGGTGAAAAGTCCGGGAATGGAAGACGGGGCAGTTCTCTGGTGGATGCGCCCGAAAAAAAGTTTTACGGACGAGCATGATAAGAACCTGCCGAAATATCTCTATCTTCCACCTGAACACCTGATGCTCCTGAAATAAAAACGACTCCCCCTCAGGTTCTGTTCTGATATCGCAGATACCGGGACACAAGCATGGCAAGCTTAAAGGTCATAGCATCTTCGAAGGTACGGAGATCAAGTCCAAACCGTTTCTGTATCTTTTCAAAACGATACACAAGCGTATTCCTATGCACATACAACTGTCTGGATGTCTCCGACAGATTCAGATTATTCTCAAAGAAAGTACGGATGATCGCCAGTGTCTCTCCGTCGATGGAATCCAGTGATTCATCTCCGAAAATTTCCTGGATGAACATTTCACAGATGGAAACCGGAAGCTGGTAGAGCAGTCGTCCAATACCGAGAGTGCGATATCCGAAGACATTGCGTTCGGCATAGAAAATTTTACCAATCTCAAGAGCGGTGCGGGCTTCTTTGTATGCATTGGAAAGATCTTTCAGGTCATTTGCCGTGTTGCTGTAAGCAACCCAGGCCTGTGTCATGGCTTCTGTGCCCAACATATCTACAAGCATATGTGCAATATTTTCCAGATCGTCATATGTTTCTGCAGATGTCAGTTCACGGACGACGATAATGCCACGATTATCGATAGAAGTGATGAAATCATGCGTGCGTGCAGAAAATATATTTTTGATGGTAGCCAATGCGTGTTCATCCTTGGACTGACGGGTTTCAACGAGAAAGACAGCTCTCCTTGCACTGGAAGAAATATGAAGTTTGCGTGCCCGGTTAAAGGCTTCTACATCTGTATAATCTCCAAGGAGCAGTTTCTGCATAAAGGCATTTTTGTCATTTTTTTCGGCATAACTTTCCAGGATACTCTCAATCTGGCAGACAGCCAGTTCGCCAATCGTGGAAACAGAATCTTCGCTTCCCCACACAATGAGAAGAAGCTGTTCATTTTTTCTGTTATTTTGTAGAGACAGCAGGTGGCATTTGACAGACAAAGAGCAGTGCTGTTTCGGAATTCTTCCAGTTTGGATTCTGCTGGAAGGCGGCGGTCACAGGTGGTGACCAAAATGGAATTATCTTCCTGAAGAAGACAGAAATCGAAATGACTGATGCGTTTCCAGTCATCCATATATTTTTGTAGTGTTCTCTGTACTGACATTGAACCATCCTTTCTGAAAATAGTTTTCTGAGAAAAAGACCCGGGGAAATTGCCCCGGGTCTGATATTCTGATTGAATCTTAGTTTGTGATAACCAGTTCTGTATCTTTGTCAAAGAAATGAGTTTTTTCCATATTGAAATCGAATTTAACCGGATCACCTGTTTTTGCTTTTGTGCCTGGATCAACACGAGCTGTGATCTGAGTTCCGTTTACATCGAAGTACAGGAATACTTCTGCACCAAGAAGCTCGTATACTTTAACAGTAGAAGACATGGAACCGTCAGCTCTGTCTGCAACATCTTCCGGACGGATACCCATAACAACTGTTTTTCCTACATAGCCGCCATCTTTAAGAGCTTTTGCTTTAGCAGCCGGGATAACCAGTTCGTCTTTGCCGATTACTGCAACAAGATCGGAACCTTTTTCTTTGATTTCTGCATCCAGGAAGTTCATCTGCGGGGATCCCATGAATCCAGCTACGAACAGGTTGCCTGGTTTCTGGTACAGGTTCTGAGGTGTATCTACCTGCTGAACAACACCGTCTTTCATAACAACGATTCTGGTACCAAGAGTCATAGCCTCTGTCTGGTCATGTGTTACATAGATGATTGTAGCACCCAGTCTCTGATGGATCTTGGAAATCTCGATACGCATCTGTACACGAAGTTTTGCATCCAGGTTGGAAAGCGGCTCATCCATAAGGAATACTTTAGGGTTACGAACGATAGCACGTCCCATAGCAACACGCTGTCTCTGTCCACCGGAAAGAGCCTTCGGTTTACGATCAAGAAGTTTTTCCAGGTCAAGGATTCTTGCAGCTTCACGAACTGCTTTATCGATTTCATCTTTCGGGACTTTACGAAGTTTCAGTCCGAATGCCATGTTATCATATACGGTCATATGAGGATACAGAGCGTAGTTCTGGAATACCATTGCGATATCACGGTCTTTTGGCTCTACATCGTTCATAACTTTGTCACCAATCTTTAAGGTACCGCTGGTGATTTCTTCCAGTCCGGCTACCATACGAAGTGTAGTAGATTTACCACATCCGGAAGGTCCTACGAAAATGATGAACTCTTTGTCTTCAATTTCAAGGTTGAAGTCTTTAACGGCCTCGAAACCGTTAGGATATGTTTTATTAATGTGCTGTAAAGATAAACTTGCCATTATTTTTCCCTCCAAAATATTATGTAAGTTTTGCTCGTGTTTTGAACTGTTATCAGTATACTGAATTTGTGTCGGAGAATAAAGAGAAGAATTCTACAAATATTTCAGGGGTTTCTTGACAGATTGACGAAAAGCCCGGGAAGCTTGGTCAAACTGTCAAATACGGCGCTCGTTTATGAACATACCCTGCAGAGGTTTTGCGTTAAACTGATACTGGAACCATTTACATTTACACAGGAACAGGTAGTAAATATTGAGTCCACAATCATGAAGCGTTTCGTAGTTGCCCTGTCCTTTGGCAATGATCAGATCAGCAGATTCAAGTGCCTCACGGGCTTCGCTGCTGATATGGGGAAGCCAGGTGCCGCCGACTTCGCTTCCATTTCCGATTACTGTGGTCAGTTCGGCAAGGCCTATATCCTGTGCATCTTCCATTGTCGCATCATTGATAACAGGAAAACCTCTGACGATTACGGTGATATCGAGTTCCGGACAGAGTTCTTTAAGAAGTATGATAACCAGTTTGTCAAGAACGATTTCTCCGCAGTTATCAGTCAGATAGACAAGGCGGGAGGCTGCGCTTAAGTCCTTTCGAAAATGCAGGTATTCCTGTGCATTAAGAGGTTCTTTATTGTCTTCTTTGAGAAGAGACAAAACTGTATCGGAATTTACATTTGACAGAGCTGCAAAATCAATATAGTTGCCAATACGGGCATAAAGAAGTGCAGTTTCCAGCGGATCTTCAGAATTCCGGATGGTCTCTTCAAGAGAAGCTTCCATATCCAGCATAAGCTGATTGTATTTTTTTTGACAGAAGTATAGTCTTCCATAGGCTGTTCCCAGAAATCACGGAACATTTTTTTTTAATTCGACAGAAACGCTGGGGGCACAGTCTTCTTCTGCAATATTTGCCATACGGTCCATGACTTTCTTCATATATTCTACCTTTTTGTCCATGTTCTGAAAGGAACGGATATTCTGTTCCTGTTTGCTGACAGCACAGCACATACAGAATGGATTGAATTTCATGCTGTTACCTCCTGAAATTATGATTTGATACAGGTAATTTCTATTATATAGCTTTTGTCGAAACATGGCAAGGTTGGTAAACAGTTGCTGCCATTATATTAACCTGAAAGAACAAAGCGGACAAGTCCGCTTCAAACTCCCTGAATCCTTCAATCTTTGAGGGACTTGCTACGCTTTGCGTGCTTTAATGTGCTTACTTATACAGTAACAGCAGCGATCATCCTGATGTATGGCTGCTATGGTGGTATCATGGGCAGTTTTCCATCCTTTACAGGTTCGTTATTCGGAATCGAACATACAGGAGAAAATTACGGATTTGTCATGCTTGGGATAGTGATAGCAACCTGTGGGGCCCCGGCATTATCAGGATTTATCACAGGAAAAGGATATGGAATGCATGTAGTATTGTAACAGGCGTAGTGTTTGCAGTCATAGCACTGATCTGTTTTACAATATTAGGACATAACCTGAAACATACGAAAGTGACTGGAAAGGAGCAGAACGATGGCATTAGTAACGATGAAGAAATTGCTGGAGCATGCGAGGAGTAACCGAAGAGGTGTAGGCGCATTCAGTGTAGGAAATATGGAGATGGTAAAAGGGGCAATCCAGGCAGCCGAAGAACTGGATACACCGATCATATTACAGATTGCGGAAGTAAGACTGAAACATTCTCCATTGGCACTTTATGGGAACGATGATGGTACAGGGCACTTATGCGAATGTGCGTCATCATATAGAAGTATTCAATTGTGAGATGACACTGGATGATATAGATCAATAGAGGCAACGGTTTATCAGGGATATTACGGGAAGATTAAGCATTGATTTTCTGCAATATCGCTTCCAGTAAATCTCCCTGGAGATAAAAGGTCGTCTCAAAATGAAGATACGATAAGGATACCTTATCCCACAACAATAAGATTTTTGCAGGGAATTCCTCATCAGCGTCCCAGAACTGGAACAGCACAGAGAAATCTCCCATAACAGGCATTTCAAAAGTCAGATCAGCCCCGGCCAGGCGTTTCTGTAATTCCCCTCCTAGACAGAGACAAGCCTGGCTGACGACATTTACTTTGCCGGAGAATGCTGCTTCATATTTAGGGGTAAACACATCTCCGGATGGGCTGCTTCCGGTGGGAATAAATCTGGTTACAGGCTGCCATTGTCCTGTAAGCGGAGGAAGCGGTTTATCTTCTGAGTAGCAGAGCAGGTCGTAGATCGTCATAACAATTGAATATTCTTTGCAGATTTTCCAGATGCCTTTGGCCATATATTCGATGGAACCATCTGAGCGGCTGATCCGATATTCTGTTCCGATATAATTCAGGTACAGGTATGCGTGGTCATTTTTTAATTTATATTTCTTTATCAGCATATCCTGATCATATCTCAAAAACAAATCTCTTCCGATATATATCTGTTTTTCGTAATTGTCTGTAAGATTTTTTTCCATATAAGTGCCCCTTTGTCTGAGTAATATTATTTTCGAAATTCTTCTGATAGATGGTGAGCTGTGATTCTTTCAGAAAATTATAACAAATTATGAATGCCTTCACAATCTTCTATTTTCTGCATACTCTAACAGAAGAAGTCTGTAAAGGAGAATCTGCATGAAAAATAAAAAATGGATCTCAATGGCGACAGCAGTCGTTCTGGCGGTGACTGCACTGCCGTTGGGAGTGTTTGCTGCAAAGAAGGATGGTACAGATGAGAAACTGACCAAGGTTACACTGAATGAAGTGGCACATTCAATCTTTTATGCACCACAGTATGTGGCAATCGAAGAGGGATATTTTAAAGATGAGGGGCTGGATCTGACACTTGTGACCGGTTTTGGAGCAGATAAGACAATGACGGCTGTAATATCCGGTGAGGCAGATATCGGATTTATGGGAGCGGAAGCATCTGTCTATGCCTATCAGGAGGGCGCTACGGATCCTGTTGTAAACTTTGCACAGCTTACCCAGCGAGCCGGGAATTTCCTGGTTGCAAGAGAAAAGATGCCAGATTTTAAATGGGAAGATCTGAAAGATAAGAAAGTTCTTGGCGGGCGTAAAGGTGGTATGCCTGAAATGGTATTCGAATATATTCTCCGTAAAAACGGACTGGATCCGCAGAAAGATCTGACGATTGACCAGAGCATTGATTTTGGTTCTACAGCGGCGGCTTTTACAGGCGATACTTCTGCAGATTTTACAGTAGAGTTTGAGCCATCCGCGACAGCGCTGGAAAAAGAAGGAGCCGGATATGTTGTTGCTTCACTTGGTGTAGATTCCGGTTATGTTCCATATACTTCCTATAGTGCAAAGACCAGCTACATGGAAAAAAATCCGGAAATCATCCAGAAATTTACAAATGCTCTTCAGAAAGGAATGGAATATGTTCAGAGTCATACGCCAGAAGAAATTGCAGAAGTTATTGCTCCGCAGTTTGCAGAAACTGACCTGGATACAGTCACGGCCATTGTAAAGCGTTACTATGACCAGGACACCTGGAAATCTAATCTTATCTTTGAAAAAGAAAGCTTCGAACTTCTGGAAGACATTCTGGAAGATTCTGGTGAACTGAGTGAACGTGTATCCTATGAAAATCTTGTAACAACAAAATATGCCCAGGAGGCAGCTGAAAAATAGTAAGTTAAATTTTACGCATCATTTTGTAGTAAACCGGGATCAGCAGGGCGCAGGCTCCGATCCAGGCGAGAGGGCTGGCAATGCAGACGGAAGTGTATCCGATCATACCGGAAAGTCCTACGGTAGCAGTAATACGCATAACAAGTTCTATCATGCAGGCTGCAAATGGTGCACGTCCGTTCTGCATACTCTGGATGGAAGTACGATAAACGGCAAGAAGACCGAGGATAAAGTAAAACGGTGCAACGATGGTCAGATACATATCGGAATAATGGTAAATTTCCTTTGTCGGATCGGACAGGAACATCTGCACGATCGGGTGGCGAAGAAGCAGGATACCAATACACATGATCAGATTAAAAGTTTCTGTCTGGATCAGACATGCCCGTACACCCTGACGGATCCGTTCTCTTTTGCCTGCACCGAAATTCTGGGCAACATAGTTGGAAATTGCAGTCATCATAGCATTATTCACAAGGACAGAAAGCTGATCGGCTTTGGAAGCTGCTGTATATCCGGCAACTGCAGCAGTACCAAGAGAGTTCACAACTGTCTGCATGGCAAGCTGCCCGATGCACATGACAGACATCTGAAATCCCATAGGAAAACCTGTTTTCAGATGCAGGCTGATGGTTCCTCTGATATCATGAAAATCTTCGCGGTGTAAATGCAGTACCGGGAAGTTTTTCAGGCCGACGAGCAGACTGAACAGGGCAGAAAGAAACTGAGAAAGAATCGTAGCCCAGGCAGCACCGGCAACACCCATATGGAATGGTACAATAAACAGGATATCCAGAAAGATATTCAAAACAGAAGAAAACACCAGAAAATAAAGCGGTGTTTTACTGTCGCCCAGCGCACGAAGCATATTGGAGATCATATTATAAAAAACAGTTGCGCCCGTTCCGAGAAGAACGACAAACATGTAATTGTAAGCTTCGCCGGAAATATCCTCCGGAATCTGCATCCACCTGAGAATCTGGTGAGCCAGCAGGCAGCAGATCAGAGTCAGGACTATGGTAAAAATAATACTGAGCAGTGTGGATACAGCAACACTTTTGCGCATGCCTTTTTCGTCCTTTGCACCACACCGTTGGCCAAGGCAGATACCGAATCCACCGGTAAAACCATTGATAAAGCAAAAGACAAAATAGATAATGATACTGGTGGCACCGACTGCTGCAAGGGAATCAGCACCAAGCGTTTTGCCGACGATCACAGAGTCAGCAAGTGTATAAAAAAGCTGAAAAAGATTTCCGAGAATAACCGGAATTGCAAATTTTAACAGTGACCAGAATGGATTTCCGACAGTGAGATCCATTTCTTTTGATTTCGGTCTGGACATAAGAACATCCTCCTTAGAATTATTGCGTGTTTTTTACTGCACGCCCAATTATAGAGAAACTGATAGTAAAATGCGATTCTGGTATTGCTGTTTATGATACAGATATTGACCAGATCAGCAAATTTATTTATGATAATAAAGAACATTTTTTGACATGAAAGCAGATAAAAACTGGAGAGGGTAAAATGGCAAAAAGAACAATCCTGGTAGACAGTGCAAGAAGAGAACTTGAAAAGCATGGAACAGAAACTTTTCCGATGACAGTGAACCACGATGATCTCTGGTCATTTGAGGGCAAAAATGTGCCGATTCACTGGCATAATGATCTCGAAATCAACCTTATAAGGGAAGGAGAGGCCGTCTTTCAGGTATACCAGAAAAGCTACAGGGTCAGAACGGGAGAGGGATTTCTGCTGAATCGAAATGTACCGCACAGCTGCAGTTCACCTGGAAATGAACATGTACGTTACAGTACGATACTTGTAAGACCAGACTTTCTGTATGGCGATTTTGGAAGTGATGTTGAGCGAAAATGTTTTCAACCATTTCTGCAAAATTCAGCGATACCCTGTATTTATTTGACTGGATTTGATGAAAATGGAAAAGAAATTCTGCAGAAATTAAACCAGGTAGAAGAAGCTTTTGACCGGAAACGATTCTGCTATGAATTAAAGATCAAGGGACTTCTGTGTGAAGCATTTGCTATGATCCTTTATGGGCACAGACAGGAATTGACGAAATTCGTCCCGGCAAATCTGCAGGAACTGGAACGTCTGGAAAAAATGCTGAATTATCTTAATATGCATTTTACAGAAGTAATTTCTCTTCAGGACCTGGCAGATCAGGTGCATTTGTCAAGAGAAGTCTGCTGCCGCCTTTTCAAAAAAATGACAGGCAAAACTATCACCGGATATCTGGAAGAATACCGTGTCAACAAAAGCTTTTCGCTGGTGCAGAGTGGACAGTATTCTATGACACAGATCACAGAAATGGTGGGATTCAGTAATCCAAGCCGTTTTGCCAGTGCATTTCGTAAGCGATTTGGATGCAATCCGGGAGAATATAATTCTGTGAAACATTGATAGATTCAAATGGGATTCCAATTCGTCCTCATTTATCGATCCGGAATGTATTGAGCAATATTGTTACAAAAATATGCAAATACAGGTATATAAATAAGAAGTAAATATCAATATACTATCAACAAACAGAGGTGACTTCAATGAAAGCTTGCTGGCCTTCTTCTGTGTCAGTATACATTCCTTGCCGCGATCAAATATTCAAATTCTGCTACGGCTACTGTTCTTCAGAGTCTGAATGTGGTTTTAATGGCGATTGTGATGGCAGTCTGGAATAGGAAACGGATGAGCAGGATACAAATAGCGGCAACGATTCTTTCCGCATTGGTTCTGGGAACAAGATTTACCGTGGTTGAACTGATTGGCTTTGTGCTTGTTGTGGGCACGGTATTTCTTTCTGTATCAACAAAAGAGTGATGGATTGCTTTTTTCTGTTGCTGAGAAATATATGAAAATGTATTGGTAATACAGCCTATACGAAAAGCATAGGAGAAAGGGCATATTGCCTTTTCTCCTGTTATTTTATAAGCGGGGAGAGCTGCTGGGATTCATTTATCATTTGGGTAAGTATCTTTGATTGGGGTGGCTGATAATGATATAGCGCTTCATAGGATTCCAGTTCATCCTCGTTCACCGGCCCGGATGGAATCAATCCAGTGCAGTCCTGAGTGGATGCTGCATTTGAGGGAAAATCACAGGAATCAATGATTCCCTGGCTCGTAGGAGTCTTTGGCTTTTCAGAAGAATTTTTTGACATAAATAACCTCCATGGTATACAAATTCAGGGTTTGTAAAAGTTCTGAAGATTAGTATATCCAGGAGGTTGTTTTTTTATTATGGTATTTTAGGGTTGTCAAGAATTTTTGAAAATAGTGCAATTAGTTCTGGAAAAAAGAAAAGTCCCTGGATATATATCAGATGTGAGATGACTCCCACCTCTGCAGGTGGTGAGCAACAAAATTATATCAGATGTGAGATGACTCCCACCTCTGTAGGTGGCGAGCAACAAATCAGTATTAGTGGTGGGATTTTATGGCAGATATCATGGAAACAAATTCGGATAATAGTCCTGTATGTGTGGATCTGCGCCCGGTTTTTCATTTGGATTAAGAAAATATCTTCAAAATTTAACATAAACAATCAATTCTGAACATTGACGATTCCCACCTTTTTATGTCAAAATAAGTATAATGGACGAAGTAGGACTGCCGGGCGTGAAACACCGCCTGGTTTTCCATGTTTACAAGAGAAATAGAGGGAGGAAAGAAAATGGCAAAGAAAAGAAAATGCGGCGTGCTGCTTCCAATCAGCAGCCTGCCTTCAAAATATGGAATCGGATGTTTTGACAAAAAAGCATATGAATTTGTAGATGCACTGAAGGCTGCCGGCCAGAGCTACTGGCAGATTCTGCCGCTGGGGCCGACCAGCTATGGAGATTCTCCATACCAGTCCTTCTCCACTTTTGCGGGAAATCCATATTTTATCAGCCTGGAAGAACTGATAAAAGAAGGGGTTCTCACCAAAAAAGAATGTGACAGTGTTGATTTTGGAGATAATGAGTCAAGTGTTGACTATGCAAAATTATATGAAGGACGTATGATCCTTCTTCGTAAAGCATATGAACGAAGCAACATCTATATGGATCCGGAATTCCGTAAGTTCCAGGAAGAAGAGGCATGGTGGCTGAAAGATTATGCACTCTTTATGGCAGTGAAGAAGCGTTTCGGCGGTGTACAGTGGAGTGAATGGGCAGAGGATATCCGCCTTCGCTGGCAGAATGCACTGGATTATTACAGAGAAGAAATGTATTTCGAAATTGAATTTCAGGAATATATGCAGTTTAAATTCCGCCAGCAGTGGATGAAACTGAAAGCTTATGCCAATGAAAAAGGAATCCAGATCATTGGTGATATTCCAATCTATGTAGCAATGGACAGTGCGGATACCTGGGCAAACCCATGGCTCTTCAAACTCGATGAGAAGAATTGCCCGACACAGGTGGCCGGATGCCCTCCGGATGGATTTTCCGCGACTGGTCAGCTCTGGGGAAACCCGCTGTATAACTGGGAAGTGCATCGTAACTCCGGATATGAATGGTGGATCAAACGAATTGCCAATTGTTTCCGTCTGTATGATGTTGTAAGGATTGATCATTTCCGTGGATTTGATGAATACTATGCAATTCCTTATGGTGATGCGACAGCAGAAAACGGATGGTGGGAAAAAGGACCTGGAATCGATCTGTTCCGTGCTATTTCCGCAAGCCTTGGTGACAGGGAGATCATCGCAGAAGACCTTGGATATATGACAGACAGTGTTAAGAGACTGGTAGAAGAGAGTGGCTATCCGAATATGAAGGTTATTGAGTTTGCCTTTGATGAGCGTGATACCGGAAATGCCAGTGACTACCTGCCACACAACTATCCAAGAAACTGCGTTGTTTATACGGGAACACATGATAATGAAACACTGCTTTCCTGGCTGGAGGATATCACTCCGGCAGAGAGACGGCAGGTGCGTAAATATCTGAATAATTTCAAGGACTCCGGTAAGGAACTGTGTGACGACCTGATCTGTCTGGTAATGCAGAGTGTTGCGAATCTCTGTATCGTGCCGATGCAGGATTATCTGGGACTCGATAATTCCGCACGAATGAATCAGCCATCCACACTTGGAAAGAACTGGAAGTGGAGATTAAAAGAAGGACAGTTCACGGCAGAACTTCAGAAAGAAATGCTGGAACTGGCAACACGCTACGGAAGAAAATAATAAAGATCATTCAAGAACGTCAGGCAACTGGCGTTCTTTTTTCTTCTGTAAATGATACAGATGACAATAAAATTATACTATGCTAAAATGAGCACAGAAGATTGTAGCTATTGGAAACGAGGAATAATAGAATGAAAAAATCCATAGAAAAAATAACATATTGTTTTGTAATAATAGCTGCATTGTTTGTATCATTTGTGTCATTTGTTGAGCCTCTTGTTATGAAAGATATAAATATAACAAAAGTAATACTGGTGTTGCTATGCTATGCAGCAGTATTTACAGGAAGCCTGACACTGTTCCGGCAATTATCGGAGAGAGCACTGTATTATCTGATCATAGCAGGGATATTTGCGGCGGTTATTGTGCAGACATATATTGTTTTTCATATGCGACTGGTTCCGGAAGTGGATCTGAATCATATTTATGATTATTGTGTAGACATGGTGGAGACGGGGAAAATCAGTTATGCCGAATCGAAGTACTTTGCGTATAATACAAATAATATTCCACTGGCGATCGTAATCTACTATGTATTCCGTATGGCATCATTTGCAGGTATGGATTACCGGATCGCGGGTGGATTGTTTAATGTTCTGCTGATCCTTGTTATGTATGTATCAGCATTTTTTATTTTAAAAAAAGTTACCACGATTCAAACAACTGCGGTATATATGGCATTACTTCTTACGAATCCTTCTTTTTACGCATACGCGTCTTATTATTATACTGATACGATATCAGCCGGACTGGTTATGGCCGGTGTAGGTTTTATTATTTACGGCTGTTACAAGAAAAAAAATCACTGGAAGATGATACACTTTCTTGCTGCCGGATTTCTAATCGGGTTTGCAACCTGCATTCGTGTAACCAGCATTTTTATAGTACTTGCGGTTGGCGTCTGGATCTTGCTGAATAAGTATTGGAAAAAGTTACTTACATTGGGGATTCCACTGGTATGTGGTCTGCTGATTTTTCAGTTGGCATGGGGTGGAGTATATCGTTACCATGTAGACATGGATACTTATGATTCGGCGATTACGATTGAGCATTTTCTGATGATGGGAAGCCATGGCAATGGAACGTACAATGTAAAAGATATGAGGTTTACACGCAGTTTTCCGACACATGAAGAAAAAGTGGAAAATAATAAAAAGGTCTATCTTGAACATCTTCGTGAGAATGGAGTGCTGGGGAATCTGAAGCTTGCCATAAAGAAAGAAGCAATTGTATGGGGAATCGGTACACATGGATATACTCAATACACAAAAAATGTAGTGGAAAAAACAACCTGCTATGACTGGCTCGTTGGTAAAAGATCCGGTTTGTTCAGAACATATATGCAGGCTTACAATATAGTATTGTATGTTCTGATCCTGTCTGGCGTGTGTTGCACATTTCGTAAGAAAAAAACAGACAAATACAGCTGGATCCTGGCAATCTACTGGTGTGGTGCGCTTGTCTTTTATATTTTCTGGGAGGCGCATCCGAGGCAGTCAGTAAGTATATTGCCTTTATTGACTATGCTGGCTGTTCCATGGATAGAAAGAAGTTGTATTGTCCGTGATTAAGATTTATACTTAAGATATTTTCAGAAGATTAAAGGAGTAATTCTCATGCAGACAGCCAAAGATTATTTGCATGTTTTTCTTGATATGGGCGATGCACTGTTAAACAGCGGTGCAGAGATCTTCCGGGTGGAGGATACACTGAATCGAATGGGCTATGCCTGTGGTGCTACTCAGATGAATGTTTTTGTGATCACATCCAGTATTGTCATTACGATGGAATTTCCGGGAGACGGAGCGCGTACACAGACTCGCCGGGTACGGGAAGATGGCGGAAATGATTTTACCAAGCTGGAGCAGTTAAATGACTTGAGTCGTCGTTTTTGCAGGCAGCCTGTTTCTGCCACAGAACTTCGAAAGGAATTTGATAAGATCAATGCAGACAGACCAAAGCCACTCTGGAAACTTTTTGGAAGCCTTCTGGCGGCCAGTAGTTTTGCACTTTTTTATGGTGGAAGTATTTCGGATGCGATTGCGGCAGGACTTGGGGCTGTTTTGATCTGGGCATTACAGCAATATTTTCGACCAGTGTGTATGAATGAAGTGACGTTTCAGTTTGCTGCTTCTTTTCTGACAGGATGTATTATTTGTGGACTTGTTTTGCTTTGTCCGTTCCTTCATATGGATAAGATTATGATTGGGGACATTATGCTTTTGATTCCAGGTCTTATGTCAACAAATGCTATCCGGGATGTGCTGATTGGTGATACACTTTCCGGAATTATCCGTCTGATTGCGGCATTGCTTCTGGCGGCCGCACTGGCACTTGGATTTATGGGGGCAATTCTTCTGTTTAGGAGGCTGGGGCTTTGAACACAACAATTGTAATACAGCTGATTACCGGAGCCCTTGGTTCCGTGGGATTTGGAATTCTCTTCCATATGAAAAAGAAATACCTGCCTTTGGCAGCAGTTGGTGGATTTATAAGCTGGATGGTGTTTCTTCTTGGAAAAGGACTTTGGGGAAATGTTTTTCTTCCGTCATTGCTGGCAGGCTTTATTGTAGATGTGTATGCGGAAATCTTGCAAGAATCTGTAAAGAAACGTCTACATCCTTTTTTGTAACTTCTGTTATTCCGTTGATTCCCGGAAGTACACTTTATTACTGCATGAACAGTATAGTGGAAGGGAACACGGTACAGGCACTGGAATATGGAAGGGATACTTTTCTCTTTGCATTTGGAATTGCAGCGGGAATGAGTATTGCGTGGGCAATCTGCTATTTCCTCAGAAGTATAAAGAAGAAATAGAATCAGGGCTGCGGTCACTGTCAGGTGATTGCGGCCCTGTAAATTTATAATATTATTCAGCAAGATAATAAACAGAAGAGTATGGCGGCAGGGTCAGGACGATCTTGCCGTCTTTTATTGCCTTTGTGGCACTTTTTCGTTTCTGGGTTCCGCCATAAACAGCGAGATTGCTGTTCAAGAGTTCTTTTAATTTCTGTGCATCAGAAATGTGCAGTTCATATACCTGTTCCTGGTCGGAAAAGTTAAAAAGAGAAATCATACGCTCTTTTTTGCTGCAGCGTTCAAATACATAGATGCAGCATCCTTCCTGATGGCAGTCGATCCACTGGAAACCATCTGCTTCATAATCTTTTTCCCAGAAAGCAGAGTGTTCCAGATACAATTTATTCAGGTCTTTCATGAAACGGGCGAATCCAGCATGAAGTGGATAATCCAGAAGCATCCAGTCCTGCTCGCGTTTTTCATCCCATTCACGGAACTGGCCGATTTCATTTCCCATGAAATTCAGCTTTTTGCCCGGATGCGCATACATGTACATATACAGAGAACGCGCCTGTGGAAATTTGTATTCATAGTCGCCGCTCATTTTCTGCATGATCGTTGCTTTGCCGTGAACAACTTCATCGTGAGACAGCGGGAGCAGGAAACGGGCATCATAGTAGTACATCATGGAGAATGTCAGTTTGTGATAGTTTTCCGGGCGATATTCCGGTGCGGTGCGGAAGTAATTCAGTGTATCGTTCATCCATCCCATATCCCATTTATAATCAAAACCAAGGCCGCCCTGATCGACAGGATCGGTTACTTTGGGGAAAGAAGTGGAATCTTCGGCAGCAAGAATCACAGAAGGATGCATGCACTTCAGTTCCTGATTCATATACTGCAGGAATTCTACAGCATTGAGGTTGACGCCTCTTGCCGGATCGCCCTGCCAGTAGATGGCGCGGCTGATCGCATCCATACGGATACCATCCATATGGAATTCGCTGATCCAGTAGTTTGCACAGGACTGCAGGAAGCTTCGGGTCTCGCCGCGGGAATGCATGAAGTTGCAGCTTCCCCATTCACTGACACCAACCGCAGAGTTCGGATATTCATAAAGTGCGGTTCCATCGTAATTCGCAAGGCCATAAGCATCTACGGCAAAATGAACCGGAACAAAATCCATCAGTACGCCGATGTTATGTTTGTGGCAGGCATCGATGAAGGCCTTCAGCTGATCAGCTGTTCCGTATCGGGAAGTCGGACTGAAAAAACCGGTTGCCTGATAGCCCCAGGATTCATCACATGGATATTCATTCAGAGGCATGATCTCCAGATAGTTATAGCCGTTTTTTGACCAGATATGGAATCAGAATATCAATCATTTCTTCATAGTTATACCAGTCATCTGCTTTGTCAGAAGGCTTGCGAAAAGAACCAAAATGAATTTCGTAAATGTTCAACGGTTTTTTCGTCAGTCGCTGCGACTTTGCAGCCACTGGCTGATCTTTGAATTTGTATTTTGACATGTCACGAATGATAGAGGCACTGCTTGGACGAAGCTCCATGCCAAATCCATACGGATCGCAATGATCGACTGGATTACCGTTACGGTCATAAATCTTATATTTGTACATCTGACCGGCTTTTGCCTGTGGAACATAGCATTCCCAGAAATTACCGTCAGAAACTTTGTTCATTTCCCATTCCTGCCAGTCATTGAATTCTCCGATCAGAGTGATGCGGGAGGCTGAAGGTGCAAAAGTACGAAAAGTTACGCCTTTTTCTTCAACATGGGCACCAAGATATTTATAAGCGTCAAAAATTTTTCCCGTATAAAATCCATAAAAATCCATCATATTCTCCTTGTAGATAATAGACATTAGTTGCTTTTTTGAGTATACTAAAAAGGTAAAAGTGCGGAGTAATCCGCAGGTATTATAGTTACTTTATACTAAAGAAACAGGGGGATTGTCCACCGACGATTTGGCATAAGCGGTGTATAACCGACGATTTATAAAATCTGTCGGAAAAAGGAGAACAGGAAACATGGATATCAGAATAGAAAAAACAGAGAGAGCGATCCGAAATGCATTTCTGGAATTGCGTGCAGCGAAGCCACTGGAGAAAATTACGGTGAAAGAGCTGTGTAGCCTGGCATGCATCAATAAATCAACTTTTTACAGTCATTATGAGGATATTTATGCACTTTCACAGATGCTGGAGTCAGAGACGATCACGACAGTGATCAAAAATATTTCCAGTCAGCAGGAATCACCGTTTAAAGATCCGGATGTGTTCACAAGAAATTTATATATGGCTCTGGTATCGAATCATTCACTGATCAATATTTTGTTTTCCGGAACAGAAAAAAGTCATCTAGGTGACTGTCTGGAAACAGAATTGAAACGGCTGATCGTGGAAAAATATCCGCAGTATGAAACTGATCCGGAGAAAGATATCATGCTTTCCTTCTGTATTCAGGGATGCTTTCATGCGTATCTGAATAATCAGAAAAATGATCTGGATACACTGATCCATGTCAGTGAGACGATCGTGCGAAAACTGGCCCCTTTGTATATAGAAGAAAGAAGAGAACATGAATGAAAAAACTGGTTATTGGAATTCTGGCACATGTAGATGCCGGAAAGACAACTCTGTCAGAAGAACTTCTGTATCTGTGCGGTGAGATCCGAAAGATTGGCCGTGTAGATCATGGAGATGCTTTTCTTGACACATATGAACTGGAAAAAGAACGAGGGATTACGATTTTTTCCAAGCAGGCGCTGCTAAAAACAGAAAATATGGAAGTGACGCTTTTGGATACACCGGGACATGTGGATTTTTCAGCTGAAATTGAACGTACGCTGCAGGTCCTCGATTATGCGATTCTGGTGATCAATGGAATGGACGGTGTGCAGAGCCATACGATGACTTTGTGGAGGCTTCTGGAGCGATACCAGATTCCGACGTTTTTGTTTGTCAATAAAATGGATCAGCAGGGGACAGATCACGATGCATTGCTGAATGATCTGAAACAGCATCTTCATGAAAATTGTGTGGATTTTGGGAGAACACAGGATACGGATTACGGAATGTATGAACTTACTCCAGAGCAGCTGGAAAACATTGCGGTCTGTGAGGAAGACCTTCTGGAAACATACCTGGAAACAGGCATCGTCGAAGACAGTGACATTGCACGACTGATCATACAGCGAAAAATCTTCCCGTGTTATTTCGGATCGGCACTTAAAGAAAAAGGTGTAAAGGATTTCTGGAATGGCGTGCAGAAATATACGGCAGAACCAAAGCGGCCGACGGAATTTGGCGCAAAAGTGTTCAAGATTGCAAGAGATGAACAGGGAAATCGTCTTACGTATATGAAAATCACAGGAGGCAGTCTTAAAGTAAAGACACTGCTTTCTTCAAATTCAAACGGACAGAGTCTGCCGGGGCGTAAAGCAGAAGAGGCTGCCTGGGAAGAAAAGGCAGATCAGATTCGTCTGTACTCCGGAGCAAAATATGAACTGACATCGGAAGCTGAAGCCGGAACAGTCTGTGCGGTGACAGGACTTACGAGAACCTATCCGGGAGAGGGACTGGGAATTGAACAGGAGTCAGAACTTCCGATACTGGAACCTGTCCTGAATTACCAGATTATCCTTCCGGATGACTGCGATCCACATCAGATGCTTCAAAAGCTGCGTCAGCTGGAGGAGGAAGAACCGCAGCTTCACATTCTGTGGGACAGTCAGTTTTCTGAGATTCATGCACAGCTTATGGGAGAAGTGCAGATTGAAATCTTGAAAAAATTGATCTGGGATCGTTTTCATGTAGCTGTGGAATTTGGTGCCGGAAGTATTGTTTATAAAGAAACGGTTGCAGAGCCGGTAGAAGGTGTGGGACATTTTGAACCGCTCCGTCATTATGCAGAAGTACATCTTCTGATCGAACCGGGGGAACCAGGAAGCGGATGCCAGTTTTTACTGCATGCAGTGAGGATGTACTTGCACGAAACTGGCAGAGACTGATTCTGACGCATCTTGAAGAAAAGGAGCATATTGGTGTATTGACTGGATCGCCACTGACTGATGTGCAGATTACGATTCTTACCGGAAGGGCACATGCGAAACATACGGAGGGTGGTGACTTCCGACAGGCAACTTACCGTGCGGTACGTCAGGGACTTCGCAAAGCAAGAAATATTCTTCTGGAACCGTATTATGAATTCCGACTGGAAGTACCGGCAGAGATGATAGGACGAGCAATGGCAGATGTCCAGAAGATGCAGGGAACGTTTGATGCACCGGAGGTAGAGGGCGAAACTGCAATTCTCAAAGGGACTGCGGCTGTCGCTCAGATGCGGGATTATCAGAAAGAAGTGGTTTCCTACACACATGGAACAGGAAAACTTTTTTGCAGCCTCAAAGGATATGCGCCATGTAAGAATCAGGATGAAGTGGTACAGATTATTGGATATGATCCGGAAGCAGATCTGGAAAATCCGACCGGATCTGTATTTTGCGCGCATGGAGCTGGCTTTGTTGTTCCCTGGGATCAGGTGGAAGCTTATATGCATCTGCAAAGTGGTGTGGATATGGATGAACTGGACAGTGAAAGCTGGTATGAGGATGTGGAAAGTGCGCAAAATCCGGGTACAGCGGTGGATAACGCAAACATTTCCGGAAATATCAGTGGAAAAAACGGAAAGTTTTCTTACAGCGGAAGCTATGAAGAAGAGGAAGAACTGCAGGCTATTTTTGAACGTACTTTTGGGCCGATGAAGCGTGACCGTACTGCTTTCCAGAAAAAGACCGTACACAGTTCGATGCCGGCTACTCGTTACAGAGCAGGGAAATCGCGACAGGAAGAATATCTGCTGGTGGATGGATACAATATCATTTTTTCCTGGGAAGAACTGAATGAACTTGCAAAGGAAAATATTCATGCTGCATGCGACAAATTGATGGATATCTTAAGTAACTATCAGGGGTATCGTAAATGTACGCTGATTCTTGTTTTTGATGCCTACAAAGTGGAGGGACATGTGGAAGAAATCATTACGTATCATAATATCTATGTGGTTTACACGAAAGAGGCCGAGACAGCAGACCAGTATATTGAAAAGACGGTCCACAGGATCGGCAGACAGTATCAGGTAACGGTTGCGACTTCTGATGGGCTGGAACAGGTCATCATTATGGGACAGGGCGCCCACAGAATCTCTGCACAGGGATTGAAGAAAGAGATAGAAGATACGGAAAAAACTGCCAGAGAAGAATGGCATCAGCGCAGACAGAGCAGCAAAACGTATCTGTTTGATCATATGTCAGAGGAGATGCAGGAGCAAATGGAAAAAATCCGTCTGGGAGAAAATAAATGATCTATTTATATAGAAGAAACAAAACAGGAATCTGCATTGATCGTGTATATGGATACGATACGATCGTAGAACTTCCGGATATGCTGGAAGGCTTTCCGGTGACGGAGTTGGGTGCGTATATTTTTTCGGACCATATCGATTCGACAGAATTAAAAATGATGCAGGAAAAAGAAAATTTTTGCACAGAGAACGGCAGGGCGACACGACCTGAGGATGATATGCCGCAAGCTGCGGGAAATCGTGTAGAAGAAATCCGTCTTCCACGTCAGCTCAGGAAGATTGGCCGGTATGCTTTTTATAACTGTTTTCATCTTAAGAAGCTTACGTTCTATGGAAAAATGCAGGACCTGGGTGCAGGAGCACTTACCGGCTGCCACAGGATGGAACAGATTGCGGTGGAGACCGATGAAAAGGGAGAATCCAGTTTACGGGATTTCCTGACAGAGCTTCCGGAGACACTATGCGTTGACATAACGATAGATGGGGAATATGGAAGGTTCTGGTTTCCGGAATTTTTTGAAGAAGGTGTGGAAAACACGCCTGCCAGGATTCTGGAAAATCATGTGCATGGAAGCGGAATTCGTTATCGAAACAGTTTCGTACATAAAAAGATCAATACGTTGGAATACGACCGGCTATTTCCATATGCAGTTGCCTGGGAACAGGAGCGGATCGTATTGAATCTGGCACTGGACCGATTCTTTATCCGGTAAGCATGACAGATGAGGCAAAAGAAAAGTATCTCATATATATAAAGGAACACATACAGCAGGCAATAAGGCTTCTGGGAGAACAGAAAGCATATGATTCCATGCAGCGTATCCTGAGGAAACTTGCGCCAGATCGGGCAGAAACAGAAAAGATGCTTGAAACGGCACAGAGTGCGAATGATTCCAGATGTGTCAGCATTTTAATGAATGAACTACAGAAACATGGAAGAAAACAGAGAAAGGCATTTGAACTGTGAAAAAGAGTACAGGGGCAAATTTGGAAATTTTGTTCACGAAGAGAGAAAAAAAGAAGAAGAGACTTTGGAAATCTGCGAGGACATTCTGAAAAACTCCAGAAATGAGATGGCTGTTGCCATGCGTTTTCTCCAAAGTGCATTCGGGGCACTGCGTCCGACTGTTTCGGGTGAGACAGATGTTATGGGAACTGACGGGAAACTGCTTTTTGCTTCGCCGACATGGCTTTTGAATACATTTATACAAAACAAAGTATGGATCAATCGTATGTATCTGCATGAACTGCTTCATTGTCTGTTTTGTCATCTCTGGAATCGCAAAGTAAAAGAAGAAAGTGATCAGAGACTCTGGAACCTGGCGGCAGATATTGCAGTAGAGAATGTCATGGATGACCTTTATGAGAAAGCGGTCTATATCCGACCGAACAGTTTCCGAAGAGAAAAGTACCGCCAGTGGAAGGAAAAAAAGAATGTTCTTACAGCTGATGCGATGTTTTATCTGTTGATGGAATGCGAAGAAAACGAGATTATCCGATTGGAGCAGGAATTCAGGCGTGACGATCATCATTTCTGGTATACACCGCAGAATCGCAGTGGAATGGCGAGTCACCAGAAAGAATGGGAAGAGATGCGACGCAAGATGCAGACGGAGATTGAACTTTTTTCAAAAGAAGCGGCAGGTGATTCTCCGGGACTTGTGGAGCATTTACAGGCAGAGAACCGGAAGCGTTATGACTACCGGGAGTTTCTGCGGAAGTTTTCGGTTCTAAAAGAGAGATGCAGGTGGATATGGATTCCTTTGATCCGATCTACTATAATCTGGGATTGGAATTATATGGAAATATGCCTCTGATCGAGCCTTTGGAAACAAAAGAGATGAAGAAAATCGAAGACTTTGTGATTGTTTTGGATACATCGATGTCCTGTAACGGCAGCCTGATCCGTCGTTTTCTGGAGGAAACGTACAGTGTGCTGTCTGAGTCGGAGAGCTTTTTCCGTAAGATTCAGGTACATATCATTCAGTGTGATGAAAAGATTCAGGATGATCAGGTGATTCATGATCAGCGGGAGATGGAGGCGTATCTCCAGGACTTTACAATCCGGGGATTTGGCGGGACAGATTTTCGTCCGGCATTTGCCTATGTGGACCAGCTTCTGAAAATGGGCAGCTTTCAGCGGCTGCGAGGACTTCTGTACTTTACAGATGGATATGGGATGTTCCCGGCGAAGATGCCGCCGTATGATACGGCATTCATTTTTATGAAAGATGATTATCGGGATGTGGATGTGCCGCCATGGGCGATCAAGTTGATACTGGATACCAAGGCACTGGAAAGAGAGAGGACAGCAGAGCATTATGAATATTAAACAGGCAAAACAGGAAATCATAGATACTGTACAGGCGTATCTTCTGAAAAACGAGTATGATGAATATGTGATACCACGGGTGCATCAGAGACCGGTACTTCTTCTGGGAGCACCGGGAATTGGAAAGACACAGATCATGGAACAGGCAGCCAGAGAGTGTGGTGTGGCACTGGTCGCTTATACGATCACACATCACACCAGACAGAGTGCGATCGGTCTTCCATTTATCTCTAAGAAAGAATATGGAGGCAGGGAATATTCAGCGACAGAGTACACGATGAGTGAGATTGTGGCGAGCATTTATGACCGTATGAGAGAAACCGGACTTACCGAGGGAATTCTGTTTATCGATGAGATTAACTGTGTTTCAGAGACACTGGCTCCGGCGATGCTGCAGTTTCTGCAGTGCAAAACTTTTGGAAATCATGAAATTCCAAAAGGCTGGGTGATCGTAGCAGCAGGTAACCCACCGGAATACAACAAATCCGTCCGTGATTTTGATGTTGTTACACTGGATCGTGTCAAGAAGATCACAGTAGAACCGGATTATCGTGTCTGGAAAGAATATGCATTCAAAGAAAATATTCATCCTGCAATTCTTTCTTATCTGGAACTTCGAAATAACTGTTTCTATCAGATGGAAACAACGATTGACGGCAAACAGTTTGCAACGCCGCGTGGCTGGGAAGATCTGTCAAGAATCATGGAAGTTTATGAGAAGCTTGACAAGAATATCACGGCAGATGTGGTCGGACAGTATATCCAGCATGAGCGGATTGCAAAGGAATTTGCAGAATATTATGAACTCTATCAGAAATATCAGCAGGATTATCAGATCGCAGAAATCCTGAAAGGACAGCCGTCAGAGGCAATGGTCAAAAAAGTTTCTCATGCGTCATTCGATGAGCGAGTCAGTGTGGTTAACCTGCTATTCTCAGGCGTTCGCCAGGCAGTACGTGATGCTGTTCTTCAAGAAGATGTGCTGGAAAAAGTTTTTGAAGTGCTTAAAAGCCTGAAAGAACCACAGGAAGGTGGAAATCTGGTACAGCGTCTCGGAGATTTTGTGGATAACCTTCGGGCAGAAAGAGAACGTAAACAGACAGAGGGGCTTCTGGAGCGAAGAGAGGATCGCACGATCCGAAAAGCTGTTGAAGTGCTGGAAGGATATGTGACGATTCTAAAAAAAGAGCAGACAGAAAACTGGGAAGAAGCCTTTGACATTGTAAAGAATGCTTTCGGAGAATACCGTGCGTCCTGGGATGCTGTCTGGGACGAGTCAGGTTCTACGCTGGAATATGCATTTGATTTTATGGAGGCAGCATTCTATAACAGTCAGGAGATGGTAATTTTCGTATCTGGTATTAATACAGATTATTCCTGCGTTCGTTTCCTGGAAACGTATGAATGTGAACGCTATATCCGCTACAACCGGGATCTGTTGTTTGAAGATGCGAGCCAGGAAATCCGAAGAAGGATAGAAGAACTGTAAAACAGAGAGAACAGTAACCTGTAAACATATGGAACTGTTATCTGTAAGATATAAGGGAAGGAGAAGATTATGAAAAAACAAAGTAAACTTATGACATTTCTGATGTCACTTCTGTTGGTATTTATGCTTGCAGTTCCGGGAAATGCAGTTTCCACGCAGGCAGCAGGACAGGGTGATATGGCTGTACATTTTATTGATGTTGGCCAGGGACTGGCAATCCTCGTCCAGTCAGGAGGAGAAAATCTTCTTTATGATGGTGGAAATCGGGCACATGCGGATGAAGTGGTACAGTATCTGAAAAATCAGCAGGTAGAGACCATTGATTATATGATCTCTTCTCATTATGATGAAGACCACCTGGGTGGACTGGTCAAATGTCTGGATAATTTTGAAGTGGAACATGTGCTGGGTTCTGATTATGTACATACCTCAGATCTGTTTAATACATTTATGAATACTGCTACTGCACATGCGATCATTGTGGAGTATCCGTCTGTCGGAGATACTTATGAGTTTGGAACTGGCAGCTTTACTGTCATGGCGCCGGATGGGATTTCCCAGAACAGCAACGATAACTCGGTAGTCATCCGTCTGGTTAACGGAAACAACAGTTTTATGTTTATGGGAGATGCGGAAGAGACCAGTGAACAGGATATGATCAGTACAGGAATGAATCTGGACTGCGATGTGTTAAGTCTTGGACATCATGGTTCTGCATCTTCGACTTCCTGGGATCTTCTGGAGGCATCTACACCGTCCTGGGCAGTGATCAGCTGCGGACAGGACAATTCTTATGGACATCCGGCTGCATCGACCATGGAAAAACTGAGAGATATGAATATTCCGGTTTATCGTACAGATGATCAGGGAACAATCATTGCTCTTTCTGATGGAGACACAATAAGCTGGAATCAGGAACCATGTAATGATTATGCGGCGGGAGATGCAAAGCAGCAGAGTGCAAACAGCGATACCTCACAGGCAGCACAGTATTCTTCAGAAGATACTGCTTCTGCACCGGCAGTAGAAACAGAGACACCGGATACTTCTTCTGATACACAGGGACGCACCGTATGGATTTCTGCAACCGGAAGCAAATATCACAGCAGACCGGACTGCGGAAATATGAACCCGAACAAAGCGACACAGGAAACAGAGACACAGGCACTTTCACAGGGATATGAAGCCTGCAAAAAGTGCTGGTAAAAAATTAGTAAGTCCTGTAGAAATCCTGGACAAAACGAATAAACTGGCGTACATGTGGTTTCAGAATACGATTTTTACTGTAGACAATATAAAAAGTTCTTTTATGAGCAGATTCTTCAAGTGGAAAAAGAAGGATCTGCTTTGTTTTGCAGATCGATCGTAGAGCGTGCGGAAAGAATGGAGATTCCCAGTCCGTTCACAATGGATTTTTTGATACTTTCCAGGTCATTCATGCGGGCAATCACATTGAGGTCACTGGATGTAATACCGAGTTTTTCCAGAAAGATATCCATTTCCTTCTTAGTGCCGGAACCTTTTTCACGGATAATGATCGGATCTTTCATAAAATCCTGAAAGGTGATTGCATGATTCTGCATTTCCAGATAATGCTGGGTTACCGGGGTTGCAATGACAAGTTCATCTTGACAGAAAGGAAGAAAGACACAGCTCTCATCGCTGGTATTCTGTCCAACCAGCGCCAGGTCCACAGTGCCGTCAAGGACGCGGTTGATGGACTCTGTACTATCTGTCTGGATAGAGTGAAAATAAGTATCCGGGTGCGTTTTTCCGTAGGCAGCCAGGATTTCCGGCAGCAGATAGGAAGACGGAATCGTGGATGCAGCAAGGTCGATCATATGTTTCTGGACACCAGTGAAATTTTCGAGAAGGTTGTTACGAATCTCCAGCATGCGTACAGCACTGTCGTAGAGCTGGTAACCTTTTGTAGTGATCGTCGTTTTTTTGGTGGTGCGGATGATAAGTTTTGTATGCAGCTCTTCCTCCAGTGAACGTACATGTGCACTGATGGTTGGCTGGGTGAGATAAAGCTTTCGTGCTGCTTCGGAAAAGCTTCCATAATCAACAACGGCAACAAAAGCCTCTAATTGTTTGAATTCCATGATGTGATACCCCTTGATAATGAAAAATTACTGCAAACGGGTGAGTAGTAGCAGATAAAAATGAAAGTTTATAAATGATATGGAGAACCTGTAATCTCTGCAAGGGCATGCAGAGCAAGATCAACTTCGTGATGTGTGTTTTCTGGTCCGAAAGAAAAACGAATCGTTCCTTCTGGGTAAGTGCCAAGTGTTTTGTGTGCACTTGGGGCACAGTGAAGTCCGACACGTGTCATGATTCCGTAAGTGTCATCCATTTCATAGGCAACGCGTGCCATATCTGTTTGTAATGTCTGGACAGATACGACAGAAGTACGTTCTATCGTATTATGTTTTCCTATTGCACGAAGAGTTGATTCAGACGGATCCATCTGCATGAGTCCATTGATAAAATACTGCGTTAATTCCAGTTCATGTTGGTGAAGCCTGTCCATATCTGTCTGCTCCAGATCACAGAGTGCTGCATGCAGACCGAGAATTCCGGGAATGTTTGGTGTTCCTGGTTCGAATCGATCAGGAAGAAAAGACGGAACTTCTTCTGTATGGGAAACACTTCCGGTTCCACCGCTTAAGAGAGGCTCGATTTGGGAGGCGAGTTCATTACGGATCAGAAAACCGCCGGTACCCTGTGGACCGCGAAGACCTTTATGTCCGGTGAAAGCAAGAGCGTCCAGCTGAAGTGCCTCCATATCGATTGGGACAGTACCGGCTGTCTGGGCAGTATCCAGGATAAAAAGAAGTCCATGTTTCTTACAGAATTTTCCAAGTTCCTGTACCGGCATCATGGTTCCACAGACATTAGAAGCGTGCAGACAGACGAGAAGCCGGGTGTTCGGTTTAAGAAGTTCTTCTGCTTTTTCTATAAGAAGAGAACCGTCCGCAGAGCATGGAATACGGTCAAAAGTGACTCCATGCCGGGCAAGCTGTACCAGCGGACGCATGACCGCATTGTGTTCCATAGAGGAAACAAGTACATGGTCTCCGGATTTCAGCAGTCCTTTCAGAAGAATATTCAGACTGGTCGTGATATTGGGAGTGAAGATTACATTTTTGCCTTTTCCGGATGTGAAATGAAACAGGCGGAGAAGCTGTTCGCGAGTCTCGAAGATCTGTTCTTCAACAGAATAGGCAGCCTGATAACCTCCACGGTTCACATTGACAGCAGAACCATTCAGGTAATCGTAAACAGCCTGTGCCACGGAGGGAGCCTTTGGATAGGAAGTACTTGCCTGATCCAGATATATTTTTGCCATAACTTAAACCTCTTTTCGAATATTTCAGAAATGGAAATTATAATGACTTATAAAATATTTCTATAAATAGCTATAAAATAAGACTATATTGAATTGGAGATTTTGTCAATGAAATGTTATCATTTTATACAAAGAAAGTATGCTGGAAACAAAAATTTTTAGCATAAGAGGGAATAAGAGGAATGTTGTAAAGAGAGAAGTCTGAAAAAGGCTTCTCTTTTTCTGTTAAAAGTCATTTTGGCACGGGTATACATTCCAGAGGAATTCGTGTATACTGATAGGCAATCAGAAGTTACAGCAGAAGATCGTTTTTAGCGTATATTCTCTGTATAAAAAAAGTTACAGGAGTGACAGATATGGGAGAAAGACTTACAAAAAGAGATATAGAAAAAATCGAGGAAGAGATTGAACATCGTAAGCTTGTTATCCGAAAAGAAGCAATCGAGGCAGTAAAAGAGGCCCGTGCGCAGGGTGATTTAAGTGAAAACTTTGAATATTATGCAGCGAAGAAACACAAGAATCAGAACGAAAGCCGTATCCGCTATCTGGAGAGAATGCTAAAAACAGCAACAGTTGTAGATGATTCTTCGAAGTCCGATGAAGTTGGAATGGATGATATTGTTGAAGTAGAGTTTGAAGAAGATGGAGAAGTGGAAAAGTATAAACTTGTCACATCCATCCGTGGAAATTCCATGGAAAACCGTGTCAGCATCGAATCTCCGATCGGGAAAGCCCTTAAAGGTCATCGAGTAGGTGACCGTGTATTGGTCAATGTCAATGAGAATGTCAGCTATTATCTGCGTGTCAAATCGATTGACAAGACCGGAGATGAAGGTGAAAATATCCGCAGTTTTTAAAAAGGCAGATTTTAAAACCAGACAGAAAGCGGCATTTTTTGACAAAATTCGATTTTACAAAGATTTAACATAATACTGGTGAGAACTTTACAAGGTGTCAATATGATGAAAATATATTAAATTCAGGTAAAGGAGAATAATATGAATTTTTTCAGTATATTGACATTATTAGGAGGTCTCGCCATGTTCCTGTATGGAATGCAGGTTATGGGAGATGGACTTGCCAAAGTTTCAGGCGGGAAGCTGGAACAGATCCTTGAGAACCTTACATCCAGTAAATGGAAAGCAGTTCTTCTGGGCATGTGTGTGACGGCAGTTATTCAGTCCTCATCTGCAACAACCGTTATGGTCGTTGGTTTTGTAAATTCTGGTATCATGAAACTGACACAGGCGGTCGGAATCATTATGGGTGCCAATATTGGTACTACGATTACATCCTGGATCTTGAGTCTGACCGGAATTGAAAGCAGCAACTTTTTTATCAGTCTGCTGAAGCCGAGTTCTTTTTCACCAATCCTCGCAATGGTCGGAATTATATTACTGACGTTTACAAAAAGTTCCCGCAAGAAAGACATCGGTACGATCATGCTTGGTTTTGCAGTACTGATGTTTGGTATGGAAAGTATGAGTGGAGCTGTGAAACCTCTGGCTGATGTACCGGAATTTACGGGCCTTCTTCTGAAATTTTCCAACCCGGTTGCCGGTATCCTTGCAGGTACGATACTGACCGCGATCATTCAGTCATCTTCTGCATCCGTAGGTATTCTGCAGGCACTTTGTATGACTGGCGCAGTACCGTTCAGTTCTGCATTTCCGATCATCATGGGACAGAATATCGGTACTTGTGTGACAGCACTTTTGTCTGCAATTGGAGCGAATAAGAATGCAAAACGTGCAGCGATGATCCATCTGTATTTCAATTTGATCGGAACCGTGGTATTCATGATTCTGTTCTATATGATCGATGCTGCTGTTCATTTTCCGTTTATGACACAGATGGCGACACCGGCAACGATCGCGATCACTCACAGTGTGTTTAATATCACGGCAACACTGGTATGGCTGCCATTCTCTAATCTGCTTGTAAAACTTGCCTGTCTTACGATCCGTGATGACAAGAAAGATGAAGTCAGCAAAGAGGATCAGGAGTTTATGATCCTGGAATCCCGTTTCCTTGAAAAACCTGCTTTTGCAGTGGAACAGGGAAGAAATGCTGCAAGACAGATGGAGAAAGATTCCAGAAAGGCACTCAATATTGCACTGGATCTGATCTATGATTACAGTGAAGAACAGGCAGAACGTGTACAGAAGATTGAGTCAAAAGTAGATCGTTATGAGGACGAGCTAGGAACATATCTTGTAAAGCTGAATAACAAAAATCTGTCAGAGAGAGACAGCCATAGTGTATCAACGATGTTGCATTGTATCGGAGATTTTGAACGAATCTCAGACCATGCGGTCAATATTATGGAGTCAGCACAGGAGCTTCATGAGAAAAATCTTACTTTTTCAGCTCAGGCACGAAATGAGCTGCAGGTTCTGATCGCTGCCGTCAGCAGGATCGTAGATACAGCATATCAGATTTTTGACAAGCAGGATCTGAATCTGACAGAGGATGTAGAACCACTGGAAGAAATTGTGGATGAATTAAGCAAAGAATTAAAACGTCGTCACATTAATCGGCTTCGTTCCGGAGAATGTACGATTGAAATGGGATTTATTCTGACAGATCTTCTTACCAGTCTGGAAAGAATTGCGGATCACTGCTCGAATATCAGTGTCTGCATCACACAGGTAAGGGAGAATCTCTATGATACACACAGTCATCTGGAAAGCCTCAAGAGTGAACCGGATGATTCATACTTTAATCGTCTGGAAGAACTGCAGAAAGAGTATGTGCTTCTGTAAAATGTTTGCAGGACTTCTGGGCAGAAAGGAATTATGCTGAATGATCTATTGTGTGGAAGACGAAAAAAATATCAGAGAGCTTCTGATCTATACACTGGAAACGACCGGATTTTCTGCAAGAGGGATGGCAAACAGTAAAGAACTGAAAGATGCACTGAAAGAAGAGCTGCCGGATCTGATCCTTCTGGATATCATGCTTCCGGGAGAAGATGGATACAGCATTCTGGAACGTCTGAAAGCTTCATCGGAAACCAAAAATATTCCGGTGATCATGGTGACTGCAAAAGAAGCGGAGTACGATAAAGTAAGAGGTTTGGAAGCAGGCGCGGATGATTATATTACCAAACCGTTTGGAATGATGGAGTTTGTTGCCAGAGTAAAAGCGGTTCTCAGGCGCTGTTCAAGACAGGAAGATGATAAAGAACTGAAATGTGATGATTTGAAATTGTCTGTGGGCAGACATAAAGTTTGCTGGAAAGAGGAAAAAGTAGAACTGACCAGAAAAGAATTTGAACTTCTTCAGTACTTGATGGAAAACAAAGGTCTGGTCATGACCAGAAATCAGATTCTCTGTCATGTATGGGGATATGATTTTGACGGAGAAACAAGAACGGTGGATGTGCATGTCCGTACGCTTCGTCAGAAACTGGGAGAAGCAGGCAACTTGATAGAGACGGTGCGTGGTGTCGGCTATCGGATAGGAGCATGATATGAGAAAAAAAATACTGAATCATACCTGTATACTGGTAGTTGTTTCTGTACTTCTGACATTTCTTGCAGCAGGACTGGTCATGTATGGAAAATACAATGAAGATCTGAAGGAAAGTGTCCGGGACAGCATGAAATATGTGCAGGATGGTGTAGAAAAGATGGGTAATTCCTATCTGGATGATGCACTTGGAAAGGCTACTTCAGCCCGAATTACTCTACTTGATCCCAAGGGAAATGTCCTGTTTGATTCGCTGGAGAATTCTGCAGAACTTGAAAATCACAGTAATCGTCCGGAATTTATTCAGGCAGAAAAGAATGGATACGCAGAATCACTGAGATACTCGGAAACATTGTCCAAACAGAATTTCTATTGTGCGGTAAAACTGGCTGATGGAGATATCCTGCGTGTTGGAAGAACAACGGACAGTGTGTTTTATACGATGTTATCGAGTTCGGTATTGCTTGGAGGACTGCTGATTCTGATTTTTGCAGTGACATTTATTCTGGTCCGCAAACAGACAAAAGATCTGATCGAGCCAATTAATACACTGAATCTGGAAGAGCCGCTCAAGGATGTGGCATATGAAGAATTACGTCCGCTTCTTGGAAGGGTGGATCAGCAGAATAAACAGATCGCCAAACAGATGGAAGAACTGAAAGAGGCAGAAGCAGTGCGCAGAGAATTTTCGGCAAATGTTTCGCATGAGCTCAAGACACCACTTATGTCAATCTCCGGATATGCAGAACTTATGATGAATGGGATGGTTCCTGATGAAAAGGTGCCGGAATTTTCAGGCAGGATTTATCATGAAGCAAGTCGTCTGAGTGCGCTGGTCGCAGATATCATTCAGCTTTCCAGACTGGATGAAAAAAACAGTGACCTTCCGTTTGAACCGGTAGATCTGTATGAACTGGCAGAGGACATTGTTTTGCATCTGGACAGTGCAGCTTCGAAAAAAAATATAAATGTATCACTTGAGGGAAATTCGGTAACGGTACAGGGAGTACGGCATGTGATCTATGAGATGCTGTATAATATTGCTGATAATGCGATTCGTTATACGAATCAGAATGGTACAGTAAATATTTTTACGGGAACGATTAATGGACATGCGTTTTATCGCGTAGAAGATAATGGAATTGGTATTCCGGAAAATGAACAGAAGAGAATTTTTGAACGTTTTTACCGGGTTGATAAAAGTCATTCCCGTGCGACCGGTGGAACAGGCCTTGGACTTTCTATTGTAAAACATGGAGCAATCCTTCATAATGCAGAGATAAAACTGAAAAGTGAGCCTGGCAAGGGTACAAAAATGGAGCTGGTGTTCTGAAAAAAGAACACTGGCTCCTTTTGTGATTAAACTGCCATTTCAGAAAGGGCTGCTTCATCAGCAATGATCGTGCAGTCCGGGTGGAACTGTAAGATCGATCCTGGAACTTCTGGAGTGACTGGGCCTTGAATGACCTGTTTCAGAATTTCAGCTTTATCTTTACCGCTGACAACTACAAGAATCTTCCGGCATCGCATGATCGTTCCGATTCCCATGGTATATGCCTGTTTTGGAACATCCTTTTCGCTGTCAAAGAATCGTTTGTTGGCCTGAATCGTAGTTTCAGTCAAATCTACGCAGTGAGTCTCGTTTTCAAAATGGTCGGATGGTTCATTAAAACCAATATGTCCATCGTGACCAAGCCCGAGGATCTGGATATCAGCTGGACCGATCTTGTGAAGCAGTTCGTTATATGCCTGGCATGCTTTTTCAGCATCTGGTTCTGTGCCGTTCGGAACGTATGTATTTGCATGGTTGATATTTATTTTGTGGAACAGATGGGTATTCATAAAATAGCGGTAGCTCTGTTCATCAGAACCAGCCAGTCCTTTATATTCATCGAGATTGACAGTCGTTACCTGAGAAAAATCCAGGTCACCGTTTTCGTACATTTCTACCAGATGTTCATAAGTTCCAACAGGAGATGAACCTGTAGCAAGGCCAAGAATACTGTCCGGTTTCAGGATTATCTGTGCCGCAATCAGATTGGCCGCCTTTCGGCTGAGTTCCTGATAATTTTTTACTTTACAGATCTGCATGTTTCCTCCTTCTTGTCCGTTTAGTGGACATGTGCATTTATTATATATATTTTTGTATTCGTCATGTTTAAGATTGAGATTGCGGACGTTCAGATAATGCCTTGATGGATGTGGCGTATTCTGTTGGTGTCATGCCGGACAGCTTTTTGAACTGTCTGGAAAAATAATGGATGGAAGAATATCCCAGAAAATCAGATATCTGTGTAAAATTCATATCATTTTCACGAATCAGCTGTTTGGCAAAGTCAATCTTCATACGGGAAAAGAATTCGATAACTCCGCACTGATATTCTTCACGGAAAAGCTTTTGAAGCTGAGAACGTCCAATCATATTGTCCTTGGAGATATCTTCAATCGTCAGAGACTGCCGCACATGTTCTCCGAGATAGTGGATGATATTCCGGCAGGTTTCAGAGCTTGTCTGACAGGAATCATAAATCCCTGCGGAAGCAGAATAATGTGCGATAGTGTATCTGCGGATCATATGGATCAGAAGTTCTTCGAGATACAGCGTCAGAAGTTTCTGAGAACCAAAAGGGACGGTACTTTTTTTGACCATTTTTTCAAGATATGGATTATCCAGGGGAGAAGCAAAACAGTTTCTTGCTTCCGCAATAATGCGTCCCAGAATACTTCGTTCGGTATCGGAAAATTCGAGTATTTTATTTTCGAAAAATTTCATACATGGGGAATTGCACGCAAAAGAGATTACAATGATATTTGGTGCAGTTCTGCCATTTGCTTTCAAAGTATGAAATTCATTTGGACGATGAAAGATGACCTGACTGCGTGTGAGAGTATAGGTACCATTGTCTGTGATAACTTCGGCAACACCTTTATCTACACATTGAAATTCCCAGAAATCATGACGTTCACCATCGAAATGAAAATCATTTCTGTATTCGTAGTAATGAATTGTATAAATATCTGATACAAATAGTTCCTGATCCAGTTGAATGCTCTGATATGCCACGGGATAACCTCCTTGGTCAGATGATATTCGTCATTTGTAATATTGTTTGTAAATATTATACTAATGAATTAGTGATAAATAGTCAAATCATTATTGATAATGTGCAAAAATATAATTTTTTTGTGCAAATACTAAAAATGAAAAAAAGGTAATATGGTATGGGAAATAAAATTATTTGTTGTCATATCTGAAATTCTGTTGTACGATTTAAAAGAGTATGAAGAAACAGGAGGGAAAATTGATGAAGAAACCAGTTTTGGTAGTTATGGCTGCGGGAATGGGAAGCCGTTACGGTGGACTGAAACAGATCGATCCGATCGATAAAGAAGGTCATATTATTATGGATTTTTCTATTTATGATGCAGTGAGAGCCGGATTTGAAAAAGTTGTATTTATCATAAAGAAAGAAAATGAAAAAGCTTTTCGTGAAGCAATCGGAGAGCGTCTGAGTAAGCAGATCGAAGTTGCATATGTGTTCCAGGAACTTGATAATCTCCCGGAGGGATATACTGTTCCTGAGGGAAGAGTAAAACCATGGGGAACCGGTCATGCCGTCTTAAGCTGTATTGATGAGATTGACGGACCATTTGCTGTTATCAATGCAGATGACTATTATGGAGTACATGCATTTAAGATGGCATATGATTTCCTGACTTCTGAGCAGGAAAAAGAAGATGTTTACCATTATATGATGGTTGGATATCGTCTGGAAAATACTCTGACAGAGAATGGTCATGTTGCCAGAGGGGTATGCGTGACAGATGAGGAAGGTCATCTGATTAAGATCAATGAGCGTACTCATATCGAGAAACATGATGGAGGTACGGCATATACAGAAGACGATGGGAAATCTTGGACAATGCTTCCGGAAGGCAGTATTGTTTCCATGAATATGTGGGGATTTTCGAACAGCATCCTTAAAGAATTAAAAGAACGTTTTACAGCATTTCTGAATGATGCGATTGAGAATAATCCAATGAAAGGTGAATACTTCCTTCCATTTGTTGTGGACGAACTTCTTCAGGAAAAGAAAGCTACTGTCAAGGTGCTAAAATCTGAAGATAAATGGTATGGTGTTACTTATAAAGAAGATAAACCAATGGTAATGACTGCAATTCAGAATCTGAAAGATCAGGGGCTGTATCCGCAGAAACTGTGGGAGGAAGTATAAGTGGAGATCAGTAATAAAGTGCACGAAGCAATTGATGGATTTAAACTGCCGGGTGAACTGAAAGAATGTATCCGATATGGAAGTGGACATATTAATGATACATACAGACTGACCTACGAGACACCACAGGGAACAAAACGTTATATTCTGCAGAGAATGAGTAAGAGTATTTTTAAGAAACCGGTAGAACTGATGGAGAATGTCAGCGGCGTTACTGCCTGGCTTCGTAAAAAGATCATCGAGAATGGCGGAGATCCGGAGAGAGAGACGCTTACTTTGGTAAAAAGTAATGATGGCCTTCCGTATTTTGTAGATTCTACAGGAGAATACTGGAGAGTATATCTCTTTATAGAAGGTGCGACCTGCTATGATGCAGTAAAGGATGATAATGATTTTTATCAGAGTGCAGTGGCTTTTGGACATTTCCAGAGACTTCTTGCGGATTATCCGGCAGAAACTCTGCATGAGACGATCAAGGATTTTCATAATACACCGGATCGTCTGGAGAAATTTAAGAAAGCAGTTGCAGAGGATATCTGTGGAAGAGCTGCTTCTGTTCAGAAAGAAATTGATTTTATTCTCGAAAGAGAAGAACTGACACATGCACTGTATGATCTGCAGCTGGATGGAAGACTTCCTCTTCGAGTTACACATAATGATACGAAACTGAACAATATTATGATTGACGATGAGACAGGAAAAGCAATCTGTGTCATCGATCTGGATACGGTTATGCCTGGCCTTACTGCAAATGATTTTGGCGATTCTATTCGTTTTGGAGCAAGTACTGCGCTGGAAGATGAGCAGGATCTTTCAAAGGTATCCTGTGATCTTCATCTTTTTGATGTATATGCGAGGGGATTTATTGAAGGATGTGGAGGAGCACTGACCGATTTAGAAATCGACATGCTGCCGATGGGGGCGATTCTTATGACATTTGAGAATGGAATCCGTTTCCTGACTGATCATCTGGAAGGTGATCATTATTTCCGTATTCATCGTGAGGGGCACAACCTTGACCGCTGCAGGACACAGCTTACTCTTGTTAAAGATATGCAGGAAAAACTGCCGCAGATGAATGCAATCATTCAGAAATATAAATAATATTAAATATGATCAAATAAAAAAGCTTCGGAACTTTGTGAACAGCTCCGAAGCTTTTTTAGTGTGCATATCAGCCTTTGACACCACCGGAAGTAAGACCGCCGACAAGGTGTTTCTCGATTGCGACAAAAAGAATAATAACTGGCACTGTTGCAAACAGAGAGGATGCAAACAGATACTGCCATTCCACCATATTGTAGCCATTGAAGATTGTAATACCGACTGTCAGAGGTTTCAGGACATCTGTAGAAATCAATGTCAGAGCAACGGTATATTCGTTCCAGGCGTTGATGAATACGAAAATCAGGGCAGTAACGATACCAGGTGCTGCTACAGGAAGAAGGATACGGATCAGGGCAGAAACCTTTCCGCAGCCGTCTACGGTAGCTGCCTGTTCCATTTCAGGAGAAATGGAGATAAAGGTACCGCGCAGCAGCCAGATTGCAAATGCCTGGTTAAATGCTGCATTGATAAATACCAGCTACGAGACTGTCTGTCATGCCAAAAGTGGACATGATTTTGTAGATACCTACCAGAAGGACAACCGGTGCAAACATCTGAGAAATAATGACAATTCCCAGGAAGATTTTTTTACCTTTGAATTTCATTCGTGCAAGTGCATAGGCTGCCGGGATACCACATACGATCGCGATCAGAGTGGAACCACCTGCAACGATCAGTGAATTGATAAAGTATCTCGAAAGTGGAGCCAGAGTCCAGATGTCTTTGAAATTTTGCCACAACCAGTGGATTGGCAGGAGCGTTCCATCGGTGGAATAAATTTCTGCACGGCTTTTGGCTGCTGTTGTGAACATAACAAAGTATGGATACAATGTAACCAATACCACCAGAATTACAAAAAGATAAAGAAGAACTCGAAGGAGTATGCTTTTGGTGTCACGTGTTTTTTTCATTAGTCTTCATCCTCCTTTCTCAGTGAAAGTACCATATAAACAGAAGCACAGATACACAGAATCAGGAAACCAATCACAGAGACTGCAGCTGCTTCACCGGATTTGCCTTTGTAGAAGGCTAGTTTATAAAGGTATGTAACAAGGGTATCGGTACGGCTTGCCGGATCACCCTTGGTAATGGTCCAGATAATTGGGAAGGAGTTGAATACATAAATAATATTCAACACAGTACTTACAGTCAGAGAAGATTTTACCAGTGGAAGTGTGATCTTAAACAGTTTTTGCCAGTAATTTGCTCCATCAACAGTTGCAGCTTCATAATAAGAGTTATCAATGCTCTGCAGACCGGAAAGTACACAGAAGGTAACGAATGGCACGGTAACAAAGATACCTACAAAAATTTCCCATGCAAAATATGCACCAGGGGTAGGAGTCCAGTTTACCGGGCTGGAGATCAGACCGATTTTCATTAAAAGTGTATTCAGTGCACCGTAATCTTTATCAATGATGAATTTCCAGACACCTGCCTGAATGATCAGGGAAGTAGCCCATGGGAATACAATAATTGCACGAACGGCTTTACGGAAACGGAACTTGTTGTTCAGTACAAGTGCCAGGATAAAACCAAACACAGTAGAGATCACAACAACGGCAATGGTCCATACAAGTGTATTTTTGAGAACCAGTTTAAAGGTAGAACCTCTGAGGACTTTTGCAAAGTTGTCAAATCCACAGAAGCCTTTTACAAGTCCGGCCTTACTCACTTCGCTCATTGAAGTACGAAATACTTCAAAGATTGGAAAGAGTATGAAGATTGTCATAAGAAGGATACTTGGGAGCAACCACAGATAGGGCTCCAGAGCAGCCAGAGTTTTCTTTTTTTTCATAATAACACCACCAAATCATTTGTTAAAAATTTTCTGAGAAGTTTTTAACAGAAATTTTCAAAAGAAGCGGGAGCCGGTCACTAATGTTCCGGCTCCCGGTAAAGTTACATTTAATTGTAAGATGATCAGCCGGCAATATCAGCCTGAAGGTCATCCAGAAGTGTCTGAACGTCATCACCGAGAAGTGCGTTCTGTTCAACTTCGATTACGCCCTGTTTAACATCTGCCCATTCGGTCTTAGTTGCCGGGTAGAAGTTGCAGCTCTGCAGGATATCGATCCAGGATGCGAAAGTATCATCATCTTTTGCAAGAAGGTCTGCTGCTGTCTGAGTAGTAGGAAGGAATCCTTCAAATACCATGTAATCAGCGTAACGTTCGTCATCATAGAAGAAGTCGAAGAATTTACTGATGGCAGCTGTACGAGCTTCCTGATCTTCAGCGGAGTCATCTTTGAATACCTCGAGACGGTCGCAAACACCCATTGCAACAGAGTCACATCCTTCGTTAGCCGGGATAGTAGTTACATCGTAGTTGATGTCATATCCGCCATCAGAAAGATAAGTAGGAATGTTGTTCGGTCCGATCATCATAGCAACTTTTCCTGCACCGAACATATCCTGAAGATCATAACGTGTTTCGTTGGCCGGGTCAGAGTTTGTATATCCATCGTTTACAAGACCGATTGCAAAGTTAAGAGCTTCAACGTTCTTGTCACTGTTCAGAGCCCAGTCACCGTTTTCGTCTACAAATCCACCACCGTTGTTCCATGTATAATAGGAGAATGCAGCCTGACCTCGTCAGTTGTCATATCAATACCCCATGGATAAACGTCATCACCGAATTTATCTTTGATCTTCTGTGCTGTTTCCTGAACTTCAGCCCATGTAGTAGGAACGGAAGCGCCTGCTTCATCAAGGATATCTTTATTATAGAAGAGAGCACGGCAGGATGCCAGGATCGGTAATGCGTATACAGTATCATCGATTGTGCTTGCTTCCCAGAATGCCGGGAAGAATTTTGCCTGGAGATCTTCAGAAGCATATTCTGTAGCAGGCATCAGCAGATCATCAGCCACATAATCTGCAAGAACATCGATGTTCAGAATATCAGGTGCATTGTTGTTTGCAACAAGTGTATTTACTTTTGTATAAAGATCATTCCAGGAAACAATTTCCACATTCAGATCGATATCAGGATTCTCTGCTTCAAAATCTTTCTCAAACTGAGTCCACCAGGTCTGAGTCTGAGTACCATACTGACTGATGATAACATCCAGAGTAGTTTTACTGTCTGCTGCAAGAACAGGCTGAGCCATTGATGCGGTCATTGCCAGTACCATAGCTAATGCGATTTTTCGTTTCATAGATAAGTCCTCCCTTTTGTTTGGTGAAACTGACAGAATCGTCAGTTTGGTTTCGTGGTTAGCACGAAGAATTTAGGTTGATTATATCGTTTATACCAGACAGTGTCAATAAAAATGTATAAAAAAGGCCCGAAATCACAAAAAAAATGATATATATTGCATAAAAATATGGAATGCCAGATTGCACAAACACAAGAATGCAGAAGTTCGGGTATATGGGATAAATAAAATCCTCACAAATATTCTGGTAATAGTAAAATCTGAGGGAGTTTTAGTAAAATCTGAGGGATACTTCTGGAATATATTGTGAAAAAAAAAGAATGATGATACAATGACATCGAAATAAAGCAGAACTAAAGCAAACGTCAGGAGGAGATAAATCATGGCAATTTTAGTAACAGGTGGAGCAGGTTTTATTGGAAGTCACACAGTGGTAGAGCTGCAGAATGCAGGATATGATGTGGTTGTTCTGGATAATTTAAGCAACTCCAGTGAAAAAAGCCTGGAACGAGTAGAAAAGATCACAGGTAAGCCGGTGAAGTTTTATAAAAAAGATATTCTGGATCGTGAAGGACTGAATGAAGTTTTTGAAAAGGAAGACATTGATTCCTGTATACATTTTGCTGGATTGAAAGCAGTCGGAGAGTCTGTTGTAAAACCTTGGGAATATTATGAGAATAATATTGCTGGTACACTTACTCTTGTAGATGTGATGAGAAAACACGGTGTCAAAAATATTATTTTCTCCTCTTCGGCAACTGTATATGGCGATCCGGCAATCATTCCGATCACAGAAGAATGCCCGAAAGGACAGTGCACCAATCCTTATGGCTGGACCAAATCCATGCTGGAACAGATTCTTACAGATATCCAGAAAGCAGATCCAGAATGGAATGTAGTACTTCTTCGTTACTTCAATCCGATCGGTGCTCATAAGAGTGGCCTTATCGGTGAGAATCCGAATGGTATTCCGAACAACCTGATGCCATATATCACACAGGTTGCAGTTGGTAAGCTGAAAGAGCTTGGAGTATTTGGTAATGATTATGATACACCGGATGGAACCGGAGTGAGAGATTACATTCATGTAGTTGACCTTGCAAAGGGGCATGTAAAAGCAGTTAAGAAACTGGAAGATAATTCCGGACTCAGTATTTACAATCTGGGAACAGGCAAAGGATACAGCGTCCTTGACATCGTTAAGAATTTTGAAGCTGCGACAGGAATCAAAATTCCTTACTCTATCAAACCACGTCGTGCAGGTGATGTTGCGACATGTTATTCTGATGCGACCAAAGCAAAGAAAGAACTTGGCTGGGAAGCAGAGTACGATATCAAAGATATGTGTGCAGATTCCTGGAATTTCCAGCAGAAGAATCCGAACGGATACGAAGACTAAATCTCAGAAGCATATATATAAAGATCCCCGATACCATTACGGTAGCGGGGATTTTTTGGAATCTGATGAAAGTTGATTGAATTAATGATATATTTTTTCTTTTTCAAATTTTGGCTCGCAGGTCAGTTCAATGCCAAGTTTGCGGAACTCCCAGATATCAACAGAAGACAGCATGACAGAGGTATGCGCCTGGCAGCCACGAAGAGATGGTAACTGTTCCAGTGCCTTGCGTGCTTCCGGATTATTTGCTGCGCTGACGGAAAGTGCGATCAGTGTCTCGTCAGTATGAAGACGTGGGTTTTTGCTTCCGAGATACTGCGTCTTTAATTCCTGAATCGGTCGTATTGCTTCTGGTGAGATTACATGGTTCTCATGAGGAATACCAGCCAGCTCTTTCAATGCATTCAGAAGAAGGGCAGAGGAGGCACCGAGCAGTTCAGAAGTTTTGCCGAAGATCATACGTCCGTCAGTCAGCTCCAGAGCGGCAGCAGGACCTTCGGTTTCTTTTTCTTTCTGAAGGCTTGCCGGAACAACTTTACGGTCTTCCAGAGAGGCATGAGCCTGTTTCAGAAGCAGTTCGATCTTACGGATTTCTTCTTCTGTACCTGTACCGGTGAGAAGCGCTGCACAGCTCTTATAGTAGCGGCGGATAATCTCCTGGCGTGATGCTTCACAGCAGGCTTCATCATCTACGATACAGTTTCCGGCCATATTTACACCCATGTCAGTAGGTGATTTGTAAGGGCACTCGCCCATGATCTTTTCGAACATTGCCTGGAGAACCGGGAAAATCTCCACATCACGGTTATAGTTGACCGTTGTTTCACCGTAAGCTTCCAGATGGAACGGGTCGATCATATTGACATCATTCAGGTCAGCAGTTGCTGCTTCGTATGCTAGATTGACCGGATGTTTCAGCGGAATGTTCCAGATTGGGAATGTTTCAAATTTGGCATAACCGGCAGCTACTCCGCGTTTGTATTCGTGATACAGCTGGGAAAGACAGGTCGCCATTTTTCCGCTTCCCGGTCCTGGCGCAGTGATAACTACCAGCGGTCTTGTGGTCTCGATATATTCGTTCTTTCCATATCCTTCATCACTTACGATAAGAGGGATATTGCTTGGATATCCGGGAATACTGTAGTGGAAATACACTTTGATGCCGAGCTTTTCAAGACGTTTCTTGAAATGATCAGCACTTTCCTGACCGGCATAACGTGTAATGCATACACTGCCTACATAGAGACCACGTTCTGTAAAGGCATCGATCAGACGCAGAACATCTTCATCGTAAGTAATACCAAGGTCTCCTCGCATTTTGTTTTTGTCAATATCTGCAGCACTGATAACGATAACGATCTCTGCCTGATCGCTCAGCTGCATGAGCATACGTAGCTTACTGTCAGGTTCGAAGCCTGGAAGAACACGGGAAGCATGATAATCATCAAAAAGTTTTCCGCCGAATTCCAGATAAAGTTTGTTGTCAAATTTGCTGATGCGGTCACGAATATGCTCGGACTGCATGGTCAGATACTTGTCATTATCAAATCCAATTTTCATTTATCGTTTTCCTTTCCCATCACATTTAGCCGGAACAAACTTCCGGCTATCACGTTGATAGTATACTACACTTACTGTTCACAGGCAAGTAATGTACTGCAAACAATCACAGTTTTTCAGTTGATTTATACAAGAAATATCTTTATAATAAAGAAGATAACAAGAGGAGGACAAGAATGAACAATCAGATGGACAATCGGCCGGATCGAAACCGTCCGAATCGAAACAATCCTGGCAATCAGGGACCGAATAAAAACCGCCAGTCTATTCTGGCTTTTTTGATTTGTCTGCTGATTTCACTGGTATGCCTGAGCTTTGTAACAGATATGATGAGCGACAAGTCCAGTGAGATCACATATGATAAATTTATCGAAATGGTAGAGAAGGATCAGGTAAAAGAAGTTACTCTTCAGTCAGGTGTGCTGACTGTTGTACCTAAGATTCAGAAATCCTACTACCAGAATGTAAGTTATAAAGTAAACCAGATGGAGGATGCAGACGCCCTTACAAAACGTCTGGAGGGAACGGATATCGTATTCCATTATGAGCAGCCGGATGCTATGGGAGAATTTGTTTCGACCATGATCAGTGTTCTACTGCCGACAGTAGTTCTGTTTTTTATGCTGATGTTTTTTATGCGGCGGATGAACAAAGGTGGAAACGGCATCATGGGTGTTGGTAAGAGCAGGGCAAAAGCTTATGTTCAAAAAGAAACCGGAGTGACATTTAAAGATGTTGCAGGACAGGAAGAAGCAAAAGAATCTTTGCAGGAAGTTGTGGATTTTCTGCATAATCCGGGGAAATACACTGCAATTGGTGCAAAACTTCCGAAAGGAGCGCTTCTTGTAGGACCTCCGGGAACAGGTAAGACACTTCTTGCCAAGGCAGTAGCAGGCGAGGCGAATGTACCGTTCTTTTCACTTTCTGGTTCAGAATTTGTAGAGATGTTTGTTGGTGTAGGTGCATCCCGAGTCAGGGACCTGTTTGAAGAAGCGAAGAAAAATGCACCATGTATCGTATTTATCGATGAGATCGATGCAATCGGTAAAAGCCGTGATTCACGTTACGGCGGAGGCAATGATGAACGTGAGCAGACACTGAATCAGCTGCTTGCGGAAATGGATGGATTTGATACTTCAAAAGGGCTTCTGATCCTCGCGGCAACCAATCGTCCAGAAGTACTGGATCCGGCACTTCTGCGTCCTGGCCGTTTTGACAGACGTATCATTGTTGATCGCCCGGATCTGAAAGGACGTGTGGAAATCCTCAAAGTCCATGCCAAAAACGTCATGCTGGATGAAACGGTCAATCTGGAAGCAATTGCGCTTGCTACATCAGGGGCTGTGGGATCGGATCTTGCCAATATGATCAATGAAGCTGCAATCCTTGCTGTCAAAAATGGCCGCAGAGCTGTTTCGCAGAAAGATCTTCAGGAATCTGTTGAAGTTGTACTTGTTGGTAAAGAGAAGAAAGATCGTATCTTAAGCCCGCAGGAAAGAAAAATAGTTTCCTATCATGAAGTTGGCCATGCGCTTGTCAATGCATTACAGAAAGATGCAGAACCTGTGCAGAAAATAACGATCGTGCCGAGAACTATGGGAGCACTTGGTTATGTTATGCAGGTACCTGAGGAAGAAAAATATCTTAATACCCAGAAAGAACTGGAGCAATGCTGGTCGGATATCTGGGCGGACGTGCAGCAGAAGAAATTGTGTTTGATACGGTCACTACCGGTGCTGCCAATGATATTGAACAGGCAACTAAAGTCGCACGGGCAATGATCACACAGTATGGTATGTCTCAGAAATTTGGACTGATGGGACTGGCATCTCAGGAAAATCAG
>ENA-OQDM01000113-OQDM01000113.1-human-gut-metagenome-genome-assembly--contig:-NODE-113-length-53865-cov-5.937809_pt1 | contig 53865 bp, 56 predicted proteins | sample MGYA00242772_ERZ504605 | MGnify/ENA primary metagenome ERZ504605 (study PRJEB26092, sample SAMD00036348) | human gut metagenome | host: Homo sapiens | study: EMG produced TPA metagenomics assembly of... | reverse complement strand
ATGTTCTGGGCACTGTCACCAGCCGCATCGTCAATGAGGTCAAGCATGTGAACCGCGTGTTCTATGATTGCACCGGTAAGCCGCCGGCAACCATTGAGCTCGAATAATGGAATATTTGAAAAATGAACGTGTCTACGATTGAAAAATGAGCAAAAATCGACTTCTGACATCATTTTGACATCATCCGTGGCAAAAAGCACCTGCTGGATGTGCCGGAAATGGTAGCACGGTTTATTATCGGAGAATAATTTGAAAGCCCCGGAAAGTAACGAGAAATCGAAACTTTCCGGGGCTTTTGTGACATCATGACATCAAAAAACGAGCTGTGACATCATTTGTTTTCGGCTTAGACGAGTGGCATCAAATCGGATTCATCCTTGGAGGAAGAGGAAGTACTGAGAGTTTCCAGCCTTGACACGAGTTCCCGCTGCTTATTGGGGTACAGATGGGCGTATGTCCGCATGACAACGGGAACGGTGTCCCCGATTCGCTTGGCCACCAGAACAATAGAATACCCAAGTTCGATACAGAGAGAAACATGGCTGTGCCGAAGATCATGGACGCGAATGTCCGGCAGATAGGTTAGCTGGGTGCAGCGGGTCAGTTCTTTGTTGAGGGCTGTACAGGTCATGTAAAATGGGTTCCTGCACTAAGTCGTGCGCCAACGACTGTACCAGCACCTGTACAGGCACCTGTACTGGCAGCTGTACCGGCACCTGCACAGGAACCTGTACGAAGACGTGTGCCAATGACTGCGGGGGAAGTTGTGCTGGCGGTTGCACAGGTACATGCGCTGGAACGTGCGTAGGCACTTGTACTGGTAGTTGCACAGGAAGCTGTACAAAGACGTGTGCGGATAACTGCACTAACAATTGCAAGACATCCTGCAAGGGAGGATGTTCTGGTAGTTGTGATGGATGTTCAAGTACTTGTGAGGGAAGCTGTAGCGCAAATTGCGCAGACGACTGTGCAAGTAACTGTACCACGAACTGCAAAAGCTATTGCGCTAGTGACTGTCAGGAAACCTGCACGGGTTCAGGTTGCCTTTTGAACTGTGAATCGGGCTGTTCTAATAGTTGCAAGGGTTCATGCAATTCGCACTGCGGCGAGCGCTGTACGAGCAGTTGCGATACCAGTTGCGACGGTTGCTCTGGCTCCTGCAGTGGTAGCTGTAGTGGTAGCTGCAGCGGGAGTTGTGGAGGAAATTGTTCTGGAGGACTTTTGTGGTAATAGGAGAATGATATGGAAATGACTGTTCGTTATCACCGCTGCAGGCGTGTGGGAAAAGGTTGACGAGGGCGAGCTGACCAAGGCGCAGGCCTTGCGTATCTGCGGTCCGCGACCGAAGGAATCCTGATGGAAGGTGCTTTTATTTGAGCCGAGAACAAAAGCTCGAAGTTTTGTTAGCATCGGCGGTTCATCTTCTGGATTGCTGGGAGGACATTTCAGCTGAAACAGGAGAAGAGCCTGAAAATTATGGTGAGCAGAGAGCAATCCTGCAAGCCGAATACGATGCTATAAAGTGTTGAGAGAAGCCGTGCTGATGGTCAGCGCGGCTTTTTTGTTTGGAATAGAGGTGGATTTTTTGATTTCTCCGTATAAGGGCACTTTCAGAGTGTCGCAGGCATACCGAAACCTGCGAGCAAACGGTACATATCACCAAGGATATGATCTCGTGGGCATTGGAGACAAAAGCATCTATTGCCCGGTTTACGGTACGGTTATTCGTGCTGGATGGGAGTGTGCAACGCTTCCGAAGAAAGGTTTTGGCCAGCGTGTTGTGGTTCGTATCGGCAGCACTGCCTACTATATGTATTTTGGGCATCTGTCCAAAATCAACGTGGCCGTCGGGCAGAAGCTGAAACCGGGAGATTTGATTGGTGTTGAGGGCAGCACCGGCCACAGCACCGGAAGTCACCTGCATTGGGAAATTCGCATTCGTGATAATCTAACATTTTCCTGACTTTTCCAGTGGAAAAAGTTATCTTTTATTGTAAGGAGCGAGCGAGAATATGATTAGAATTTTACTGTCCAAGAAGCTAGGCGAGCTGAAATGGACGCAAGCAGATCTGGCACGCGCCACGGGCATTCGCCCCACTACAATCAGCGACTACTACAACGAAATCGCCGAGCGGATGAATCTGAACCATTTAGACCTCATCTGCGAAGCGCTGGACTGCAGCCCGACTGAGATACTGGTTCGGGAACCGAATCCTGAGCCGAGGGTGCGAAACCGGACCGGCTTTGAAAAGCCTGTGACAGGCCAAAGAAAAGACGGCGAGTGAGAGAGAGGACAGCGTAAAGCTGTCCTCTTTTTCTATGCCCATTGACGCTTCTTGCAAACAGGTGTATTATAATAATGTATCTAACACCTGAATGAACCACTTGATAGATAGCCAAAGACCCGTGACATCAATTTGACAGCAATCCATTGTGCACTCAAAAACACACAATGGAAGCAACGGAATTTATGCACGCCAAAACCGGAAAAATGGACTTGGTATAACCAAAAACCTACTTTCCGGAATCGAGCTCGAGTAATGAAAAAATCCTTCCGACTTTTTAGACCCTTCAACAATATAACGAAATAACGCAAATAAAAGCTCCGCTTTTCGGAAAATACCCTCCCGAAAAGAGGGGCTTTTTTGTTTGGGGCAACACTTTGGTAACAGCTTTACGGCTTTTCTTCTTTTTTGATGCCGTCTCCGATGGATTCCCCCGGGGCTTTCAACTGTGCCAGGACGCTTGCTGATCATTACGTGTAGCCAATGCAGAAACCTGTGTTTGGTTTGTAAACTTTCAGCTGATTCATATTTTCCATTCGTGAACATGGCTCAAAGGGATAACCACAAAAATATAAACCTTTTATGAAATCCTCTTGACAAAGTGGGAACGGGCAGTATAATAAAAATGAACATTGTTCATATTGAGGGTGACCACATGAATACAATCGTAACCTCCAAGGAAGATATCTTAAAAAACAGCCGTGAGCTTATCCGGGAAAAGGGCTGGGCGGCGGTCAGTATCCGTTCTGTCGCCTCGGCATGCGGGGTCTCGGTCGGCTCGATCTACAACTATTATGACTCCAAGGCTGAGCTTATCAGCGCCACGGTCGAGAGCGTCTGGTGCGAAATTTTCCACCGCCCGCAGGACGAGGCTGTATTTCAGGATGTGCAGACCTGTGTCAAATGGATGTACGAGCGCATGGCCTACGGCTGTGAGCAGTATCCTGGATTCTTCACACTGCACTCTCTCGGCTTTATGCAGGAGGACAAGGCCGATGGCAAACGGCACATGCAGCAAATCTGGCACCATATCTTAAATGGTCTGTGTACGGTGCTGCAACAGGATACCAAAATCCGTCCGGACGCTTTTAACGCGCAATTCACCGTTGAAAAATTTGCCGATGTTCTATTTTCGCTGATGCTGTCTGCCTTGCTGCGGCAGGACTACGACCCCGCCGCTGTGCTGGAAATCGTGCGCAGAACCTTATATTGACTGCATTTTCTTCCCACACTGCTGTGGGAATTTTATAATGTCCAAAATGAACACTGTTCACTCAAGGGAGACACTCCTAGGAAAGTTCATCGCAATATCCTGTTGCTGCTCGCCTGTCTTGTGTGGAGGAATGCAAGCTTCAACATCCTGCGTTTTGGATGCAACTTTGCCGAGCAAGCCCTTGATGACCGTAAAAACGAAGTCGGCCCTGCAAAAAAATGCAGTGTTACAATCAATTTAATCTATCAACAAGGAGCAATCAACTATGCAAGCAATCGTAGAAACTGTTTTTGATGCTGTGTATCTGGTATCCGTCATCACCATCGGTATCCTGATGATTCGTGGCTGCAAGGGCAGCCACCAGTTCAAGCTGTTCGGCCTGATGGCTGTCGTTCTGGGTGCCGGCGACTCGTTCCATCTGATTCCCCGTGCTCTGGCTCTATGCACCACGGGCTTTGAAAACTTTACCGTCCCCCTGGGTCTGGGTAAGTGGATCACCTCTGTGACAATGACTGTCTTTTATGTGCTGCTGTACTATGTATGGCGTGAGCGCTACCGGGTCAAGGGCAACAATGGCCTGACTGCCGCCATCTACGGTCTGGCTGCCGTGCGTGTTATCCTGTGCATGATGCCGCAGAACCAGTGGCTGAGCGCCGAATCCCCGCTGTCCTGGGGCATTTACCGTAACATTCCTTTTGCACTGATGGGCCTGCTGATCATCGTGCTGTTCTACCGCAGCGCCAAGGAGCATAACGACGCGGCTTTTCGCTGGATGTGGATGACCATCGTGCTGAGCTTCGGGTTCTACATTCCCGTTGTTCTTTGGGCCAATACCGTCCCCATGATCGGTATGCTGATGATCCCCAAGACCTGTGCCTATGTGTGGACCGTTCTCATCGGTTATTCTGCTATGAAGAAGGAATGTAAGTGATTTGTTCACAGTACCGATTTATGAAATAAATTGCTTTGTAAAGATCCAAGCTTACCGAATTGGAATGATCTTACTTGATAAAACTGGATCAGGTAAACTTGCAAGCCCCCTGCCGGTGATGAACTGGCAGGGGGCTTTTTATGTGTGTACGGGTAGTTTAACAGAATACTTGATGTTTGCCGCGATTACGATGCATCCAGCAATTCGTCCGGGTCCTCGATGGCTTCTTCGATGGTCTCTTCCTCAGGAGTGGGTTCATCGACATCGGACGGAGCGAACAGGTCACGGATGAAGTCGCGCAGGAGGACGAGGCTGTTGTCAAGGTCGGCATCCTCGCTCAGCAGCTGCTGGATCATATCCGGCTTATCGGTGATCAGGTCGTCCACGCCGATGCTCAGCAGTTCGCTGGCATCCTCTTCGCGGTTGACGGTCCATGCGGAGATCGTCTTGCTGCGCTTATGGATCTGCTGCACCATACCGGAGGTGATAAAGGTGGACTGTACGCTGAAGAAATCTGCGGCAGGCAGATCGTAATAACTGCCCACGCCCAGTGCAAGGATATAGCCGGTCCGGATCTCCGGTGCCAGCTCCTTGACCTTGCAGAGGGTCTCATAACTCTGCGAGGTGATGGTGCAGTCCTGCGCAAAGCCTTTTTCGCGGATGATGCGGATGGTTTCCGCTTCCAGCTCCGGGGTGGCGGCATTGGGCTTGATCTCAATGTTCAGCTGGATCTTACCTTTGCACAGGTCCAGCACTTCTTCCAGTGTGGGAACTTTGGCACCAGTGTACTTCTGGCCGAACCAGCGCCCGGCATCCAGCTTACGAACCTCGTTATAGGTCAGGTCGTAGATGTTCTCGTTGCGGCCGGTGCAGCGGCGCAGGCTGGTATCGTGGGTCACCATGACCACGCCGTCCCTGGTCATCTGCACATCCAGCTCGGCCCACTCGCAGCCCTGATCGATGGCCAGCTGGAAAGCGGGCAGGGTGTTTTCCGGTGCGGCAGCGGAGTAGCCGCGGTGCGCGGTGACTACCGGCGCAACGCCGCCCAGCATGGAGAGCAGCTCGTCGTCTCTGGGCAGGGCAAGGTAACAGAATGCCAGCGCAAAGGTGAGCAGAGTAGCACCCGCAACCGATGCACCCAAAAGCAGCCTGCCGGTGGAACGGTGATGCTTTCCGCTCTGGACCGGCTCCGGCTCAGAGGGGAGAGACTCCCGCAGGCGGCAGTGCAGCATGGCGAGGATCGTGCACTGCGCATGGTGATGGCGCAGTCGATCAGGAACTGGAAGAACGGCATCTCAATGGCCAGCGCCGCGCGGGACAGTGCAAACATGGCTTGTGTGCTCTGCAGCCCGACCGCAATGATGATGCCGTACAGCGGCACGGCAACCGCTGCCGTCAGCAGCAGGGAACGCAGGACGACCGAGAGGTTCCAGCGCAGCAGCAAAAGAAAAGCACGGAAGACGCGCCTGCGGATGCAGCAAAAGCTTTCCTTTACCGACTGCCACAGGCTTTTGCGCTCCAGCACGAACAGCGGCAGCACCAGCACCCAGCTGACACAGAGGAACAGCAGGGCAGCACCGGCAGCCAGATAGAGCAGGTAATACCGGCTGTTTGCCCGGATGACACCTATGATGTATTCCGGCACGGCAAGCTGCGTGATATAGTTACAGGCGAGGAAAAAATTGGTGAACGGGATCAGCACGGCACTGTAGACCAGAACGAGCCAGTTCTGCGGCAGGAATGCGTGGCGGATATCTGCAAGAGAGGTGCGCAGCAGGGCAGGCAGGCGGATCGTTTCGCCCTTGCGGGCAAGATCCAGCCCATGCAGCAGGACGGAAAACTCATACAGCGCCCAGAACGCGGTCAGGATGGCAATGAGCGTGATGCACAGGATGATCGCAGGGGAGGAAAAGATATCGGAAGCATTGTTGTTGCTCAGGTAGTGCATGGGTGCGAACCGCAGCGTGAGCGACCAGAGCTGCTGCATCAGGGGGACGAACAGCAGGTTCGTTGCAGCCTTATACAGGACGATGACCGCGAGCAGGGGGACCTCGGCGCGGCGGATGATAGCCCGGGCGGAGTGTTTCATGGAGTTGTAGGTTTCGTTGGAGGCGCGGAGTGAAGTGAGCAGATTTTTCAATTTGACATGGCCTTCCTTTTATATTCTGCAAAATGACCCGCCCCGAAGCTTCCCGGCGGGCTGTTCTGCGAAAAAAATTTACATATTAAATATAGTGTAACATAACTTCTTATAAAATAAAATGCAGCAGGGGCAGACAGAATCCACAAAATTGAAAGAGAATTTTTGGCAGCTGAGTGTGCGGCGCAAAATGCCCGCAAAAAGGCGAGAAAGCGGAGAAACGATGAATCGTTAAAAAATTGTAGAACTTTGCCGACAGATGTTGATTCGCATGGACTTTTATAGAATCTCTTGCATTTTTATGGAAAATTCAGTATAATAAAACTAATTTTGAAAGCTCACACAGACAACCAGGAGGTCTTACCATGGCTTCAAAGATCAATAAGGGAGAAATCCTCGCCAAGTTTTTTGATGACGGGGAATACACTGCACTGTTTGCTGACGGTGCAGTGAGCGCTGCCTGCGGCTATGCGGCAGGTCAGCAGGCTTACGCTGTTTACCAGAACGGCGAAGCTGTTACCGTAAAGGATGTTGAAAAGAACATCAAGGTTCTGGAGATGGCAGCTCAGACTGGCTGCCCGGTCGTCACCTTCTACAACTCCGTCGGCGCAAAGCTGGCTGAGGGTCTGGACGTGCTGACCGCCAGCGCAAAGCTGAATGCGCAGATCGCAAAGGTTTCCGGCGTGATCCCGCAGGTGGCTGTTGTTCTGGGTGTCTGCGGCGGCACCAGCGCACTGAGCGCTGCCAATGCAGATGTCTGCATCATGGCTGAGGGCGCAGAGCTGTTCTTCACCGCTCCGTTCACCTCTGCTGCCAAGGGCGACAAGGTGGCCGATGCCGGCACCGCAGCCGCCGCTGCAAAGGCTGGCGTGGCCGCCATTGTGGCACCCACTGCTGAGGAAGCTGCCGAGAAAGCTGCTCACATCGTGGGCCTGCTGCCGGCCAACAACCTGACCGGCCCTGCGATCTTTGAGTTCGAGCAGCCCACTGCGGCTCTGGCTGCCGGTGCAGAGCCTGCAAAGGCTGCTGCTGCCGTGGTCGATAAGGACAGCGCTGTGGAGCTGTATGCAGGCTTTGGCAAGTCTGTTTACACTGCATTTGCCACCGTGGGCGGCAACGCCGTGGGCGTTGTGGCCACCGGCAAGACCCTGTGCCACAACTGCGTGGCCAAGGCTTCCCGCTTTGTGCGCCTGTGCGATGCCTTCAGCGTGCCGGTGATCACCATTGTGGATACCGAGGGCTTTGTGCCCAGCGCGACCGATGACATTGCAGGCGGCATCCGTGAGGCTGCCCGTCTGGCTGCTACCTATGCCGACGCTACCACCGCAAAGGTGGCTGTGCTGGCTGGCAAGGCCGTCGGCCCTGTTTACACCGCTCTGGCTGCTGCCGATCTGCGCATTGCCGTGGCTGGCTGCACCGTCAGCGCACTGGAACCCAGCGCAGCGGTCAGCGTCCTGTACAAGGAAGAGATCGATGCTTCCGACAACATCATTGCAGCCACCAACGCAAAGGCTGCTGCTTACACCGCCGAGGTGTGCAGCGCAGCAAATGCAGTTGCCTGCGGCGCTGCTGACCTGACCTGCGATGCAGCCAATGTGCGTGCAAGCGTTGTTGCCGCACTGGAACTGCTGAGCACCAAGCGTGCTGCCCGCCTGCCCAAGAAGCACGGCAACATGGCTCTGTAATCGTCTGTATAAATCTTTTTGATACGATTTTGATTTGGAGGATCCTTCCATGAAGTACTACAATATTACCGTCAATGGCGTTGCTTACAGCGTCTCCGTGGAGGAGACTGCCGCTGGTGCTGCTCCGGTTGCTGCTGCAGCTCCTGCCGCACCCGCTGCTCCTAAGGCTGCTCCGGCTCCCGCTGCTGCTCCCAAGGCTGCTGCAGGCGCTGCTGGTGCCGTTGCCGTCAAGGCTCCCATGCCCGGCAACATTCTGGATGTCAAGGTCAAGGCCGGTGCATCCGTGAAGGCTGGCGACGTGCTGGTGATCCTGGAGGCCATGAAGATGGAGAACGAGATCGTTGCTCCGCAGGATGGCACTGTGGCTTCCATCAACGTCAACAAGGGCGACACCGTCAACTCCGGTGACGTTCTGGTTCCATGAACTAAGGGAGAGGTGACAATCATGGCCAAAAAGCCGATCAAGGTTACTGAGGTCGTCCTGCGCGATGCCCACCAGTCTCTGCTGGCCACCCGCATGACCATGGATGAGATGCGTCCCATCCTGCCGGAAATGGATAAGATCAACTACTTCTCCGTGGAGTGCTGGGGCGGCGCTACGTTCGACAGCTGCATCCGCTTTCTGGACGAAGACCCGTGGGAGCGCCTGCGCATCCTGCGCAAGGAGCTGCCCCACCAGAAGCTGCAGATGCTGTTCCGCGGCCAGAACATGCTGGGCTACCGCCCCTACGCAGACGATGCCGTTGAGTACTTTGTGCAGAAGTCTGTTGCAAACGGCATCGACGTGATCCGTATTTTCGATGCACTGAACGATCCGCGCAACCTGCAGACCGCCATCAAGGCAGCCAACAAGGAAGGCGCTCATGTGCAGGGCTGCATCAGCTACACCCTCAGCCCCGTGCACAACAACGAGTACTTTGCAGCCTACGCCAAGACCCTGGAGGAGATGGGCGCAAACTCCATCTGTATCAAGGATATGGCCGGTCTGCTGACCCCCTATACCTGCTACGATCTGGTGAAGAAGCTGAAGGAGACCGTCAGCATCCCTGTTGACATCCACAGCCACTACACCGCAGGTCTGGCTTCCATGTCCATCCTGAAGGGCATCGAGCAGGTGCCGACATCATCGATACCGCCATGAGCCCCCTGAGCCTGGGCACCAGCCACATGCCCACCGAGAGTCTGGTCGCTGCCCTGCAGGGCACCGATTACGACACCGGTCTGGATCTGAAGCAGCTGAACGTTGTGCGCGCATACTTTGCAAAGCTGCGCGAGAAGTACATTGCCAACGGTCAGATCAGCCCGAAGAGCCTCGGCGTGGATGCAAACACCCTGCTGTATCAGGTGCCGGGCGGCATGTTCTCCAACATGCTCAAACAGCTGAAGGATGCCGGCAAGGAAGATAAGCTGGACGAAGTGCTGGCAGAGATCCCCCGCGTCCGCGAGGATGCAGGCTATCCGCCGCTGGTCACCCCCACCAGCCAGATCGTTGGTACGCAGGCTGTGTTCAACGTGATCCTGGGCGAGCGCTACAAGATGGTCACCAAGGAGTTCAAGGGTCTGGTCCACGGTGATTACGGCAAGACTCCCGCTCCCATCAAGCCCGAGTTCACCAAGAAGATCCTGGGCGACGAGCAGCCCATTACCTGCCGCTTTGCTGATACTCTGGCTCCTGAGATGGACAAGCTGAAGGCAGAAGCTGCCAAGTGGGCAACGCAGGAAGAGGATGTGCTGACCTACGCAATGTTCCCGCAGGTGGCACCCAAGTTCTTTGAAAAGCGCAATGCCAAGAAGCAGGGCGTGGACGGCGACCATGTGGACTACACCAATCAGTCTCATCCCGTCTGATCTTTCATAACGGATTCAGGAGCTTCCCGCTTTTGCGGCGGGAGGCTCCTTTTTGTGTTTTGCACCGGATCTGGCCCCAAAAATGGGCGGCGGCTCATTGACATGAAAATCCATCCATTTTATAATGAATCAAAATGGATGCAGCCGACACCCGGGCATCCCCGGAAAAAGAAGAGGTGATCTGCATGAGAAGCATCACGGCACAGCGCCTTGCGGAATTTACAGAGCAGGATTATGAATTTACCTTCGGCATCACCCGGAAGGAATTTGCCCAGATGCTGGAAGCACTGAATGCGGCTTATTGCAAGGAGCACCGGCGCAGGCCGCATTTTACCAAGATCACAATGCAGGATAAGCTGGTGCTGACTTTGCTCTACCGCCGCGAGTACCGCAGCATGGAGAACATTGCGGCAGAATACGGTGTCTCCCGCGATACCATTGCGGACAATATCCACTGGGTGGAGCGCGCACTGCTGAACGCAAATCTGCTGCAGAACAGCGTGACCTGCGTATATAAAACCAACTGAAACAGGCTCTGATACAGGATCGGAAGATTTTGTATCAGAGCTTTTTTGCTTTGCACCGTGTATTGCGGCCGGTTTTGGCGGCGGCACGCAACAGTGCACCTTGAATTTTGGGCCGAAGAATAGTAAAATGAAACTATATGTATCGTAACATGGGTTTGTGTACCCAAAGGCGGATACGTATACCGAAACTTGTAAGCTGAAACACTGAAAATGTAAGAACAGGAGAGCGTTATGATCTTAAGCATGACCGGCTTTGGCCGGGGGACTGCTGTGCGCAATGGCCGTGAGATCACGGTGGAGCTGCGCAGCGTGAATTCCCGCTACTTTGAGTATTCTTCGCGCATCCCGCGCACCTGCAGCTATCTGGACAGCCGCCTGAAAAAGCAGCTCAACGAGCGCATTTCCCGCGGCAAGGTGGAGCTGAGCATGACCGTGCAGAATGTGGACGCTGCCGATACGGTGGTGGCCGTCAACATGGAGCTGGCACGCAGCTACCAGCAGGCCATGCGGGATATTTCGGAACAGCTGGGTGTCAAGAACGATATCTCTGCGGGCGTGCTGACCCGCTTCCCGGATGTGCTCACCACCCGCCACGCGGATGTGGACGAGGAACAGCTGTGGGAAGATGTTTCTGCCGTTACCGCACAGGCGCTGGACCGCTTTGTGGAGATGCGCGCCGCCGAGGGTGCCAAGATGAAGGCAGACGTGGAAAACCGTCTGAACTTCCTCGAGGAGTGCGTGGGCAGGGTGGAGACTTTGAGCGCAGGCCGCGTGGAAGCCTACACCAACCGCCTGTACGAGAAGCTCAAGGTCATTCTGGAGGACCGCGATATCGACGATGCCCGCGTGCTGACCGAGGCCGCTATTTTTGGCGATAAGACCGCTGTGGATGAAGAGACGGTGCGCCTGCGCAGCCACATTGCGCAGTACCGCGATATCCTCAAGCTGGACGAGCCAGTGGGCCGCAAGCTGGACTTTTTGACGCAGGAGCTGAACCGCGAGACCAATACCATCGGCTCCAAGTGTCAGGATCTGGATATCACCCGCATCGTGGTGGATATGAAGGCGGAGATCGAAAAGATCCGCGAACAGATCCAGAATCTGGAGTGATACAGAAAATTCGGAGGGGTTTATGAAGCTCATCAACATCGGGTTTGGCAATATGGTCAGTGCAGGCCGTGTGGTGGCAGTGGTCAGCCCGGATTCCGCCCCGGTCAAGCGCCTTGTAAAGGAAGCGCGGGAGCGCGGAATGCTGATCGATGCATCCTATGGCCGCAGCACCCGTGCAGTGCTTATCATGGACTCCGATCATGTGGTGCTCTCGGCGCTTCAGCCGGAAACGGTGGCCAACCGTGCGGCAGGGCAGGAGGGCAAAACACCAGCAGAGGAGGAACAGACCCATGGCGAACGATAAATATTTGTTTGTGGTCTCCGGCGCGGCCGGTACCGGCAAGGACAGCGTGGTGAAGGCACTGCGCGAAGCACACCCGGAGATCGAAAAGACTGTTTCCGCCACCACCCGCGCACCGCGTCCCGGTGAGCAGGAGGGCGTGGATTATTATTACCGCACCCGGGAGCAGTTCCAGCAGCTGATCGAAAACGATCAGGTGGTGGAGCACAACTTCTACAACGGCAACTACTACGGTACCCTGCGCGAGGAAGTGGACAAGCGTCTGGCAGCCCGGAAGGTGGTCGTTCTGGTCATCGATGTGCACGGCGCAGCGAACATCCGCCGCATGTTCCCGGGCGCGACCACCGTGTTCCTGCTGCCGCCGTCGGTGGAGGAGCTGGAGCGCCGTCTGCGGGGCCGCGGCACCGAGACCGAGGACAGCATTCAGGAGCGTCTTGCCACCGCCCGGCAGGAGCTGGCCCAGCAGGATAAATTCACCCTGAAGCTGGTCAACGACCAGGTCGATACCTGCGCCGATGCACTGTATCAGGCCATCTGCCAGCGCATTGGTGCCGCAGAATAACATTTTGAAGGAGCTGGACGAATGCCCAAAACGGTAGGCGTTGCCGTCAGCAATGCGACCTTCCACTTTGATAAGCTTTATACCTATGCCGTCATGCCGGATCAGCAGAATGCGGTAAAACTTGGCAGCATGGTACTGGTGCCCTTTGGCCGCGGCAGCCGCGCCCGCATGGGCGTGGTGCTGGCCTGCGATGCCGAACCGGAAAGTGCAAAGCTGAAATATCTTTTCGACGTGGCCCCGGCATCCGCCTGCCTGACCCCGGAACTGCTGCGGCTGGTGCACTTTTTGAAGGAGCGCACCTTCTGCACCTATTATGAAGCGGTCAAGGCGGTCATTCCCTATGGTGCACAGTACAAGCCTGCCGTGGCGGCAGACGGCGTAACGCCGGTGCTGCAAAAGCAGCTCACCCGCCACACCGAGAACTCCTACCGCCTTGTGGGCGGGCTGCCGCCGAAGCCGACAGCCAAGCAGCTGGCGGCAGTGGCATTGCTGGGCGGCGGGCCCCGCACCCTGAACGAATTGGAAGACAAGGGCATCAGCCGTGCCGTGCTGGATAACCTGTGCGCCAAAGGCGTGCTGGAATGCAGCAAGGTGAATAAATCCATCGACCTGTATTCGTCCATTCCGCTGAAAAACGAGCCGATCACCCTCACGCAGGAGCAGCAGGCGGCTTACGATGCTCTGCTGCCAAAGCTGGAAGATGATGCACCCCACTCGGCGCTGCTCTACGGCGTGACCGGCAGCGGCAAAACGCTGGTGTTTTTAAAGCTCATTGCCCGCTGTCTGGAGCAGGGCAGGCGTGCGCTGGTGCTGGTGCCGGAGATCAGCCTGACCCCGCAGATGATCCTGCGGCTCAAGAGTCAGTTTGGCCGCCGGGTGGCGGTGCAGCACTCTGCCCTCAACCACACCGAACGCCTTTTGCAGTGGCAGATGATCCAGGACGGCGGCGCAGACATCGTGGTGGGCACCCGCAGCGCCATCTTTTCGCCGCTGGAAAACATCGGGCTCATCATCATCGATGAGGAGCAGGAGCACACCTACCGCTCGGAGTCTGCGCCCCGCTATTCTGCCCACGAGGTGGCCCGGCAGCGCGCGGCGGAAAACGGTGCATTGCTGCTGCTGGCAAGCGCCACCCCCAGCACCGAGAGCTTTTACGCGGCCCAGCATGGCCGCACCCAGCTGGTGCGGCTGACCCAGCGCTACGGCGGCAACCCGCTGCCCACGGTGCAGATCGTGGATATGCGCGCAGAGCTGGCGGCAGGCAACCCGCGGGAGATCAGTCTGTCGCTGGAAGATGCCATCCGCCGCAATCTGGATGCAGGCAAGCAGACCATTTTGCTGCTGAACCGCCGGGGCTACCAGACCATGGCCCAGTGCGAGGACTGCCGCGAGGTGCTCAAGTGCACAAAGTGCAGCGTGCCGATGGTGTACCACAAAGCGGCGCACAAGGTATTGTGCCACTACTGCGGCAGCCAGATGGAACCGCCCACTGTGTGCCCCGCCTGCGGCGGCAAGCTGCAGTACCGGGGCTTCGGCACCCAGAAAGCGGAGGAAGAGCTGGCAAAGCTGTTCCCGGATGCGCGGGTGCTGCGCATGGATCAGGATTCCACTGCCGCAAAGGATGCCCACGAAAAGCTGCTGGCAAGGTTTGCGAACCACGAATATGACATCATGGTGGGTACCCAGATGGTGGCCAAGGGACTGGATTTTGAGGATGTGACCCTTGTGGGCGTGCTGGGCATCGACTCGCTGCTGTTTGCGCAGGGCTTCCGCGCGTATGAGAATGTGTTCAGCCTCATCACGCAGGTGGTGGGCCGCAGCGGACGGGCCAGAGACCCGGGCTTTGCCATCATCCAGACCACCGACCCCGATAACCCGGTGCTGAACCTTGCCGCCGCGCAGGACTACGATGCCTTTTTTGAGCAGGAAATCGCCTACCGCAAGCTCGGCCTGTACCCGCCCTTCTGCGGGCTGTGCGTCATTGGCTTTGCAGGCGCAAAGGAGATCGAGGTGGCACGGGCGGCGGCGCGCTTTGCGGCCCTGCTGGGCCAGCAGGCAGCAAAACAGCCGGACCTGCCGCTGCGGGTGCTTGGCCCCACGCCCGGCAGCATTGAGAAGATCAACGACACCTACCGCTACAAACTTACCATCAAGTGCCGCAACGACCGCCGCTTCCGCGACCTCGTGCGCAGCACACTGGAAAGATACGAACAGGAAAAACTTCCGTCCAAGGCCACCGTTGCGGTGGACCTGCACTCGGACGGTGACATCTGATTTGGAGGTACCATAAATGGCTATCCGCAACATTGTAAAAGAGGGCGATCCCATCCTGAACAAGGTCTGCCGCCCCGTCACCACCTTTGACGACCGTCTGGCTACCCTGCTGGACGACATGCACGAGACTATGATCGCCGCCGACGGCGTGGGTCTGGCCGGCCCGCAGGTGGGCATGCTGCGCCGCCTGTTCGTGGTGTGGGACACCACCGACGCGCCCGAGGAGATCCCCGAAGATTACGAATATAAGTTCATCGACTTCGTCAACCCGGAAATTCTGGCTGTATCCGAGGAAGAGGAGACCGCCTACGAGGGCTGTCTGTCCTTCCCGGGCCACAACGGCGCTGTGACCCGCCCCGCCGCGGTCAAGGTGCGCGCACAGGACCGCCACGGTGAGTGGTTCGAGCTGGAAGCTGGGGATCTGCTGGGCCGCTGCATCCAGCACGAGAACGACCATCTGGACGGCATTACCATCATGCAGTCCAGCGAGTATTTCTATGAGGATACCGAAGAGGGCAAAAAAGCTGCCCGCGAAGCGAAAGGAAACAAGTAATGCGCATTTTGTTCATGGGCACGCCGGATATTGCCGCAGAGTGCCTCAAAGCCCTGTATGCCGCCGGGCATGATATCTGCGCGGTGTACACCCGGCGGGACAAGCCGGTTGGCCGCAAGCAGGTGCTTACCGCACCCCCGGTCAAGGAAGTGGCCCTTGCCCACGGCACGCCGGTGTTCCAGCCCCGCACCCTGCGGGACGGCAGCGAGGACGAGAACATCCGCGCACTGGCCCCGGAACTGATCGTGGTGGTGGCTTACGGCTGCATCCTGCCGAAGTCGGTGCTGGAAGCGCCGAAGTACGGCTGCATCAACCTGCATGTTTCGCTGCTGCCCAAGTACCGCGGCAGCGCCCCGGTGCAGTGGGCTGTGCTGAACGGCGATGCCGAGACCGGCGTTTCCATCATGCAGATGGACGAGGGCCTTGACACCGGCGACGTGCTCTGCTGCGAGAAGATCGCCATTGACCCGGAGGAGACCAGCGGCCAGCTGTTTGACCGCGTGACTGCCGTGGGTGCACGGGTGCTGTGCGAGGTGGTGCCCGCCATCGCCGCCGGAACGCTGAAACCCCAGCCGCAGGATCATGAGAACGCCTGCCTTGCACCTATGTTGAACAAGGAGATGGCAGAGTTCCGCCTGACCGAATCGGCTGCCCACATCCACAACTGGGTGCGCGGCATGAACCCGTGGCCCGGTGCATGGTTCGTCACCTCCGGCGGCAAAAAGCTCAAGGTGATGGAGTGCCGTGCCGTGGAAGCTCACGGCGAAGCGCCCGGCACCGTGCTGGCCACAAAGCCGCTCACGGTGGCTTGCGGTGAGGGGGCCGTCCAGCTGCTGAATGTGGTGCCGGAAGGCAAAAAGCCCATGGACGGCACCGCCTTTGCGGCCGGTCAGCGCCTGAAAACGGGGGATATCCTCTGATGGCGGCGAATCCCCGCGCGGCGGCAGTGGCGGCACTGGTGCGGCAGGAGCAGGATGGTTTTTCCAACCTTGTTCTGGATGCCGAACTCAAGCGCCAGCAGCTGGAAGGCCGCGATAAAGCTTTTGCCAGCGCCATCTTTTACACGGTGCTGGAACACCGGGGCACGCTGGACTACATCCTGTGCCAGTTCCTGCCCAAGGGCCTTGCCAAGCTGGATGCACCGGTGCGCGAAATATTGCGCGCGGCGCTGGCGCAGGCCCGCTATATGCAGGTGCCGGTGTCCGCTGCGGTGAACGAAGCCGTCAAGCTGACCCGTGCCTTCAAAAAATCCAGCGCATCCGGTCTGGTCAACGCCGTGCTGCGCAAGGCGTGCAGCTACGACCTGAGCACCGCAAGCTTCAAAAACGAAGTGGAGCGGCTCATGGTGCTTGGCTCTGCCGGGCGGGATGTGGCGAAATTTCTGCACAAAAACTACCCGGACGAGGCACTGGATATCCTTACCTACAAGGCCGACGGCGGCATGACCAGCCTGCGGGCGAACCCGCTGAAAGGCAGTGCCGATGAGCTTTGTGCAAAGCTGCTGGCTTCCGGCGCAAAGGAAGCAAAGCGGGGCATTGTGCCCGGCAGTGTGCTGGCCCGCTTCGAGGGCAGCCCGGCGGAAAATGAGCTGTTCCGGCAGGGGTACTTCCATGTGGAAGGGCAGGCCAGCCAGCTGGCGGCGCTCTGCGTGGACGCACAGCCCGGAGAAACAGTCATCGACCTGTGCGCCGCGCCCGGCGGCAAGACCATCCTGCTGGCCGAGCAGATGCACAGCACCGGCAGGCTTTACAGCTGCGATGCCGCCGAGAACCGCGTGGGCCTGATCCGCACGGCAGTGCAGCGCATGGGACTGACCAATGTGGAAGCCCTGTGCAACGATGCCACAAAGGTGAACCCGGCCCTGCCGCAGGCCGACCGCATTTTAGCGGATGTGCCCTGCAGCGGCCTTGGCATTCTGGCAAAAAAGCCGGATCTGCGCTACAAAAAGCTGGAACCGGCCCGCGAAGCTGAATTATTGGCCACGCAGTCGGCCATCCTCGATACGGCGGCACAGCTGCTGAAAGCGGGCGGCAGGCTGGTGTACTCCACCTGCACCATCGACCCGGCAGAAAACCAGCAGCAGATCGCGGCATTTCTGGCCCGCCACCCGGAGTTTACGGTGGTGGAGCCTGCTGCAGCGCTGCCCGCCGGGATGACGGCAGGGGAGCACGGTGCGCTTTCGGTGCCCACCCGTACCGGCATGGACGGCTTTTTCCTGTGTGCCATGCAGAAAAACGGGGAAAAGCTGCAATGAAACAGGTGGCTTGTTCGTAAAAAACAATAGGAGAACACAATGGAACAAAAACGCTGTATCTCTTCCTTTACGCTGGCAGAGCTGACCGCTGAACTGAAAGCGATGGGCCAGCCGGGCTTCCGGGCAAAGCAGATCTTCCACTGGGTGCACCAGAAGCTGGTCACCGAGTTTTCTGCCATGACCGACCAGCCCAAGACCCTGCTGGCAAAGCTGGAAGAAAGCTTCTACATTGCCGCGCCCAAGATCGAGCGCAGGCAGGAAGCAAAGGACGGCACGGTAAAATATCTGCTGCGCATGGCGGACGGCAACTGCATCGAGACCGTCGTGATGCGCTACCACTACGGCAACACGGTGTGTGTGTCCACGCAGGTGGGCTGCCGCATGGGCTGCCGCTTCTGCGCGTCCACCCAGGCGGGCCGCGTGCGCGATCTGGAAGCAGGCGAGATCTGCTCTGAGATCTACACCGCCCAGAAGGATATCGGGGAGCGCATTTCCCACATCGTGCTCATGGGCATTGGCGAACCGCTGGATAACTTTGACGAAGTGATGAAGTTTCTGGAGAACATCACCTCGCCCGAGGGCGTGAACATCGGGATGCGCAACATCAGCCTTTCTACCTGCGGTCTGGTGCCCAAGATCGACCAGCTGGCCGAGAAAAAGCTGCAGCTCACCCTCTCGGTGTCGCTGCACGCACCCAACAATGAAATTCGCAGCGGCATGATGCCGGTGAACGATGCCTATCCCGTGGAAGTGCTGATGCAGGCCGTGCGCCGCTATCAGGACACCACCGGCCGCCGCGTGAGCTTTGAATATTCCATGGTGCGCGGTGTCAATGATTCCGATGCCTGCGCCAGACAGCTGGCAAACCTGATCCGGGGCATGGGTGCCCATGTGAACCTGATCCCCATCAACCCGGTGGACGGCAGCCCGTACTCGGCCACCGATGCAGCCAACGTGCACCGCTTCCAGCAGAAGCTGGAGAGCCTTGGCGTGAACGCTACGGTGCGCCGCCGCCTTGGCAGCGAGATCAGCGCCGCATGCGGCCAGCTGCGCCGTGACGAAATGAACGGGAAAGCGTAAAGATTAAAGGGAGAAGCCTATGAAACTTGCAGGAAAAACGGATGTCGGCAGGGTCCGGCAGGATAATCAGGACGATTATCGCGCAGGAGAACTGCCCGGCGATGCCGCATGGCTGCTGGTATGCGACGGCATGGGCGGTGCACGCGGCGGCAGGGAAGCCAGCCAGAGCGCGTGCGATGTGATCGAGCGCTGCTTTCAGGAGCAGTATGCTTCCAAGTGCCTGCCCGGCGAAGAGGAGACTTTTTTGAAAAAGAGCCTGCTCAGCGCCAACCGCTTTGTGTTCCAGAAGGCCCTGCGTGAGGAATCGCTGGCGGGCATGGGCACCACGGCTGTGTGCGCACTGGTGCGCGGCGGCAAGGTGTTCCTGTGTCATGCAGGCGACTCGCGGGCGTACCTGTACCGGGACGGCAGGCTTGCCCAGCTCACCCACGACCACTCCTATGTGCAGGAGCTGGTGGACTGTGGCACCATTACCGTGGAGGAAGCCGAGCACCACCCTCAGAAGAACATCATCACCAAGGCGCTGGGCGTGGACTACCGGCTGGACTCGGAGTTCACCACCGCACCGCTGCAGAAAGGGGATATCCTGCTGCTGTGCTCGGACGGCCTGACCAATGCCGTGCCCAGAGAACAGCTGGAACAGCTGCTGCGCACCGGCAGGTTCTACGACCTGCCGGACCTTCTGATCCGCACGGCCAACGAGAACGGCGGCCCGGATAACATCACCGCGCTGCTGCTGTGTGTGGAGGAGGTGCGCTGATGGACAACCTGATCGGCAAAAAGCTGGACGGCCTGTATGAGGTGCGGGAGCTGATCGGTTCCGGCGGCATGGCAAACGTCTACAAGGCGGTCATGCTGGGGCACAACGGCCCGGTGCCTGCCGGTACCGTGGTGGCGGTAAAGGTGCTGCGGCAGGAGTATATGCACGACCCGGACCTTGTGCGCCGCTTTAAAAATGAATCCAAGGCCATCTCGCTGCTGAACCACCCCAACATCGTAAAAGTGTACGATGTATCGGTGAATGATGATCTGCAGTATATCGTGATGGAATATGTGGACGGCATGACATTGCGCGAGTACCTTAACCAGCGCGGCGGCAGGCTGACCAACCGGGAGACCGTGCACTTCATCTCCCAGATCTTAAAGGCGCTGGAACATGCCCACGCCAACGGTGTGGTGCACCGGGACATCAAGCCCCAGAACATCATGCTTTTGGACAACGGCCAGCTGCGCATGATGGATTTTGGCATTGCGCGCATCTCCCGTGCCGAGAACCAGCTGCTGAGCGGCAAGGCCATGGGCAGCGTGCACTATATCAGCCCGGAGCAGGCCAAGGGCGATGAGACCGACTGCACCAGCGATATCTACTCGGTGGGCGTGATGATGTACGAGATGCTCAGCGGTCATCTGCCCTTTGATGCAGACGACATGGTGGAAGTTGCCATCAAGCAGATCTCCGATCAGCCGAAGTCTTTGCACGAGATCGCGCCGGAGGTGCCGAATGCACTGGTGGAGATCACCGAAAAGGCCATGGCAAAGCTGCCGCAGAACCGTTACGCATCCGCCCGCGAAATGCTGGATGCGCTGGACACCTACGTGCACAACCCCTCCGTGATGTTCGAGTACAAGTATATTACAGAAGATGCTCCCGAAAAGGTGGTGAAACGTACCATGAACCAGAACCGTGCAAACCGTCAGGCCGAAAAGCCTGCGCCCCGCGGCAAAAAGGCCGCACCGCGCAAGAAAAAGCGCACCATCTTCCTGCCGGCACTGTTCGGCATTACCATTGCATTTGCACTGGCGTGCCTTGCGCTGTGCTGGATGATCCTGAACGATTCCTCCAACCTGATGAACAACAAGGCCGATATCACGCTGGGCGATTATATCGGCATGACGCAGGACGAGGCTGCTGCCACCGAGCAGGTGGTCTCCGGCCAGATCAGCGTTACCTGGGAGCAGGAGTACAACAGTGACTATGCGGCGGGCTATATCTATAAGCAGTCGCCGGTGTCCGGCCGCACGGTGCGCGAGGGCCAGAATGTGACCCTGACTGTGAGCCTTGGCACCCAGTACGTTACCGTGCCGGACCTGACCAACTATGTGCAGGCCGATGCAGAGCAGCAGCTCAAGGAACTGGGTGTCTCGGTGCTGGTAACACAGGCTGCGGATACCTCTGTGGCATCCGGCGCGGTGATCCGCACCGACCCGGCGGCGGGCAGTCAGGTGGCTGCAGGCAGCACTGTGGTGATGTATATCAGCCGCCCGCAGGTGGCAACCACCACCAAGGTGCCCTCGCTGACCGGCATGAGCACCGCTGATGCCCGCACCCTGCTGGTGCAGAACCATCTGGGCCTTGGCAGCCAGACCGAGCAGTACAGCGACCAGCCGGTGGGCACTGTCATCAGTCAGAACCCGGCGGCAGGCTCTACCACAAAGCTGAACGGCCGCGTGAACATTGTGGTAAGCGCAGGGCCGGAGCCTGCACCGGAACCGGAAGCACCCAGCGACAGCACCACCGGCGGCGACTGGTGGAGCGGCCTGTTTGGCAGCAGCTCCTCTTCTTCCAGCACCGAGACCGGCACCGAACAGGGCACAGCGGGCAGCGGCGACCCTTCGCAGAAACCGCTGACCGACTGGTGGTCCTCGCTGCTGAGCTGACGGAGGCGTGCATGAAGGGATATATCACAAAGGGCATCGGCGGCTTTTACTATGTGAAAACGCCGGAGGGCATTGTGGAGTGCAAGCCCCGCGGCATTTTCCGCAAACAGAAGATCACGCCGGTGGCGGGCGATGAGGTGACGCTGGAGACCGAGAACGGTGCAGCCGTCATTGCCGAGATCGCACCGCGCAAAAATGTGTTCGTGCGGCCTCCGGTGGCAAATCTGGATGTGCTGTTCCTTGTGGCCAGCACCACCCAGCCCACGCCCAGCACGCTGGTGCTGGATAAGCTTGCCGCCATTGCGGTGGACAAGGGCGTGCAGCCGGTGATCGTGTGCACCAAGGGCGACTTGGCCGAGGCGGAATTCCTGCGTAAGGCCTACGAAAGATCGACCCTGCCGTTCATCCGCATCGATTACGAGACCGGCGGCGGGCTGGACGAGGTGAAGCAGTGGATCAGCGGCAGGCTGTGTGCGTTCTGCGGCAACTCCGGCGTGGGAAAATCCACCCTTTTGAACCATCTGCTGCCGGAAGCAGAGCGCGAGACCAGTGCCATCAGCCAGAAGCTGGGCCGCGGCCGCCACACCACCCGTGAGGTGACGATCTTTGAAGCCTTTGGCGGGCGCATTGCGGATACGCCGGGCTTTGCCAGTCTGGAAGCGAACCGCGCCGGGTTCATCCCCAAGGAAAATCTGGAGCATGCGTTCCCGGAGTTCGGGCCTTATCTGGGCCAGTGCCAGTTCACCGGCTGCTCCCACCGCAGCGAAAAAGGCTGTGCCGTGCGCGCCGCACTGGCCGAGGGCAGGCTCTCCCAGACCCGGTACGACAGCTACTGCGCCATGTACGAGGAAGTCAAGGACGTGAAGGATTGGCAGCGCCCGAAAGTATAAAGGATAAGGAAGAGATTCATGTCACGCTGTGTGATCATTTCGGCCTGCCCGGTTTCTCCGGAGCTGGCAGAGGCCCTGCGGCCGGACGACTTTATCATTGCCTGTGATGCAGGCTACCGCAACTGCGCACCTCTGGGGCGTAGACCCAACATCATCGTGGGTGACTTTGACACCGCCCCCTGCCCGGAACAGCAGGACGACGATATCATCGTGCTGCCCCATGTGAAGGACGATACCGACACCGAGTATGCCGCAAAGCTGGTCTCGGAAAAGGGCTTTGACGAGGTGCTGCTGCTGGGCGGCCTTGGCGGCAGACGGGTGGAGCACACCCTTGCAAACCTGTGCACCGGCCTTGGACTGGAACAGCGCGGTGTGCGCACCACCCTGCTGGATGAGCGCAGCCGCATCACCTACGTGATGCCCGGCGAGACCCGCCGCTACCCGAAGGAGAAGTACTTCTTCTTCTCGGCCTTCCCGATGGAGGGCAGGGCGCAGGGCGTGTGCGAGCGCGGCTCCTACTATGAGCTGACCGATGCGGAGCTGACCGCCAGCTACCCGCTGGGCGTCAGCAACGAGTACGCTGCCGGGTCGGACTGCATCACCATCTCCACCCGCAGCGGTGCGCTGGTGGTGGTGGAGACCATCGCAGACTGAGCGCTGCTGCCCTTGCCGGAACGTTCCGGCCCCTGCCTGCATAGGATGGGCCAGAAAACGGAAAGGCGGGGAGCATATGCAGGTAGTTGTGATCCGAAGCCCCAAGGCACTGCGCGGCATTCTGCGCAGACTGTTCGGCATTCAAAAACAGTAAAAAAGATCCCCTCGCTGCTGGTCGGCGGGGGGATCTTGCTTCATAATACTCCTTTTTATTGCGTCAGGGCGTTGTAACAGGCATCGAACGCCTGCATAAAATCGGTGATCTCCTGTTCCGTGGTCAGGTGGCTCAGGCTGATGCGCCACGAGGACAGCGCGTTGCGCCGGTCATGGCTCACGGCAAACACGGCGCGGGAGGGCAGGCCGTCCGAAGAGCAGGCCGATTTGACCGAGACGCATACGCCCCTGGCATCCAGCTCCCGCTGGAACACGGTGCCCTTCACGTTCTGTACGCTCAGGTTTAAAATCTGCGGCACGGCGGTGTCCGGGCTGTTGATGCGCACCTTGGGGTATTGGGCAAGCCCGGTGCGCAGGCGGGCGTTCAGGGCGCGGATGTGCTCCACCCGGGCGGGCAGCTCGCTCACTGCCTTTTCCAGCGCCAGCGCCAGCGAACAGGCCAGCGCCACGGTGGGGGTGCCGCTGCGGTAGAGGGTGGTGCTCTCGCCGCCATGGATGAGCGGCTCCAGCGCAAGGCCGCGCCGCTTGACCAGCACACCGATGCCGTTCAGCCCGTAGAACTTGTGGGCGGTCAGGCTCATGGTGTCGATGCCCGCAAAGCTGACCGGCAGCTTGCCCACGGCCTGTGTGGCATCCACATGGAAGTGGCAGTGGGGGCAGGCCTTCAACATTTCCGCGATCTCGGCCACCGGCTGCACCACGCCCAGCTCACTGTCCACGGCAGTAACGGCCACCAGAATGGTGTCCGGGCGCAGCAGTTCTTTCAGGTGGGCAAGGTCCACCGTGCCGTCCTGCCGGATGTCCACAAGGTCGATCTCGTATCCCTGCTCCTGCAGGGCGGTCAGGCTGCCGCTCACCGAGGAGTGCTCCAGCGGGGTGGAAATGATGTGCCTGCCATGGTGGCGCTCCAGCCGGGCGATGCTCTTGATGGCAAAGTTGTTGGCCTCGCTGGCACCGGATGTATAGATGATCTCGGCGGGCTGCACATTCAGACTGCGGGCAATGCTCTGGGTGGCGGCATCGATGGCAGCCTTTGCGGCAGTGCCTGCTGCGTGGCGGGAATTGGCATTGCCGGCAATTGCGCTCCACCTCGCAAAAGCGCTGTAAAACCGCTTCGTCTACCGGGGTATTGGCGGAATAATCCAGATAGATCATAAACTCTCCTGATAATTCTCTTATAATACAGATTACAATGGTAGGTTATATTATAGTGCGCTTTGGGCCGGATTGCAAGAGAAGCGGCGCAAACTTCCGGGCTGGAAATACAGGAGAATTAAGCAAAATAGTTGCACGGCGGCAAAAAGTCTGCTATAATCTCTTGAAGGACTGCTCGCTGCGGCCTTTTGCGGGGCTTTTGGCGGCGGTTTGGAAAGAGCCTGAATGAAAGGGGGAGCGCACCATGCTGCACAAGAATCATCGACTGCGCTGCATTGCACTTCTCATTTCCGGGCGGGATCATTGTTCCCAAATTTCAGGGGCATTGCCGTTTTGCTGACGGCGGTGCCTCTTTTTTTGGGGCTGCGAGTTCTGTAGGAGGCAGAAAAACTTCATGAGCGAAAAGATCGATTACTCCAAAGGCATTTACGACGCGCGCCAGCTGGGCGCAGGCCGCATGTTCATTCTGGGCGTGCAGCACATGTTTGCCATGTTCGGCGCAACGGTGCTGGTGCCGCTGCTCACCGGCCTGAGCGTTTCCACCACCCTGCTGTGTGCAGGTCTGGGCACCCTGCTGTTCCACCTCATTACCAAAAAGAAGGTGCCTGCATTCCTCGGCTCCTCCTTTGCGTATCTGGGCGGCTTCTCCATCGTGGCCCCCATGCTGGCAGATGCAGACGGCAACCTGACCGTTGCCAACACCAAGATGCTGCCCTACGCCTGCGCCGCCGTCGCATTTTCCGGTCTGGTGTATCTGGTGGCCAGCGTGCTGATCTCCACCTTCGGCATCCGCCGCATCATGCGGTTCTTCCCGCCGGTGGTCACTGGCCCCATTATCATTTCTATCGGCCTGATCCTGGCCCCCTCTGCTATCAACAACTGCCAGTCCAACTGGCTGCTGGCCTTTGTGGCACTGGGTGTCGTGATCGTGTGCAACATCTGGGGCAAGGGCATGGTCAAGATCCTGCCCATCCTCATCGGCGTGCTGGTGTCCTATGCAGTGGCACTGGTGACCGGTGCAGTGGACTTCCAGCGCATTTCTGAGGCTGCATGGGTGGGCATCCCTCTGCACAAGGAGGCCATGGGCCTGTTTGCCATCGACGGCAGCCCGGAGTTCATCAGCGCACTGTTCACCATCATCCCCATTGCACTGGCAACCATGATGGAGCATGTGGCGATATCGCCGCCATCAGCGCAACCGTGGGCCACAACTATATCAACGACCCCGGCCTGAACCGTACCCTGCTGGGTGATGGCCTGGCAACCACCATGGCCGGCCTGCTGGGCGGCCCGGCCAACACCACCTACGGCGAGAACACCGGTGTGCTGGCTCTGAGCAAGATCTACGATCCGCTGGTCATCCGCATTGCGGCTGTCCTGGCCATCATCCTGAGCTTCAGCCCCAAGTTTGAGGCTGTCATCAACACCATCCCCACCGGCATCATCGGCGGCATCAGCTTTGTGCTGTATGGCATGATCTCCGCCATCGGTGTGCGCAACGTGGTGGAGAACCGCGTGGACTTTACCAACAGCCGCAACCTGATCGTGGCTGCTGTCATTCTGGTGTGCGCACTGGGCTTCAACTCTGTGGGCGGTGTCAGCTTTGCCGTTGCAGGTGTCACCATCAACCTGTCCGGTCTGGCTGTGGCCGCGATCGCAGGCATCCTGCTGAACGCTATCCTGCCCGGCAACGACTACGAGTTTGATGCTGCCGACGGCTCCGAAGCCGCTACCAGCAGCAACCTGCAGGTCTGATCTCCCATAGAAGAAGGAAGAACAAGGCAGAAGCCGTCCTGTGTGTGCAGGGCGGCTTTGCTGTTTTTAAGGGGCACAGGGCAAAGCACACAGTTTTTGAGGATGGTTTTTAGTGACCCTGCCGGAATTTATCTGTAAGACAAAATAAATAGGAATTATTCTTAAAATTATCCTTGACTAACTAGGAATTATTCGCTATAATAGAGCCATGACAAGGGCCGGTGAGTACCAACACCGCCCAGCCTGTTTTCTAACTGATATAAAAAGAATGATGGAGGTCTATTCTTATGAAGAAGTACGTTTGCACCGTTTGTGGTTATATTGCTGAAGGCGAGATCCCGGCACAGTGCCCCGTCTGCAAGGCTCCTGCTTCCGCTTTTGTGGAGAAGACCGGCAACACCTACGTCACCGAGCATGTTGTGGGCATCGGCAAGGCCGAGGGCGTTCCGCAGGAGATCGTGGACGGCCTGCGCGCAAACTTTGAGGGTGAGTGCAGCGAGGTCGGCATGTATCTGGCAATGGCTCGTGTGGCTGAGCGCGAGGGCTACCCCGAGATCGCTGAGGCTTACAAGCGTTATGCCTACGAGGAAGCAGACCACGCATCCCGCTTTGCAGAGCTGCTGGGCGAAGTTGTCACCGACAGCACCAAGAAGAACCTGATGATGCGTGCCGAGGCCGAGTGCGGCGCATGTGCAGGCAAGATGGATCTGGCCAAGAAGGCAAAGGCCCTGAATCTGGATGCCATCCACGACACCGTTCACGAGATGGCAAAGGACGAGGCCCGTCACGGCCGCGGCTTTGAGGGCCTGCTGAAGCGCTACTTCAACACCGAAGTCTGATAAGGTTTCCCCGGTTATCCATTTGACCGCTGCATGGCTTTGCCGCTGTGCAGCGGTTTTTTGCTGCCTTCAACCCCCTGAGATGTCTGGTTGACAGGTGCCGCAGTGCGGTTTATAATTTGTCATATCGTATTGCGAAACACAGCAAAGGGGAATATGGATAATGGAAAACGAACGACGAGTGCAGCAAAAGGCCCCGGCGGGCCGCTACGCCCTGCTGGACGAGCTGCGCGGGCTGGATCTGGTCAGCATGATGCTGTACCATGCCTGCTGGGACATGATGTTCCTGTTCGGCATCTGGATGGACTGGTACGCGGGAATGCCGGGGCGTCTGTGGCAGCAGACCATCTGCTGGGTGTTCATTCTGCTGTCCGGCTTCTGTGTGCAACTGGGACATCATACCTTGCGCCGGGGCGCACAGGTGTTCGGGGCAGGGGCGCTTGTCACGGCAGTCACGCTGCTTTTTATGCCGGAGGACAGAGTTATTTTTGGTGTGCTGACCTTTCTGGGTACGGCCATGCTGCTGACCGGTGTGCTGGAACCGCTGCTGAAAAAGATCCCGCCCGCCGCAGGGCTGGCGGTTTCGGCGGTGCTGTTTGCACTGACTTATCATCTGGACGAGCGTTGGCTCGGCTTCGGCGGGCTGCGCCTTGCGTTGCCGGATGCATGGTACGCGAATTACTTTACAGCGTTTTTCGGCTTTCTGCCCTTCGATTTTTATTCCACCGATTATTTTGCCCTGCTGCCGTGGCTGTTTCTGTTCTGGGCAGGGTACTTTCTCTACGGCATTGTAGGGCGGCAGCGCATGGAGCCCTTGCGCCGTTCGGTCTGCCCGGCGCTGGGCTGGATGGGCCGGCACTCGCTTTTGCTGTATCTGCTGCACCAGCCGGTGATCTACGGCGTACTTTCGGCCGCGGCAGTTCTTTTTGCATAAAAGGCTTGACACAGCCGGGAAGCTGTGGTATTCTATCGGTGGTTAGAAGATACTAACCAAATGAGGATGCGTCTGCGTGGTTGGACGCATTTTCATGGAACATAAAGTTAGATATATCTAACTAATATTGATTTGAGAGAGGACGATCTTTATGAGCAAAGTAGCAGTCGTATTCTGGAGCGCAACCGGCAACACTGAGACCATGGCAAACTGCGTGGCAGAGGGTGCAAACGGCACCATCGTGCCCTGCAGCGAGATGAACGCCGCAAAGCTGGCTGAGTTTGATGCAGTGGCTTTTGGCTGCCCCGCAATGGGTGCTGAGCAGCTGGAGGAGAGCGAGTTCGAGCCGATGTTCTCTGATCTGGAGGGTTCTCTGAACGGCAAGAAGATCGCCCTGTTCGGCTCCTACGGCTGGGGCGACGGCCAGTGGATGCGTGACTGGGTGGAGCGTGCTCAGGGCGACGGCGCACAGGTGCTGAACGGTGAGGGCCTGATCTGCAACGAGGCCCCGGACGATGATGTTCAGGCTGCATGCCGCAAGCTGGGTGCAGATCTGGCTGCATGGTAAACAGGAGAAACTTCTCTTGACAAACAGAGACGGCTGCGATAAACTATGAGAACACCGAAAAACGGTGTTTTTGCAGAACTGAAAGTTAGAAAATACTAACTTTCACGCAAAAGCAGCAGCCTCTGTACAGAATGCATCAAAACTGCGGCAGGGGACAGCAGACGGAAAGGTCTGCGCTCCTGCCGCTTTGGTTTCAGAAGGCGGTGTATATGGCAGTGGCTGCAGCAATTGGTGTTACGGTAGGCTTTGCATTTTTGCGCCGTGCGGTGCGCCGCGCTGCAATGCGGTCGGACCGTAGAAAAAAATAAGGCAGCAGGAGGCCCCGTCCCATGCAGGATACCCCGAAGAACTTGGATCAGAAGCACGAAGCGAAAAAGGCTGGCTGAATTTTCCAGAATAAACACCCTGCCCGCAGGCCATACTGTGGACAGAGAGGTGATAAATATGGAAAACATCGGCGTTACCTGTGATGTCTGCGAGTGCTGCCACAATGTGAGCGGCTGCAAGTGCGACCTGCCTCAGATCAAAGTGACCGAGCAGTGCACCTGCGATACGCAGCAGGTAGAGACCCCGCACTACTGCCAGAGCTACGAGAAAAAGTAATTCCTAAAGCAGCAAAACAGCTCCTGCCAGAGCATTTCCGGCAGGAGCTGTTTTGGGTCACGGAGGTCAGCGCAGGGCCACATTGCAGGTGGCAAGGCTGCGGATCAGGGTGCCCACGCTCTCCTTCATCCGGATGCCCACGAAGCCCAGCGTGAATGCGGCCTGCACATTGGCCAGATTGTCGTCGATGAACACGCACTCGCTGGCCTTCAGGCCGTATTGATCCAGCAGGGCCTGATAGATGCGGGGGTCGGGCTTGTTGATGTGCACCTCGCAGGAGCTACGCCGCCGTCAAAGCGGTCCAGCACGCCGCGCTCCTTGAGCAGGGCCAGCACGTCCTCCGGGATGTTGCTGAGATAGTACACGCTGTAGCCATGGTTCTTCAGGCGGCGCACCAGCTCCTGCATCCGGCGGCGCGGGCGCAGGATGTGCAGCCAGTCGTCCAGCACGCCCTGCACCTCAAACTCGCGCCCGGCGGCCTTGGCGTTGCGCAGCATGGCCTGATTGCCGTCAAAGCGGGAGACAAGCCCCGCATCCAGCTGCTTCCACTCCTCGCTGCCAAAGGTCAGGTCGTACACCTGCTCCTCGATCTCTTCATTGCAAATGCGGTCTACCAGATAGGCGCGGGGGGCAAAATCCACCATGACACCGCCCAGATCAAACACGATGCTTTTATACATTTAAAATTTCCTCTGTTTCTCATGGAATGCTCTGCCCACAGTATACCACAATCTGCCATGCGGTTTCCACTGCTTTTTGCATGATGTGCCCGGCGGCTGCATAAGCTGTGGCAGAAAGGGGAGAAGGGCATTGACCATCCGGGAACTGTGTGAAAAAGAGGTGGTGCAGCTGGAGCAGGGGGTCTGCCTTGGCCGGGCCGACGACCTGACCTTTGACCCTGCCACCGCCCGGCTGCAGAGCCTGATCCTGCTGGGGCGACCAAGGCTGTTCGGATTGCTTGGCCGGGACGATAGCCTGACCATTCCATGGCAGGAGATCGAGACATTGGCACGGATGCGGTGCTGGTGCACACGGCCCTGCCGGAAGCACCGCCGCAGCCGGAACAGCTCAAATGGTGGCAAAAGCTGCGCGTGAAGCTGGGTTTGTAAATTTTTTGCAAAAACAGGGTGGACTTTTTTGTGGAAGTGACTATAATAATCGCAGAAGCTTTGTGCAAAAAGCGTAAAGAAATGTGCTTTTGCGTATGATCTGAGGTTTCAAGGATGAGGAAAGGAACAGGAATTATGAAAACTCCCAAACCGCTTTTGGCGCTGCGGATGGTATTCCCGCTGGCGGCATCGCTGATCGTGCTGCTGCTGGGCGAGGGGATCGCCCGCGGGAGCCTGAGCGCAGACGTTTTTGCAAGTTTTATCTTCCCGCACATCGGGGCTTATCTGCTGGCGTGGCTGCTGCTGTTTCTGGTGTGGCTGCTGCTGGACTGGGTGTTCCGCTGCCCGCCGCTGTCCACGCTGGGCATGGCGGTGCTGGGCTGTGCGCCCTGCGCGGTGAACTTTTACACCCTGCAGCTGCGCGGCGAGCCGTTCCTGCCATGGGATCTGACACAGGTGTCGGAGGCTGCCGGTGTGGCATCCGCTGCGGGCCTCAAGATCCAGCCCAGCATGGTGGTGACCATCATCGTGGTGCTGGTGCTGATGGCGGGCAGCTTTTTCCTGTACCGCGGCCGTCACAAACAGCGCTGGCTGCCCCGGCTGGCGGGCAGTGCCGCCACCGCAGCGGCCCTCTGCCTGCTGGTGTTCGGCGTGTACCTGCAGCCCGCTGTCACGCAGGTGCTGGGCATTACGCCGGATGCATGGATGCAGGACCGCTACTACCGCTACTACGGCGTGATCACCGGCTTTATGACCAACCTCACCAATCTGGAGATCTCGAAGCCCGAGGAATACTCGCAGGAAGCAGTGGATGCCCTGCTGGACAATGCGGACGAGAGCCAGAAGTTTGCCACCAGCCCGCTGTACTCCACCAGCTACAGCGCCGTGACCCCCAAGGACGAGCAGGTGAAGCAGCCCACCATCATCTATGTGATGGACGAGTCCTACTGGGATGTCTCGGAGCTGGAACAGTACGGCATCACCTTTGATACCGATGTCTCCAAGAACCTGCACGCCTTGCAGCAGACCAGCGCCTATGGCCGGGCCTACAGCCCCAGCTTTGGCGGCGGCACCTGCGATGTGGAGTTTGAAGCCCTTACCGGCTACTCGGTATCCTTCCTGCCCAGCGGCAGCAAGCCCTACCAGCAGCATGTGACCAAGCCCATGTTCGCCATGCCCAATTACCTCAAGCTCAAGGGCTACCAGACCGCAGCCGTGCACTGCTTCTGGGCAAAATACTGGAGCCGCGACAAGGCTTACCCCAACCTCGGCTTTGACGATTTTATCAGCCTTGAGGATATGCATGGCGTGACCAAGGTGCGCAAGCACTACTGGACCAACGGCCTTGTCACCGATGATTCCATGGCCGACCAGATCATCCAGCAGTACGAGAGCATGAAGTCCAGCTCGGACAAGCCCATCTTCCTGCACGCTGTCACCATGCAGAACCATACCAATTATAACAAGGACAACTACCCGGACGACGAGCGGGTGAAGGTGCTGTCCCACCCGGCGGGCCTCAAGCCCAGCACCGTGGGCGCGCTGGAAGATTTTGCTACCGGCATCCGGGATGCAGATGCCATGATGGGCAAACTGACCGAATACTTCTCGCAGGTGGACGAGCCGGTCATTCTGGTGTTCTGGGGCGACCACTATAACCCCATCGATTCCAATTACGATGTCTACACCACTACCGGCTATGCCAGCGATTCCAGCGCAGACCCCCGCCTGCACCAGACCACGCTGCTGATGTGGTCCAACTACAGCCAGCAGCAGGTGGACCTTGGCACCATTGCCGCTTACGATATCTCGCCGGTGATGATGGACATTTACGGTCTGGAAGAGCCGCTCTACTTCCAGTTCCTGAACCGTCAGCTGCGTGTGGCCAGCCGCACCAATACCCGCGGAACCACCATGAACCTGGACGGCACCACCACGCAGGAGCCTACCGAGTTCCAGCAGCGGTGGAGCGCAGAGCACTGGCTTTTGCAGTACGACCTGATGTTCGGCAGAGGATACGCCCTGCAGCGCATGGGCCTTGCGGGCCTGAGCGGCGTGGACACAGGCAAATGAGCGAAAAACAGACGATTTCTTTGTAAAAAACAGAGAAAAACTCTTGCAACCGGCGTTTGTTTGTGATATTATAACAAGGCATTACACACGCATCACTATGCCCTTTTGTGCCCAAATGGGTGGAGGGCAGTCCCGAACCGTCCGATACGGCCCGGGATCACGGTGTGCGGAGGCAAAACAATATCTGGAGGTATTTTTACTATGGCAGTCGTTTCTATGAAGCAGCTTCTCGAAGCAGGTGTGCACTTCGGTCACCAGACCCGCCGCTGGAACCCCAAGATGGCAAAGTACATCTTCACCGAGCGCAACGGCATCTATATCATCGATCTGCAGAAGACCGTGAAGAAGCTGGACGAGGCTTACAACTACGTGAAGGAAGTTGCAGCTGAGGGCGGCGACATCCTGTTCGTCGGCACCAAGAAGCAGGCTCAGGAGTCCATCCGTGACGAGGCTCTGCGCTGCGGCATGCACTATGTCAATGCTCGCTGGCTGGGCGGTATGCTGACCAACTTCCGCACCATCCGCAAGCGCATCGACCGTATGGATCAGCTGGCTAAGATGAAGGAGAACGGCACCTTCGAGCTGCTGCCCAAGAAGGAAGTTGCCAAGCTGGAGCTGGAGATGGAGAAGCTGGACAAGTACCTGGCGGTGTCAAGAACATGAAGACCCTGCCGAAGGCTATGTTCATCGTTGATCCTCACAAGGAGCGCATCGCTGTTGCTGAGGCCCGCAAGCTGAACATCCCCATCGTGGCTATCGTTGATACCAACTGCAACCCCGACGAGATCGATTACGTGATCCCCGGCAACGACGACGCAATCCGCGCTGTCAAGCTGATCGCTGGCGCTATGGCTGACGCTGTGCTGGAAGGCAAGCAGGGCAACCAGGAGGCCGCTCCCGCTGAGGATGCAGCAAACGCCTGATTTCCCATCCCACAAACAACAAAATAACGTGTAAGGGAGAATACGAAAATGGCTATTTCTGCAAAGGACGTTATGGAACTGCGCAAGCAGACCGACTGCGGCATGATGGAGTGCAAGAAGGCTCTGACCGAGGCTGACGGCAACTTCGAGAAGGCAATCGAGATCCTGCGTGAGCGTGGTCTGGCTACCGCTGCCAAGAAGGCAAGCCGTACCGCTGCCGAGGGCATGGTCTACGCTGACTACTGCCCCCAGTGCAAGGTGGGTGTTGTCATCGAGGTCAACGCTGAGACCGACTTCGTTGCCAAGAACGACAAGTTCGTTGCTTTCGTCAAGGAGGCTACTCAGGTCATCATGAAGCAGAACCCTGCTGATGTTGAGGCTCTGATGGCTTGCAAGACCGAGAACGGCGAGACCGTGGACGAGGCTCTGAAGAACCTGATCCTGGTCATCAAGGAGAACATCAAGGTTCGCCGTTTCGTCCGTTACGAGGGCGTTTGCTCTGCATACGTCCACGGCGGCGGCACCCACGGCATTCTGGTCAACTTCGAGACCACCAACGGCATCGAGGCTAAGGACGAGTTCGTTACCTACGGCAAGGACATCGCCATGCAGGTTGCAGCTGCAAACCCCGGCTATGTCGATGAGGCTTCTGTCCCCGCTGAGGTCGTGGCCAAGGAGAAGGAGATCATGCTGGCTCAGATGGCTGGCGATCCCAAGACCGCTAACAAGCCCGAGGCTGTGAAGCAGAAGATGATCGAGGGCAAGATCAAGAAGTTCTTCAAGGAGAACTGCCTGGTCGATCAGGAGTTCGTCAAGGACAGCGACCTGACCGTTGCTCAGTACACCGCTAAGGTCGCTAAGGATCTGGGCGGCGACATCAAGATCGTCAAGTTCACCCGCTTCCAGAAGGGCGAAGGCCTGGAGAAGCGTGCTGACGACTTCGCTGCTGAAGTTGCAAGCATGGTGAAGTAATTTAACCTTTGGGTTGAATCTGGGAGCTGCAGTACCCGTAACAGGGCACTGCGGCTCCTTTTTGTTTGTGTTTGGCGGACGGATGTGCTATCATAGAGAAAACGGAAGGAAGGGAGGACGAAAAGCAATGCGCAGTGTAAACAAAACGTCTCTCCGAATGGAGAGCATGATCGGATAAGGAGAATCCCTTATGAAAAAACAAACCATGACTCTTGCGGGCATCCCTGCCATTCTGTACGGCAGCCGGAGCCGGAATGTTTACCTCTATCTCCATGGCAAGAACGGCTGCAAGGAAGAGGCAGAACGTTTTGCCGCTACAGCCTGTGAGGCGGGCTGGCAGGTGCTGGCTATCGACCTGCCCGAGCATGGCGCACGGAAAAACAGCCCTGAGCGGCTTCTGCCGTGGGTGGCTGTGCCGGAGATAGAAGCCGTATATGCCCGCATGAAGCCGGTGTGGGCGCATATCCGGCTGTATGGCGTGAGCATCGGCGCGTGGCTTGCCATGCAGGCGCTGCAGGGAGACGCGCCGGAACAGGCCCTGCTGGTCTCTCCGGTGGTGGATATGGAAGCTCTCATCACGAATATGATGCAATGTGCCCATGTGACCGAGGAACAGCTGCACCGGGCAGGGGAAATCCCCACGGATCTTGGGGAGACCCTCTCATGGCCGTATCTGTGCTGGGTGCGGGAACATCCGCTGCACTGGCATGGCCGCACACAGGTGCTGTACGGTGACAGGGATGCCCTGACCAGCCGCACCATGATCGAGCGCTTCCGTCAGGAAAGCGGGGCGCATCTGACGATCATGGAAGGCGGGGAACACTGGTTCCACACCCCGGTGCAGATGGCGGTCCTTCAAACGTGGGAAGAAACGAACGTTTGATTTTTGATTTAGAATAGCCGCCGCGTGCGCTATGGCTATTTTTAGCGGAAGTATTATTTTTATATTTGCAAACCAGCAAAGCCTGCGGGCTTTGCTGGTTTGCTTTTTCACGGGAAAGGTCGTGACCGTACACTGCATTTTTTGTGGTGACTATGCATTTTATCTTTGGGACTCTTTCTGTGAAAAAATGGTTTGGAAACGGCCGCAGTCGTTTCCAAACCACAATATCAAATAAATTTTCCTCTGCTTATGGCCAGAGCGCACGCGGAGGCCATTTCAAATCATAGAAGCTTACAGCAACAAAAACTGCCGCTGACGGTTTTTACGCCGTCAGCGGCAGTTTGCATTTACAGATTCAGTTCAGCAGGATCTGAAACTCAGACCTTTGCTTCGCTGTTGTGCTCAGCATTCTTATAGGCCTTGAAGGAGTGGAACACGATGTTCAGGCCCAGAACGATCAGCAGCACGGCCAGGATCAGCTGCAGGCCGTTTGCAATGAACACAGCACCCCAAGTGGTCTCGCCAGCGGGGATGGTGACAGCAGCGGCATTGCTGATGGCCTTGACCATGGCAATCAGGCGCTGCACCAGAGCGGTGAAAGTGACGCACAGCATGATGATCAGCGGAGGGAAGATCATCTTGTTGCTGCGGCCGGTGACCTTCAGGAACACGCACAGAGTGGCCAGAACCAGAGCGCTCAGCAGCTGGTTTGCAGAACCGAACAGGGGCCAGATGTTGGCGTAGCGATCTTGGTCAGCAGGAAGCCGAAAGCCAGAGTCAGGAAGGTGGAGAAGTACACGTTGCACAGCAGCTTGCGCCAACCCTCAGCATGCTCCATGTCGTCCACGCTGAACAGCTCCTGGAAGCTCATGCGGCCGATACGGGCCACAGCATCCAGACTGGTCAGGGCCAGTGCGGAAACGCACATGGTCATAAACACAGAGGCAAAGTGCTGGTCCAGGCCGAAGCCCACGAAGAAGCTGGCAACGCCGCGGCTGAAGACCTGAAACGGAGTGCCGTCTGCGGGGGTGCCGTCTGCAGCAGCAGAAGCACCGGCAACACACAGGGCGATGACAGCCAGCAGGCTTTCCAGCACCATGGCACCATAGCCGACCTTCAGCATATCCTTCTCATTGGTAACGGTCTTGGAGGAGGTGCCGGAAGACACCAGACTGTGGAAACCGGAAACAGCGCCGCAGGCAACGGTAACGAACAGGATGGGGAACATGGTGCCCAGCTTGGCGTTGGTAAAGCCGGTGAACACCGGCAGGTTCATGACGGGATGGTTGACGATCAGGCCCAGAACAGCGCCCACGATCATGGCCACGAACATAAAGGTGGTCATGTGGTCACGGGGCTGCTTCAGCAGCCACATGGGCAGGACAGCGGCAAAGAAGATGTACACAAAGGTGATGTAGCTCCATGCAGCCTTGCCCAGAATGATGGGGAAGTTTGCACCCACCACAAAGGACAGCACGATGAATACGATGCTGATCACATTCTCTTTCCAGCCGGTGAAGTGCAGGTTTTTCTGCAGCAGGCCAAAGATCACGGCGAACACCATGAACATGATGGAGACCATGCCGGCAGCACCGTTGGTCTGGGCAGCCTCCACCAGAGCACCGTCAGCACCGTAGGCATTGAAGGTGCCGGCCACCATGTCGGCAAAGGCAGCAATGACGATGCCGCAGAACAGCCAGCAGAACAGCAGGAACAGCTTGCGGCCGGTCTTGCCGATGTACTTTTCGATCAGCATGCCCATGCTCTTGCCGTCGTTCTTAACGGAAGCATACAGAGCGCCGAAGTCGGTGACAGCACCGAAGAAGATGCCGCCCAGCAGCACCCACAGCAGCACCGGCAGCCAGCCGAAAGCAGCGGCCTGGATCGCACCGGTAACAGGGCCTGCACCGGCAATGGAGCTGAACTGGTGTGCAAACACGGTCCAGCCGTCGGTGGGAACGTAGTCCCGGCCGTCCTCATGGACAACTGCCGGGGTCTTGGCAGAGGGGTCGATGCCCCACTTGTTTGCCAGCCAGCGGCCGTAAAGCATATAAGCGCCAAACAGACACACGGCTGCGATCAATACGATGACCAGCGTATTCATTGTTTTTACCTCTTTCCTTTCTTGGCATCCGGCAAATGTCAGCGGCATGGGGCGGCAGGGTGTAAAAAAGGCCCCGTCTTCCTGCGTTCGTTCCATTTGGGACGAACCATCGAAGACGAAGGCCTTCACATACACTGCACATCGTGTATGGAATACTCCGCGATACCACTTCGTTTGCTGCACAGGGCAGCCACTCCCAGCGTACATACATACGCAGCCCCGTAACGTGGGCAAAACGGCCATGCATTACTGGAAGGCGGGGTCAGCGCCTTTGTTCACACAGGCTGCTTGCAGGGGAGAACGCTTTGCTCCTGACTGCTGCCCTTGCATCAGATGGGCGGCTCTCTGGGAGAGGGTGCTGCAAAGAATCGTGTCCTGTTCATCGCATTTGCCGAATGATTGTCCGTATTTTAGTGCGGAATTCACAAATTGTCAATATCCTTGGAACAAGTTCGGAGGATACACTAATTCAGGAAAGCGTTCTGCAATAATTTTTAGGTGATTTTTGTTCATGCGTGAAACGAAGAAAACTATACACGTCAACGAATGAAAAGAGTTCACGCCAAGGGCTTGACTTTCACACTTTGATGTGCTAAAGTGATGATGCAAGAAAGAACCTGAACATTTCCGGAACATTTAAAAGAGGGAACGCTCCCAAAACCGGACAGTCCGCTGCGGCGGCAAGGAGAACATTCATGGCAGATAAAAATTCCAGAAGAAACCAGACCACCGATGCACTGTTTGATGCCATCCTCAGTCTGGAAACGCGGGAGGAGTGCTACAACTTCTTTGAAGACCTGTGCACTGTAAAGGAGATCTCGGATATGGCGCAGCGGCTGGAAGCGGCAAAGATGCTGCTGGACGGCAGAACCTACGATCAGATCGTGAAGGCAGTGGAGATCAGCACGGCCACCATCAGCCGCATCAACCGCTGCATCCAGTATGGCTCCGGCGGCTACCGCGAGACCATTGAAAAGGTGCGCGGCACCCAGAACCCTAAAAAGCAGGAGTAACACCGGCGTACCCGGCAGACATAGAATGGGGCGTACACCGCCCCTGACCGGACGAACGAAAGGAAGGTTTTATCATGTCTGCTGAGAACTGTATCGATACCACCCGCTGCCCCTGCCCCTGCCTGCCCAAGGTGACGCTGGAGCAGGCGGTCATTGACCTTGTGGAGAGCATCGCTCTGCAGGAAAATGCCCTGAGCCACATCCTGTGTGCCGAAAGCCGGAAGATGGATGCCGCCATGAAACTGGACGGTCTGGATCTGTGCAAGCTGCTGGAAGTGAACGATTCGGCCACCAACATGGTGCACGCCGTGGCAAACCTGGAGCTGGTGCTCAAGGATAAGCTGGAGTTCGTCTCCAACAACCTGTACTATCCGCCTGCGGATGCCGCAGCGAAGTAAGAAGATGCGGAAAGGCCTGTCCGGATGCCGGGCGGGCCTTTTCTCTGCTTGAATGCATAATTTTTGTAAAAACCATTTGTTGGAATTGCTGATAACGGGATTCTGTGCTATACTATACAATGTATCACCATGAAAGTGAGGAAATTTACAAATTGCTGAACTACGATGCGATCCTGTTTGATGTGGACGGGACCCTGATCGATTCCGCTCCCGGTATCATAAATACATTAAAAGAAGTCTTTGCCAGGATGGGCGTGGACACCACAAATGTGAACCTGCGCCGCTACCTTGGCCCGCCGCTGCGCAAGAGCTTTGGTGAGCACTTTACCGACCCGGCCCTCATTGAAAAGGCCACCGACCTGTACCGCGACAGCTACGCCGTCAAGGGCAGCCACGAGTGCGCCGCCTACCCCGGTGCAGCAGAGATGCTGCAGCGCCTGAAGGACGCGGGCCTTGTGCTGTGCACCGCTACCTCCAAGCCCACGCAGGTCGTTACGCCCATTCTGGAAGAAAAGGGCCTTGCAGGCTATTTTGATTTTATCGGCGGCGCGTCCATGGACGAGAGCCGCGACACCAAGACCGACGTGGTGCGCCATGTGCTGGCCCAGCCCATGATGCAGGGCAGGCGGGTGCTGATGGTGGGCGACCGCAACGACGACATGCGCGGCGCTGCGGACTGCGGGCTGGATGCCGCCGGTGCGCTGTACGGCTACGGCAGCAGGGAAGAGCTGGAACCCTTCCACCCGGTGCTGCTGGCCGAAAGCTGCGCCAGCCTTGCAGACCAGATCCTGAACGGACAGGCATGACCGGAAGGCCCTGTGCCGGAAACTAAGTGAATGGTGAGAGATATGAGAAATACACGACCGGAAAAGCAATCGCTTACTCCTATGCAGAAGCAGGCTGTGCTGGTGTGCAGTGTGTGCGCGCTGGCAGCCATTCTGACCATTGCCATTACCATGACGCTGCTCAAGCGCGGCAAGACCCCTGCAGCCCCGGGGGAACAGCCCTCCAGCGAGGTGCTGGTGCCGGGCGAAGAGGATATCTCGGATCACTACCAGATCAGCGAGACCTCTGCCGCCCTGCTGCCGGAGACCGCCGACGCGGGCGAGAGCTACCAGAAGGAAACGCTGTTCCTCGGCGATTCCAACACGGTGCGCCTGTACGCCAACGGCCTGATCAGCCTGCAGCAGTTCTGCGCCAAGGAGGGCATTGGCACCCATGCCGCCCTGAACGAGGGCATCGTTACCTTTAAAAAGGACAGCAGCACCTACACCATCGCGCAGGCTGTGGCCAAAATGAAGCCCCGCCGCGTGGTCATCATGCTGGGCACCAATGATACCGGCATGAGCGTGGACGAGTTCATCAAGAACTACACCGCGCTGGTGCAGGCCATTCAGGAAAGCTACCCCTACACCGACATCATCGTGAACACGGTGCCGCCGGTGCCTGCAAACCACGCAAACTACCCCCACATGGACCAGACCAAGATCGACGACTTCAACATGGCCCTGCTGTCCATGTGTGAGCAGATGGGCCTGAAGTTCCTCAACAGCGCCGAAGCGCTGAAGGATGCCAACGGCTATGGCCGCGAGGATTACTACCAGACCGGCGATATCCACCTGAAGCCCGTGGGCCTGAAGGCCATGCTGAGCTATCTGCGCACCCACGCTTACCAGACCGACGACCGTCGGCCCGACACCGCCAACATCCCCACCCGCGCCGAGTATACCCCGAACCCCAGCTCTGCGGTGACAGCACCCAGCAGCTCGGAGGCTGCAGGCTCTTCCGAAGAGCAGGGTGTGCTGTATCAGGCCAGCTACCGGGTGGACAAGACCGGCGGCACCCTTTCCAGCGGCAGCGACAGCGGCAAGACATCCCTCTCCTATGAAGTGACCAGCGCCGCCCAGTCCATCAGCGTGACGGCTGTGCCGCAGGACGGCTATGTGTTCGTCAAGTGGAGCGACGGCGTGACCCAGAAGACCCGCACCGATACGAACTTCAAGCAGAACGTGGACGTGACCGCCGTGTTTGCAGCGGCTTCCGTGCATATCAGCAGCACCGGCAAGGCCGTGCTGGGCGATTCCTACACCTTTACCGCAAAGCTGGGCGGCAAGCACCTCACTGCCGACAGCATCCGCTGGTACGCCAACGGTGCGGAAGTGCCGCAGGCGGCGGGCAAGACCACCGTCAAGGTGCAGATCGACCCCTCCATGCTCAATGCGACCTTTAAGGTGTACGCAGTGGCAAGCTACAACGGCTGCACCGTTACCAGCAACGTCCTGAATGTGACGGTCAGCGGCGTAAGCTCCGGCAGCTCGTCTCACAGCTCCGGCAGCTCTGGCAGCACGTCGGGCAGCAGTTCTTCCGGCAGCACCAGCTCTTCCGGTGCATCGTCCGGCACCACCTCCGGGGCATCCTCCGGGGCTACATCCACCTCCGGCAGCTCGTCTCACAGCTCTTCCGACAGCTCGTCTCACAGCTCTTCCAGCAGTGAGAGCACGGCTTCCCCGGCAGGCTCGGCTTCTGCTTCCAACGGAACAGCCAGCTCTTCCCACAGCACCAGCTCTTCCCACGCGGACTCTGGTGAGAGCAGCTCGGCTTCCCATAGCAGCTCCGGCAGCGAGAGCAGCTCTGCAAGCTCTGGCAGCTCCCATGCGGCTTCGGAATCCAATGCCAGCAAGGAAGCCGCCAACGAGCAGTCCGCATCCACGGACTCCGCGTCCTGAGGCTGTCACCCCGGCCTGCTGTGCCGCATAGGCTGGCAGGAAGGGAGGCGTTTGCATGTACTACGAGGAACCCCGCATCCCGGCGCTGCCCGGGGAAGAGAATGTGACCGACGGCAGCGTGGACGATTACGGCACCGACTGGGAGAACGTGGACAACGGCGCGCTGGAAGAGGAAATGGCAAAGTGTGCCGCCACCCCCTGTGATGTCAAAACCACCTGCCCGGACAACGACCCGGAGCAGACGGACGTACCATCGTACGAAATTGTAACAGAATGATGTGAAGCCAGCTCTGTTTACGGCAGGGCTGGCTTCTGCCTGTTGTTGAGCGCATGGCAGCTGAGGCCATGGCAGAAGGAAAAGAGGGAAGGTTTATGGCAAAATATTATTGCGTGCTGTTCGATGCAGACAACACCCTGCTGAACTTTGACGCAGCCGAAAGCAAGGCACTGGCCGAAACGCTGGTGAACTACGGCATTGAGCCGGACGCAGAAACGGTGCAGACCTACCGCACCATCAACTCGGAGCTGTGGCGGCAGCTGGAAAAAGGCCAGCTCAAGCGGGAAAAGCTCATGGCGGAGCGGTTCACCCGCTTCCTCAAGGCCATTGATGCCGCCGGTGACGGAGCCGAGATGAACCGCTTCTATCTGGAACAGCTCTCCACCCACCCGGACCTGATGGGGCCGGAAGTGCTGGATGTGCTGCGGGAGCTTTCCGAGGTGGCAACGCTGGCCGTTGTGACCAACGGCTTCCAGAAGGTGCAGACCCGCCGTCTGGCCGAGAGCGGTGTGCTGAACTTTATGGAGGACGTGTTCGTCTCCGAGAAGATGGACAGCGAAAAGCCCAACCGCAGAATTTTTGATGCGGCCCTGCGCGCCCTTGGCGTGGAGAACCGCGAGCATGTGCTGGTGGTGGGCGACGGCCTGAGCAGCGACATTCAGGGCGGCGTGAATGCGGGCCTTGACACCTGCTGGTATAACCCCAGCCACGCCGAGAACCCCGGCAAGGTGGTGCCCACCTACGAGATCGCAGACCTGAAAGAGCTGTACCCGCTGGTGATGGAGCAGGAAGAGCTGGCCAATGTGGGCCTGAAGAACCGCCGCCACCAGTGCTGAGCCAATAAGCGGATGGAGAACGGGATCATAAAACTATGCTGATACATTTGGAAAAACTAGGCAAGAGCTTTGGCGAGAAGATCGTGCTGCACGATGTGACCGCCAGTGTCGAGCGGGAGGACCGCATCGGCATCGTGGGCCAGAACGGCGCGGGCAAGACCACCCTGCTCAAGATTTTGACCGGCGAGTACCAGGACTACGAAGGTGAGTTCAGCGTGACCCACGGCGTGACGCTGGGCTATCTGGAACAGAACGCAAAGCTGGATGCCACGCTGGATCTCTACGGCGAGATGCGCTCCACCTTTGCCCCTGTGCTGGATGCCATGGCCCAGATGCAGGTGCTGGAACGCAAAATGGCCGCGCAGCCGGACGACACGGAGCTGCTGGCCCGGCACGACCAGCTGCAGAACATCGTGGATGCCGCCGACGGCTACAACATGGATGTGAACATCAAAAAGGTGCTGTCCGGCATGGGCTTTGCGCAGGATACATGGCAGAAGAACATTGCGGTGCTCTCCGGCGGCGAGCTGACGAGGCTGCGGCTGGCAAAGCTGCTGCTGGAAAAGCCGGACGTGCTCATTCTGGACGAGCCCACCAACCACCTGGACTTTGCCACCATGGAATGGCTGGAAAACTACCTCAAAAGCTATTCCGGTGCGGTGCTGGTGGTCAGCCACGACCGCTACTTCCTCGATAACGTGTGTACGAAGATCTGGGAGGTCTCCTTCCAGACCATGACCACCTACAAGGGCAACTTCTCGGCCTACCTGCCCCAGAAGGAAGCCGCCGATGCCCTGCGCCAGAAGCAGCACGATGCAGATGTGGCACTGGCCGAAAAGCTGCAGGACTATGTGGACCGCAACCTTGTGCGCGCTTCCACCACCAAAATGGCCCAGAGCCGCCGCAAGCAGCTGGAAAAGCTGGAGATCACCGAAGCGCCCAAGGACGAGACCAACCAGCTCAAGTTCCGGTTTGAATATGACGTAGAACCGTGGAACGAACTGGTGCTGCTCAAGAACCTGACCATCAAAATAGGGGAGCGCACCCTGCTGGAACCCTTTACCTACACGGTGTGCCGCGGCCAGCGGCTGGTGATCGCAGGCCCCAACGGCGCGGGCAAGTCCACCCTGATGCAGGTGCTGGATGGCAAGCGCCGCCCCTCCGGCGGCATGGTGCGGCTGGGCACCGGCGCACGGCCCAGCATCTTTGCCCAGCAGCAGAACCGTCTGGGGCAGGGCCGGGTCATCGATGTGATCTGGAACAAGTACCCCCGCATGACCGAGCTGGAGGTGCGCAGCCATCTGGCAAAGCTGGGCTTCCGGGGCGAGACGGTGTTCAAGCCCTGCGAGGCGCTTTCCGGTGGCGAGCTGGCCCGCCTGCGCTTTGCGGAGATCGTGCTGGAACGGCCCAACCTGCTGTTTCTGGACGAGCCCACCAACCATCTGGACATCTACACCCGCGAGAACCTTACCGAGGCCCTCATGGCCTACACCGGCACGCTGCTGCTGGTCACCCATGACCGCCACCTGATGAACAGTCTGGCCTGCCCCATCCTCTACCTTGAGGACGGCAAGGCCACCCTCTACCCCAGCTACGATGCCCTGATGGGCCGCAACGCCCCGGCCCCTGCCGTGCAGAAGGCCGCCGAACCGGCCAAGACCGGCTACGGCAGGGAGCAGCGCCGCCGCCGCGCCGAGCTGCGGGCCAAGATCAAGGCCTGCGAGGACGAGATGGAAGCCTGCGGTGCACGCGAAGTGGAGCTGGACAACGAGATCAACTCCCCGGAGGTGTACAACGACCCCGACCTGCTGCGCCAGAAGAGCGACGAGCTGAGCGACCTGCGCTTCCATCAGGAAGAGCTGTTTGCCGCGTGGGAAGCTGCCATGGAAGAGCAGGAAAGCTACGAGCAGAGCCAGCAGACCGAAGAGTAAAGGAGGGTGCAGCATGCCCCAAAACAGACGCAGTTACGAAAAAACGCGCCGCATCGCCCTTTCCGGCCTGCTGTTTGCGCTGGCCATGGCACTTTCGTTCATTGAGGGCACGCTCACCATCCCGGGCCTTTTGCCGGGCATGAAGCTGGGCCTTGCCAACATCGTGGTGATGTATGCGCTGTTTTTCATGGGGCCAAGGCAGGCGCTGGTGCTGGACGTGCTCAAGGCACTGTTCGTGTTTCTGGTGTCCGGCTTCACGGCGGGCTTTCTCTCGCTGTGCGGCGGCCTTTTGTCCCTGCTGGTGATGTGGGTGCTGTACTACCTGCTGCCGGTGCGGCCCACCTGGTTCATCCTGTCCGTATGCGGCGCACTGGCCCACAACATCGGCCAGCTGCTGGGTGCGGGCGTGATCATCTCGTCCTCGCTCTCGTTCTACTATGCGCCGGTCATGCTGGTGCTGGGCCTTGTGATGGGCGCACTGACCTCCATCACCCTCAAGGCCCTGCTGCCGGCTCTTGGCAAAATGGGCTTCTCCACGCAGGAAAAGCGGGGGGAATAACCAACCGTCCATGCATCACAGTTGCATTTTGGCCGGAAATCAGTATAATAAGGAAACAACCTGCTATTTTAAAGATAAAATCTCTTGCATACAGCGCTGCCGCCGTGGGAAAGTGCGCGGCAGCCGGGAGGTGTTTGCACTATGAGTGAAAAAGTTACCATCAAGGTGGAGCGCAAAAAGCTGCATCTGCCCACCATCGCCCTGCGCGGGCTGGTGGTGTTCCCCAACAATCTCGTCCACTTTGAGGTGGGCCGCGAAAAGAGCATTGCCGCCGTGGAGTGGGCAATGGCAAATAATTCCAACGTGTTTCTGGTGGCACAGAAGTCCATGGACACCACCGAGCCGCAGCAGGCAGACCTGTTCAGCTACGGCGTGGTGGCCGAGGTCAAGCAGGTGCTGCGCGTCTCCGGGGACCTTGTAAAGGTCCTGGTGGAGGGCAAGTACCGCGCAAAGCTCAGTGCACTGGATGCCAGCGGCGATTTTCTGCTTTCGGAGGTGCGCCCGGCCCCGGTGCGCGCAGGCAAGGCCGACGATGCCGTGGAGACCGAAGCGCTGCTGCGCGCCCTCAAGGCCGGGTTTGACGAGTACCTTGGCATGAACCCGCGCCTTGGCAAGGACGTGGTGTTTGCCATCGTTTCCAGCGACGACCCCGCCTTCCTCAGCGAGTACATGCCTGCAAACCTGCTGTTCCGCTACGAGGACAAGCAGGCTGTGATGGACGAGGGCACCCTGAACGGACGGCTGAAAAAGCTCATCGAGATGCTGCGCCGTGAGTGTCAGGTGATGAAAATTGAAAAGGAGATCGCGGAAAAGGTCAACGAGTCCATGGACAAGAACCAGCGCGATTACTACCTGCACGAACAGCTGCACATCATCAGCGACGAGCTGGGCGAGGGCGACGACACCCACGCCGAGGCCGACGAGTACCGCCGCAGGATCACCGGGCTGCACCTTGCCGAGGACAGCGAGAAGAAGCTGCTCAAGGAGGTAGACCGTCTTGCCAAGATGCAGGGCTCCAATCAGGAGGCAACGGTCATCCGCACCTATCTGGACACCTGCCTTGACCTGCCGTGGAACACCTTTACAGTGGATGACCTTGATATCAGCCGCGCACAGCAGATTTTGGACCGCGACCACTACGGCCTGAAAAAGGTGAAGGACCGCATTCTGGAAACGCTGGCCGTGCGCAAGCTGGCACCGGACGTGAAGGCACAGATCATCTGCCTTGTAGGCCCTCCGGGCGTGGGCAAGACCAGTATTGCACGCTCCATCGCCGAAAGTCTGGGCCGCAAGTATGTGCGCATCAGCCTTGGCGGCGTGCGGGATGAAGCCGAGATCCGCGGCCACCGCCGCACCTACATCGGCGCGATGCCCGGCAAGATCATCACTGCCATGATCTCTGCCAAGAGCGCGAACCCCCTCATGCTGCTGGACGAGATCGACAAGCTGGCAGGCGACTTCCGGGGCGATCCGGCCGCAGCCCTGCTGGAAGCGCTGGACCCGGAGCAGAACAGCACCTTCAACGATCATTTCATCGATATCCCGTTCGATTTGAGCCATGTGCTCTTTATCACCACCGCCAACGACCTTGGCAGCATCCCCGGCCCCCTGCGTGACCGCATGGACGTGATCGAGCTGCCCAGCTACACCCGCGTGGAAAAATACAACATTGCCCGCAAGCACCTGCTGCCCAAGCAGCTCAAGGCCTGCGGCCTGACCGGCAAGGTCACGCTGAGCCAGAGCGCGCTGTACGGCATCATTGACGGCTACACCCGTGAGGCCGGTGTGCGCAATCTGGAACGCACCATCACCAGTGTGCTGCGCAAGTGCGCCCGCAAGATCGCCGCAGGCGAGGTGGAAAGCGTCTCCGTTACCGGCACCATGCTGGAACAGCTGCTTGGCCCCCGCTTTGTCAAGCCCGACTTCCTCAACCGCACCAACGCGGTGGGCATCGCCAACGGTCTGGCATGGACCAGCGTGGGCGGCGAGACCCTGCCCATCGAGGTGCAGGTGATGGACAACGGCAGCGGCAAGATCACCGTCACCGGTTCGCTGGGCGACGTGATGAAGGAGAGCGCTCAGCTGGCCGTTACGTGGGTGCGCGTGCACGCCGCCGAGTACGGCATCGACCCGGAAAAGCTCAAGAAGTGCGACCTGCACATCCACGCCCCGGAGGGCGCAGTGCCCAAGGACGGCCCTTCTGCCGGTGTCACCCTGACCACGGCGCTGGTGTCCTGCCTGTCCGGCATCCCGGTGCGCGGTGATGTGGCCATGACCGGCGAGATCACCCTGCACGGCAACGTGCTGCCCATTGGCGGCCTGCGGGAAAAGAGCATGGCGGCCTACCGCGAGGGCATGAAAACGGTACTCATCCCCAAGGACAACGAACCCGACCTGTATGAGGTGGACGACGAGGTGAAGAAGAATCTCACCTTCCTGCCCATGCAGAGCCTGACGCAGGTGCTGAACGCGGCCCTGCTCAAGCCCCAGAACGCAAAGAAGGCCAAGGCTCCCAGCCGCACCCATGCAAAGAAAAAGGCGGCAGACGCCGCCATCGTGCCGCCCACCGCAGAAAAGCCCCAGCCCGGCGCGGTGTGCTGAGAACAATAGAAACCCTCTCAGTCACGGCTTGCGCCGTGCCAGCTCCCCCGAAGGGGGAGCTTAAGGGATGTTTTCCACCAGATGAAAGAGCTCCCCCTTCGGGGGAGCTGGCGAGGAACGAAGTGACGAGACTGAGAGGGTTTGACGTACCACAAGAAAGGAAAGCTCCATGAATTACAACAAAGCTGATTTCATTGCCAGCTACGGCATTTCCAGCCAGCTGCCCGAGAGCGACCGCCCGGAGCTGAGCTTTTCGGGGCGGTCCAACGTGGGCAAATCCAGCCTCATCAATAAGCTGTGCAGCCGCAAAAACCTTGCCCGCGTGTCCAGTACGCCGGGCAAAACGGCCACCATCAATTTCTATTCGGTGGACGACTGCTACTTTGTGGACCTGCCCGGCTACGGCTACGCCAAGGTGAGCAACGCCGACCGTGAGCGCTGGGACGACCTCATCAACAGCTACTTTGAAGCACCCCGCCACCACACCCTGCTGGTGCAGCTGCTGGACTGCCGCCACGCCCCCAGCGCCGACGATGAGCAGATGCTGCGCTACCTGCACTATCACCAGATCCCCTACGTGGTGGCCCTGACCAAGGCCGACAAGCTCAAAAAGAGCCAGCTGGCCAAGACGCTGGAAGACTTTGAGAACCTCTGCCGCCCCTATGGCTGCCAGAAGGTGGTGCTGACCAGCGGCGAGAACGGCTACGGCATCCCGGAGCTGCAGGCGGTGCTCAATGCCGCTGTGGCCGGGGAACAGGAAGCGGAGTAAACCATGGCCTACAACGAATTTGCCTATTTCTACGATGAATTCAACGGCGAGGCCGATTACGATGCCCTGTATGCCCACATCCATGCAAAGCTCAAGGAGCACGGCATCCACGACGGCATCCTTGCCGACCTTGGCTGCGGCACCGGTGAGCTGACGTTGATGCTCACGCAGGCGGGCTATGATATGATCGGCATTGACCAGTCCGAGGAGATGCTCTGCGTTGTGCGCGATAAGGCCGAACAGCTGGGCCTTTCCGGCAGGCTGCTGCTTTTGCGGCAGGACCTGCTCAAGCTGGATCTGTACGGCACCATCCGGGGCGCGGTGTCCACCTTTGACACCTTCAACCACATCCCGGACCTCGACACCGCCATTGCCAACGCGGGCTTTTTCATGGAGAAGGGCGGGGTGTTCCTGTTCGATATGAACACGCCCTACAAGCACCGGAACGTGCTGGGCGACAACGCGTTCACCTTTGAGGAAGAGGATGCCGCCTGTGTGTGGCGCAACCACTACGATGCCGCCAACCGCCGCGTGGAGATCACCGTGGACATCGACTACCACGAGACCGGCGAGCACTTCCACGAGCAGTTCTGCGAGTACACCTATGACCTTGACACCATCCGCACCGCGCTGGAAAAGCACGGCTTTGCGCTGGAAAGCGTCTGCGACGGCGAGACCTTCGGCCCGCTGACCGAGGACAGCCAGCGCTATTTCTTCTGCGCAGTCAAGCAGTATACACAATTGGAGGGATAACTTTATGGCAAATCTGATCCGCGGCCTGTCGGAGAACGGCGGGGTCGTGTTCTGCGGCGTGGATTCCACCCAGATCGTCCGCAAGGCCGAAAAGCTGCACACCACCAGCGCCACCTGCAGCGCGGCACTGGGCCGTCTGCTCACCGGCGCGGCCCTGATGGGCTCCATGCTCAAGGACGACCGTGACCAGATCACCCTGCGTGTGTCCGGCGGCGGCCCGGCGGGCGTGGTCATTGCCTGCACCGACGGCACCGGCAACGTGAAGGGCTGCATCGATCACCCCTTGGTGGAGCTGCCCGCAAAGCCGAACGGCCACCTGGATGTGGGCGGCGCTGTGGGCAAAGACGGTGTGCTCACCGTCATCCGGGATAACCGCCTGCAGAAGGAGCCTACCGTGGGGCAGGTGCCGCTGGTCTCCGGCGAGATCGCCGAGGACCTGACCGCCTACTACGCCTACAGCGAGCAGGTGCCCACCGTCATGGCGCTGGGCGTGCTGGTGGACAAGGACCTGTCCATCCTGTGCGCAGGCGGCTTTATGGTGCAGCTGCTGCCCGGTGCCACCGATGCGGAGATCGATCAGCTGGAAAAGAATATCGCGGCCATGCCGTCCGTCACCACCCTGCTGCACGAGGGCAAGACCCCCGAGGACATGATGCAGCTGGCGCTGGCGGGCTTTGGCCCCAACGTGCTGGACGAGCGCGATGTGCACTACCAGTGCGACTGCAGCGCCGAGCGCACCAAGGAAATGCTGTTCAGCCTTGGCCGCAAGGAGCTGGTGAGGATGCGCGACGAGGACCCCGCCTGCGAGGTGGTGTGCCACTTCTGCCACAGCAAGTACCAGTACGACCTCAACGACCTGCTTGCCGAGTACGACGCGCAGGCGGCGGAACGTGCCGCTGCAGAGCAGGGGACTTGACAAACCGCTAAAAAACAACTATACTGCAAATAGAAAAGGCGCTGTCCGCAATGGTCAGCTCCTTCCGGTTAGATCAATAAGAATGACCGCCACGGTTTGAGAGTCTGGGGCGGTCATTTCTTATTGTTATGGATCTCTTTGAAGATTGCCCATGCGATCTGAAATGTAATCCCAACTGTACCGCCAACAATGACGAACAGCTGCAGAACATCGTTCAACACCATGATGCATCCCCCCCTTCCGCGTTTGCGAACGGGGGAACAAACAATAAGCTTTTACGTCCCCCGGACGCTTGCCGGAGGGAAGCATGACCACCTGCGCTTGCAGGTCGGGTTGCGGCACCCAGCATCCGCTTCGCTCTCGCTTGCGTCTTGCTGGCCGCGGCCCCAACAACTTCTCCTTGTTTCTGCCACTGGCAGCAGTCGTCGTTGTTGCAGCACCTTAACGCCACCCTTTGGGGTGGTGTTTTTAGTTTAACATCCTTTTTGGCGAATTACAACGGGAATCCTTTCACCCGCAGATGTCCGCTGCCACGGTGTAGGTGACGGTATAGTCCAGTACATTGCCGTTCACGGTGCAGTCCTCTTTGCGGGCGATGTGCTCCGCGTCCGGCCATGCGGCGTACAGCGCCTGCAGGCTTTGCAGCCGGGCCAGCGCGGCGGCCTGCGCTTCGGTGCGGTGCAGCGTTTCCGGCTGCTGCACATAGCGGCAGGTCTCCTCCACAGAGCAGGGCAGGGCAAGGCCCAGCAGCGGCACCTCCGGCTGAAAGTGCCGGAGGATCACCGCCGCATGTTCCGGCGCAGGCGCGGCGGGCAGGGAGAAGGTGTGCCCGAACGCTGCCACCCGGTATGCGCGGGTGCACGCGCCGGTGTACTGCTGCACCGTCTCTTCCAAGGGCACGGTGCGGGTGTCGCTCCACTCAAACTGCGCAACCACCGTTCCGGCGGCGGGCGCAAAGATCAGGGTGCCGTCCCGCTCGGCGCGGGCTGTGCCAATGAGGCCCTGCCCGGCTTCCACCTGCTGGCCCGGCTGCACCAGCATGGTGCCGCTGGTAAGGTTCGTGCGCAGAACAGTGCCGCCGCATTTTGCCCGGATGCCATGCAGCGTTCCGGCGGCAATGTCCGGCTTGGGCCTGGCCGCGGCGGCTTCCACCACCAGCCGCCCTTTGGCAAAATTCAGGCTGGCCCAGGAGAACTCGCCGCTGTGCAAAAGGGCGTACTCCCCGGCGGTGAGCTTTGCCTCGGTCACAGCCGCACCGGGCTGCAGGCCCGCTTCCCGCAGGACGGCGCAGGCCCGCGCAGCCTGTCCGGTGGTGAGGGAAGAGGTGTCCGCATACCAGACGAACTGCTGTGCAAAGAGCAGCAGCGGCACAAACACCGTCAGCCCCGCCCAAAGCCCGGCCCGGCGCAGCAAGGGGCGCAGACGGAAATACAGCCCCAGCTTCCGGCGGATGCGCAGCCGCACCCGGTGCTTGCGGGCCAGCGCGGCAAGGCGCGGGTACTGCCACGCGGCGCACCGCCCGCCAAACCCTCCCGGCAGGGCCGTTACCCCGTAGGGATGCAGCCCGGCCCGGGCGGCAGCGGTAAGCAGGGCTTCGGTGCTGCCATTGCATGCGGTGAACTCCACCGCGGCCCAAAGGCTTACCGGTTCCATGGGCACCTCCTAGTCATCCGCAAAGTCCGTGCGCACGAACCGCCCCCGCAGGGTCAGGCGGCTGGCGGTAAGGGTGACGATCTTCAGCCCGTCGCCGTAGATGGTCAACCGGCCATGGGGCATCTGCAGGCACAGCCGGTCGGGGCTGTAGGCCAGAATGCGGCAAAAGTGCTCCACCTCCATGCGGCCCCCGCTCAGGTAGACGGCAGGGGCGCGGTAAAAGCCCTGCGGCGGCTGACGGAACAGCAGGGCCAGCCAGCTTTGCAGCAAAAGCCGCTTTTTGCGCTTGGCACACATCCCATTCCCTCCCATCCCGCAGTTCTGCCCGCGGCGCGCTGCTACATATATATGGATGCGGAGGGCTGAGTTATGAATCGAAGCTGGAATTTCCGGCGGGGCGTGCTGCTGGCGCTGGCAGGGTACACGGCGTTTCTGGTGTTTGCCGCGCCGCAGCGCTGTGCCGATGCCCTGCAGGCGGGGCTGCGGCTGTGCGGCGGGCCGCTGCTGGTATCGCTGTTTCCGTTCCTCATCGTATCGGCGCTGGCGGCAGGCTGCGGGGCCGGGCAGTGGCTGGGCTTTGTGTTCCGGCCTGCGGCGCGGCTCATGGGCATCCGGGCAAAGGGTGCGGGCGGCGTGCTGCTCATTGGGGCCTTGGGGGGCTTTGCACCGGCGGCGGTGGCTGCGTCCGAAGCCGTGCGCACCGGTCAGCTCACCTCCCGGCAGGCCTCGGCACTGCTGCCCGCCTGTGTGTGCAGCGGGCCGTCCTTTGTCATCCTCACGGTAGGGCAGCAGATGCTGGGCAGCCGCGCGGTGGGGGTGCGGCTGTTTGCGGCCCAGCTGCTGGCGGGATACCTCACGGCGGCGCTGCTGTGCCGGATGCAGGGCGGGGCCGGGCAGGCTCCACCCGCGCAGGGGGAAACCATTCAGCTGCCCGCACTGGACGCGGTGATCGCGCAGGCGGCAGTGACCTACCTGAAGCTCTGCGGCTTTGTGCTGTACTTCCGGCTGCTGGCGGCAGGGTGCGGGGCATTGCTGCCACAGCCGTGGGCGGCGCTGCCCGCCATGCTGCTGGAAGTGTGTTCCGGCTGCGATCAGGCCGCCCGCACCGGGCTGTGGGCCAGCACGCTGTGCTGTGCGGCGCTCAGTGTGCAGGGGGTGTCGGTGCTTTTGCAGGTGCGCACCATCTGCCCGGCCGAGATCTCGCTGCGGCCTTTGCTGGCAGCGCGGGCGGTGCATCTGCCGCTTTCGGTGGCGCTGTTCTGGCTGGGCAGCACCGTGCCGGTGCAGGCCGTGCAGACCTTTACCACCCTGACCGAACGGGTGGTGGTGCTGCGCCGCGTGCCGCTGGACTGCGCCCTGCTGGCCTTTGCCGCGTGCTGCATCACGGTGGAGGAGCTGGCGCGGAGTTAAGCTCCCAGCACGCAGCCTATGGTTTCAGGGAACTTTATCAGGTGCTACTGTAGGAGCGTTATCTGAGTAAGTTTGAACTTTTAAACGATACAACGATTGAAAAGTAACTTTGTCAAGGTGAGAAAGTTCCATTGTTCTGAGAAAGTTCCAACTTTGTCAAATATCCGAACTTTGTCAAGCTGACAAACATCAAATTTATAACGTAGATCAGTATTTAAAATGGAACTTTGTCAGATGTTTCTCCACAGTAGCAGGTATACCAGCGATTCCTGCCATCTTTTCCGCGGATCGCTTGCTTTGCGATTTGGCTGGACTTCGTGAGGTCACTGTACACACGGTTGTAGGTACTGTCGCTGCACCCGATCTCCCGCAGGACGGCGGCGCGCAGCTCGTTGCTGGGCATCGACCCGAGGCGGCTCTCGGACAGAACGTTCAGGATGGCGCTGCGGGTGTCCTGCCGGGTCTCCGCCGTGCGCACCCGCCGCTCTTCAATGAAGTCGGCATCCTTCTTGTCGGTGTAGCCGTCAAACACGGCCCGTGCAGTCCTTACGCCCTCCACCTCCACATCGTCGATGTGCAGCAGCACCGTCTGCTGGGGGCGGGCGTAGCTGCTTTTCTCGTGGCTGAGATAAATTTTGCCGTCGTTCTTGGCGCGGCCCATCATCAGCACGCTGCGGGCCATGTCCCAGATATCCGAGCTGTCGGCCAGACGTGCGCGGCCGGAAACGCCCTGCTTTTTGTTGGAGTGCATCACGATGAGCACCGCGCAGCCCTGCTTTGCGGCAATGGCGCGCAGCGGCAGCAGGGCACCGCGCATCTGGTTGCGGCTTGCCATCTCCACATCGGCGGGCAGAAAGCTCTGCAGCGGGTCCACGATGAGCAGCAGCGGCCCGGCCTTGGCGGCAAAATCCGCCAGTGCCTGGTCCTTGAGGGTAAGGGGCTGGCCGGTCTTGCCAAAGTAGTCGT
>ENA-OQDM01000111-OQDM01000111.1-human-gut-metagenome-genome-assembly--contig:-NODE-111-length-54151-cov-2.541704_pt1 | contig 54151 bp, 61 predicted proteins | sample MGYA00242772_ERZ504605 | MGnify/ENA primary metagenome ERZ504605 (study PRJEB26092, sample SAMD00036348) | human gut metagenome | host: Homo sapiens | study: EMG produced TPA metagenomics assembly of... | reverse complement strand
CGCTTGATGAAAATCAAGCGTTTTTTATGTCTGTAACAATTTAATTGTTAAAAGCGCCTTTAATTGACTCTAACGTTGCTGTAAGGTCACTCTGAGGAACAAGCATTGATATATCTACTTCCGAGTAGTTATCATTATTATGTCTGTATTAGCTTTTGCGGCTGCCGCAAACACCTTGGCGGCTACACCGGGCTGACCTTTCATAGCTTCTCCGAAGACAGATATTTTGCAGTTTCCGTTGCTTACCGAAAGTTTAACATCGGGATACAAATCTCTTATTTTAGCGGAAAGCTCCAAAATTTTTCCCAAATCGTCACCGCTGACGGTAAATGACAAATGCGGCTTGTTGCTGTGCGGCGGTGTTTGAGAAATCATATCAACATCAATATTATTTGTCGAAATCATATCGAAAATTTTTGATATGGTATTCATATCGGCAGGTGAATCGTTGAGTGAAACAAGCGTCACATCTTCGACTACTGATATATTTTGAATGGTTTTCATACAAACGACCTCCTTATTTAGCATCAACAAGCTGACGCATATTGTATAGTCCTGCAGGTTTTCCCTCTAAGAAGAGAGCGGCATTTATTGCACCTGTTGCAAAAAGCTCCTTGGAACGCGCTGAATGAGAAATTGTAATTATCTCATCATGACCCGCAAAAATTATTTCATGCTCACCGACTATTGTTCCGCCGCGAATCGAATGAATGCCGATTTCGTTTTTGCTGCGCTTTGCTCTTTTCGAGTGTCTGTCAAACTCATATTTCGGTTTAACTGACAATGCATCGGATATACTGTCTGCAAGCATAAGAGCTGTTCCTGAGGGCGCGTCAATCTTTTGGTTATGGTGCGCTTCGACAATTTCAATATCAAAAGAGCCTTCAAGCACACGTGCAGCCTTGGCGGCAAGCTCAGATATTAAATTTACGCCGATAGACATATTTGCCGAGAAAAACATAGGGACTGTTTTTGAGCACTCATTTATATCGGCAATTTGCTCTTCGCTGAGGCCTGTGGTAGCGACAACCGCAGGGCACTTTTTTGCTGAAGCATATTCCAAAAGTCCGCTCAAAACAGACGGGTGAGAGAAATCAATTATCACATCGGCATCAACACCGCTGATTGAGACAAAAGATTTAAACACCGGAAATTCCGCTTTTCCGTCACCTATATCTACGCCGGCAACTATTTCGCAGTCGTTTCTCGAGGAAACACAGTCTCGTATAACATGACCCATTTTGCCGAAGCAACCGCTTAAGATTATTCTTATCATTTTTTCACATCCGTAAATCTTAATAATTACTTAACAAGTCCGTACTTTGCCAAAACTTTTCTCAAGTGTTCGGTCTTTTCCTCGGACATATCGCATAACGGCAGTCTGAGAGGACCGACGTCAAAGCCCATCATACGCATTGCAACTTTGACGGGGATGGGGTTAACATCCATAAACAGAGCGTTGCAAAGCTCGAGATACTCAAGCTGAAGCTCGGCACTCTTTTTAAAGTCACCGTCAAGTGCGGCAGCGGCAATATCATGAGCCTCCTGCGGCATAACATTTGAAAGAACCGAGATAACGCCCTTGCCGCCGAGAGACATAATCGGAGTTATTTGATCATCATTACCTGAATAAACGGCAAAATCATCGCTGCAAAGGGAAATGGTTTTTGCTATTGAAGACAAATTTCCTGTAGCCTCTTTAGCGGCATAAATGTTTTTATGCTTTGAAAGTTCGGCATAAGTTTCCGGTTTAATTTCACAACCGGTTCTACTCGGTACATTGTACAAAATAATCGGTGTGGAGACACGGTCGGCTACATAAGTAAAGTGTTTAATAAGACCTTCCTGAGAAGCCTTGTTATAGTAAGGAGTTACCATAAGCAGACCGTCAACGCCGGCTTTTTCGGCCTCATTTGACAAATTCAAAGCATATGCTGTGTCATTGCTTCCGGTTCCTGCTACTACGGGAATTCTTCCGGCAACAACATCAACTGCGTACTTGATTACTTCTGTGTGCTCCTCATGAGAAAGTGTGGCACTTTCACCTGTGGTACCGCATATAACGATACAATCGGTTGAATTAGCTATTTGGTATTCAAGAATTTCTTTAAGTGCCGGATAGTTCACCTTACCGTCAGAAGTAAACGGGGTAATTATCGCAACACCTGCACCAGTAAAAATGGGCTTTTTCATTGTTATCCCTCCGAATAAAATCAGTCCATGTAGCCTTCGGCACAAAGAAGTTCCGCAAGGAGAACAGCTCCGCCTGCAGCGCCTCTCAGCGTGTTATGAGAAAGGCATACAAATTTATAGTCGTACTGGGTATCTTCACGAAGTCTGCCAATTGATATAGCCATACCGTGTTCAAGCCCTCTCTGCAGTTTCGTCTGAGGAAGATTATCCTCGGTAAAATAGTTAAGGAACTGTTTGGGAGCACTGGGGAGCTTGAGCTCCTGAGGTCTGCCTTTGAAATTCTTCCAAATTTCAAGCATTTGCTCCTTAGTGGCTTATTTTCAAATCTTACGAAAACCGCGCCCATATGACCGTTTGAAACGGGAACGCGAAGACACTGAGCAGTAAAATTGGGGGAGGTGGCGTCAACAATTTTGTCGCCCTCAATGTGACCCCAAATTTTAAGCGGTTCTTTTTCGGATTTTTCTTCCTCGCCGCCGATAAAAGGTATTACGTTATCGACCATCTCGGGCCACGTATCAAACGTTTTTCCTGCTCCGGAAATAGCTTGATAAGTGCAAACCAAAACATCTTTTACACCGAATTTCGAGAGCGGGAACAAGGCGGGAACATAACCCTGAAGCGAGCAGTTAGGCTTAACGGCAATAAAACCGCGCTTTGTACCGAGACGCTTTCTCTGTGACGGTATAATTTCTATGTGTTCGGGATTAAGTTCGGGAAGAACCATAGGAACATCGGGAGTGTGTCTGTGAGCACTGTTGTTTGAAACAACGGGGCACTCGGCCTTTGCATATCTCTCTTCCAATGCTTTTATCTCATCTTTTTTCATATCTACGGCACAGAAAACAAAATCAACCATAGAAGCGATTTTTTCAACATCTTCCGTAGCATTCATTACTACCATATCTTTAACGGCGTCGGGAATATCCTCATCCATGCACCATTTGGCTCCTACAGCCTCTTTATACGGTTTGCCGGCTGATCTTGAGCTTGCGGCAAGTACCTTTATGTTGAACCAAGGATGTTCGCTCAGCAATGTGATAAATCTTTGTCCTACCATGCCGGTCGCACCGATAATACCAACATTATAATTTTTTCCCACTTGTATTTACCTCCAAAAAATGTTATTCTATTGTCTGCAAAAAAAGACCGGTTAAAAAACCGGTCATCATTTGTCAAAATAAGGCTTGCATTATCAGGAAAGATAATGTCGATAGCACTCCACCACAACAAAATGATGACAGTCGCATTGCTGTTAACAATGTGCCCAAAAAGCATTGCCCGGAGCAATTGCTTTTTTCGGCAAAAATCCCTTTCACATATCGGTTATCAACGTCCGGCGTCTGTCAAAATGCTACTGATGATTTCTGCACCTCTATCGCAGTTTTACTTATAATATCATTTTTATTATATATAGTCAAATATTTTTGAAAAATTTATATACATATCGGAGATAAGCCATGAAAAAGCATGATTTTTATTATGATTTACCAAACGAACTTATTGCGCAGACTCCTATTGAGCCTCGTGATGCGTCAAGAATGATGGTTGTCAACAGGCAAACAGGGGAAATTGAGCACAAGCATTTTTATGATGTTGTAGACTATTTAAATCCCGGCGACTGCCTTATTTTAAATGACACCAAGGTTTTGCCGGCACGACTTTACGGTATTAAAGATGAAACCGGCGCAAAGGTTGAATTTCTGCTTTTAATGCAAAAAGAAAAAGACGTATGGGAAGTAATTACCGGCCCCGGAAAGAAAGCAAAGACCGGCTCCAAATTTACATTTAACGACGGTATATTATATGCCGAAATAACCGCTGTGCTTGACAACGGAGACAGAATCGCTAAATTTACGTACGATACCGACAAATTCGGTAATTTCTTTGAGGTGCTTGACAAAATCGGTGAAATGCCGCTTCCGCATTACATCACGCACAAGCTCGAGAATGCAGACCGTTATCAAACGGTATATGCTAAGGAGCTCGGATCTGCCGCAGCTCCTACGGCGGGTCTTCATTTTACGCCGGAGGTTTTACAAAAGATAAAGGATAAAGGCGTAAAAATCGGCTATGTAACCTTACACGTAGGCATAGGCACTTTCAGACCGGTTAAAACCGAAAATATCGAAGAACATAAAATGCATTCGGAACACTATCATCTTCCAAAAGAGACGGCAGATCTCATAAACGAAACACACAATAACGGCGGAAGAGTGGTAGCGGTCGGAACTACCTGCTGCCGTACTCTCGAAAGCGTGGCAACATATTGCGGTGAAATATGTGAAAAGGATGATTGGACAAGCATTTTCATATATCCTGGTTATAAATTCAAATGCATAGATGCGCTTATTACAAATTTTCATCTACCGGAAAGTACGCTTATAATGCTTGTATCGGCTTTTTATAACAGAGACGACGTTTTGAAGGCATACGAAGAAGCAGTTAAAGAGAAATACAGATTTTTCAGTTTTGGCGACTGTATGCTCATTGTTTGATTTAAGGAGATTTTATGTTAAAAGTTATTAAAAAGGTCGGCAATGCAAGGCTTTGCGATTTTGAAACCGTACACGGAACCATACACACCCCGGCATTTATGAACGTAGCAACAGCGGGCGCAATAAAAGGCGGTCTTTCTGCCGTAGATCTTGAAAATATCGAAACACAGGTTATGCTGTGCAACACATACCACCTTCACGTAAGACCGGGGGATGATTTAATTCACGACCTCGGCGGTCTTCACAAATTCACGGGGTGGAGCGGTCCTATTCTTACAGACAGCGGCGGATTTCAGGTCTTTTCGCTTGCTAAACTCCGCAAAATAAAAGAAGAGGGCGTCAGCTTTAATTCTCATGTAGACGGTCGCCGTATTTTTATGGGACCGGAAGAAAGCATGCAAATACAATCTCATTTGGGCTCTACCATTGCCATGGCTTTTGACGAGTGTGTTGAAAATCCTGCCGAATATTCATACTCCAAACAGTCATGCGCACGAACTGTAAGATGGCTTAAAAGATGTAAGGCTGAAATGGAAAGACTAAATTCTCTGCCTGACACCATAAATAAAAACCAACTCTTATTCGGAATCAATCAAGGGTGCACTTTTGATGATTTGCGCATAGAAAATATGAAAGAGATTGCCGATTTGGATCTTGACGGATATGCCATAGGCGGGCTTGCCGTCGGCGAACCCAAGGAAGATATGTATCGTATCATTTCGGCTGTTGAGCCGTATATGCCTGCGCAAAAACCGCGGTATCTTATGGGTGTAGGCACGCCCGGCAATATAATCGAAGGTGTAAGCAGAGGCGTTGACCTTTTTGACTGCGTAATGCCGAGCCGCAATGCAAGGCACGGCCATCTTTTACTCACGCCGGTATTATAAATCTCAATAATGAAAAATATAAAAGAGATGATACCCCGATTGAGCCTGGCTGTAACTGTCCAACCTGTCGGAATCACTCAAAGGCCTACATAAGACATTTGTTTAAAGCAGGGGAAATGCTTGCATTCAGACTTGCCGTAACACACAATCTTTATTTCTATAATAAATTGATGGCTGACATCAGATTATCTTTAGAAAATGATACATTCCCCGAGTTTAAGAAGCAATATGTTGATATACTTGACACAAGAATATAATTCGTCTTATTTTATATCTATGTTGTATTTATCTATAATATAAATATAAAAGATAATTCGTATCTGCTGTTCGTTTTGAATGGCAGATTTTTTCTTTAGAACCAAAACCGAGCATTAAAAAGATATTTAACGTTTAATATAATCAGTAAAACACCCTCCACTTTCATTTAAAAAGCAGAGGGTGTTTTAATTGTTGCGTTAAGAGTTAAGTATATTAACGATTAAATTATTTCAACTTCTTTTCTTGTTAATATATCCAACAATAAATACTATAACGAAATATATACCACCTATTGTTAAAGTTACATCAGCGCTGACATTATATAAATGAGTATCTGGTGCGTATTCTTTTATAACTCTGTTTATGGCTATAATAATCAATAAAACCGGTAGTAAATATGCTATCACCTTCCAAGGGGCCTTCTCTTTCCTGTACTTTATAAGAGTGTAAACATCCATTCCGAAAATTACCAACAACATAATCATGTATGTTGGCATATCCATAGAATTTATTATATGAAACAATGTATAATCCTCCTTTTAATAGCCAATCCATGATTTTTTCCAATGTTTTTCTCCGGCAGTTAGCAGAACTCCAGTTGAGATTGTTAACGCAGCACCGAGAACAACCGGAAGATTGAAGCATCCAATTAAGGCTCCTACTGCAATGCCTGCTACCGCTATGGTTGTTGTAATCACAGCCGCTTTTCCAAAATCTTTAGTAAAGCCTCCGTATGTTTTAAAGTTTACTGCCATATCATACACGTAAGCTATTGTTGAAACTACACCGACAGTTTTTGAATAATTTTGAGCTTTAACAAGCGATGGATTTTTGGGAACGTATGTCTGCAAGACGATATTATCTGCTGTCCTGTATGTTGCTTTCGTTTGTGCAACATACTGATTGAGCAAATGTTTTTTTGCGAGTCCATCGCAAACTAAGCCACAAACACTTTTACCGTCACCATTATACATTTTATAATACAAGCGGTCAAGATTATCGTATAAAACGTATAAAATCCGAGTTATCGTTTAGCAAAAAACTGCTTACCGGTAGACAATTTAAGAAAGCATAAGGATATATGCGAAAATATTTAATAAACAGTTTATTAATTTTAATGTTAATAGTTGCAAATTTTTATATTTATATGTATAATAATTTGGAATTATAAATTGGAGGAACTCAAATGAACAATTATTTAATGTTATTAGAGGCCAGTACTACAGCCTCGGGCAAAGGCTCTTTTCAAATGATTATTTTGATGGTCTTGCTTTTTGTCGGTATGTATTTTCTGATGATTCGTCCTCAGAAAAAACAGCAAAAAAAAGAGCAGGAGATTCGTGAGATACTCAGGTTGGCGACGAAATAACAACCATCGGCGGTATAGTCGGCAAGGTTGTTACCGTTAAAGAGGATTCTCTTATAATCGAAACAGGCGCAGACAAAAACAAGATGAAAATAACCCGTTGGGCTATTCAAACAAATGTTACTGCAAATGAGAAGATTAAAGCCGAAAGGGAAGCCGCAAAGGCTGCCGCTCTTAAAGCTAAAGAAGAAAAGGCAAAAGAAAAGGCAGATAAAAAGAACAAAGACTGAGAATAAGCGTTATAAAAGAATTCACCCTCTCATAGTAATCTATGAGGGGGTGTTTTTATGCGTAAACAAAAAAATTATATTTTACCGTTTTGGCTCAAAAGCATTATAGCGGGATTTATATCATTCATTTTTGAATCCCTAATGTTTTTGGGCGCATCAGCCTTTATACTGAAATCAGAATCTTTTTCGGCCAATCGTTATCCATTAATATCCTATGCTGTTTTTGCCGTTTCGGTTATAGTTTGTTCGTTATTAACTATGAATAGAACTAAAATCAAGGCGGCACTCTGCTGTTTTATATCGGAACTCTGCTTATTGCTGCTAAATTTTCTGACAATAGCAATTATAAATGATTTAACGCTGAATATTAAAAGCTTATTGCTTATTCCAATCTGTTTTGTCTTGTCGGCTGTGATTGTTGTTATAGTCAAAGTAAAAAAATAATAGGCATTAACCGCAAGCTTCAGTCATAAAATGTACAAGTTTAAACAGGAGGAATTGAAATGGAAATCAAAGCTTTAAGAACAAAAAAGATAAAAGCCGCAAAGATTGGAATATTGAGCCAAAAAATGTTTTTGCTTATGACGGTTTTTATTATAGGACTTGTTTTTGGCACTATGAGCTTAAGAAATCCGGGAGATGATTATGCACTAAAAATTCAATCTTTCATTAAGAATTATTTTCTTGCCAAATCGTCACAGTCGTTATTCACTATTTTTGCCACGACGCTACTTCGCGACTGTGTGTTTTTATTAATACCGTTTATATTCGGATTATGTCTTATAGGTGAACCTATAGCGTGGCTTGAGCCTGTTTTTCGCGGACTCGGAATAGGCTTGATATCCGGATATTTATACAGAACATATAATATTGACGGTATGAAATTTTACGGCATTGTTATGTTAATTCCGTTTGTACTGTCTTCATCAATAATGCTGGCGGCGTGCCATGAAAGCATACTTATGTGCAGAGACATAAACAGGAAAATTAAGGATAATACCGTGATGCCGAACAAATTTATAAAGCTGTATTTGATTAGATATGCGGTTTTGCTTGTATCCGAAATACTGATTTCAATAATTTCGACAATAAATATAAGATTTTTAGCCGAAAAACTCACTCTTCCTTTTTAGAAGGATTTTTATTCGCTTTACTTGCTTTAACCTCAGCCAACGGATTAGCTTCGGAGGCTTTTCTTAGTTGTTCATCAACAATATGAGTATAAATCTCCGTTGTGCCGAGATTTTCATGGCCCAATATATCCTTTAATACCAATACATCAACGTGCCCGTGCTGGTACATAAGAGTTGCGGCGGTATGGCGAAGCTTATGTGCCGAAAAACCTCTGTTGCCGAGACCCGCTTTTTCCAAATACTCATAAACAATATGCTGTACGGTTTTAGGACTTATGCGTTGAAGCCGTGAGCTTAAAAACAACGCGTCTTTGTCCATTTCTTTTAAACCATCTTTGGGCCGAACCGCCATATAGTTTTTAATAGCATCCATACAAGCGTCATTTAAATATATTGTACGTTGCTTGTTGCCTTTACCTGTTATCGTAATTGTGTTATTGTCTCTTATATCATTATAGTTGATCGAAACAAGCTCTGACAAACGCAGTCCGCAATTTAAAAACAAAACAAGTATGCAATAATCCCGCTCTTTATGTTTTCCGTCAACGCTGCCGAGCAATTTAAGGCTCTCATCAAGAGTCAGATATTTCGGCTGTGATTTTTTGAGCTTAGGCGTTTCGAGCTCAAGCATTGGGTTTTCCTTAAAAAACATTCTCTGTACAGTCAGATATTTATAGAACATTCTGATTGATGTAACTTTACGTGCTCTTGCCGCCGAATCATTATTGCGCTCATTTTTGCAATATGATAAAAAAGCATAAGCATCCATTAAAGTCACATTTTTCAGAAAGTCTATATCAACATCTGTTATGTCAATCTTGTCAAACTCCTCGGAGGAGGGGACAAGCGCTTTTTGCCTCTTCAGAAAACGCAAAAACATTTTTAAATCCAACGCATATTCATCAATGGTAAGCGATGATTTATTTTTAACAACATAAATGTGGTTTAAAAATTCTTTAAGTATAATAGGCAGATCGTCAGCAGTACTGTATTTCATTATTAAAGAGCACCTCCGTGTGAAACCGTTTCACATATGCTGATTGAATATATGAATTTGCCATAACACCGAACCGGAGTTCGTAAATTATGCCCAGGCAAATAAAGTGAGGATAATACGTTATAAAATTATTACTGTATCAATTATACAATAAACTGCAAGAATTGTCTATTTACAGAATAATTTAGCTTCTGCTAATTCTGCAAATCCAAACAAAAATGATCATTAAGACAATGCAATGAATTGACATAGAGAAAACTAATTAAGGAAATAATTATCAAAATGATTTATAATATTTTTTATAAAGTAAATAATGCCGTAATTTAAGTAAAATGTAGATAACATTGCAGATAAAGTTAACAACGCCGACTTAAGCCATATATTAACTTTACTTTAAAAGGCAAAAAGCCCATCAATAACCCTAAAACCACCGGAAATGAGCGAAAGTGATTATACGGTAATTTCAAAGTAATTTAAGGACTTTTCCTGTTTTAACTCCCCCTAATTATACAAAACATTTATTTTGTATAATTGACAATTTTAAAAAAGCCTAAGTTAGCACCTGCTCCGGTTGAAGCAACTAAAAGCAACTGCTATAAATCGAAAAATGGGATTAAGTCAAACACTACGATTTAATCCCATTTACTTCATCTTTTTAATTATAATTACAGCTTCAGCTTATATCCGCTGCATTTCTGTTCTAACATGGCTTTAATCACATCTACAGCATAAGCCGCAGCTTCTACCGGCGGCATACCGAATCTGCTTATATTTGAAATTACCGTATAATCGCTTTCGCTCATTTCCGGATGAGGTTTGTATGCAATATACGCGCTCATACTTTCATCTGTAAGAAGTCCCGGTCTTTCTCCTATAAGCACGCAAACAACCTTTGCGTTTAGCAAAGGGCCTATTTCACGGGCTGTATTTACTCTGCAATACCGTACAAAGAACGGCTTTCCAACACTTATGCCTTCTTCTTCAAGTCCGAGATGCAGTATCGGTAACATATTTGGAACGTTTGCTTTTATTGACGGTGCAGACAACCCATCACCGCAATAAATTTGAACATCAGCACCGTATGTCGCGTTTTTTAGCAGAAAGTCTTTAGTTTCTTCGTCAAACAATCTTCCGTAATCAGGACGTGTTAACATCTCATATTTATCGTGACATTTTGTCCTTACTTCAAAAACACCGAGATCATCTAAGGTTTCTTTGCTGACTTCACTCATAACTGCATCGTTTGCCGCAGCATGTGCCGCCCTGAAGTCAAGATATGCTTTTGTTTTATATCTGCTGCCTGCCCTGCCTATTTCCAATCGCGCAGGCGTTGCACTTCTTAGACTGTCAAAATTATCGCCCATACCTTACACCGTCCGTTTACAGAAATATTCGCGGATTCCCCGCGTTTTTGCCAAGATGGCCGTTTTCCCAAATGCCGTAACCCTCAAGCCATTGCTTGAACTCTTCTATCGGCGATAGACCAAGCATTTCACGTATCGCCGCGATATCATGGTAAGAGGTTGATTGGTACATAAGCATTACATCATCGCTCTGCGGAATCGCCATAACATAATGACATCCCGCAGAAGCCAACATAACCAATAGTGAATCGCTGTCATTTTGATCAGCCTTCATATGATTAGTGTAGCAAATATCACAGCCCATAGGCAAACCGTGCATGTGTCCGCAAAAATTATCCTCAAGAGCGGCGCGTATCAGTTCCTTAGTATCATAAATATATTCGGGTCCTATAAAGCCTACGACTGTGTTGACAAGAAAAGGATTGTAATGACGAGCAAGGCCATAGCACCTACTCTCCATAACAAGCTGGTCTGCGCCGTTATGAGAATTAGATGACAACTCACTTCCCTGCCCTGTCTCAAAATACATATAATTAGGACCGTTTGACGTACCCTTACTTGCCATCAATTCGTTCGCTTCCGCGAGCATGTCAACATCTGTTCCGAAAGAAGCGAGAGCTTTTTCGCTTCCGGCGATTGACTGAAAACAGAGATCCATGGGTGCACCGCTTTTTAAAGCCTTTAATTGTGTCGTGATATGGCTCAAGACGCATATTTGAGTGGGTATTTTTAAACGGCTCTTTACATCGTTAAACAGATTGAGAATATCAGTTGTGCTCTTGACATTATCAATGGCAGGGTTAAGGCCTAAAACCGCATCACCTGCGCCGTATGATAAACCCTCAAGCAGTGAAGCTGTTACGCCTTTTACATTATCGGTAGGATGATTAGGTTGTAAACGTACTGCAAATGTTCCTTTTTTGCCTATCGTCGTATTACATGTAGCCTCAATATGCAATTTGCGTGAAACCTACATCAGATCGAGATTCCCCATAAGTTTAGCCAAAGCGGCTATAACTTCGGAGGTCATACCACGGGCTTTTTTTAGAATTTCATCTCCGCTAATCATATTGTCGAGTATAGCTTCACGTAATTCACCTATTGTAAGTGATTTGATTTTGTCATATTCTTTTGTGTCAAGATCACCGAGAATTATTCTTGTTACTGCATCTTCATTTGCAGAAACAGCAGGCTCTGCCGTAATTTCTTCGACTGTTAAATCGCTCAAAACTTCTTTTGCGGCTATTCGTTCTTTGGCGTTAGCGGCAGCAATCCCTGCGAGCGAATCACCGCTTTTTTGCTCATTGGCTTTAGCCAAAACCTCTTTAATTGAAGAGAATTTATACCTGTTGCCCAAAAGTACAGTTTCTAACTTCATTTCTTTTTTCCTCCGAAAACAAGGGTTTTAACAACTACCGGTACGGCCTTATTGCCTGCAATAGGTTCACCGATATCTATATAATCGTCTGACTTACACTCGATACCGTCAAGACAAATAAAAGGATATTTTGGAGGCAACCGTCTGCGAAGACATTGCCCCAAGGCTTTTGAAAAATCTTCTTTAAGAATCACTACTAATGTTGTATTGTTATTAATCAATTCTTTACAAGCAGTTACTATCTTTTCAGAAAGAGTATCGACATCTTTGAATGACGGAGATTTCTCTCCTCTTATGCATATGGCGCACGCCTTATCGGATACACGCTTAAGCGATTCGATACACGGCAGATTTTTAATCGGTAATGCAACATCGGCATACTGTATGGTGCTTCCCGAAATATCCATACTGAATTGGCCTGCTCCGATAACTGTCGCCCGTATAGGATTATCAAGCTCTGTTATAACCTTGCACGGATAAGTTTCGGTGTCGTTTCTAATTTCATCGGCAAGAATAACGCCGATATCACCGTATTTAAACAAATTATCCGTTTTTTCCTGCATACATTCAGAAACACCGCCTGAAAAAGTAATGATTTCGGGGATGTATTTCCCGGATAGCAAACTATCGGTTATTAACTCGGTTTCAATAGTATTTTCTTTATAAAAACCCAAAGCCACTTTGATTTTTGAGGCAAGTATAGAGCAAAGCTTATGAATCGAATTTATGCTATCCGCATCATCAAAGCTTTTTATGTTTATGCCATTTGCGCGGCACAAATTTAATAACGACGATGATATAAAAATACCATCGTCGTTACTTTTTCGTACGAGTCTGCCGCCGATATTTAAGCAACAGGTTTCCACACAACTTCCGTTTACAAATACCGAGATGTTGGTAGTGCCGCCGCCTATGTCAACATTAGCGGTACATTTCCCCTCGTTTTCGCTGATAACGTCTGCCCCGGCGCCTTTGCCGGAAAGATAAGATTCAAGCTCGCTGCCTGCCTGGGCTGCAATAAAATCGCCTGCAAATTCAGATACGGAAGAAATAACCTCCGAGGCGTTTTCTCTGCAGGCACTCTCGCCTGTAACTATAACAGCCCCGCATTTCAGCTCATCCGGTGTTACGCCGGCTTTTTTATATTGTTCTTTAATAATTGCTGTAACGGCACGGGCGTCAATTTTGCCGTCGGGTAAAAGAGGTGTAAAAACAACATCACTTTTAAATAAAACCTTTTTTGATGTTATATGCACGCTCGGAACTGTACCGAAGCCTTCCGTCACACCTATGCCGATGCGGCTTATAACAAGATGAGTGGTTGTAGTGCCGATGTCTATTCCGGCACTCAGCATACTTTCCGTTTTCATATTAAGCCTCTTCGACCGCGGATGATGATTCTGCCGCCATTTCTGCTTCTATTGTTGATCTTTTTCTGCGATGAATAATAAATCTGTTGCACGGATAAGTCCATAATGTCGGAATCGCCATTCCAATAAGCTTTATAACCAGATCCCAAAGGTTGCCGGTAAGGTTGTGAGATTGTGCAAAGGTTGTCATTGCAGATCCTATCCAACCGTTGGCAAAAATTGTAAACACAACCATAATTGCATATAAAATCATACTAAGCGTCGGATTCACATCAGCTTTAAATGTAATTTTTCGATTGATAATAAATGCAATTGCATATCCGATTGTTGTAGAAATGAGATAAGTATAAAGATAGCCTTTTGAGGTTATACCGATCATATTAAGTGCATCATTCACAACAGGCACTGAAGTAAGAACTTTAAATGCCGTATTCAGTAAAACCATATGTACAATCAACTCAACAGCAGAAGAACTGCCTCCGGCAATCGAGAATTTAATAAACTTCCAAAGCTCAGCATGTTTTTTTGACCAACGCGTAAATCCGTTATCTTTTTTAGTTTCGCTCATTTTTATCCTCCGGTAATTATAAGAATTTTGCAAGTAAAATGATTAGAATTATAATTGCAGCAATAATACCGATTGTTTTAACAATCATAGGTATGGCGGCATCTACCGTAGTCGGAGCTTTACTGGAAAGATAATCAAAAACAGGTCTTGACACTTTTTTGCCGACTAAATCTTCATATGTTCTCGAGTATGTCTTATAGCTGTCAGGTTCCTTTTCGTCAAGTATAAAACATCTGACACCGCGCTTAGTTCTGTTACCGTAAGCATTAAATCCGGATGACGGGGTAAAACCGAGATCGACGTTTTTATAAGTACCGATAAAGTTATTTTTATGGTCGTGACCTACATAGACTGCCATTATATCACCGCATTCTGAAAGGGCGTCGAATTCGCCGCTGTTGACATCGGGAATTGACGGCGGCTCTTTAAAAGTTCCGCCGACTCTGCATGTTTTTCCGAGTCTGTAATACTCGTGTTTATGCGTCCTGTATGCTTGAACAGCTTTTCTTTCATTCTTTTTAACTCTTCTTAGAATACAATAGTATTCCGGAAGCGGTATATGCTGGAAAACTATCGAAGGCACATATTTTCCGTTTTTCTCTTTAAGCTCATCACGTTTTGCTTTATACCAAGAAATTATTTTTTTATCAAATGCTTCATATCCGCCACATTTTGCATCGGTGCCGCTGTCAAAAAGATACAGATTGAAAGCATCTCTGTCGGAACCGTCCGAGGCTTTAATAGGTATATTATATGTACCGCCGCCGTCTATGCCTTCGGCTTGAGTTCCTATGCAATTTGGCAGGGCTTTATATATATCGTTGAACTGGTCTTTATTGGAGATACCAACCTGCCTATCGTGATTACCGAAGGTTACGGCAAAAGGTATGTTACGTTTTGTAACAGGTTCAAGCAAGGTGTTGATTGTTTTTGCAACGGCGTTCTCAAGTTCTTTCCCTTTTCCCTTGTACGACACTCCATATCCTTTGATTTGGTCACCGGTATACACAACAAGATCCGGTTTTTCATCTTCAATTGCCGCATCGAGCAGAGCCATAGTATCAGGCGATACTTTAGGTATCTCCTGCATATCGGTAATCTGCATAATTTTTAATAGCCCGTCTTTGTTCATTCTCATAAGACATTTCTCCTGCAAACATAAAAATAAAGGGACACGATGAGTATAAGCCATACTCATTGCGTCCCCTTTGACGTTGTATATTCAAGTACATTAAGATAGTACCACGTTAAAAGCTGTTTTGTCAACCTTATTTAAGTTAAATTATTGTAAAATGTCGATTTTACGTGAATTTAAAATCATTCACGATTTTGCCGCAGACCGTTATCGGAATCTTTTTTATTTTTGCTGAGAAGCGCAAACAGCTTGTCCTGAGCCTTTGATCCATCGCCGAAAATTCTGCCTGCCGCATAGTCAAGAAGATATAATCCGTTAATGCTGATACCCTTATATTTCTGACCGTATTTCTTTGCAACGTGCTTTGCTGAAAGTGCGACGGTAGAGACGGTACCTATTGCCAAAATATCACCGAAAAGATTTGACCATCTGTTTTTTCTCATTATAATCACGTAGTCCTTTCTTTTTTATAACTGCTGTTCCGATAGAGGTATTATACTACCTATGTCTGTTAGGACATCGCCGTTTAACGATTGCGGCGTTATTCCGTAGTTTTGCAAAAATGCTTTTATTCGGTCTTTATCGCTGTGCATTTCAAAATTGCCGAAAAAAAGCAAAATATCTCGCGAAATCATCGCGGAACACCCGCCTATAAATCCGTAATCAAACCCATGCAGTCTAACACTGCCTTTGCTGACTTTTAAAACATCATATCCGTTATTGAGTAGGACTTTTTCTATGCCCGAGTCATCGGTTATTACGGCGTTTTCTCTTACAGGACACAGCGAACACTTTGTATAACCCTGTTTAACATCGATTATACGCAAATTTCTGGATATGGCAACACCTAAAATTTGCGGCGAAACTGTTTTACTGTTGCATATAAAATCGGTCCCGATGATAACGCAGTTAAAAGGCATGTCCAAAGGGTATTCGTAACCTAAATTTTCATCGGCGATAACAGCTTTACCTCCGACGAAATCAATCCACTCCCCTATCCTGCGCTGTGTCTTGCTTAAATAATACAAGCCACTGCCAAACGACATAACAGACATATCAATATGCCCTCTCACGGGAGCTTGTAAAGCTTTTTCAGAGTCTCCGACAATAGTTTTAATACCCAAAGCGTTAAAATCGTTTATAAAGGGCTCTGCGGCGGCACCTACTATTATTTCTTTTAAATCAGAGTCGGGCAAAAACGGATTTTTTAAAAAATGCTTCATGTTAATTTATTATTGCTTCAAACGCTTGTCTTATGTTGCTTACACCGATTACTTCAATATCGACTTTTAAGTTTCCGGCAATTTTCTTTAGATTGTATTTTGGAACTATGCATTTCCCAAAGCCCAATTTTGCCGCCTCTTTAATGCGCTGTTCGCAGGAGTTTACCGCTCTTATTTCGCCGCCGAGGCCGATTTCTCCGAATGCGAGAACATCCTCCGGCACAGGCTTGTCCTTAAGACTTGAAACAATCGCTAACGCAATAGAGAGATCTGACGCAGGTTCATCAACTTTAAGTCCGCCTATAATATTTATATAGCAATCCATATTGCCGAGAAAATAGCCGGCACGCTTTTCAAGAACGGCTATCAGCATTGACATTCTGTTATAGTCAACTCCGTTTGCCATTCTTCTCGGAGTGCCGAAGCCGGTAGGCGTTACAAGACTTTGCACCTCAGCCATTATCGGTCTTGAACCCTCCATAATGCAAGCGACGCACGAGCCGGAAGTGTTTTTCGGTCGCCCGGAAATGAGCATCATCGACGGATTTTCCACCTCGTTAAGTCCGCTGTCAAGCATTTCAAAAACACCTATTTCGTTTGTGGAGCCGTATCTGTTTTTCACGGCACGCAAAATACGGTATGAAAAGTTTCGATCGCCCTCAAAATATAAAACCGCGTCTACTATATGTTCCAAAACCTTGGGTCCTGCAATATTGCCGTCCTTATTCACATGACCAACTATTATTATGGGAATATTCAAAGTCTTTGCGGTGCGCATAAACATATTTGTGGTTTCTCTTACCTGAGTTATGCTTCCCGAAGAAGAGCTGAGTTCCGCAATATTCATTGTCTGTATTGAATCTATCATAACAATATCAGGTTTTTCCGCGGAAATAAGTTCACAGATATACTGTGCGTCCGTCTCGCAAAGAAGTGAAAGATTATCGGCGGTTACCCCAAGTCTTGAGGCGCGAAGCTTTAACTGGTGTGCTGATTCCTCTCCCGAAACATATAAGATTTTAAGATTACTGTCTAAATACTGACATATCTGCAAAAGCATTGTGGATTTGCCGATACCGGGGTCGCCGCTTAAAAGGACAAGTGAGCCTTTAACCAAACCACCACCGAGGACGCGGTTAAGTTCGTGCAGTCCTGTGTCGTATCTATGCTCGGTATCAGTAACAATATCGTTTAATTTATATACTTTTCCGTGGAAATTGTCCGAATAGGCTCTTTTTGCCGTAACGGTTTGCGGAGCTTTCACTTCCTCGTTCATTGTGTCCCACTCATGGCATCCGGGGCACTGTCCGAACCATTTTGCAGACTCATACCCGCATTTTGAACACACAAAAACCGTTTTTAACTTTGATGCCACTATTACACATCCTTTGTATTTATATATTCCATTATTCCAAAAGCAATGGAAAATGCCATTTTTCTTTGATAATCTGAGTTCTCAAGCAATTTGTTTTCTTTAGGATTTGAAACAAATCCGCACTCAACAAGCACAGCAGTTCTTTTTGCGTAATACAGCAAATAAATATTACTTCCTGATTTCTTAATAACACGCTTATTATCATTTTGCAAAAGGCTGCAAACAGAATTTTGTATACAATTCGCCAAAACTGCACTATCGGTAGTGTTAGGCGAATAAAAAACCTGAGTACCCCAAAGCGAACTGTTGGAAAATTTATTTTGATGGATACTGACGAAGATATTGTTTTCGTCTGATTCCATTATCGACATACGCTTATGTATATCGGAAACTTTCTGCTCACGCAGAGTTTTTGCGTTACTGTCGTGTATCGACTCGTCGTCTGTTCTTGTCATAACGGTATTAAGCCCGTATGCTCTGAGGATATAATTCAGCTTATATGCGATTTCCAAATTGATTACCTTTTCCGATATGCCGTCACTCGCAATTGCTCCGCCGTCGGCACCGCCGTGCCCGGCGTCAATCACGATTGTGTATTCACATTTTCCCGGTGAATTTTCAGCCGACACATTACTTGTGGCACGTAGAAATTCAAAAACATAAAAGCCTACACAAAAAAAGCATAAAATAAATATACATATGGGAAACACCCTTTTGCTCATAAAACATCACCCGTTAAATTTTATGAGCTTTTCGTGCTGATTATTATATCTATCAGTATATCATATTTTTTGCCGTTTTCAATTAAAACGTCCTATATATGCGATTGTTTTGTTTTACATACAAAGGTGTTTATCCACGCCAAAATTATCTTTTAAATTGTATCATAATACCCTTTGGTTTTCAACAAAAAAGAGCAAGCCTCTTAGCTTGCTCTTTATCTTTAATATCAGAAAATATTAGCCCTTAACCATATTGGCAATTTCATCGGCAAAGTTTTCTTCTTTCTTCTCAAGGCCCTCGCCCTTAGCATAGCGGATGAAAGAGGTAACCTTGATGTCTGCGCCGAGCTTCTTAGCTACGGAGTCAACATACTTCTGAACATTCATGCTACCGTCCTTAACGAACTCCTGTTCAAGAAGACAGTTTTCTTTATAATACTTGCCGACTTTACCCTCGGCAATCTTAGCAAGAACATGATCGGGCTTGCCTGCCATCTTAGGATCCTCAGCAAGCTGAGCCTTGATTATCTCGCTCTCATGTTCAATAACACTTGCGGGAACGCTTGCTCTGTCAAGATAAGCGGGAGACATTGCGGCAATCTGCATTGCAACGTCTTTGCCCATCTCCTTAAATTCAGCAGCAGCGGCAGTCTTTTCATCGGTATCAAAAGATACAAGAACGCCTACTGCACCGCCCGCATGAATGTAAGTTGCGGCAATACCGGTAACTCTTTCAAAACGGCGAATCTTCATATTCTCACCGATAGCAAGAACCATATCCTGAAGATTTTCCTGAACTGTTCTATCGCTTCCGTCAAGCTTCTTTGCAAGAAGATCATCAACATCTTTGGGATCTTCATTTATAACAGTCTTAGCAACGCTGAGAACAAAGCTCTGGAACTTATCGTTCTTTGCAACGAAATCGGTCTCGGAATTGACCTCGATAATAACGCTTGTCTGCTTTGCTTCATCGGTGTAAGCCATAACTACGCCCTCGGCAGCAATTCTGCTTGCCTTCTTGGTAGCTGCGGCAAGACCTTTTTCTCTGAGAAAATCTATTGCCTTATCCATATCGCCGTCAGACTCAACGAGTGCTTTTTTGCAATCCATCATGCCGACGCCGGTTTTCTCGCGAAGAGCTTTTACATCACTTGCAGTAAATGCCATAATTTATTCCTCCAGTTAATTAAACTTAAACAGAGCCCGCACTAAAGCACGGGCTTTGCTTCTTGTTAAAATTATTCCGCAGCAGCTTCGGTTTCTGCATCGGCGTTGTCTTCAGCTTCTGCAGCTGCAGCGCCCTGCATACCCTGCTTGCCCTCGATAACCGCGTCAGCCATAGCACCGGCGATAAGTTTTACGGCACGGATAGCATCATCGTTACCGGGGATTACATAATCGATTTCATCGGGATCGCAGTTTGTGTCAACAATAGCGATAATCGGAATGTGAAGCTTCTTAGCCTCTGCAACAGCTATTCTCTCTTTTCTCGGGTCTACTATAAACATAGCAGCCGGCTGTTTCTTCATTTCGGTTATACCGCCCATAAACTTTTCAAGCTTTTCGATTTCGAGCTCGAGCTTAGCAACTTCTTTCTTGGGAAGCATATCGAATGTGCCGTCCTCTTTCATTGCCTCAAGCTGACCGAGTCTCTTAATTCTCTGCTTAATTGTAGTGAAGTTGGTAAGCATACCGCCGAGCCAACGAGCGTTAACATAAGGCATTTCGCAACGAGCGGCTTCTTCTTTAATAGAATCCTGAGCCTGTTTTTTGGTACCTACGAAAAGGATTTCCTCACCGTTGGCTGCAAGATCACGAACAAACATATAAGCTTCTTCAAGCTTTTTGACCGTTTTCTGAAGGTCGATGATATAAATTCCGTTTCTTTCTGTGAAAATGTACTCAGCCATTTTCGGGTTCCATCTTCTTGTCTGGTGACCGAAATGTACACCGGCTTCAAGAAGCTGTTTCATTGATACTACTGACATTGTTTTGTCCTCCTTATTTTATCCTCCGCACAGATCACTTTAACGCAAGACATAAAAATGCAATTTTGCGATAATCACCATGCGTGCGAATTGCGGAAGCATTATACCATTATTTAAATGTAAATGCAAGTCTTTTTCACCTATTACCGAAAATTTTTTCCTGAAGAGAATAGGCTTGGGCTTTTCTTTTTTTCTCTTCGTCATTTGACAACGTAAATGTACCGTCCGATTGTTTTAATAAAACATTGCCCTCTCTGACTTTAAAAGGCAATGAATCAACCTCAACATTTAAGAACTTACCGTCGGGACACTCTAAAACCGCAATATTGTTTTCAACCCTGTCTACAACAAAAAACTCATCCATAGCTATTTCTCCGTTGATACATAAATGTGTTCACCGTCGCTGCCAACAACAATCGTACCGCTCACATCGGTACGCTTATACTGAATACCGAGCTTGTCGAGCATATCGAGAGTTTTTTCAGACGGCAGATTATATTGATTATTCACGCCGCAAGATATAATTGCAAGCGTAGGGTTAACAGATTTCAGAAAAACTTCCGAAGAAGATGTCTTACTGCCGTGATGCCCGAGCTTTATCACATCCGCCGAAACATCAAATCCGGCATTTAAAATATCTTTTTCGGATTTTTTCTCGGCATCGCCCATAAACAAAAATGAATTTTTACCGTAAGTCGCCTTAATAACCACCGAAGAATTATTCAGCTCCTCATAATCATCATTAGGTGCCAAAACAGAAAAACAAAATCCGTTTAAATCATATCTGTCTCCGTGAGTTGCGGCATAAGCCGTTGCACCGCTCTCGGATATAGTCTGAAGCAAATTTGTATAAATGTTTGTATCGGGCATATTCTGCTCTGTATAACGCGGCATAATTATATTGGTGATTTCAAAATTTTGAATAATTTTGCGGCACTGCCGATATGGTCGGAATGTGCGTGTGTCAAAATAAAATAGTCTATTTTTTTAATATCAAGAGCATTAAGATATGCGGCAACTTTATCGTATGCGTCTATATCTCCGGAATCAATCAGGACAGCTTGACCGCCGCAGGTTATAAGCTCACAATCAGCTTGACCGACGTCCAAATAGCTTACCATAAACGGATATGTGTCTGTACTCGCAGTCTCATTCACTCCGGCATAACGGTAAATCGAACTCCAAGTAGGAAATACCTTCCCGGGAAATACGTAATTACAACAGAAACCATAAACAAAACAGCGATAATTGCGAATATCAATATCTGCTTTTTATTTGTTTTTCTTCTTTTTGCCATATCTGTTGTTACCATTTTTACCGTAAGATTGTTTTGCTTTGGTTTGTTTTGTTCCGGGACGCGGCTTTATAAGGCAATTGCTTCCGAGGCCGATTAAATCCTGTCTCCCGGCGCGTTTAAGTGCCTCTTCAACAAGATCATAATTTTTTGGATTAAAATACTGCATTAGTGCTCTTTGCATGGCCTTATCATGCGGATTTTTCGCCACATACACAGGCTCAAGTGTATACGGGTCAAGTTCCGTATAAAACATTGCAGTTGAAATTGTTCCCGGAGTGGGATAATAATCCTGCACTTGCTCCGGGTGTAAATGTTCTTTTTTTATAAATTCCGCAAGCTTAACCGCATCCTTTAGAGTGGCTCCCGGATGTGAAGACATTAGGTATGGAACAAGATACTGTTCCTTCCCAATACGCTTAGTATAATCAAAATACTTTTTAGAAAATTCTATGTAAGCGTCTATATGCGGTTTACCCATTTTGTCGAGAACTGCCGCGGAGCAATGCTCCGGTGCAACCTTTAGCTGCCCGCTTATATGATATTTTACAAGTTCTTTGAAAAAATCATTATTTTTATCCTTTAGCATAAAATCATATCTTATACCGGAGCGAATAAAAACTTTTTTGATGCCCGGAATTCTTCTCAGCTCTCTTAAAATATCTAAATATTCAGTTTCATCCGCTTTAAGAGCGGGACAAGCACTCGGAGCCAAGCATTTTTTACCTTTACACAAGCCGTTTTTTAACTGTTTTTCACACGAAGGATACCTAAAGTTTGCTGTTGGGCCTCCTACATCATGTATATACCCTTTAAAATCAGGTAATTGTTTCAGTTTTTCAGCCTCGGCGAGAACAGACATTTTGCTTCTTGATGTAACAAACCGCCCCTGGTGAAATGCTAATGAGCAAAAGTTACACGCGCCGAAACAACCGCGGTTGTGTGTTATCGAAAACTTAACTTCTTCAAGCCCCGGAACTCCGCCAAATTCTTCATACATAGGGTGATACTCACGAGTATAAGGAAGAGAATAAACGAAGTCAAGCTCATCTCTTGTTAACGGAGACATCGGCGGATTCTGCACAAGCATCATATTACCGTGTCTCTGCTTCAGAAGCTTTCCGCGAATATGATCCTGCTCTTCCTGCTCAATTCTCACGGAAACAGCATATTCCTTTTTGGATTTCAATACATTCTCGTAAGATGGACATTCTTTACCGTACAGCGGAGTTTCGGAAACAGGAACAGCATAGCATGTTCCGTTAATGTCATGCATCAAATGTATATCTTCACCGTTTTTCAGCCTGTTCGCCACTTCAAGCGTTTGTTTTTCACCCATTCCGTAAATAAGCAAATCAGCCCCCGAGTCAAAAAGAATCGAGGGTCGTAGCTTATCTTCCCAATAATCGTAATGAGCAAATCTGCGAAGCGAAGCCTCAAGCCCACCTATTATTATAGGAACGTTATTATAAGCTTCTCTGATTTTTTTACAATAAACGATTACGGCTCTATCAGGTCTTTTTCCCATTTTTCCGCCGGGAGAATACGCGTCCTTACTTCGAGGCTTTTTAGCTACGGTGTAATGAGCAACCATAGAATCAATATTGCCGGAAGAGAGCAAAAAGCCATACTTCGGCCTGCCGAAACGCATAAAATCGCACGTGTTTTTCCAATTAGGCTGCGACAGCATACACACCCGAAATCCTTGAGATGCCAGCACACGTGTAATTATAGCCGCACCAAAGCTGGGATGATCCACATAAGCGTCACCGGAAACATAAACAAAATCAGGGCTATCCCATCCGAGCGCAATCATTTCTTCTTTTGTTACAGGTAAGAAACCATTCATAATTTACTCCGGAATTTCCGTATCATCGTTCTTTTCATCGGAGGCAGTGTAATCTTTTGCAGCTCCACCCTGTGCCAAAGCATTCATCTCATACCACTGTTGCTTTGTTACGAGGACTTTTCTCGGTTTACTGCCTTCATACGGACCTATAATATTTCGCTCTTCAAGAGTATCTATAATTCTTGCGGCTCTTGCATAACCGAGCTTAAGTTTTCTTTGAAGCAGGGTTGTAGAAGCCATCTGCGCATCAACGACAACCTCTATTGCTTTCGGAACCATTTCATCTGTTTCGCCGTCGGAATCATCACCGTCCGAAACAGCTCCGCCGTTTTTCTTCTTTTCCATTGCAGCCTGTCGCTCGATTTCATTCATTACTTCATCGTCATAAGAAGATTTCTCCTGCTTTTTAATGAAGTCAACAACAGTTTCTACTTCTTTATCCGAAAGAAAACAACCCTGTATACGTTGAGGCTTTGCAATTCCTACTGGATAGAATAAAAGGTCGCCATTACCTAAAAGCTTTTCAGCTCCTGCCGTATCAATTATGGTGCGCGAATCGATTTGGGATGAAACCTTTAATGAAATACGACTGGGAATATTAGCTTTAATAAGACCTGTAATTACGTCAACAGACGGTCTTTGAGTGGCAATAACAAGGTGCATTCCCGCAGCACGTGCCATTTGAGCAAGACGACAAATTGAATCTTCTACCTCGTGCGGCGCTGCCATCATAAGATCCGAAAGTTCATCTATAAAAATAACGATTTGCGGCATTTTTTTCTGACCGATACTCTCACATATGCTGTTATAACCGCTGATATCGCGCACATTGTTATCCGAAAAAGTTTTGTATCTTGACAACATTTCGGTAACCGCCCACGCAAGAGCACCCGAAGCTTTACGCGGGTCCGATACAACAGGAACTATAAGATGCGGAATTCCGTTATAGACCGTAAATTCAACCTGCTTCGGGTCTATCATAAGAAGCTTAACTTCATCGGGTTTTGCATTATAAAGTATGCTGACAATCATCGAGTTAAGGCATACAGATTTACCTGAACCGGTAGTGCCGGCAACCAAAAGGTGCGGCATTTTAGCAAGGTCTGCATATGTGCAATTTCCTGCAATATCTTTGCCCAACGCGACAAAGAGCTTTGATTTCGCATTTCTGTATTGATCTGTATCTATAATTTCGCGCAGAGTAACCGTAGAACGGTTTTTATTCGGCACTTCTATTCCGACAGCCGCCTTATTAGGTATCGGAGCTTCAATTCTGACACCCGAAGCTGCAAGGTTTAATGCTATATCGTCCGAGAGATTGGTTATTCGGCTGATTTTAACACCTGCGGCAGGCTGGATTTCATAGCGAGTTACCGACGGCCCCCTGCTTATATCAACAATTCTTGTTTCAACCCCAAAACTCTTAAGAGTATCAACAAGCTTAGTGGCATTCGCCTTGAGTTCGTCCTCATATTTAACATTTCGGCCGTTTTTAGGCTCGGCCAGACAATCTAACGAAGGCAATTGATATTCGGCTTTCGGTTTGTCATTTTCATCATCGGATACGGTGCCTTTTACCGATTTTAACGCAGAAGCAGACGCAGAGCTTTTTTGCAGCTTCTTCTATCGGTTTTGAAATTTGTGAATTTGCTTCGTCACCGTTCATCTTTTTAATTATATCATCAAGAAGCACCGGTTTTGATTCCGTAAGTTCATTTGTTTCAGCTTCGTTGGATTCTTTTTTATCCGCATTATCAAATTGGACAATATCGGCTGTTTTCTTTGATTTCTTTGCTGATTTTTCCGTAACCGGCTCCGGGCCTAAATCAACATCGGGATTAAATGACTCTCGGTTTCGCTCTTCCGCACTCGCGAGCTGCTCAAGCTTTTCCTCACGATACTCGCTGACTTTCTTGACAGGACTGTAAACACCCTTCATCAATTTTTTTAAGGTTGTCCCGGTCATCAGCATTAAAAACAAGAACATTAATATCAAAATAATAGCTATCGCAGCCGGCTTGCTGCTGCCGGTAGCAAGCAATATCGCACCGCCTATTATTGCGCCGACAGCGCCGCTGCCGACAAGTGAACCGTCAAATCTATAAGCATTGTAGGCATCTATAACATTTTCCGAAAAGTCAACAACCCCGTGAAAGCCGAAAATATGTATAGCAGCTGATAAAAGTATTATCAGCATTGCGGCCTCAAAAATCTTAACTCCGATTTTTGGTCGGTCTTATCAAGCGTAGCCATAACTGCAACATATATTAAAACCAACGGCCATATAAATGCCGAGAAGCCGAAAAGACCAAAACTGAGAGTCCGTAAAACACCCCACAAGCCTCCTCCGTTAATAAACGAAAGACATATAAAAAAGACCGAAACGGCAAAAAGAATTATTGCGGCAAGCTGCCTGTTAGCCGCTGCTTTTTCTTCATTTTGTTTTGTGCTTTTTGTAGGAGAAGGTCTTTTGCCTCTTTTCGGCGGAGAAACTTTCTTATTTTTTGTTGCCGGCATTTAATTCAGCTCCATTAAAATCATTAAAAGTGAATTTTGAATATCTGGCACGCAAGCGTAAATATACCGATTGCTATGCAATAATATCCGAAATATTTAAACATATCTTTTTTCAGTATCCATTGAAGTAATTTTATGCAAAGAACACCTACTACCATTGCGGTAATTATGCCTATCACGGTAGGCAACACTTCGATGCTTTGATGAATTTCAATTGCATCTTTAGTCTGAGATATATTAGCGGCAATTATTGCAGGAATACCAAGAATGAACGAATACTGAACCATATACTCCTTGTTTACGCCGCACATCATACCGGTTGATATCGTCGACCCGGAACGTGAAAGCCCGGGAAAAGCCGCAGCAAACGCCTGAGCTACACCTACGGCAAACGCATCTATTGTATTGACCTCTCTCACAAGTTTATTTTTCTTTGATATATATGTAGAAGTGAGAAGTAATACAGCTGTTAACAGGAAACTGAATCCCTCGACCCAAAGGTTGTCATCCTCAGCAAAACTGCCGCAAACGTCCATAAGTTTTTGACCGCCGCCAACAGGTATAAGCAAGAAAAGCAACGGAATACACGAAAATACAAACATGATCAGCATTTTTCTTGTTCCGGTAATTTCCTTAAATTTAAATTTACCGGTAAAAATGTCCTTGATTAGTTTAAAGAACTCAATAACAAGAGCCCAAATAGTTTTGTAATAAACAATAAAGACTGCGATTAAAGTTCCCAAATGAAGCATTACATCAAACAAAAGGGATATATCGCTTGTAGTTCCCAACAGATAATGAAAGAGTGATAAATGTCCACTGCTCGAAACCGGTAGAAATTCGGTAACGCCCTGCACTATGCCCAAAATAATAGCTTTTAAAACACTCATAATATCCTCCGATAATGAATTTTTGGATTAAAATATTTTGAAGATATATAATCATACGGATTTGTAGAACGCAAAGAAACTGCTGTACATTCTCCGTTAATATTCCTATATTCCACATAACCGCCGTCAATAGACTTTACTGAATTTTCCGGCGCCGTAAAAGGAAAAATCTCATATGGCGAAATCACAGAATAAAGAACCACTACCTATTCTCCTTTGTTATCATACCGTAAAGGCAATCAAGCGCATCGGATAAACCGCCGAGACTATCAATAAGGCCTTCTTTTACAGCACTTTCTCCGTCAAGAACCGTACCGACATCCATAACGAGTTCTCCGGTTGCAGTCATAAGTCTCTGAACCTTTCTGATTTCATCGAAGAATTATCTGCAACAAATCTTACTATTCTTTCCTGCATCTTATCAAAATAAGACAATGTTTGAGGAACGCCGAGTACAAGCCCGTTCATTCGCACCGGATGCACAGTCATTGTTGCCGACGGCACAATAAAAGACTTTTTAGCGGAAACCGCCAACGGCACGCCGATTGAATGCCCGCCGCCGAGAACAAGCGATACAGTAGGTTTTCTCATACCGCTTAAAAGTTCCGCAAGTGCAAGCCCGGCTTCAATGTCCCCGCCGACGGTATTCAAAATTATAATCAGACCTTCTATATCTCTACTTTCTTCTATAGCAACAAGCTGAGGTATAACGTGCTCATATTTTGTTGTTTGTTTTGCGGCGGCAATATAAAATGCCCTTCAATCTGCCCTATCACAGTAAGGCAATGAATATAATGACCGTCTTTGGAAACAGTAACCGAACCCGTCTCAACAATCTGTTTTATATCGCCGTCCGTATTGTCATCTCCGTCTACCGAAGCATCCGGAAGTTCCGCGGGAGATTCTTTTGGAGAAATAGGTTCAATTAAATTACTATAAGTCATAACAATACCCCCATATAAAGACAAATATCATTATGCCCATAATAACTCATTTTATAACTGTAGTTATTTTAGCACAAATGTTTTTTTATAGCAATAGCTGTTCCAGGTTGATATTTAAAATACTGTTATTGCCATTGGTGTAAAAAAGCACTTGTTTTTTACTTTTTCTCAAATTCGAATCAAAAATTCATTTAATTTATAAAAGAATTTAAACTTTTTTAAAATTTTTATTGACTTTTTCCATTATGACGTATATAATATAGTTTATTGAGGGGATCAAATATTTTCTGGGCAAAAAAATATTGTTTACCGCCTTTTTAAGCGGTAAGCTTTATTTTTTTTGCTTTTTTTAGGTTATTTTGTTTTCAAGCGCAAAGCGGTACACATAAACCTCTTATATTTATGCAGACTTGCTATGATATAATCTCTATTTCCCTATTATTAAAGAAAATCAGGTTATATGATGAAAATTCACTTGATAATTCATTGACAAAGTATTTTATATGGATTAAAATAAGATTGTTAAAAATGTGAAAAAGTTAGGAGCGATCTATATGGGTTACACAGTAGCTCAAAAGCTTATTAAGTCACATCTTGTCAGCGGAGAAATGAAAGTCGGCAGTGAGGTCGGTCTCAAAATAGACCAGACTCTTACTCAGGATGCAACCGGCACTATGGCATATCTTGAATTTGAAGCCATGGGCATTAAAAGAGTTAAAACAGAGCTTTCGGTTGCTTATGTTGACCATAATACCTTGCAGACAGGATTTGAGAATGCAGATGACCATCGTTTTATAGGCAGTGTTGCAAAGAAACGCGGAATTAGATTTTCTCGTCCGGGAAACGGTATTTGCCATCAAGTACACTTAGAACGTTTCGGCAAACCCGGAAAAACGCTTATTGGCTCCGACAGCCACACACCCACAGGCGGCGGTATAGGTATGCTCGCTATGGGTGCAGGCGGACTTGACGTAGCTGTTGCAATGGGCGGCGGCACATACTATATTACTATGCCGAAAATCGTCAATGTACATCTTACCGGGAAACTCAGTCCTTATGTTACGGCCAAAGACGTAATCCTTGAAGTCCTCAGAAGAATGACTGTTAAGGGCGGTGTAGGCAAAATAATCGAGTATACAGGCGAAGGCGTTAAAACTTTATCCGTTCCGGAGAGAGCAACTATAACTAATATGGGTGCTGAGCTTGGAGCAACAACGTCGGTTTTCCCATCAGATGAAATAACCAAGGCGTTTCTTGAAGCACAAGGCAGAGTTGATGATTGGACAGAGCTTTCTGCCGACAGCGATGCGGTATACGACGAATTTATTGAAATAGACCTTTCTTCTCTTGAGCCTCTTGCAGCTATGCCGCATATGCCCGATAAAGTAAAAAAGGTTTCTGAAATAGGCAAAATTAAAATTGACCAGGTATGCATAGGCTCATGCACAAATTCCTCTTTAATGGATATGCTGAAAGTCGCGGCTATATTAAAGGGACATACCGTTGCCGAAAACGTCAGCCTGAGCATCGCTCCGGGTTCAAAGCAGGTGCTTAATATGCTTGCACTCAACGGAGCACTCTCGGATATGATAAATGCGGGTGCCAGAATTCTCGAAAGCGCTTGCGGACCATGTATAGGTATGGGTCAGTCGCCTAATTCAAAAGGCATTTCTCTCAGAACGTTCAACAGAAACTTTGAGGGACGTTCCGGAACTGCAGACGCAGGAATATACCTTGTAAGCCCCGAGACTGCCGCGGTATCGGCAATCACTGGTGTATTGACCGATCCGAGAGAAAACGGAGAACCGCTCCACATCCTTATGCCCGACAAATTTATTGTTAATGACAATATGATAGAAATGCCCGCTTCAGAAGAAGACGCAGACAAGGTTGAGGTTATTTACGGTCCAAACATCAAACCGTTCCCAAAAACCGAAAAATTACCGGAGAGCATTGAAGCTAAAGCACTTCTCAAAGTCGGAGATGATATAACCACCGATCATATTATGCCGGCAGGTGCCAAGATACTACCTTATCGTTCAAATATACCTTACCTTTCGCAGTTCTGCTTCGGAGTGTGCGACAAGGAATTCCCCGACAGATGTAAAAAAGAAGGCAAAGGAATTATAATCGGCGGCGCCAACTACGGTCAGGGCTCTTCTCGTGAACATGCGGCTTTGGTTCCGCTTTATCTCGGTATAAAGGCAGTTATCACAAAATCATTTGCAAGAATTCACTGTGCAAATCTTATTAATGCCGGTATATTGCCTCTCAACTTTAAAAACCCCGATGATTACGACAAGATTTCCGAGGGTGACCTTCTCAGTCTTAAAAATGTAAAAGACGAGATACTCTCAGACAAACCCGTGATGTTGCTTAACGAAACAACCGGCGAAGAGTTCGAGCTTAAATATGATTTGTCAACACGCCAAAAGGATATTATCCTTGCGGGCGGTCTTCTCAACTACACAAGAGAATCATTATAATAGGAGGATAAAAATGACTGAAGAAAATTTGCAGGAAGCTTTAAAAAAGTTTGAAGCACTCGTTCGCGAGCAATCAGAACGTTCAGACAGAATTAAAGCTCAAAAGGACAGTATTGACTATGATAAACTTGATAAAATAGTTATCGGCGTTTGCGGCGGAGACGGCATTGGACCGATTATAACAAAAGAATCGGCACGAGTTCTTGAGTATATGCTTGAAGACGATGTTAAAGCCGGAAAAGTTGAGTTTAAAGTCATCGACGGACTTACAATCGAGAACAGAATTGCCCATATGCAGGCTATTCCGGACGATGTTCTGGAAGAGCTTAAGTCATGTCACGTTATTTTAAAAGGCCCAACAACGACACCGCAAGCAGGCAGCGGTATGCCCAACATCGAAAGTGCCAATGTTGCCATGAGAAAAGCTCTTGATTTATTTGCAAATGTTCGCCCTGTAAAAGTTCCTGAAAAAGGAATAGATTGGACATTTTTCCGTGAAAATACCGAGGGTGCTTATGCCGTAGGTTCAAAGGGCATAAATGTTGACGATGATCTTGCATTTGATTTTGTTGTAGCAACAAGTGAAGGTTCGGAAAGAATTGCCAGAATGGCATATGAGTATGCGCGTAAGAATCACAAAGATCGCGTATCAATTATCAACAAAGCTAATGTTATTAAAACGACAGACGGTAAATTCCTCAACATATGCAAAAATATCGGCAAGGAGTACCCTGAAATCACTACTGATGAATGGTATATCGACATAACCACAGCAAAGCTATTGATGAAAAGCGCCGCAAAGACTTTAAAGTTTTTGTTCTCCCGAATCTATACGGCGATATTATAACCGACGAAGCTGCCGAATTCCAAGGCGGCGTCGGCACGGCAGGAAGTGCTAATCTCGGGAAAAGATATGCAATGTTCGAAGCTATACACGGTTCTGCTCCGCGTATGATTTCCGAAGGAAGAGGTCAATATGCCGATCCTTGCTCCATGCTCCGTGCTACAGTTATGCTTCTGTCGCACATCGGTAAACAAGACAAAGCAGATCTTCTTGAAAAGGCTCTGGATTACTGTATGTTCACCGATAAAAAATATGTAATTACCGGACGAGAAGACGGTGCAACTTGCAGCGAATTCGGCGATTATGTAATGGAAACCGTTCAAAAGCTTTCAAAGTGAGGTGATCTGAGAAATGGCAAAAAATGATTCGGTATCGTTATCTGTCGTTAAAAGACTTCCGAGATATTATCGCTTTTTAGGTGAAATAAAAAAGAACGGAACAGTTCGTATATCATCCGGTGAGTTATCAAAAAGAATGGGTTTTACCGCTTCACAAATTCGCCAGGATCTTAATTGCTTCGGTGGCTTCGGTCAACAAGGATACGGATATAATGTTGAACAGCTGTACAAAGAAATAGGTTCTATACTCGGTGTCAACAATCATCTTAAGACTATACTAATAGGTGCAGGAAATCTCGGTCACGCCATAGCCTCTCATATGTCTTTTGAAGCACGCGGGTTTAACCTCATCGGTATTTTTGATAAAAACGAAGCACTTGCAGGCAAGCTTGTACGTAACATACCCGTAAGACATATTAACGGTCTGTATGATTTTTGTCGCGACAACTCCCCTGCCGTTGCAGTGCTTTGTATACCAAGTGATAATGCAAAAGAAATTGTTGATGAGCTTGTTAAGCTCGGTGTAAAAGGATTTTGGAATTTCAGTCATTATGATATTGCTTCGGATTACCCAAATGTTGCAGTTGAAAATGTACATCTTTCCGACAGCCTTATGACTCTCAGTTATCATGTAAGTAACCTTTAATTACAATCAATACAAAAAAACGATATCGAAGTTAAATCTTCGATATCGTTTTTTATTTATTCTCAATTAAACTTTTAAGAGACCTTAAAAAATCTTCATTTTGAAAATCTTTTCGTTTATGCGGTCCTTTTGTTCTGCCGCCAGACATACGAATTTCACGAGAAATATGCCTTGACTGCAAAAGAAAGTCAATGTTATTGTCAGTATAAATCAAACCGTTTTGATTTATAGCCCTTGCATTCTTTGCAAGGCACATAGCAGCAAGACCGTAATCCTGCGTTACCACAATATCGCCGGGTGATATAAGATTGACTATTTTGTAATCTGCACTGTCTTTGCCTTTTGAAACTGTAATAACACTTGCATAATTAAACGAAAATTCATGAGAAGTATCACATACAACATAACACTCTATATTGTGTTGTTTGGCATAATTAATGGCTGATTCAGTGACAGGACATCCGTCGGCATCAATAAAAATACGCATTTTATTCTTCTGCAAGTGCATTTAGTTTTTCAATACACTGCTTACAAATTTTATTTCCTTTATACTCTACAATATCATCTACACTATCGCAAAAAATACACGCCGGAACATATTTTTTTAAAACGATGGAGTCGTCATCAGTATATATCTCTACGGCACTTTTACCTGCTACGAGGTTCAAAAGCTTACGGGTCTCGGTCGGCAGTACCACCCTGCCCATTTTATCAATTCCACGGACCATGCCCGTAGATTTCATAATATTCACTCCTAACATTCAACAAAAAGCAACATTCGGAACTTCCTTTTGACATAATATAGCATTTTAAAATTATTATGTCAACGAAAATGCAATATCTATTTATCATTTCATATGAATATACATGGTATCGGTGATAGAAGTGATGAATTATATATGGTGTGCCATAATTCTTCTAAGCGTAATATTTTCATTTATTTGTGGCAGTACAGAGAGCTTATCAAGTGCTTATTATTGCATCCGGCAAACAATCGGTTGAATTTTTGCTATCTGTATTAGGGGTATTTTGCTTTTGGGGTGGCATTATGAATATTATAGAAAAATCAGGATTAAATAAATTGTTTTCGAAGGCCCTGTCCCCTATTATTAAGCTTTTATTTAAAGATGTAAAACCCAAAAGCAAACTTTTTGACGCAATAAGTCTCAGCATGGCAGCAGGACTGTTAGGACTTGGAAACGCCTCGACTCCGCTTGGTATATTGGTTATGAAAGAGTTTGCAAAAGACAGACCTAACGGATATACAGCCACAAACAATATGGTTATGTTTGTAGTCTTAAACTCAACAGCTTTAAAGGTGTTTCCGTCCACAATAGCAGCTGTAAGGCAAAATAACGGTGCCGCAAATCCCTTGGACTTTGTGGCGGCTTCGCTCGTAGCCTCATTTGCATCGGTCGCAACAGGTATTATTTTGACAAAGATGCTCGGTGGTAAAAAATATGAATAAAATAGGTGCTTACATATTCATTATTTTCATTGCAGGGACAGTATGTTATTCGCTCTTGAAAAAGAGAAACGTCTTTCAGGATTTTACCGATGGCGTGCCGTCAGGACTCAAAACCGGATTGGCCATCTTCCCGGCGATTACGGCAATGATGCTGGCAGTAAATATGTTTACAAAATCGGGTCTCTGCGATTACTTCACAAAACTTATAACGCCTGTTTTTACAAATATCGGTATCCCTGCCGAACTGATACCTCTGATAACACTAACTCCGCTGTCAGGCAGCGGGTCCCTAAGCATATTTGAAAATCTGCTCAAAGACTATGGCTGCGACTCATTTATAGGCAGATGTGCTTCCGCTGTAATGGCGTCAACTGAAACCACTTTTTATGTAATAACAGTTTATTACGGAGCAATAGGTATAAAAAAGATAAGGCACACAGCTTTTGCTTCGCTGTGTGCCAATATGGTTAGTGTAATTACAGCAACCCTAATGGTGAAGCTTATTACTTTTCAATAAGAGAAACACCTGTCATCTCAGCAGGTTTTGCAAGTCCCATAATGTCAAGCATTGTAGGCGCAAGGTCGCAGAGTCTGCCGCCATTTTGTTTGAGCTTGCAATCATAACCTACTACAATCAACGGAACGGGATTGGTTGTGTGGGCAGTAAACGGTGTTCCGTCCTCAGCATACATTTTATCTGCATTACCGTGGTCCGCGGTTATAAGTGTAACGCCGCCCATCTTATTGACTGCATCAACAAGCTTGCCGACGCATTCATCAACAGTTTCAACAGCTTTTACCGTCGCAGGGAAAACACCCGTGTGCCCCACCATATCACAGTTAGCGTAGTTAAGAATTACAACATCATATTTTCCGCTGAGTATTCTCTCACAAGCGGCGTCGCAGACCTCATAAGCACTCATCTCAGGCTTCAAGTCAAATGTTGAAATTTTGGGTGAGTCGATAAGGACTCTGTCTTCGCCCGGATATACTTTTTCTTCTCCGCCGTTAAAGAAAAATGTAACGTGCGCATATTTTTGTGTCTCAGCTATACGAAGCTGTGTTTTGCCGAGAGAAGAAAGGTATTCTCCCATAGTATTTTTAAGAGCTTCAGGTGCAAAAGCTACCTTAACATTCGGCATAGTCTCATCATACTGAGTCATGCAAACATAATAAAGAGGGAAATATTTCCTTTCGAATCCCTTAAATTCAGGATCCACAAAAGCTCTTGTTATTTCTCTTGCACGGTCCGGACGGAAATTAAAGAATACCACAGAATCATTTTCTTTAATTTTGCCGTCTTCGGAGCATACTGTGGGCATAACAAATTCGTCTGTAAGATGCTTACCGTCACCATCGATTGTCTCATAAGACTTTTCGACTGCATCAACGGCGTTTGAATTGTGTATGCCTTCACCGTTGACCATAGCCCTGTATGCCATTCCGACTCTGTCCCACATATTGTCACGGTCCATAGCATAAAATCTGCCCATTAAGGTAGCAATTTTGCCAACACCGATTTCGCTCATTTTATCTTCAAGCTCTTTTATATACTCAACGCCGGATGCCGGAGGTACGTCACGACCGTCAAGAAGACAATGAACATAAACGTCCTTAATGCCGTTACGTTTAGCGAGTTCCAGTAAGGCATAAAGATGAGTATTATGGCTGTGTACGCCACCGTCGGATAAAAGACCTATCAAGTGGAGAGCCGTACCGTATTTTTTGCAATTTTCAACCGCGCCCATAAATGCCGGATTCTTAAAGAAATCACCGTCGGTTATTGCCTTAGTAATTCTTGTGAGTTCCTGATAAACAACTCTGCCGGCACCGATATTTGTATGACCTACCTCGCTGTTACCCATTTGACCGTCCGGAAGGCCTACATCCATTCCTGAAGCCCCGATATATGTCATGGGATCATTCTTCATAAATTCATCTAACCGCGGAGTATTAGCAGCTTTAATCGCATTGCCGTAATCGGACGGGTTGTGGCCGAAGCCGTCCATTATACATAAAACAACAGGTTTTTTCATTCAAATCACCTTATCTTACTATTCAATCATTATTTAGAAGCAGCGGCAACTATTACGGAGAAATCCTGGGCTTTAAGAGACGCACCACCGATAAGTCCGCCGTCAACATTTACTTTAGAAAGAAGTTCTTCGGCATTTTTCGCATTCATTGAACCGCCGTACTGAACTGTTACGCTCTCTGCAGCATCTTTACCGTAGGCTTCCTCGATAGCAGCTCTTACAAAGCCGTTACCCTCATCAGCCTGATCGGATGTGGCTGTTACGCCGGTACCGATTGCCCAAACAGGCTCATAAGCGATTATGACATTTGCAAGCTGTTCCTTTGTTACATTTGTAAGTGCCATCTTAGTCTGGAATTTCAAAAGAGTTTCAGTATAACCAAGTTCTCTCTGCTCAAGTGTTTCACCGACACAAATTATAGTCTTAAAGCCCGCGTTCAAAGCTGCAAGAGCACGAAGGTTAACGGTCTGGTCGGTTTCACCGAAGTATGTTCTTCTCTCCGAGTGACCGACAATAACGTATTCAACTCCTGCTTCCTTGAGCATGTCTGCCGAAACCTCGCCGGTAAATGCACCCGAAGCCTTAAAGTGAATATTTTCCGCACCGATTTTTATATTGGAACCTTTAGCGGCCTCAACAGCGGCGGGGATATCAATATAAGGTACGCAGAGAACAACATCACAATCTGCATTTTTTACAAGCGGCTTCATCTCCTCAATAAGAGCCTTAGCTTCACTCGGAGTCTTGTTCATTTTCCAGTTACCTGCGATAACAGCTTTACGAAGTGCTTTATTCATAATTATTTCTCCTTTATCATAATTAACAGGTGAGTAAAAATACTCACCTGTATTTTTATTATTTCTTGTCATTAAGAGCTGCAATACCGGGAAGTTCTTTGCCTTCAAGATATTCAAGCGAAGCACCGCCGCCGGTCGATATATGAGACATCTTATCAGCAAAGCCAAGCTTCTGTATAGCTGCTGCAGAGTCACCGCCGCCTATAATTGAAATGGCGTTACTATCAGCAATGGCGGTAGCAACTGCTATTGTTCCGGCTGCAAAGTTATCCCACTCGGAAACGCCCATAGGCCCGTTCCAAATTACGGTACCGGCATCTTTAACAGCGTCGGCAAAGAGCTGCTGAGTCTTAGGTCCTATGTCAAGTCCCATCCAACCGTCGGGAATTTCGTCGGAACTAACAACCATTGCTTCGGTATCGGGTTTATACTCTTTACCTACCTTATTATCAACGGGAATAAGGAATTTAATACCTTTAGCTTTAGCCTTATCCATCATTTCCTTAGCAAGGTCAATCTTATCAGCCTCGAGAAGAGAATCACCTATACTGTGACCGAGAGCCTTCATAAATGTATAAGCCATACCGCCGCCGATGATAAGAGTATCACACTTGTCAATTAAATTTGTGATTACGCCGATTTTATCAGAAACCTTTGCTCCGCCGAGAATTGCAACAAGCGGTCTCTTCGGATTTTCCAAAGCTCCGCCGATAAACTTAATTTCTTTCTGAATAAGATATCCGCATGCTGCGGGAAGATATGCGGCAACGCCGGCAGTTGAAGAATGAGCTCTGTGCGCAGAACCGAAAGCATCATTTACATAAAGATCTGCAAGAGATGCAAAAGCCTTTGAAAGCTCGGGATCATTTTTAGTCTCGCCGGGTTCAAAACGAACATTTTCAAGAAGCATTACTTCGCCGTCTTTAAGCGAGGCGGCAAGAGCATGAGCGCTCGGGCCGACAACATCGTCAGCCATTTTAACTTTCAGACCGAGAAGCTCAGAGAGACGAGCTGCAACGGGCTTCATAGAAAACTCGGGATTTACCTGTCCTTTCGGTCTGCCGAGATGAGAGCAAAGGATAACCTTGGCTCCGTTCTTTATAAGATACTGAATTGTGGGAAGAGAAGCTACTATTCTCTTGTCGCTTGTTATAACGCCGTTTTCCATTTTAACGTTAAAGTCGCAACGAACGAGAACTCTCTTACCTTTGACATCGAAATCTTCGACTGTCATTTTGTTTAAAGCACTACTCATTTTTTACATCCTTTCGGTTGTTAATTAACATTTTTCATCTTGTTTATTTTATAACAAACTTAGATTTTTTTCAAGTATCGCTATGGATAATGGACAGAAAATATTGATTATTTTTTGTAAATTTTGCACAACAATCAAATTGTATATGCAGACTTGATTTCTTCCGCCCTTTTAAGCACCATATTTTTCAGCTCATTTGGAGAGGTTACTTGAATTTTTCCTCCGAATTGAATAATCCATGAAACTAATCCGTCATTTACGGCTGAATTGGCATTTAAAACAAATTTTGACGGACCGTTTTTGTGTATATTAGCATCCTCTCCGAACCTGTCAAGCACATTTTCGACAATTTCATTACAGCACAATAAAGAAATCGGCTTAGGTTCGCCGGAAAACATACCGAAGTGCTTGCTTGCATAATCGGCGGAATCAAAGCTGAATTTGTAAGGAGACACTTCCGAAAACGGTCGGGAAAAAGAATCGTCAATAATCTCTGTGTGTTTGATTCTGTCAATTCTCATAATCATAAGATTATCGTATTTTTCTTTGTTACCGACAAGATAATAGTGGTCACTTGACCAAATTAAAGAATAAGGACTTATTATATGCTCTTTTTCCTCATAAGCTTGGTCAGGATTGTCCGATAATATACGTCTGCGATATATTATTTTTACTTTACGGTTATCGTTTATAGCACGGTCAAGCTTATCAATTGTATAATACAGCTCTTCATTTTTACATTTCGGCCTATTATCAACATAGACCTGGGATTTGATTTTTTTCGCCTGCTCTGCGCTTGTAAGAGTAAATATCTTATTCTGAAGCTGTTTTGTTTTTTTAGTCGAAATAAAATTTGCAGCTTGAACCGCATCACTTAACAGTCTCAGCTCGGCAAGCTCAAAGTCACGACTTGCAAGGAAGTAGCCGCCGCCGGAACCGTTACTCTTAATTATATCATATCCAAAATCAATAAGGATTGAAATATCGCTGTATATTGATTTCCGCTCTGCGGCAATACCGTGATTTAACAAGTAAAGCTTTATATCCTCGGCATGCGCAATGTGGTTCTCATCGGTATTCTCCTGCAAAAACTTCAGTATATAAAGAAGCTTAAGTTTTTGATTGTTTGTCGCCGCCATATATATCCTCTCAATATCTTAACTGACTGTTAATGTCCTTCAAAACATTCTCATCAATTTTTAAAACTGCTCTGTCATATGTATAAATTCCATTAACTTCATTTTCGACATCGCTAACTTGAGTATAAACGGTACCGGATAAGCCCTTATCTATTATAGGAATAATTTGCTTATCAAGCAGCTTTTTATAGGCCTTCGTAAGACTTTCTTTGGATTTAAACATAAGATACCCGAATGCTTTTTTCTCGTTCCAAGTATGGCCCCGAACTATATTCGAATAGCCGCCGAATTCAGTAACGACAAAAGCACGCTTTTTTGATTTTCTCAGATGAATCGGGAAGATATATTTATGCATACTGTCAATATCTCCGCCTCCCTGATCATACCAACCGCTTGCGTGGTCAATAACACGATGGCTGTCAAGGCTTCTGACAAAATCGCAGACTTTCAAAGCATCAAACTGCCCCCATGCCTCATTAAACGGAACCCAGCAGTAAATTGACGTGACGCTGTAAAGCTGTTTTATCATTTCTTCAAGCTCTTCATAGTAGTTGCGACGCCATTTTTTATCGCCGCGGCTGAATCTGTTGTATTTGTTATCCTTGAGTTTGTAAATACCGACATTAGGTAAAACTCCTGCGTAGAAATCTCCGATGTACGCTCCGCCGCTTACCATATCCTGCCAAACAAGCATGCCGAGTTTGTCGCAATGATAATACCAACGCATCGGCTCAACCTTAATATGTTTTCTCAACATATTAAATCCGAGATGTTTCATTTCAGAAATATCAAATATCATAGCCTCATCCGTAGGCGCCGTAAGTCCTCCGTCGCACCAATAGCCCTGATCCAAAAGTCCCTTTTGGAAATACGGTTCATTGTTAAGGAAAAGACGTGTTATTCCCTTTTTGTCGCGCCCTATCGAGAACTTTCTCATGCCGAAATAGCTTTTAACAGAATCTACCGCTTTATCTCCAACGGAAACGGTAATAAACAAATCATAAAGTTTGGGATTTTCGGGCGACCAATATTCGTACTTTTTAAGCTTGATTTCGTCATGCTGCTTAACTGTTTTCTCGGCTAAAACGCTGTCGCCGTCCATTATCCGGCTTTAATTTTAACGCCTTTCATTTCGGCGGATAAGTCTATATCGATTGATATAAGATTGTTATCAATATCGGGAACAACATCAAGCTTTCTGATATAACAGCTGTCAACCGCCTCCAGCCAAACTGTCTGCCAAATACCGGAGGTAGCCGTATACCAAAAGCCATGCGTCTTGTTAACCTGTTTGCCGCGTTGCTGCCAGCCCGAATCCGTCGGGTCAAATACACAAACGGAAAGTTCATTTTCACCGTCACGTAAAAAATCTGTAATATCAAAAGTAAACGCGCAATAACCGCCGATATGTGAACCTACAAAGGTGTCGTTAATATATACTTTGCATTCCCAATCAACTGCTCCGAAATGTAAAAGAATACTCTTTCCTTTCAAATTGTCGTTTAATGAAAATTTTTTAAAATACCAAAGTCTTTCGGTGGGCTTTAATCCCTTTTCGACCTTTGACAAAAAACACTCGGGAGCAAACGGAACTAAAATCTTTCCGTCAATATCATTCGGCTTTTTCTCACTGCTGTCTGATATTTTATAATCATAAAGGCCGTTAAGATTTTGCCATCCGTCGCGCACAAGCTGAGGCCGTGGATATTCCGGCAGCGGCATCGTGTCTGAAACCTTGTCGGTGAAAATGCTTCTCATTGCTGCAACTCCCTTTTGTACAATAATTGATAATTATTATATAACAAAATGTCTAATTTGTCTATTGATATTGAAAAAACATTTGGTATAATAACGGAAATTTGCGGATATGGTGAAATTGGCAGACACGCAAGATTTAGGATCTTGTGCCGAAAAGCGTGCAGGTTCAAGTCCTGTTATCCGCACCATGGCGAGTGTTCTTACAGCATTTGAAAGGCTGTTAAGAACACTCGCTTTTTCATACAGCGAGTTGACCTGGGGCGTAGTTGACAACTACGCCTTTTCTTGTATTCACCGACACCTGGGGTGCCGGAAGTGGAAACACATCAGGGATGAAGATGGCTCCCACACAGTTGTAATGGATCACAAGATGCTGCTCCCATATCCCGTCAATCTTCTCCGCCTGATGGACTTCGATGTGATCGATCAGCTCATTGAGCATCCTGGGGGTCAGAACCTTGGCTCTTGTGTATTTACGGACGGTGGAGATAAACATATCTGCCGTTACAGACTTGCTGCTGAGCTTGTCCATTTCAGCACGGAGGGCCTTGATCTTCTCGGATATCTCCTTTTGTTCATCCTCATACCTGCGGGACATTTTGGCAAAGCGATCATCCGAGAGCTTGCCGGAAACATTGTCCTCATAGATACGCTCAAACAATCCATCCAGTTCTTCGTCACGGGCTTGCAGGGCTGCAAGCTCTTTTTCTTTGAGTTTGCGATCCAGAGCGACATTCTGTTGAGTGCTGCCCATAACGGCCTTGACGAAATCGTCCTCATAGCGGCTGGCAAACTTGGTTAGTCGCTTGATCTCACCTAACACCACCTGTTCCAGAAAATCCACACGGACGTAATGGGTAGAGGTGCAAGTGCCGCGGTTGCCCTTATAATTGGAACAGTTGAAATATCGGATCTCCGGGTTTCCCTGATTGAAGTGGAAATGCAGGTTGTTTCCGCAATCGGCACAGACCAGCAGGCCGGAAAACATATTCTTCTCGCCCTCGTTGGTTCGGCGCTTGCGGACTTTGCCCCGTTTCTGCTGAACCTGCTCCCACACGGCGCGATCAACAATCGGCTCATGGACATCTTTGAAAACCACCCAATTTTCACGGTCGTTTTCGATTCGCTTCTTATTTTTGTAAGACTTGGAGTAGGTCTTAAAATTGAGGATATCGCCGCAATACTCTTGCAGGGAAAGAATTTTTGTGATGGTAGAGCTGTTCCACTTGGTAGGCGGCTACTGCTTGCCTTTTCCGGGACGCTTGACACCCTTTTTCAGCCAGTAGGCCCGTGGGGTCAGAATTTCCTCCCGCTCAAGCTGGGCGGCAATCTGCTCCGTTCCCATGCCATCCAGGGTCATACCGTAGATACGCTTGACCACTTGGGCGGCCTCATCGTCTACGATCCAGTGTTTGGGGTTATCCGGGTCTTTCATATAGCCATAGGGAGGCTGTCCCATAGGCTCACCCGCATTGCCCTTGATCTTATTGCTGATTCGGCGCTTTTTGGAAATGTCCCGCGCATACCACTCGTTGAACAGGTTGCGGATTGGGGCAAGCTCGTTATCGCCCTCGGCCGTATCAATGTTGTCCGAAACTGCTACAAGACGGATATCGTGCTCCGGGAAAAATTCTTCGGTCAGGCGGCCGACCTCGATGTAGTTTCGGCCAAGACGGGACAGATCCTTCACAAAGACCGCTGCTGCCTTGCCCTGTTCGAGCTGTTGGATCATTTCCACGAAGCCGGGGCGATCCATGGTCACGCCGGAAATGCCGTCATCCAGAAAATGCACCAGATTGGTGTAGCCTTTTTCTTTGGCTACCTTGGTAAGTAATTTTTTCTGATTACCAATGCTGTAACTCTCACCTTCCAGATTATCGTCACGGGAAAGCCGCTCATAGAGGAAAGCTGTCACATCACGGGATTTTTTATTGTTCGACTGTTTCATAAGTCCTCCTTCCTTGGACAGTCGGACAACAATTTTTCTTGCGTGCTATAACTTCACGCTTCAATTATACCGCGCCCGACAGCCATTTGTCAGCCGGGTTCGCAAAGGATTCACGGTTTTCGTTCACAATCTGCCTGCATGAGCCGCAGCAGAATTGCTCCAAAGGTATTTGCGCTGTCATCCTTGAATACCGGCTTCACAACGAACGACCTGCCCTCAATATGGTAGGTCGTTGTTTCTTCCAGAGGATTTTCACTTGCGATACATTCTTTGCCGTTCGGCAATTTATTATCTTGCATAGTAACCCCTTTCAGTCATTAGTAAAAAAGGAAAAGAGGCAATACGGATGGCTGCTGGCCGCCGAAGGCACTTCCTCCGGTCGCAGCTCCACGGGAGTCTCACCCCGGCCCATGCTGATGGGTGCGGCGCACAATGCTGTGTGGGCGTTCAATGCGCGAGTATCTTTGACCCTGCCCGTGTGTCATCGCCCACAAGCTGCCACGCTTGCTTTGCGGTCTGGTGCTGTTCGCTCGCCCGTTACAGTGGTCCCGTCCTGCGGACTTGAAACGAGGTCATGGCGCACTGGCCGTATGGCTCGGCACAAACAGGAATGTATCCGTTTGCCTTATACTGCGGCGTTGGCCTCCCAACGGGCTTTCTTTGTCAAGGTGCTGCCTCCGGTCACGAAAGAGAGAAACAGGGAAAGGGTAAGCTGTTTCCGCTTTCAGACCGGGCTTGTCAGCTCATGCTGACAATGGAATGAATGAGCTTGATCTCCAATCGGCGCTTCATGTACTCGTCCACTCGGATACGGGGCTGGCCGTCGGGATCGTAGAGCGTCCGGGTACAGAGCTTGTTGATATAGCCCTCATAGTACCTCAGTACGCTATCCACGGCCTGGGCGTCACCGTCACGGGCGGCGTCAATCACCGAAAGAGGAAGAAGCTCTTTTCCTTTGTATTTAGGCTGCTTCATTCGCGTTAACCTCCTTTCGGCATAAGCGCCATCAATTTGATCCGAAGCTCGCTGAGCGATTTTGTCCGTCGCCGCTGAACGGCGCTGCGAGACATTCCAACAAGGCGGCCAACCTCCTGATCCGGCAGGTCCAGAACAAAATGCAGGATCAAAATACTCTGCTCCTGAACAGGCAAACCGGCGAAGGCATCAGCCACAAGCTCGTTTTCAATATGTAGGTCATACCCGTGGGACGAGAATGTAAATCTGTCACTGGGGTAATGATCTACAACGCAGAGCTTGTCCATCTCCATTTGCGGAAGGTCGCTGAATGACAGTTCCCTGTCACGGTGCCTCTGCATTTCCCGGAGGTAGTCGATTGCCTCATGGTACAGTACCAGTTTGCAGTAAGCATCGAACTGGCACCGTTCGCCATAGTCATTACGGGGGATCATATCCATCTTTTCACCCCCTTTCCTGGGGGAATGAGGTGGGTTTCTCCCTTTCCGCTAACAAGGCGAACGCAAAGCCGCCCGCTACCCGCTAAAAGCCTCCTTTTTGAACAAAGTTGTAAATTTATTTTTGGGCTACTGACAATAAAACAAAAAACGCCTGTCTGCAAAATGCAGGCAGGCGCATGAGTATAAGTCAGCGAGAAAGTGAACGCTGATACAGTTGCATAGGCATAGTTCCTCCGTGGGAAGCATTGAAATACATCTTTGAATGATTCTTGCTTTTCTCCGTTGTAATCGCCATACCGCAGTCCCTTTCATTTCTGGTATGTACTTAGGTGCATACAAGAGGTGAATTGTGACGAATACAATCGAAAGAGTGTGTATTGTAGAATATATACGAGGTGAACTGCAATGCAAGATTACGCTCGTTCATTAGGCGATGCTGTGAAACGCGCCCGTGGAAAGCTCGATCTTACCCAAAACGAGGTGGCTGATGCTGCGGGCATCGACTCCCGCACGGTTTTGAATATAGAGAACTACAAGGGAAATCCAAAATTGGAAGTTCTGTATCCGCTGGTACGCGCTCTGAAAATAGATTCCAGAGAAATTTTCTATCCCGAAATGCTCCGGGAATCCCCTATGCTGGAGCAACTACGGCTGGTGACCGGGAAATGTACCGAAGAAGAAGCGGAAGCACTGATCCCCGTGATCCAATCCGTGCTTGCAGCCATGCGCAGCACAAACGCAATGCCTATCAAATGACAAAGAACCAGCTTTTCCATTATCAAGAATGGGAAAGCTGGCTCTGCACTTTTTGTGTCCGGCTCACTTGCTCAGCACCATTTCAGTTGTACAACATCTACCCGTATTTCTTTCTTGCATTTGGGGCAGTAAAGCGGAAACTTTACAAGCAGCGTATCCTCATATACCTTTGTCCTTGTTTTCCCTCCGCAGATTGGGCAGCGTATCCACAAAGACTCTTTTCGATTGCTGTTCATAACTTACCTCCACACATGGCACAGCCCTGTGTCTGGCATCTGGCTTTTGCCTAAGTTTGTTTGAGCAAGTAATTGCGATTTGATTATCTATCCATAGAGAATCTTTGTACTGGAATTCGTGCTTGTGGTGACGGAATGTTGATATCGCTTCTGTAGGTAATCTGATTTCCGATGTATTGATATTCTCCGTCACTCAAAACTCTAATGGTGACCTCATGGACGAATAGCTTGTCCGTCTGATAGTCCGGGCACATAACATTTACGATTAACTTTTTTGTGCTATCATCAATCTCTATGCACTCAGTGACTTCCGGAATTAACGAGGGGAAATATAACACATTGTCGCAGGAAATATCTTGCCACGGGTAAATATCATTTTCTGCATCATACAAAGCTCTTTCCCGAAATTCTTCCATTGAGATGTCAAAATACGGAACAATGGTGTCCTCAAAAAGTTTCGCGGGAATGGCACTATAGGAATATGGGGTGGTGTAACGAGGGTAATCTCTGGCATAAAGATAATCGTTGTATTTAAGCCGATATAGATAGTCCAGCAGGTCATTAAAGCACAAATTCCCATAATCGTCAGAACTCCAATCCAGCAAGAACAAATTTACATTGTGATAGCCAATCGGCAAGATGTATTTCATGGTCAAGTCGTACATGGGTTTATCTACTGGGTGAAGCCGCAGCAGGTGTGCCGCATCCCAGTGCCGATCAAGATATAGATCCCGATAAATAAAATCCGCATTGTAAGTCATATCCCAATAAAATATTTCCCGTTTCTCAGCATATAAAAGCTCCAGTTTTCCATCATCTTTCCAATCGGCACCTGCAAAAATACCATAGGACTTACCGTCTATGAAACAAAACTTTCGATAATATAATCCTCCAGTTGATGAAACACCCCAGAAGGATACCTCTGCATCGGTCTGCTGTTTCACACATTCCCAAAAAGCATTGACACAATCAGAATGCTCAAGATACTCGGGATAGATACTGTCGCTATTGATGACAGAATACCCTGCTGCAATCAGAATATTTTCGATTTCATCTATTGTCTCTTGTGTGATGTCATTTTCTGCTCCAAAATATTGAGAAGGGACTTTGGGGGCCTGTTGGTAGATTTCTCGATACAACTCCGAAATCACGATACACTCAGATTGAATAGCAGCCTTTTCTTCATCGGTTGTTTTCAACGAGCTATCCAATGTGTTTTCACTTTCGCTCACTGAAATATCAAAGTTTGAATAATCTTCTATCATACAGTTCTCAATGCTGTCATTTGATCGCTGTGATATCAGAAGCAGCCCGCCACTTACAATCATCAAAAATAAAATTCCTGTTATTATGTACTTTTTCAATTCCTGTATCACCTCGGTATATTACAATTGTAAGATTTTTGGCCAAAGCAACGAATTTCACACGATTTCACGGATTTCAATTCCCTCCTGCTCAAACTGAATAAGAGTTTCCTGCGTCATTGGAATTATGCAGATATTTGCTGTTCCGGCTCCATAATACCCATATAGGCCAATTCCGTTGTAGTAGTAGATCATGTTCAGCAATGGCCTTTCGGTTCCACCATATGTATAATAATCACCCCAAAAATTATCATCCGTTTGTGCGTATAAATTCTTGTATAATGAATCAATTTCGTTTTTACTCAGCGCAGGAAGAATGACTTGAAGTGAATACAAACAGATTTCCTCAAATTTCTCATATAGCGATTCTTGATACCCATGGTCATCAAATGTTAATTCAATTTCATAAATGCAATCGCTATTTTCCGGCGTATAAATGGATACCGTAGGCATGGACCCCATCTGCTCATCTTCCGAAAAACGGTGATGGATCGAATCAGTTTCAAAATAAGGGGTCATATCAAAAAACGCCAACCAAGTTGCCGATGAGCTGAGATAATTAGTTGCATACACGGGACGATAGAAACTATTATAGCTTGCAATAAAGTCATCTATGGAGATGGAGAAAATGACTTGTCCATCCCCATTCTCCAGAGCGCCCATATCAAGGATAATCGGGTATTGCTGCTCCGCTACGTCAGTTTCCGTTTTTTCATAAAGAGTCTCAGAATTGACTGTACCATCATAATACAAGAGGAACTGTTCGTCGTACTGCTCCTCTCCTGATAGAATCACTTCTACATGACTTTCATTCCAGGTTACTGCCCAATTATTATTCCCAATCTGGCACCCATCATTACGCAATTCAAAATCCTTCTGCGAAATTATGGTGTTACCCTCATTCAAAATCAGTCGCCCGGAGGCAGCCCCGAAAGGCCACGCAGGTTCCCCAATTTCGATAAGCGTCAGTTCATAGGTTCCATCTGGTGAAATCGATGTATCAATTAAAGTTTTCTTGCAGTTAATTGCAAAATTGAAACACAGTAAAATCAGCAAAATGGCTCCGATGACCACGCCAATCGTACATAGTACATATTTAATGATTCCCTTCATACTCATTTCTTCCAGTCTGCCTTACGACAGCCGTTTACCATCGCAGCAATATCCTGCTCAATTACCTCCCGGTATTCGTCCGGGATGCCTGCTATCCGAACCGGCAGGTACACCCGATCGGGCAGCATTATAATCCAGAGATTTTCAGTCTTGATGATGCGTTGTACAGTCTCATAGCTATAACTGCCTGCTTTGATATCACCAATCAGAGTTTCAAAATGGTCAGTATAGAAAGCGACTGCCCTCGGCTTTTCATTCGCATTTTTGCATTGCCGATAGCGAAGTTTTCCAACATACTTTGGAAAAGCATAATAGAAAGACGAAGCAAGCAGAAAGCATATAAATGGTATAGTCTCCGTCCACATTGGCAAGCCATTTATCCCCATCCACTTTGCGATCATACATACGGCAATTGTTGCTGCACAACACACCGCAATTACTGCATAGAAAAATGCAGCACGTTTTCCAAATAATGCTCGTTGACACTCGATATGATCTTGCTCTCGCATTGGAAGACTATTGATCGTCAGCGGCTCACTGATAGGTAGTAATTCTTTGTTCATAGTGTTTTCTCCTTACAATTGTAAGATTTATGATTATGATGTAAAGCCGTTCTTTCGTACGAACAAAGAACGGCTTCACTTGTGTTTATGAAGCCAAAGAGCTTGTGCTGATGTTCATTGAATTAAGAATGCTTGTAGCAATTTGCATGGCAGCAGTTCCATCAGCGCCTTCCTTATCACAGAGATAAACTGCAAAAAAGTAGGTGTTTCCAGCTTGTTCTTCAAAACCAACAAACCAACCAGCAACATCAACGTTTCCAATTTTTCCTGTTCCACTCTTTCCATAAAGAACGGTATTATCAGAAACAGACAAACGCATTGCATTTTTTACCGCTTCTATATTTTCATTATTAAACCCCCAAGAATTGGTGTATAGCTTAATAAGAAGCTCTACTTGTTCCAATGCAGATATCTTCAAGGACGAACCATTCCAATAATTTGTTGTATCGTTACCGATTACCGAATTTCCGTAATGAATGCTTTTGTAAAATGCAGAGAGTTGCTCCACACCAGCAGCCTGATCGATGGACTGAAAATACCAGTTGACAGATTTCTGCATTGCTGAATACAGGTTATGATCCTGATTCCATACATCAAATTCACGCTCTGTGCCGTCCCAGGAAAGCATATTATTTTCCGGAGTGATGATTCCTTGCTCCAGAGCATTCAATGCACTGTAAATCTTGAAGGTGGAGCATGGCGGCACACGGTGGGTAATCTCGCTTTCATTATAAACTGTATATTGGGAGGCGTCGAGGTCATATACAACCGCGCATCCGTTTATGCCGGAGAACAAGTCTTGCCAGTCACCTTGGGACATAAGCCTGGATGTGGATGGCGTATAATAATCTTCGTTATTCTCAGCGCATAGCGCAAGCGCTGGAATCTGAAAGGAGCAGAGAAGAGCCAAGATGCTTAGCAGACAACGGCCAACTATTTTCCTCCACTTTGTATCTCTCTGATATCCAACAATTCGCTTCAAACGATATTTCAAATGTGCTTTGTTTTGGCATAGACCGTTTGCTGTAAAAAAGCGGGTTTTGCATCTGGCCGCAAAATGTAAAATGGTTTTCCCGTATTGAATTCTGGCGTTTTCGTCACTCAGCTCGGTTAGGACAGTCCAATCGCAATACGCTTCTCGGTCTCGGCGCATCTGGCGAAATGCTAACCACACCATAGGGTTGAACCAATAGAGGACTTGCATGGTGCAAAACAGATAATTTGTAATCAAATCTCCGTGACGAATATGCGTTAGTTCATGCAGGATGATATGTTCCAATTCATCATGTGACAAATCCGACATTTTTTGATTGGGAAGAACCACAAAAGGCTTCTTCAATCCAAAACTGACCGGAGCCGTTACGAACCGAGATTGCCGTATTTCGACATACTGGTGGATACCAAGTTTCTGACAGCACTTATCAAAAAGGGCTTGAACATCATGTCCCGGCACTTCCGCAAAGCATCGAATCTGCCGAAGCCTATAACTACCGCACCAGTAAAAGCCAATCATTACCAGCACACCAATCACCCATACAGCAAGAACGCCGAATTCAATCTGTACGCCTCTGGTATCTTCTACAATTAACTGAGTTGTATCTGCCGTCCATTGCATATAATTTGTGTTTGCTGCGGTATTGGCTGTAATGTTATATGTGGACATTGTTTGTTGACTGTTGGTAGCAAGCTGCGAGCATTCCTGCCATAGCCTGCCTGGGAAAAACGGAAGCAACATGGAGATGACCAAAACATACCAACAATCGTACTGAAATCGCAGAGATGCTCGGCTTTGCAAGATCCGTTTCAGACCAAACATAACGCATATAAGAGCCGTACTCCATAAGTTTCCAATTAAAAAGCGTACCAGGAACATAAATTGTCGCCTCTATTTCTTGCGTTTTTTGTCCAGAATACATTGCAACTCATCTAAATCCTCAGAAGATAAATCTCTCTGATCGAGAAAGTTCACGACCATCTGGCTCATTGCGCCGTCAAAAAAGCGATTGGCGAGAGTTCGACTTTCAGCCTCAATGTAATCTTCCTTGCGGACACAAGGGTATATACGAAAACACGACTTTCTTTTTCGTGAACAATAACGCCCTTTTTCTCAAGGCGCGATAACATGGTATAGATCGTCTTTGGACTCCATTCTTTGACTTTCGCCAGCCGATCCGTGATTTCGTTTGTGCTAATAGGCGCATATTTCCAGATTACGTCCATCACCTCGAACTCGGCATCTGAAATTTGCGGCAGCTTCTTCATATAGCATCCCCCTTCTTCTCTTACAACTGTAAGAATAAGATTATTATATTGCATATCTATGTTTTTGTCAATCCCAGCGGAATCCTAAAAACGCATGAGCCAAATAAAGAAATGGAGGGTGTCTGAACATCCTCTGTTTTCTTTTATTTTGCGGGCATTTGGGGACTTCCGTAACGCTTTATAAGTAGGGATAAGATACGGTAGCAAGCACAGCAAGCGAGTACCCGCTTGCGAATTTTGAGATTTTCAGGTCCCTTGCCCGAAAATCCCAAATTGCTTGTTGGGATAATCCCAAACCCTTATGAAGAACGGAGGCGGCGCATGGCAAACCGAAAGCGGAATATCCAAATGAAATTCTATGTCACGGAGGACGAAAAACGGCTCATAGATGAGAAAATGAGCCAGCTCCCCACACGCAGATATGGTGCCTACCTCCGCAAGATGGCGATTGACGGATATATCATCTATACGGACACCGCAGATATCAAGGCGTTCACCAAAGAGCTTTCCTCTATCGGTCGGAATATTAACCAGATCGCCAAGCGAATTAACGCCGGAGGCCCTGCGTATCAGGCTGACATGGACGAGATACGGGAAAGGCTGGACGAGATATGGCAGTTACAAAGACACATCCTATCAAGTCAACGCTGAAAGCAGCCATTGACTATATCTGCAACCCGGAAAAGACGGACGGAAAGCTGCTTGTATCCTCCTATGGCTGCGCCGCCGAAACTGCGGATATCGAATTTGCCTGGACCCGCCGCCATGCTATTGACAAGGGAACGAACCTGGGGCGCCACCTGATCCAAGCCTTTCAACCTGGGGAGGTCACGCCGGAGCAAGCCCATGAAATCGGCATGGAGCTTGCAAAAGAAATTCTGGGCGGCAAGTATGAATTTGTACTTACCACCCACATAGACAAAGATCATGTTCATAACCACCTGATTTTCAATGCGGTCAGTTTTGCGGATCATAAGCACTATCATTCCAACAAGCGGAGTTATCACTATATCCGCCGCACTTCGGACCGGCTTTGCAAAGAACACGGTCTGTCCGTCATAATCCCCGGACAGGACAAGGGCAAGAGCTATATTGAACATCAGGCCACGCAGAACGGCACCAGCTATAAGGCGAAGCTGAAAGCGGCCATCGACCGACTCCTGCCAGCCTGTTCCGATTTAGAAGAACTGCTTCGCCGCCTGCAGAGAGAAGGTTATGAGATCAAGCGCGGCAAGTATATCTCCGCCAGAGCGCCGGATCAGGAACGGTTCACCCGTCTGAAAACTCTGGGTGTGGACTACACCGAAGAAGCCCTTGTTGCCCGGATTGCCGGACGTTCCAGACCTTCCCACCAGCCGAAACCGCAGAACGGAAAGATCAGCCTGCTCATTGATATCCAGAATAACATCAAGGCACAGCAGAGCGCAGGCTTCACCCATTGGGCGAAGCTGAACAATCTGAAACAGGTCGCCAAGACCATGAATTTCCTGACCGAACACGGGATAAGCAGTTATGGAGAACTGGAAAGCAAATTGACCGTAGTATCCACACGCAGAAATACCGCTCATGCAGAAATCAAGCGGATAGAAAGCAGAAGTGCCGAGCTTGCCCTTGTGATGAAGCACGCCGGAACTTACCGTCAGCTAAAGCCGCTTTATGACCGATACCGTAAATCGAATGATAAAGAAAAGTTCCTGCGGGGGCATGAGAGCGAGATCATCCTTTTTGAAGCGGCCGCCAGAGAATTGAAACGGCTGGGGGCTGTGCCGCTGCCGACAACGGAAAGCATGAAAACGGAGCTTGCCAATCTCAACGCAGAAAAGGAACGGCTCCTTGCTGAATACAAAGCCGCAAGAACCGAAGCCCAGGAATACGATACTGTTAAACAGAATGTAGATGCACTGCTGACCGTTCCAAAGGAACAGGAACAACAGCGTCGGCATGAACTTGAATAAATTTCTTTGAAAGACGCTGGGCGCAGCTCCCGGCATCCTGTATAATGGAACTGCGGAAGGAGGTTTTACCGATGACAAGAAGCGAAGCAATCAAAGCATTTTTCTTCAAAAGTGTACTGCCCGTAATCGTGGCGCTGATCCTGTATTGTATTTTCAAATCCGCCTGCATGAAGAACGGAGAGCTTGACTATGTATGGCTCTGGATACTCTGCGGGCTGCCGTTTGGCCTCCATCGGATGTGCCTCTGGATCGTGCCGGGCGGCGGCTCCCTGGGTGGAGGGATCGCCCTGTTTGCATTGAACTTTATTATCGGCGGCGTGATAGGCGGTTTCGTTCTGGCATGGCGGTTGATTGTGGCGGTATGGTATGTGCCACTGACAATATACCGGCTGATTATTGGTTGATTTTCTTGCGTCATGGAAATATGGAAAACTGCCGCTCGTGCTGATGGAAAAGCCATTCACAACCTGATGGAAAAAGACAAGCCTTTTCCACAGGTCTGCAAACAACTTTCCCACAGCCTCGCAATTCTGGCAGTTTACGCACATTCCCACAACGCCTACTACGGCGGCTATCCATCCTTTCCTATCCAATCCTAAAAAAATACTATGGAAATCCTTCTCTAACTGAGGTACAGTTTGTACCCCTGTTCAAATAATTTGATTAAAAAGAAAAAGCGGGAGTACAGCCGATCGGACGAACCGAAAAGCTGTACTCCCGTTTTGCGTGACAGAAAGTGTTTGAAATCAAGCATTTTTTTCATGTGCCAGCAAGCAGACCGACACATGAGAAATCATAAAGGCTCCCTTTGAAAATACGGATACAGGGAATTATTCTGCGGTTTTTCCACCCTTATCTTCACAAATTTTAGATCGTTTGGAACTGTAATGCGGACAAGCGACCAGACACGCCCGGAAACTCTGCTTGCAGCCGTGAACACATTTTTTACAGATATGGTTATACTGCCGCCTGCCGTTGTCACCCAGGAAGAACGCCCATTCCAACCGCCATTTCTTGCTTCGGCTCATAGGCAGTCATGCTCCGGCACATCACGACCGGGCTTCTTGCCCTCCTGGGGTTTATGCTCGGCACATTCCCGTTTGGCGTCCTCCAACCGCTCACGGATGGAAGGCTTCTCCGGCGTCGTCCGCTCTGCGTACCCCTGGGCTTTTTCCAATTCTTCGCCGCGTCTGCCGTTGTTGATAACGCCGTCGATCATGCCGTAGTCATCCTCCAATGTCATTTCCGCTGTGCGGAGGGGATTATCCTTTTCCGGCTGTTCCGCTGCCACGGCAAAGGCCCGTGTACCGTTTCCCATGATAAGATACTTTCCATCATTGGAAATATGGTGGACGCCATAACCGGCTGCCTCCATCTGCTCCCGGCTCATAGCCGTCACCTGAAAGCTACCCCTCGGTGTCTGCACACGTTCGCCAGTTTCAAAACGGTCTGGCAGATAAGCGAGGTCTTGCTTATCTGCCGGGACAGGGAGAACAACGATATTGCCATTGATCTGCATAAATCGTTCCGGCGTTTTGAACTGTTCCGTGTATTTCTGAATCAGTTCCGGGGGACAGGGACGCAAAATCTTCC